>Ga0265295_1000111_pt1 | contig 162992 bp, 156 predicted proteins | sample Munlansysbiofilm_FD_192503 | JGI IMG/M metagenome (GOLD analysis project Ga0265295, IMG submission 192503) | Leachate microbial communities from a municipal landfill in Southern Ontario, Canada - Methane capture system biofilm | ecosystem: Engineered > Solid waste > Landfill > Unclassified ...
CAAACCGGGTACCTGCCTCAGACGTACTGAGGGGAAGAATGGACAGGAGCCGTATACGAGGCCCGTACGTACGGTTCTGTGAGAGGGATGAGGCGAGCTTGATCTGCTCGCCTCACCCTACTCGATTATTCCTTTTTCAGATCGATCCCCAGGGTCTGGATCTTTTTGCGCAGGGTGTTGCGGTTGATCCCGAGGATTTCGGCGGCCTTGACCTGGTTCCCCCGGGTTTTGTCGAGAACGATGTTGATCAGCGGTCGTTCCATCTGATGCAGAACCATTTCGTAGAGATTGTCCAGCTCCTGAACATTCATTTGCGCCAGCGAGCAGTTCAGCTTGCGGGCGATCAATGCCTCCAGAGATTCCTCTTGGTCGCTACCGGCCGCCGTCGCCAGAAAGGGGAAATCATCGACCGTCAACTGGGAATTGGGGGAGAGCAGAGCGGCGCGTTGGATGGCGTTTTCCAGTTCGCGTACGTTGCCGGGCCAGGGAAAGTGCTTGAGGGCCGTCAAGGCTTCGGCAGAGCAGGTTCGGGCCGGCAGATTCTGCTTCGCCTGCAACCGCTGCAGAAAAAAATCGACCAGCAGGGGGATATCCTCGGGACGTTCGCGTAGGGGCGGCAGGCTGATTGGGATGACGTTCAGGCGGTAGTAGAGATCCTCGCGAAAGCTCTTGGCCCGCACCTGCTCCTGAAGGTCTTGGTTGGTGGCGGCGATGATCCGCACATCGACGGGAATGTTGCTTATCCCACCGGTGCGGGTGATCTCCTTCTCCTGTAGCACCCGCAAAAGCTTGGCCTGCAATTCCAGCGGCATGTCGCCGATTTCGTCGAGAAAGAGGCTGCCACCCTGGGCCTGCTCGAATTTGCCGATCTTGCGTTCATGCGCCCCGGTAAAAGCCCCCTTTTCGAAACCGAAAAGCTCGCTTTCGAGTAGTTCCCTGGGAATCGCGGCGCAGTTGAGGGCGAGAAAGGGCTTGCTGACCCGGGAGCTGTTGCCGTGGATGGCTCGGGCCACCAGCTCCTTGCCGGTCCCCGATTCTCCGGTAATGAGCACGGTGACGTTGGCGGCGGCGACTTTCCCCAGGGTTTTGTACACTTCCTGCATGGGACGGCTGCGCCCGATCAGGGTGCGGTCCAAGGGCTGAGCAAGCGTTTCCCGCTGGTCGACGGGTTTCACCTCCGCGGCCCGGCTGGCGCGGAGGATGATGGCGTCGAGGGCCTCGAGATCGAAGGGCTTGGTCAGGTAGTCGTAAGCCCCCCGTTTCATCGCTTCGACAGCGTTGGCCATGGTCGATTCGGCGGTCATGACGATTATTGGCAGCTCCGGTCGTTCCTGATGAATGCGGGTGAGCAGATCAAGACCCGACAGCCCCGGCATTTTGATGTCGAGTACCGCAAGGTCAAAGACATTTGTACGGAGCATGGCCAGAGCCTGGTCGCCGCTGGAAGCTAGTTCGACCTGGTAGCCGAGTTTTCCCAGGGATTTGGCGAGAACCCAGCGAATGCTCTCCTCGTCGTCGGCAACCAGGATATGGTGAATGGACATGGCGCAAGACCCTCCGTTGGCGATGAAGTTATTCCCCCAGTCCGGATCCCGGGGGCGGAATCAGCGGCAGGGAGACGGAAAAGACGGTTCCCGAGCCGGGCTCGCTGGCCGCCTTGAGCATCCCGTCGTGCTGCCGGACGATTTTCTGGCACAAGGGCAGCCCCAGTCCGCTTCCCAAATGTTTAGTGGTGTAGAACGGGGTGAAGATGCGTTCCAGGTCTTCCCGGGCGATACCCGTGCCGTTGTCGCGGATTTCGACGGTGACGAAGGGGGCGGGGCGTCCTCCTGGAAGACTGAGGTGGTAATCCGCGACGATTTTGCTGGAAATGCGCACGAAGCCGCTATCGGAGATGGCTTCGGCGGCATTTTTGATGAGATTCAGGAAGAGTTGGGTCAACAGCGCTTCGTCGCCGCGAAATTCGGGGATGCTTGGGTCGAGATCAAGCAGAAAGTCGATCTGTTTTTCCCCATAGACGGTTTTCTGCAGAAGCAGAATGTCTCCCAAAATCTTGCCGAGGTTGACCCCCGCCCATTTCGGTTGTCGGTCTCGGGTCAACTCAAGCAGCCCTTCGATGATGGTATTGACCCGTTCGGTTTCGCGAATCATTACTGCCGTGTATTCCCGCAGGGGGCTTTCCTTGGGCAGTTCCAGGTCGAGCAGCTGGGCGGCGCCCTTGATGCCGCCCAAGGGGTTTTTGATCTCGTGGGCCAGGCCGGCGGCGAGGGTGCCGAGCTGGGAAAGACGCTCCGACTGGCGCATCGCCTGTTCCAGATCCTGCAGCCGGGAGAGATCGCGGAGAATCAGGATCGCTCCGTCGCAGCTTCCGCTTTCGGTGAGAAGCGGTGAAACGCTGACACTTGCCGGCAGGGGCTGGGACAATGGCCGGTACAGAGTAATGTCTTCATGGTTGGAAACCGATCGCCCTGCTGCCAGCGCCGTGGCGACCAGCTTCAGTAGGGGCGATTGCCCCTTGAAAAGAACATTGAAAGATTTGCCCAAGGCCTGACGTTCGGAAAGGCCGGTCATAGCCTGGGCGGCCGGATTGAAGAGGGTGATGATGCCATCGTTGTCCAAGGCGATCACGGCGCGATCGATGTTTTCGAGAACCCGGATATGAACTTTCGTGTTTTCTTGAGTTGGCATCTCTCAGCTCTCACTCCGCGCCACGGCGGCCAGATAGAAATCCCGGGTCATATCTTCTATTTCCGCTAGGGATTGGGCATGATTTATCGCGGCACGATAGGTTGCCGCTTCGGCGAGCCCCCGGGAGTACCAGCAAAGATGTTTGCGCATATCGAGGAGCGTTTTTCGCGGGCCGAAAGTTTCCAGATGCAGGCGCAGGTGCCGAAAAGCGACTTCCATACGGTCGACGGGGGAAGGCGCAGGAGGGGTGGGGCCACCGTCGAACCGGGCCTTGAGATCCCGGATCAGCCACGGATTGCCGTACCCCCCCCGTCCGATCATGACGGCGTCGCAACCTGTTTGGCGCAGCATGCGCAGAGCGTCGTCGGCGGTGTAAATATCGCCGCTACCGATGACCGGAATGCGCAGGGTTTCCTTGAGTTTGCGCAGGTGTTCCCAGTCGGAATGACCGGAAAAACCTTGGCAGCGGGTGCGCGGATGCAGGGTGACGGCATCCGCGCCTTCAGCTTCGGCGAGGCGTGACGTTTCCAGATAGTTGATGGACTGCAGGGACCATCCGGAACGGATCTTGATGGTCAGGGGAAGGTCGGTCGCGCGGCGGACTGCGGCGACGATGGCGGCGATTCGTGGGGGATCCCGGAGCAGGGCGCTGCCGGCGCCGCTACGAACCACTTTTTTTACCGGACAGCCGAGGTTGATGTCGATCAGATCGGCATACTCTTGGGCCAAGACGGCCGCTTCGGCCAAGAGCGCAGGATCTTCGCCGAAGAGTTGGACGCCCAGTGGCCGTTCGTCGCGGGTGGAGGCGAGCAGTTCCAGCGTCTGCTTGCCGCCCCGAGTGAGCCCGTTGGCACTGATCATTTCGGTAAAGACCAGACCGGCGCCGTATGCTTTCATGAGGCGCCGGTAGGGCAGGTTGCTGATCCCGGCCATAGGGGCCAGCCAGATATTGTTGGCGAGTAATAATTTATGAATTATCATTGATAAGTTGCCTTTTAATTGCACAAATTTTGTGCATACTAGCATGCAAAGTAAGAAAAGCCAAAATGAAAAAGCCCCCCGTGTCGCCGGACACATGTATACCGTATACAAAATAGTGCTTGACAACCCTGGGCGCAGTTGCTAGAACTTACCATGCGTAAATGAGATTGAGCCAAGATTGACCCGGCAATCCTGGTCAAAAACATCCAAACGCCGCGGCTTCCAGCCGTGTGGAACGCCTCCGGGATGCGATTCAAATTTGGTTTTGTTGGAAAGGGCAGTTTGGCCTGGTGGGTTTTGCCCATCGTATTTATTTCACCAAAGGAGAGAGAAGCATGGCGACACTCAAGGAAGTATTGGCTCAGAAGATCGCAGACCATCGTCCCCGCACCACCAAGCTTGTCAAGGAGTTCGGTCAGGTTGTCATCGACCAGGTGACGATTGACCAGTGCATCGGCGGCGCTCGTAACATCCGCAGCCTGGTAACCGACATCTCCTATCTCGATCCCCAGGAAGGCATCCGTTTCCGCGGCAAGACCATTCCCGAGACTTTCGAAGCCCTGCCCAAGGCCAAAGGCTCCAAGTATCCCACCGTCGAGTCCTTCTGGTACTTCCTGCTGACCGGTGACGTGCCGACCCAAGCTCAGGTTGACGCCGTTGTGGCCGAGTGGAAAGTCCGTCAGGTGGTTCCTTCCTACGTATGGGACGCCATCCGTGCCCTGCCCCGCGACAGCCATCCGATGGTCATGCTTTCCGTCGGTATCCTCGCTCTGCAGAAGGACTCCAAATTTGCCGCTTTCTACAGCTCGGGCAAGTTCAACAAGATGACCGCTTGGGAATCCGTCTACGAAGACGCTTGTGACTTGGTTGCTCGTATTCCGATCATCGCCGCTTTCATTTACAACTTGAAATATCGCAGTGACTTCCAGACCCCCATCGATCCTACCTTGGACATGGGCGCCAACTTCGCTCACATGATCGGCCAGAGCGAGCAGTACAAAGACGTTGCTCGTATGTACTTCATCCTCCACTCCGACCATGAGTCCGGCAACGTTTCGGCTCACACCACCCACTTGGTGCATTCGGCGCTGTCCGACCCGTACTATTCCTACTCGGCCGGTCTCAACGGCCTCGCTGGCCCGTTGCACGGCCTGGCCAACCAGGAAGTTCTGGACTGGACTCTCAAGTTCCAGGAAAAATACTGCAAAGACGTTGAGCCCACCAAGGAACTGGTCACCAAGGCTCTGTGGGACACCCTCAACTCCGGTCAGGTTGTACCGGGTTACGGCCACGCCGTTCTGCGCAAGACCGACCCCCGCTACATGTCCCAGCGTGAATTCTGCCTCAGCACCCCGGGTCTCAAAGACGACAAACTGTTCAAACTGGTTGCCATGATCTTTGAAACCGCTCCCGGCGTTCTCACCGAGCACGGCAAAGCCAAGAATCCTTGGCCGAACGTTGACGCGCAGTCCGGCGTTATTCAGTGGTACTATGGTCTGCGTGAGTGGGACTTCTACACCGTTCTTTTCGGTGTGGGTCGCGCCCTCGGCTGCATGGCCAACATCACTTGGGACCGTGGTCTTGGCTACGCCATCGAGCGTCCGAAGTCCGTCACCACCGCGATGCTTGAGAAGTGGGCTGCCGAAGGTGGCCGTAAGTCCTAAGATGGTTTGTTGATCGCACGGTCAACAGTTGAATAAAAAAAGCGACTCTGGCAACAGAGTCGCTTTTTTTATGGCGGTACGATGTGACGGAGGGCTGACGTTAAACATTTTGGGGGTCAATCTGGCAAACTGTTGACCTTGCACAGCAGTTCCTGCCAAGGACGCCACTTTTCTCGGGCGGTGCCGGAACCGTATTCCGGCGGTAGCCGACAGTGGATCATGTCGTCCAGCAGGGTTTCCAGTTCCGGGATCAGCCCTAGGCACTGGCAGGGCCGCTTCTCCGGGGGAAAAGAACAGCCCTTTGGGCCCAGTTCGGCGCAGCCTTGCTCCGTCTCACGCGGGGCTGGGACAAGGATGCCCCCCAGGTTTCGTAATACAAGGCGATTTTCTTTGAGGATTTTACTCAGTTCTTGGGCTGTAGGGTTCTGGTTCGTGGCAAAAATCGTGAAAAAACGTTGTGGGTCGGTCCATACTCCAGGATGTCCCTGGCAACAGCGACCCCCACATTGACGGCAGAGGGTTTCATCGATATTCGCATCATTCATTGTTCACACCTGAGAAAATATTTAGGTAATCCTTCAGGCTGGGAAGTCGGATAATGCGCCGTCATCCGCCGCCTGATCTTCCGGATCCGCTTCTGCATGGTTATTTCTTCAGTTCAATACCGAAGCTCTTGATCTTGCGATGGAGGTTCGAGCGTTCTATGTCGATGACCTCGGCGGTTCGGGAGATGTTCCAGTCGTTCTCTTCGAGTTTTTGCAGAAGGTATTCCTTTTCGAACTCTTCCCTGGCTTCGCGGAAGGTCACGGCATCCAGAGCCGAAGAGGTTTCTGCTTTGGACCCTTCCGTTTTTTTCAGGAAGAGGGCGGTCGGGAGGTGTTTTTCGTTGATCTGCGCATCGGGAATCATGATGACCAGGCGTTCGACAATGTTTTTCAGCTCCCGCACATTCCCGGGCCAGGAATAGTTCACCAGCGCCGTCATTGCTTCCGGGGTCAGGCTCTTGATTTCCCGGCTCTCCTTGCTGCAGAAATATTTCAAGAAATGATCCACCAACTGGGGAATGTCTTCTTTCCGCTCCCGCAGCGGCGGCACTTCAAAGGGGAGAACATTGAGGCGGTAATAGAGATCCTCGCGAAAGTTCCCCTTGACGATTTCCGCTTCAAGATCTTTGTTGGTCGCTGCGATGACCCGGACATCGACTTCGATGGTACGACTACCGCCCACTCGTTCAAACTTTTTTTCTTGAAGGATGCGCAAGACTTTCGCTTGGGTCTTTAGGCTCATGTCGCCGATTTCGTCGAGAAAAAGGGTTCCTTCGTGGGCGAGATCAAACTTGCCCTTGCGCATCGCCGTCGCTCCGGTGAAGGAACCCTTTTCGTGGCCGAATAGTTCCGATTCGATGAGCTCTTCAGGGATCGCCGCGCAATTGACTTCAATGAAAGGTTTCCCCGCCCTATGCGAGTGGGCATGGATAGCCCGCGCCACCAGTTCCTTGCCGGTACCGTTTTCGCCGGTAATCAGTACCCACCCAGATGTCGGCGCGGCAATGCTGATCTGCTCCTTGAGGAGACGGATCGCCGGGCCGTTACCGATCATTTCATGTTCCTTGGCGATGCGGGCCTTCAGGGTGCGGTTTTCTTCCACCAACTGGCCGGTGGTCAGAGCATTCTGGACCGCGAGCAGCAGCTTTTCCAGGGACAGCGGTTTTTCGATAAAGTCATAAGCGCCGAGTTTGGTCGCTTTTACTGCGGTCTCAATCGTGCCGTGACCACTCATCATGATGACCAACTGGTCGGAGGAATTTTCGCGGATTTTACGCAGGGTTTCGATACCATCAATGCCCGGCATCCAGATGTCGAGAAGAATAAGGTCGGGATCTTCCTCTTTCAGAAGGCTCAACCCCTCTTCTCCGCTCTCCGCCCCTAGCGTACGGAATCCTTCATCCTGTAGAATGCCCGTCAGACTTTCGAGAATACTCTCCTCATCGTCGATGATCAGTATCGTTTTCATGGTCGTCCTTTTTCAGGTTCAGGTCGGCAGGCTGTTTTCACTTACCGGCAGCTCCACGATGAATTTTGTCCCCCGTGGCGGGTTGTCCTTGACCCGGATATAGCCGTGGTGGTCGGAGACGATGGTGGAGACAATCGCCAGCCCAAGACCCGTACCGGTTTTTTTGGTGGAAAAATAGGGCTCGAAAAGCCGGGTTTTATCGTCCGGTTGAATGCCGCAACCGTTGTCGTTCACGGCGAAGGTGACCATCTGCAAAGTGGGGTTGTAGCTGGTTTCCACGGTAATCGTGGGGTCAGATTCCTCCTGCACGGCGCAGACGGCATTTTCGAAAAGGTTGATGAGCACGCGCTTGATCTGATCCCGGTCGAGGCTGAAAGGGGGGATCTCCTGGCAGGGTTCGAAGACGAAACGGATATCCTTGTGCCCTTCCTGATAGAGAACTAGAGTTTCGGCGATGAGCTCGTTGAGATTGTTCAGGGTCGGGTTGCCGGCGGGCATGCGGGCAAAATTGGAAAATTCATTTACCAGATTTTTCAGCTCGTCCACCTGGGTCACGATCATCCGCGTACATTCGTCGAAGACCTTGTCGTCATCGTTGAAACGATCGAGATAACGGCGGCGCAGTCGTTGCGCCGAGAGCTGGATGGGAGTCAGGGGATTTTTGATTTCATGGGCGATGCGCCGGGCAACCTCGCGCCAGGCGGCCATGCGTTGCGCCTTGATGATATGGGTCAGATCGTCAAAAACCACCACCGTGCCGAGAAATTCCTGGTTTTCGTCCCGTAGGGTCGTGATGTTGAAAAGAAAGGTAACGCGGTTCTCCTGCACGGGGATCGTTACCTGCTTGCGAATGGAGTCTTTTCCTGAGAGTTTTAGATCCTTGAGGAATTCCTTGACCATAGGCAGGTGCTCGACGCTGACTACGTCCCAGAAGCTGCGGCCGACAATCTGCCCCGGCTGGATTTTGAGGAGGTTTTCCGCCGATTTGTTAATCGTGCTGATGAAGCCGTCCTGGTCGACGGAGATGACTCCGGCGGTCACGTTTTTGAGAACGGTCTCCATATAACGGCGACGCTGGTCGATTTCCGCGTAGGTTGCCTGCAGATCTTGATTGGCTTTGCGGATTTCCTCCTGCCCTTTGCGCAGGTCGTTGGTCATCTGGTTGAAGGCCTTGACCAGACAGCCGATCTCATCGTTTCCGAACTGTTCGATGCGCACATTCAGGTCACCGTCAGCGACCCGGCTGGTGGCCTGGGCCAGCTCCTGGATTGGTACGGTGATGCCCCGGGCCAGGCGGAAGCCGAACCAGGTGGCGAGAAAGACAATGACCAGGGCAATCAGCAGCAGAACCGCGATGTAACCTTTTTTGATCTTGTTTTTCAGCAGTTTGGTGTCCTTGTACTGTTCGTAGGAGGAGGAGATCTCCTTCATCTTGCTGACCAGGGAACGGGGAACGTAGTAATTGACGACTACGACCGCCACGACATCCGCGGGATTCCAGTTGGACAGGACCGGGACAATGCCGCGAATCAGATCGGCTTCACCGATCGGAGTGATGCGGGTAAAACGTTTCCCCTCCAGCCCCTGACGGATATTTTCCGAGCCGGGGTCGGTAAAATTCGCCGTTGCAATCTGTGGGTTGGCGGCTCGCACCAGCTCTTCATATGTGGCGGAAAATACCTCGACAACACCCAGGTTATATTCCTGCTGTTTGGTGTGGACCAATTCCCTCAGGCGGGGAAGGTTTTCCTCATTGAGGAGTTTTTCTTGGCGGATGGTGTTGGCCAGTTGTTCGCCATAGTACAGGGCATTATCGGCGGAGTTCTTGTAATAGGTCTCCGCCACTTCCAGGGATTCCTGGAGGGAGGTTTCAATCTGGGAGTTGAACCAGCTTTCGATGGAACTGGTGATGAACCCGGCGGAAATGAAAAAAAGCAGGAGTGTGGGAATCAGAGAGAGGGAAACAAAGGCCACCACCAATTTCGAGCGGAGACGGGCTCCGGGAACATTGCTGCGGCGGTCCAGAATCAGTTTGAAGAGATTTCTGAAAACGAGAAAGAGAAAGAGCACGACCAACAGAATGTTGAGGTTGATCAGTGCCAGTACAAGAATCGTGTTGGAAAGGGGTAGCTTGGAGGAAAGGTCGAGAAGTTGCGATTCGAAGTTGGAAAAGAGCGCTACCAAGACGGTAAGCACGAGGATCAGTAGCCATTCGCGGCGACGTTTGCGGTTTTCCGTCGGTTCCGGGTGCGGGGAGTGATGCTGGGTCATACTCTTCCTCAAACAACAGGATAAAATTGCAATAATAGAATAATATCAATCTATTTGGCAAGAATTCGCGATCCGCGGCGGGGCGAAACAAAAAAGGCAGCCTCTGGCTGCCTTTTTTGATCTATATACCGGGAAAAATCAGGCTTCGGATAGAGCCAGACCGGCGGAAAGAGCCGGCGGCGCGGCCAGCAACGCTTCCTGCAGGTCTTTATTGGTAAATTCAACCAATCGCCAGGCGTCAGGGGTGGCGAGGATCTTCTCGATCATCTGATGGTTGATGTCATGTCCCGATTTGAAGGTCTTGAAGTGGCCGAGGACCGGAAACCCGGCCAGGCTGAAATCGCCGATGGCGTCCAAGATCTTGTGACGCACGAATTCGTCGTGAAACCGCAGCCCTTCGGGGTTGAGAATCCCCTCATCGCCGATAACCACGGCGTTTTCCAGGGAACCGCCCTGGGCCAGACCATTGGCCTTGAGATATTCCACTTCCTTGAGAAAGCCAAAGGTTCGGGCTGAAGCCAGTTCCCGGCGGAAAAAGTCGGGAGTCACCTTGACCGAACGGTGCTGTAAGCCGATTGCCGGGTGATCGAAGGCGATGTCGGCGGTAATGCGGAAGAAACGGGACGGAATGACCGTTACCCGTTTTTCACCGTCAATGACGGTGAGGGGTTTGCGGATGGCGAGGAACTTGCGGCTACGGGGAAGGGAGCGCAGACCCGCCTTGCGGATCGCTTTGACGAAATAATGGGCGCTGCCATCCATGATCGGGACTTCAGGACCATCGATATCGATGTGCAGATTGTCGATCCCCAGGGCGCAAAGCGCGGCCATCAGGTGTTCGACCGTCGAGACGGTGAGGCCACTTTTGCCGAGGACCGTGGCCAAGCGGGTATCGACTACGTTGGCCGAGATTGCTTCGATGGAGACCGTGCGCTCCCCTTCGGAACGATGGAAAACGATGCCGCTGCCGGCTTCGGCAGGGCGCAGCTGCATACGGATGGTACGACCCGAATGAAGGCCGATTCCGGCGATGGAGATGGTTTGGGCGATAGTGCATTGATAGATCATATGGGATTCTCCCTTGGCATTCTGAATCGCATGCGGCGACAGGCTTTCTTAATGCAAGGGTCTTGCCAATTGAGAAAAAATTTTAAGTCACTGGAATTACTATATAAAATATTTATTTCCAGGAGTTGGGCGGGGGATGTGTTGCAGATGCACACGACCTCTTGTGGCGCTGGGGCCACAGTGCCACAGGATGTGGAGGGGATCAAAGCCGTCCTGAACGAAGGATAGCGATGGCCAGCCACAGGCCGAGGAAGCCGGCGATGGAATAACCGAGAAAGCCGAGCATAGGAAAGCCGAAGAGCATAGGGCCCTTGTCCGTCTGCATGATCAGTGACGAGCCGATGATCAGGGCGGCGATGAGCATGCTGAAAGAGAGGCGGTTGCTCGATTTGTCGAGGTCGGTGATGAGCTTTTCGAGGCCGCGGTGTTCCAGATCGATCTTGAACTTATTGCGGTTGACGCGGTTGATGAACTCTTTGAGATCGCGGGGAAGATTTTTAGCTAGGGCGCTGTAGGATTGCACCACCCGGACCATTTCCTTGGAAAGATGGGTTGGCGTGACCTTGTCGCGCACCAGCTTTTCCATGAAGGGGCGCAAGTGGTCGATCATGTTGAAGTTGGGATCGAGTTGTCTTCCGATTCCCTCGATGGTGATCAGCGCCTTGCCGAGGAGCATCAGGTCGGCGGGGAACTTGATCCGGTAGACCGTGAGGATTTCGATGAATTCGGTGAGCAGGCGCCCGGCGTTGATCTCCTGCAGGGGGATCTCGTAGTAATTGTCGATCAGTTCCGTGAGGTCGCGTTTCAGCTGCTTGTTGTCGATATCCTCGGCGATGTCGCCGGAATAGAGGAGCAGGGTGATGACGGTATCGACATCCCGGTGAAGAATCGCCAGCAGCAGGTCGACCAGCTGATATTTGACTTCGTTGTCGAGCCGCCCGACCATGCCGTAATCGAGCATGCAGATGCGATTGCCCGGCAGAATAAAGAAGTTGCCGGGATGGGGATCGCCGTGAAAGAGGCCGTCGACCAGTACCTGTTTGAGAAAGGCGTCGGCGCCGTTGCGGGCGATGGCTTTGAGGTCGTAGCCTTCGTCCTGCAACCGGCGCGTGTTGGAAACCTTGATCCCCTCGATATACTCCATGGTCAGCACCCCCTCGCCGGTCAGGGGCCAGTGAACCTTGGGGACGTGCACGGTGGTGGAGGCGGCGAAATTGTTGGCGAAGCGGTCGATGGTATGGCCCTCGCGGGTAAAATCCATCTCGCGGCTGATCGTGCGGCGGAATTCCTTGACCACCCCGACCGGATCGTAAATATCCGCCTGGGGGATGTGGTTTTCGATGAGATAGGCAAGCCCCAGCAGGATGTCGACATCGGTTTCGATGATCTGCTTGATCGCGGGGCGGCGCACCTTGATGACCACCTCCTCGCCGCTCGTCAGTCGCCCCCGGTGCACTTGGGCGATGGAGGCGGCGGCCAGGGGGATGGGGGAAAATTCGCTGAAGAGTTCGTCCACCGGCGCGCCGAGCTCTTCGCGGATGTAGACTTCGATCTCGTCGTAGGGCAGGGACGGAACCTTGTCCTGCAACTTGCCGAACTCATCGGCATATTCCTTGGGGATGATGTCGGGGCGGGTCGAGAGAATCTGGCCCAGTTTGATAAAGGTTGGGCCGAGCTCAACCATGGCCAGCCGCAACCGCTCCGGCTGGCTGAGTCGTTCGATCTCCTTGGGAGCCGTTCCCAAAGTGACGATGCGGCGTCCCAGTTCGAGATAGTAGTTGAGGTTAAGCTCTTCGACAATATGCCCGAAGCCGTACTTGATGAGGATGCCAAGGACGTTTCGGTAACGCCGAATCGTGCGGATATTGCGGTTGAGGCGCAGAAAGGAGAGCATGAACGCGGGCTATTCCCCCCGTTCCCGGAGTTTTTCCTCCAGATCCTTGACCCGCTGCTTGAGCGCGGCGTGCTCTTCGCTGGTGGCCACCCCGATCCGCTCACACGCCTTTTTCACTTCCTGCAAGGCCATTTCTTCCAGCTTCTTCTGGGTGTCCTTGGCCGCGCCTTGCAGTTTGTCGAGCAGGGCCTTGCCTTCTTCCTCGCTGACGTTGAAGCGCTGTTTGAGATCCTGGATCAGCTCCTCGGTCTTTTTCTGACTGAGGGAGACCGCGCCCATGCCGGCCAACAGGGTTTTTTCAATCAGTTCGAACATGGCATTCTCCTTGGCAAATGAGGGAGTAGTTCGTTTCGGCACGCCAAGAGGTCAGTCTCAACCCCCCGAGCTGTTTTCGCGCTGGCCTAAAAATAACATGGATTTCAGAGGTTTCAATGGTCAAGCAGGGCGCGGATGGCGGCGATGCCGGCGTGCGCGCCCTCTTCTCCGGCGCGAATGATCTCCCGGGCCTTGTGGAATTCCAGCAGGGTGACGCCGTTGAGATCGGGGCGCAGGAGCACGTCCGCACCATCCCGGGCCAGGCGCAGGCTGTTGATTTCATTCTCCATGATGGCGATGCACTGGGCGAAGATGCGCAGTAGACCCGGCGGCTTGCGTTCCTTTTCCACCGCCGGATTGTCTTTGCTGCCGGGGGGCCAAAGTTCGCGCAGCAGCCTTTCTACCATGGTCGAATCAAAAAAATCGAAGAGAAGATTTTTGCGCGGCTCCTCCCGTTTCGGATTGGGCAGAAAAGCCTCCTGTGGCCGTTTTTCCACTTCGGGGATGGCACAGACGCCAAGCACCCGACGTGCGCCGAGGTCGCGGGCGACATCCACGGGGACCGGATTGCACAGCCCGCCGTCGACCAGAAAACGCCCGGCAAAGTACACTGGCGTAAAGATGCCGGGGAAGGAGATCGCTGCGCGCAGCGCTTCCCGTAGTAGTCCCCGGCGGATTACCAGCAGTTCACCGGTTTCGACGTCGGTGGCGAGCACCGCCAAGGGGATGCGCAACTCTTCGAAGGTCTCCACCGGCAAAAGTTCGGCGATGAACCGGGCGACTTTCTTGCCATCGATCAACCCGGAAGTGGGAATGATGGGATCGATCAGCCCGGCCAACTGCTGCCAGTCGACATTGCGGGCCACCTCTTCCATCTGCGTCGGCGGCACTCCGGCGGCGTACAGGGCGCCGATCAGGGCGCCGATCGAAGTGCCGGCGATGCAGCCGATGGGAATGCCTTCGGCTTCGAGGGTCTTGAGCACCCCAATGTGCACCAGCCCCCGGGCAGCACCGCTGCCGAGGGCCAGGCCGATCGAATTGTCCGGGATCGCGGGGGTGGTCATAAACGGCAGCTCACTGGATCAAAAGGATTAAAATATCAAGTTATTATAGGAGTCGGTTGCGGTCTTGGCAAGGCTGTCAGCGGCGAAAGAGCCAGAGCAGCAGGGAAAGAAGGAGAGAAACCAGGAGGCTGGAAGCCAGGGGGAAGTAGAAGGAAAAATTTTCCCGTTCGATGCGGAAGTCCCCGGGAAGTCGTCCGAGCCAGGGGATGCGACCGCCGTAGGTCAAAAGCAGTCCGACCAGGATCAGGACGAGCCCGAGGATGATGAGCAGACGGCCCGGCGGCATCGGTCATTTTCCCGGTCGCGGCGCGTAACGGTCGTATTCCGAATAGATACAACCGCAATACTGCTGTCGGTAAAGACCGAGCCGCTTCGACTCGGCGACGCCCAGATTCCAGCCCTTGCGAAAATCCTCATAAACGAAAACCAGGCCGTGACGGCGGGCAAGATCTTCCCCCGCCAAGCGGATCTCCTCGTGCTTCTGAAAGCGGGAGTAGAGCAGCGTTGAGGTGAAGCCCTCATATCCCTGTTCGACCGCGACTTTCGCCGTTTCCTCCAGACGATTCTGATAGCAGTAGGTGCAGCGGTTGTTTGGGTCGGCGGCCACTGCGCCGAGAAACTCGGTTAGCTGGTAGTCCTCCCGATAAAGTACCGGCAAATCACGTATCTCGGCGTACTCCTTGAGCGTCTCCAGGCGGCGCCGGAATTCCAGGTAGGGATGGATGTTCGGATTATGGAAGTAGCCAGAAACCTCGTGACCGGCGTCGCGCAACCGGTCGAGGGGATAGATGGCGCAGTTGGCGCAGCAGATATGCAGCAGGATTTTCATAACGTCTCGACTCGTGAAGGATAAAGGGTACGGCCATTTTCACCCCTTGCCGGTGCTTTGTCAATCGTCCTCGCCGAGCAATATCGCGGGGGGAAGGCCCTGGTCGCGCCACAGTTTTTCACCGGTTCGCTCCGCCGTCGCGGCGTGCGGGATGGCGGCATGGCAGGCGTGGAGCAGCTTTTTGCGGAGCTTGCGCAGATCGGCCCGATAGCGGCGCAGGATCGCATCGGTCAGCTCCCGATCGCGGGGCAGGGCGGCTTCCCGACGACCCGTCGCCGCCGCCAGCAGCAGTGCCTGCGCCGTTTCCGCGCCGTCGACGCTGAGAGTTTCGCCGTCGCCGTCGACCAGGGTGTAACGGCCGAAAAATTCATCTCGCAGGGTCAGCGGCGGAGTCATCCGATAAGTGACGAGTTCCGGCCGGTAATGATCGTACAGATAGTGCTCGGGAAAACGGGGGATGCCGTCGACGAAGACCCGGGCGACGATTTGCGCCAGGAGAGCCGCCGATGGCGGCGTCGGCCGGGAGGTCGGCACCAGCGGCTGCGGTTCTCCTACGGTACTTTCCGGAAGGACTGGTCCGAGCCAGCGGCCGATGGCCTCATCGAGCAGTTCGGTCGCGGGCAACGGCCGCCGGCCGTGCCAGTCGAGCAGGCGCAGTTGGTCGAGAACCTCCCGCCGTGGCAAAGGCAGGCCGAAACGCTGGGCGCTATGGCGCAGGTCACCGATATCCGGCAGGGGGCGGTCGCCGGCGACAGTGGCCCAAAGCCGGCGGCCGAGGGTCGAGCGGCTGAAGAGCAAGACTTCCGCGCCGCGATCCGCCGGCCAGTCGTCCGGGGCGGGAATGGTGAGCCGACCGCTTTCAAGCAAGGAGAATAGACCCTCATCGAGGTGCAGGGTCAGGGGCAGCAGCGCTCGGTGTCCCGTCGCCAGTTCGCGCCAGGACCGTTGGCGTTCCCCATCCGGGCGGTAAAAGCGGGTCATCGCTTCCGGTCTGCGCCCCTTCACCAGTTCAAGACGCAACCGCCCTTCGTCGCCTAGCGCTAGTTCAAGCAGGGTGAACTCGTCCCGCAGCAGATCCACCAGCGGCTCGCCCAAGGCATCGCTCAGCCAGCCACCGGGAACATCGAGAAGAAGCCGTCCCCCTTCGGCGGCGAGACCGAGCAGATGCAGAAATTCCCAATGCCAGCGTGGGGCTTTGGTTCCCAGCCGGAAACGGCGGGTGGGCCAGGAGAAACGCAGGCGGGTTGTCAGCGCAGCGCGCTCTTCACGGTCGGGAGGCTGCTCGGCGTCGAGCCTTGCCCGGATGAATCCCGGCGGGACGACCGCTGTCAGGGCGAAGAGATCCTCGGCCTGGCGCAGCGCCGGCGGCAGGCCGGTCAAGTCCCGGCGCAGGGCCAACAAGGCGAGGAGGGGCCGGGGCCCGACTTCCATGACCTTCCGCAGGTTTGTGTCCGCCCCATGCCGGGGAGGAGGCAGAAGCAGGATCGAACCCTGTTCGGAGGGGGGGAGGACATCACCACTATCGGCGCCGAACTCTTCTCCGGCGGCGAAGAGTTCGAGGGCGCGCAGCAGCCGCTCACGGTCATGTCCCACATGCAGCTGCCCGAGACGTCGGGCGAGATGGTGAAAACGCACCGCTGCCGGGAAGGGCAGGGGCATCTCCCCCGCGCTTAGGACCAGCGCCGTTCGTGCTCCTTCGGGCAGTTCGGCCAGGGCGTTGCCCAAGGCCGGTTCCAATTCTTCCGGCTGGACGCCGACCGGAAGGAGATCGAAGGCGGCCAGAGCGAGAATTCTGAGCAGGGTCAGTATCCCTTTGTCGTAGGCCAGTTTCCGCGGCTCCCCGTCGACGTCCCGTCGGGTCGCTCGAAGCGTCCGGAACCCCTCTTCCAGAACGTTCTGGCTATCGCGGGGGGCGGCGCGCCAAAGGTTGGCGAGATAACCGGCGGCGAGTTCGTCAGGGGGAACGGCACCCAGCACCGAGAGCGGCTTGAACGCTTCCAGCAATTGCCACAAGGCCTGCTGGAAAGCGACGGCATGATTTTCGGCGAGGGGGATCTCCCGATGGCGGACGGGGCCTTCGGCACGGATCTCCCAGATGCTCAGTTCATGGGGAGCCCAGACGGCGAAGTGGCGCAGCCCGAGGGCGGGTGCGCAGCGACGGCCCTGCTCGACTGCTTCCTCCACCCCGGCGTCCGGGAGGAGCAGCAGGCCGCCAGCCATGTGACTTTCCCGGTTGATCCAGAAGACCAGATGAGGGGGCTCCTCGCCGGCCTCGGTCAGAAGAGGCGGGTAAAGATCGACACGGCGAAAGGGGAAGCGACCTTCCGCCAGAGCCTGTCCGGCCCAGTGCGCGAGTTGTTCGGCGAAGCGCCGGAGAGATTCCTGATTCATAGGGGAGGTCACGATGGCGCCCGCAGGGGCGTGGGGCGTCGGCCGATAGTGACGGCCGCGGAGGTTTCGAGGGTTTGCGAGTCGATAACGGCGATGGAGATGCTCAGCAGCGGGAGAGAAGCCCGGCACCATGCGATCGACGTTGCGGATGTCCCGTGGTTGTTGTTCGGCCGTCGCTCAGATTGCCTTTTCGGGACCGGCGAAGAGCGGGCCGTTTCCCCCTTTGAGGGGGCGATGAAAATGGGCGTAGGCCAACGGGGTGGCAGTGCGCCCCCGGGGGGTGCGGTTGAGGTAGCCCTGTTGCAGTAGGAAGGGCTCGATGACGTCCTCGATGGTGTCCTTCTCTTCGCCGATGGCGGCGGCCAGGGTTTCCAGGCCGACCGGCCCGCCGGCGAACTTGTCGATGATGGTCAGCAGGATCAGCCGGTCCATGTGGTCGAAACCGCGTCTGTCCACCTCTAGCCGCCCCAAGGCCAGATCCGCCAGTTCCCGGGAAATGACGCCATCCCCGGTGACCTCGGCGAAGTCCCGCACCCGGCGCAGCAGGCGATTGGCGATGCGCGGCGTTCCCCGGCTGCGGCGGGCAATCTCTCCGGCGCCGTCCGCTTCCGTCGGAATGCCCAAGAGCCCGGCGCTACGCTGGACGATGGTGGTCAGTTCCGCATCCGAATAGAATTCCAGGCGGGCGATAACCCCGAAGCGGTCGCGCAGGGGGGAAGAGAGGAGCCCGGCGCGGGTGGTGGCGCCGACCAGAGTGAAGCGGGGCAGGTCGAGCTTGATCGTTCGCGCCGACGGACCCTGGCCGATGATGATGTCGAGCTGGTAGTCCTCCATGGCCGGATAGAGGATCTCCTCGACGACCGGCGACAGGCGGTGGATCTCGTCGATGAAGAGGACGTCGCCGGCTTCCAGATTGGTGAGAATCGCCGCCAGATCGCCGGGTTTTTCGATCACCGGACCCGAGGTGCTCTTGATGTGCACCCCCATCTCGTAGGCGATGATGTTGGCCAACGTGGTCTTGCCGAGCCCCGGAGGACCAAAGAAGAGGACATGGTCGAGGGCTTCGGCGCGGTTGCGCGCCGCGTCGATAAAGACCTGAAGATTCTCTTTGGCCTTCGACTGGCCGACATACTCTTTGAGGCTGCGGGGGCGCAGGCCGTTTTCATAGGAATTGTCGTCCCCGCCCGCTTCGGCGCTGATGATCCGTTCGCTCATGGGCCGCTTTCACATCACTTGAGGAGAATTTTCAGGGCGCCCTTGAGGGCTTCCTCGACCGGGGTGTCGGGGGCCAGTTCCAAGGCTTCCAGCGCTTTTTTCGCCTGCGCCTCCTTGTAGCCCAGGTTGATCAGGGCCGACAAAGTATCGTCCAGGGTATCCGCCGCGCGCGTCGCCGGCGCGCTCGGGTGAGGGGGGCCGGCGACGGCGGCGGCGAGCTTGCCGACCTTCTCCCGCAACTCCAGGATCAGCCGGTCGGCGGTCTTCTTGCCGATGCCGGGAATCGCCGCCAGGCGCTTGTCATTCCCCTGGCTCAGGGCCGCGCGCAGCTCGGCGGCGGGGATGTTGGAGAGGATGTTCACCGCCAGTTTTGGTCCCACCCCTGAGACTGAAAGGAGCAGGATGAAGAGTTCCTTTTCCTGGGCGGTCAGAAAACCGTAGAGATGGATAGCATCTTCCTTGACGTAAGTGAAGATGTGCAACCGTACATCCCCTGCCTCGGGAAGGGCGTAGAAGCTCGACAGGGGGATCTTCACCCGATAGCCGATGCCGCCGACATCGACGATTAGATGGTCGATGGATTTATAGGCGAGTTTTCCGGTGAGCAGGGCGATCATGGGAACCTGTTGGCAAGGCTGAAGGCTGAGGACAGAAGGCTAACGAGCTTTTCCGGCCAGAGCCGTAGCCAGGCGCTGGTTGAGGCCGTGACTGTGGGCGTGACAGATGGCCACGGCCAAGGCGTCGGCGGCATCTTCCTGGGCGATTTCCGGCAGGGCGAGCAGGGTGCGGGTCATCTGCTGCACCTGGGCCTTGTCGGCGCGGCCGTAGCCGACCACGGCATTTTTCACCTGGAGGGCCGAATATTCGAAGACCGGCAGGTTCGAGTTGACCCCGGCGAGGAGCGCGCCCCCCCGGGCATGGCCAAGTTTGAGGGCGGAAAGGGCATTCTTGGCGACGAAGATCTGCTCTACCGCCACGGATTCCGGGCGATACTCGGCGATGATGGCGAGCAGGCCGTCGTAAATCTGTTTCAGGCGCAGCGCCAGTTCGTCATCGGCGCGGGTGAAGATCGCGCCGTTGTCGATGTGCCGCAGGCGGCTGCCCTGCTTTTCGATGAGCCCGTAGCCGGTGGCACGGCTGCCCGGGTCGATTCCGAGAATGCGCATAATTCGAGGCTGAAGACTGAAGGCCGAAGGCTGAAGAATTTTTCCTTCAGTCTTCAGCCTTCAGCCTTCGGTCTAGTCTCCTTTTACCCCATCACCTTTTCGATTTCGTCGTCGGAGATGTCGAAGTTGGCGTAAACGTTCTGAACGTCGTCGTTGTCTTCGAGTTTATCCATCATCTTCAGCATCTGCTCGGCCTGCTTGCCTTCCAACGCCACCATCGTCTGCGGAATCAGGGTGATTTCGGCGTTGTCCCACTGCAGGCCGGCGGTGGCCAGAGCCTCGCGCACCTCGATGAAGTTGCCGGGATCGGTGATGACCTCGTAGGCATCCCCCTCGTCCTTGACGTCTTCGGCCCCGGCTTCCAGTGCCGCTTCGAAGATGGCGTCGAAGTCGTTATCGGTGGTGAAGGAGATCAGACCCTTGCGGTCGAAGAGGAAGGAGACCGAGCCGTTGACGCCGAGATTGCCGTTGTGCTTGGTGAATATGTGGCGCACATCGGCGACCGTGCGGGTGCGGTTGTCGGTCATGAACTCGACGATCACCGCCACGCCGCCCGGGCCGTAGCCTTCGAAGGTACCTTCCTCGTAGTTGACGCCGTCGAGATCGCCCACCCCTTTTTTGATGGCGCGCTCGATGCTGTCTTTGGGCATGTTCTCGCCCTTGGCCTTGTCGATGGCCGTGCGCAGGCGCGGATTGCCTTCCGGGTCGCCGCCGCCGATCTTGGCTGCGACGGTAATTTCCTTGATCAGTTTGGTGAAGACCTTGCCGCGCTTGGCGTCCTGGGCGCCCTTGCGGTGTTTGATATTAGCCCATTTACTGTGTCCTGCCATGGTTGTGCCGTGCTCCTTGCTGGTTCGATCTGAGAGGTCGGGGCCGTGGTGGCCGGTCGGAATTAAATATCGGAAGAGAGGATGCAAAAAGCCGGCGGGGGCGCCGGCTTTCGCAAAAATGTCCACAACATAAGGGCGCTCAGTGCTCCCGGGGGTTGGACTGGTACTGGCGTAGTTCCAGGTTGTTGGTTACGCTCTTGATGCCGTCGATGCTCGCGATCACGTCGAGAACCGTCTTGAGATCCTCGCGGCTGTGCAGATAGCCTTCCAGGGTGACCTCTCCGTCCTTGGCCGCGACATGAAAATGATACTGGTGCAGGCCGCAGATCGTTCCCCTGGCGAAGAGTTCAGTCTCGATCTTCTTACGGATGATCAGATCCTTGAGGTTCTTTTTGCAGTGGTCCTTCCGCTCGGTCAGGTTGCGGTCCTTGATGGCGTCGCAGATGAGTTTGACGGCGGTCTCCTCGGAGAGGTTCAGGGTGTTGATGATGAGATCGTAGGCGAGAGGATCGTTCCAGTCGCGGTCGAAATAGTATTTGATGAAGCCGGCGCGCTGCTGGTCGGATTTGCGCACCAGCACCCGGGCCAGGTCGGGGTCGAGCCATTCCCGCTCGGCCCAGCGCTCGACCCGCTCATCGAAGGGGGCGATGATGCGCACCCGCAGGACGCTGTTGATGCCCTTGAGCAGATCTTGACCGCCACGCCCGTAGATGATGACGTTCCCCTTGAGGGCGTATTCGAGGATGATCAGCTGGATACGGTGAAAGTTGGCTTCGGTCTGGGAGTCTACCGTCTCGACGAAAGCCGGCGGCTTTTCGTCGGCATTTTCCAACGCCTCGACGGAGAGTCCGTAGTTGGCGGCGACTTTGCGGATGGCGTCGCCGTCGACCAGGGTATAGCCAAGCTTGTCCGCGGCTTTGTGGGCGATGGGGATGCCGGCACTGCCCATTTCCCGGGAGATAGTGATGATCGCCATTGGTACTCCTTGCTCAACCGTGGGTGTCCGCAAAAACGGCTCGTCATCATAGCAAGTTGAAAAAAGGATGAAAAGCCATAAGTTGCCGCCTCGAAAAAAAGCCGGCGGGATGCATGGGCATGGGTCAGAGGATTAAAGCCTCGGCTTGTGTTCGAAATGGTGGCGCGCTTCGATAAAGCGCACGGTGCGGGTTTTCGAACGCATGACGATGGAGTGCGTACAGGCTCCGCCGGGGAAATAGCGTACCCCCCTGAGGAAATCGCCGTTGGTGATGCCGGTGGCGGCAAAGAAGACATCACCTTTCGCCATGTCGTCGATGTCGTAGACCCGGTCAAAGTCTTCGATGCCCATGCTTTGGGCGCGATTGCGCTCTTCCTTGCTCATGAAAACCAGGCGCCCCTGCATGTCGCCGCCCAGGCACTTCAAGGCCGCCGCCGCCAGCACCCCTTCCGGGGCGCCGCCGATGCCCAGGAGCAGATCGACGCCGCTCTCCTCCACCGCCGCCGCGATAGCCGGGGCAACGTCGCCGTCGCTGATGAGATGAATGCGCGCCCCGGCTTTGCGGATTTCGGTGATCGTGCGCTCGTGTCGGGGGCGGTCGAGGATGACCACGGTCAGTTCCTCAACCCGGCGGTTTTTGGCTTCGGCAACCCGGCGCAGGTTGACCGCCGGGGTTTCATTGATATCGATGGCGCCTTTCCCCAAGGGGCCGACGATGAGTTTTTCCATGTACATGTCCGGGGCATGGAGAAAGCCGCCGCGCGGGGCGAGGGCGAGGGTGGCGATGGAGCCGTTCATCCCTTTGGCGCAGATATTGGTCCCTTCCAGAGGATCGACGGCGATGTCCACCTCCGGACCGGCTCCGGTCCCAAGCTGCTCGCCGATGTAGAGCATCGGCGCCTCGTCCATCTCCCCTTCGCCGATGACCACGGTGCCGTTGATCTCCATTGAGCCGAGGACGCGGCGCATGGCCTCGGTGGCGGCGTCGTCCGCCGCGATCTTGTCCCCCTTGCCGACCCATCGACTGCTGGCCAAAGCCGCCGCTTCGGTGACGCGCACCAGTTCCAATGCCAGATTGCGATCCATGCCGTTGCTTCTCCTTGAACCCTTGCGGGATTGTTAAGTGGGCGGTATCATGGCACGATTGCCTGGGAAAAACAAGATTTGTAAGCTGTTTCGCGCCCCTGCCGGGGCGGGGGAGGAATGATGGGATTTTTTGTCTGGGCCCACCGGGGGGCCGCCGTCGATGCGCCGGAGAACACCCTGGTTGCCTTTGCCGCCGCCGAGGCCGCCGGTGCCGACGGCATCGAGCTGGATGTGCATCTGAGTCGCGATGGGGTGCTGGTGGTCATCCACGACGAATGGGTCGAGCGCACCACCGACGGTTGGGGACGGGTGGCCGAGCTGCGCCTGGCGGAACTGCGCCGTCTCGATGCCGGCAGCTGGTTCTCCCCGCGCTTTTCCGGCGAGCCGATTCCGGTGTTGGACGAGGTGCTCGACTGGGCCGGCGATCGCCTGCGCCTCAATATCGAAATCAAGGAAGCTGCGGCCGGTGGGGCGCTGCTCGATCTGCTCCCCCACTATCCCCGGGCGCAGGTGCTGGTCTCCTCCTTCGATCACCGCCTGCTGGCGGAACTCCGCCGCCGCGATGCCCGACTTCCCCTCGGCTTTCTCTTCGAGGATGACAGTTGGCGCCGGGTGCTCCGGCGGGCCCTGGTTTGTGGCGCCGAGAGCCTGCACCCCCGGGAGGATTGCGTCAGTCGCCCGCTCGTCGCCGCCTGCAAGGATAACGGCCTGGCGCTCTATCCCTGGACAGTGGACGACCCCGGCCGCATTCGCGCCCTGCGCCGCCTCCAAGTCGACGGCCTCTTCACTAACGATCCTTTCGCGGTGAGTTGCAAGCGAAATTGACACTGCCGGTCGTGCCTGCTAGGGTGGGTTCGGTGCGTAAACGGTTTGTATAAGGAGGAATTTCATCATGTTGGGTGACATGAGCCAGGTCCGTTCCATCGTCTTCGATCTTGACGGCACCCTCTACAAAGACGACGGCCTCGCTGCCGAGATTCAGACCATGGCCGCGCGGCTGGTGGCCGACTCCCGGGGGGTGGGGCTCAAGGAAGGGCGCGCCCTGCTGCGCAAGTCCAAGCGGCGGCTGGCCGAAATGCTTGAAGAGGAACCGACCCTGACCCGCACCTGCCAGACCCTGGGCATCGAGGCCGTCGACCTCCATCGCGCCATGCAGACCCAGGTCCGTCCCGAAAATTTCCTGAGTACCGACCCCATTCTGCAAGCCCTGCTCGAATCCCTGGCCGAAGGCTGGGATCTCTACCTCTACACCAACAACAACCTCGTCCTCTCCGAAAAAATCCTCGCCCTGCTCGGCGTCGAAAGCTACTTCAAGCGCCTCTACACCATCGAATTCAACTGGACCCCCAAACCCGACGTCGACACTCTGCGCCGCATTCTCGAAGACATCGGCGGCGAACCGGAAAGCTTCCTCTTCGTCGGCGACCGCGAATCCGTCGACCTCAAAGCCCCGAGAATGCTCGGCATTCCTACCCTCCTCGTCACCGAAACCGCCGACCTGCTGCGCATTCATCAATGGTTGGGGATGATTCCTTGAGGGAATTGTAGGATAGAGTAACTCGACCCGCGACCCTGCTGAGGTAAATAAAATGGCGATTTTCATAAATCCAAACTCTCCTGTCCAACCGCAAGCCGGCGTATATGGGTGGTTTGCACAAAAGGATGGTTTGGCAAGGATTGCGATCTACATCGGGATGGCGGGTCAAAAGGGATCTTTCATCCCCAAAGGTACTCTCTTTCGCGGTGTAAGTGAATTACAGCGCAACACTTTTACATCGAACGCACCAGATTATGACAAGTTGGATACGGATTTCATCGTAGGTACTGCCATTCGATTTTTCGAACAAAAAGGTTATCTCTGTACCTGGGAGCATCTTAACAATGATCCGACCACGGAAACAGCGATGGTCGTCTCAATGAAGCCAGTTATTCAGAACCAAAGCAATGCACGCATCAAAGAAACATTGAGAATTCGTAAGGAGCAAAAAGGGTATTGGCATTTAAAGAAAAACAGCGAGGGCGTAATAGAAGCCGAACATGAAGTCTTTTCTGTTCTCGACGGCCTGCTAACCCATAAGGATTGACACGACACTGTAAGGGAATCAGAGAGGGACAGGATCAGGCCAGGGGCAAAGGGCATGCTTTCAAGTTGTTGGATTGAAGGGCCGTTACCCTTGAAAAATAGACATGACTCATTGCATCCGTGTTGCTGTACCCAGAGGCGTTTATGACCCGTCTGAAGAAATGGTTTGTCCTGGTCGCTACGATGCTGACGGGTTGTGTCGGTATGCCGGATGGAGTTACGCCGGTCGAGCCCTTTGACCTGGAGCGCTATCTCGGGCGCTGGTATGAAATCGCCCGGCTGGATCATTCCTTCGAGCGGGGCTTGAGCAAGGTGAGCGCGGAATACTCTCTGCGCGAGGATGGCTCGGTTCGCGTGGTAAATCGCGGCTACTCCGAGGCCGAGGGGAAGTGGAAAGAAGCGGAAGGTAAGGCCCGTTTTGTGCGGAAGCCGACAGAGGGGTTTCTGAAGGTTTCCTTTTTCGGTCCCTTCTACGCCTCCTATATTATCTTCGACCTCGATCAGGAACACTACCACTACGCTCTGATCAGCGGCCCCGATACCTCCTATCTGTGGATCCTTTCCCGGCAGCCGACTTTGGAGCAGGCGACCGTGGATATGCTGATCGGAAAGGCCCGCCAGGCGGATTTCGATACCGGCGGATTGATTTTTGTCGAGCAGGCGGCGGACCCCTCTTCGGTGGAGTAGGTTTCGCCCCCCCCTATGTCCCGGCAAAACCGCAGGCCCGCGCTCTGGTTGGAATTGATCCGGGAGAAAATGTGGCGAAACAAGACCCGACCCCGCCGTCGGTGCTGGGGAGAGGTCGGGCTGTGGGCGAAGGGGCGGCTTATTGCCGTGCCAGGCGCCAGTTGGGGGCCTGGGGGGTGTGGGTGCTGCGCCAGGGGTTGATGTCCAGTCCGCCGCGGCGGGTGTAGCGGGCGTAGACGCTCAGTTGCACGGGGCGGCAGCGGTGCAGCACATCGGTGAAGATGCGCTCGACGCACTGCTCATGAAATTCGTTGTGTCGGCGGAAGGAAATCAGGTAGCGCAGCAGGCCGGCGTGATCGATGGCCGGCCCGCGGTAGTGCAGCCACAGACTGGCCCAGTCCGGTTGCGAAGTGATCAGGCAGTTGCTTTTGAGCAGATGGCTGTAAAGGCGCTCTTCGACTTCGTGGGCGTCGGGCAGGCAGTGCAGCAGGCCGCTGTCCACCTGATAACGGTCGACGGTGATGTCGAGGGCGTCGAGGCTCTGGCCCGGCAAGCGGCCGATCTGCCAGAGTTCCAGGTCGTCCGGGCTGCTCAGGGTCACCGCGATCTCGGCTCCGGCGACGGCGCTCAGGTCGGCGCGCAGTTGCTCGGCCACAGCCGTCTCCGTAGCGAAAGGCGTCTGGTTGTAGCTGTTGAGATAGAGCTTGAGGGATTTGGATTCGATCAGATTGGGGCTGTGACAGGGGATGCGCAGCTGCAGCAGCGCCACCACCGGCTTGCCTTTGGGATTGAGCCACGAGAGCTCGTAGCCGTTCCACTGGTCTTCGCCGACAAAGGGCAGCGGCTCGCTGAGGCCCAGTTCTTGCCTTTTGAGACGGCGCGGCACTGGGCAGAGCAGGCGGTTGTCGTAGCGATCGGTGTAGCGGGTCGGTTGTCCCAGCGGCAGCTGATTCGGTGGCATCATCACGTGTCCTTGTTGTGCGGCGGCCAGGCCAAGAGGTTTTGCCAGGAGTTGGTCGGTGAGATGGCGAGGAAAAGACGCCTTGTGTTTATAGTTGAACGGTTATTTCGTCAAGGGGAATTTCCGGCAACGGGGCAACTCCGTTCTTGTCATCCCTTCCCTCCTCATGTAGAATCGCCATTTTAATCATCATGTTCAGGCAAGGAAGTGTGCGCAATGAACGAACAGATTACCGTGGCCGGCCGGCCGGAGCTGGAAGCTTTCATCCGCGAGCGGATCGCTGCGAACGGGGGGATCCCCTTCGCCGAGTTTATGGGCCACTGTCTGTATCATCCCGACTACGGCTATTACATGGCCCCCCGCGACCGCATCGGCAAGGGCGGAGATTTTTTCACCTCGACCAGTGTTCATTCCGCCTTCGGTCGGCTGATCTGCCGGCAGTTGGAGGAGATGTGGCGGTTGCTCGGCAAGGGGCCATTCACCATCGCCGAGCAGGGGGCGGGGGAGGGACATCTGTGTCTCGACATTCTCGACGCGGCCGCCGCCGAACATCCGGAATTTTATCAGGCCTTGCAGTACGCTCTGGTCGAGATCAGCCCTGACCACCAGCGTCGGCAGAAGGTTCTGCTCGCCAATCATGAGGCCCGTCTGCGCTGGTGCGCGCTGGATGAACTGGCGGGGATGGAAGGCTGCTTTCTTACCAACGAGCTGGTCGACGCCTTCCCCGTGCATCTGGTGGAGCAGCGGGACGGTCGCCTGCAAGAAGTCTTCGTTATTGACCGGGACGGTACTTTTGCCGAGGAGTTGCGCGCTCTGTCCACGCCCGAAATCGAGGCGCATCTCGCCGGGTTGGGGGTGACCCTGATCGAGGGGCAGCGCACCGAAGTCAATCTCGAAGCGCCGCGCTGGATGGCCCGGGTCGGTTCCATTCTCAAGCGCGGCTTTGTCATCACCATCGATTACGGCTATCCGGCGGCGGATCGCTACGCCCCCTGGCGCCAGAGCGGCACCCTGATGTGCTACTATCGCCATACCTCCAACGAAAATCCCTACCAGGGGGTCGGCAATCAGGATATCACCGCCCATATCGATTTCACCACCCTGGAACGGGTGGGGAAAGAGCAGGGGCTGACGCCGCTCTTTTTTGGCGAACAGTGCCGCTTTCTCATCGGTCTCGGCTTTGTCGACGTGCTGGTCGAGATGGAGGCGCACGCCGCCGATGAAAAGCAGGCGCGGGTTTTGCGCCTGACCTTGAAAAATCTCATCATGCCCGACGGTGGCATGGGCGATACGTTCAAGGTTCTGGTGCAGGGCAAGGGCGTGGGCGAGCCGAAACTGCTGTGCGCGCGCAGTCTGGCGGAGGTGCCGCTGCCGCCGATGGCGATGTTCTAGGCGTCGGGCCGATGAAAAACGCCCATCTGCGGCGTTGCCCTCATCCTCGTCGCTGCGACGTACCTTTCGGTACGTCGCACTCCGCGGATTTCACGCGTCTTGCATCTGGACATTTTTGATCAGCCCGGATATCGAGCGAGTGTTCCGAAGAGTTTTTTTCCAAGCGCCCCGTCAGGGGATTTTCCCAGTGATTTAAGACCAGAGGAGAATTTCGATGAAACAGAAAGTGCAAGAGGCTTTGAACCTGGTACGTCCTGCTCTGCAGGCCGATGGCGGTGATGTGGAACTGATTGACGTGACCGAGGACGGGATCGTCAAGGTCCGTCTGAAAGGCGCCTGCGGCTCCTGCCCGATGTCGACCATGACCTTGAAAATGGGGATCGAGCGTACCTTGAAAGAGAAGGTGCCCGGCGTCAAGGAAGTGGTTCAGGCCTGATTTATTGCCCGGAAAATTGATGATGCACCACGAAAAGGAGCCGGCAGGGCTCCTTTTCGCGTTTTGGTCCGGCTCATCGGGAAAAATTTCTCTCCCCTTTCCAAACCTTTTTTTCCTCAGGTAACATGATTAAGGTAAATTTAGTCTCGTGCAGAAACTAATGAGTTTTTACCTTCGGGCATAGCTAACCGAATGACGGGGGGCGGGCGAAATGACCAGCCGAAAAAGTAAAGTGGAGCCGGGAACACTGTCGCATTACCTACTGGCGGTCAAGGACGGAACGCGCCGTTTTGAGAACGCCTTTCAGGGCGTAGCCCGGATGATCCTGGAAAAACCTATCGAAAAGGTCGTGGTCAACGGCAAGACCACCTACGATTTCCAGATTTTTCGCGAGGGGCGCAAGCATGTCATCGACAACGACATCGCCCGCAAGTTCACCGCCTAGTCCCCGTCGCCGCAACCCGTCCGCGCGCGGCGGGGGTTGCATCCCACCCCCGCCGCGCGTACAATCCTCCTGTTTTGCCTTTATTCTTTCTCCTTTGTCCTCTACCCTGGGAGTTCCTCCATGTCCCTGCTCGACGGCACCCACGGCAATCTCATCGGCTATCTGCTCTGGATCTTCGGTTTCACCGGCTCGCACCGCTTCTATTACGGGCGGCCGATTTCCGGCACCATCTACTTCTTTACCTTTGGCCTGTTCCTCATCGGCTGGATCGTCGATCTGTTCCTCATTCCCGGCATGGCCGACAAAGCAGAAAGCCGCTACAGCCAGGGGTGCTACGACTACAACCTGGCCTGGCTGCTGCTCACCTACCTCGGCCTCTTCGGCGTCCATCGCATGTACATCGGCAAGTGGATCACCGGGCTGCTCTATCTCGTCTCCGGCGGTCTGCTCGGCATCGGCTACATCTACGATTACTGGACCTGGAACGAGCAGGTGGCGGAAGCCAACCGGAGTTGACGGTGGCCGAGGATTTCGAGGCATTGGAGCCTGTCGAGCTGCCCATCGACGGCATCCTTGACCTGCATACCTTTCAGCCCCGCGAAGTCAGTACGCTCATCCCCGACTATCTCGCCGTCTGCCGGGACAAGGGCATTTTCGACGTGCGCATCATTCACGGCAAGGGGCACGGGATCCTGCAGCGGCGGGTGCATGCCATCCTCGGTCGTCTGCCCGAGGTCGTGGATTTTCGCCTGGCGGACGGTTCCGGAGGCGGTTGGGGAGCGACCCTGGTTCGGCTCAAGCAGGGCGGGGAGGGGGAAGGGCGGCCATGAGTGTTTTTATCAGGGATTACCCGATACGTTTCTACGAAGTTGACCAGCGTGCCCGGCTACGGCCGGTGACCCTGCTCGATTTCTTTCAGGATGCCGCTGGCGGCCACACCATCGAACTCGGCATCGCCGTCGCCGACCTGCGTGAGCGCAACCTGACCTGGGTGCTGTCACGCACCCACGTGCGTTTTCTCTACTATCCCCGCGCTGGAGCCGTGGTGCGGGTGCGCACCTGGCCCTCGGGACGCGAGGGGCTCTTCGCCCTGCGCGATTTCGAGGTTCGCGACGAGCGGGACCGGCTGGTGGCGCAGGCGACCACCTCCTGGGCGGTGGTCGATCTCGCCAGCGGCCGCCCGGTACGGCTGGACAAGGTGCTTCCCGACTATCCGGTGCGGGCGGAGCGGGCGCTGGCGAGCGTCTTTCCCACCCTGCCGAAAGTGGAGAGCAGCGAGGTCGAACTGGAATTTCGCGTGCGCCGGGGCGATCTCGACATCAACCAACACGTCAACAACACCGTCTATCCGGTCTGGGCGCTGGAAGCGATCCCCGCCGCGATCGATGAAAACTGCCGCCTGGTCGAACTCGAAATCGCCTACCGTGCCCCCGTCGCTTATGGGGAAAGCATCCTCTCCCGCCTACAAACCCTCCCCGAAAGCGACCGCCCGACCTTCCTCCATCAACTCGTCGGCACCGCTGACGGCCGGGAGTTGACCCGGTTGCGTTCGGCGTGGGAACGGCGGGGGTAGGGGTAGGGCTGAGAAAACGGAATAAAACCCATGAGCGAAGCCTCCAAATCCATTCACGAATTCGACTTCGAACTGATCTGCGAGTACTTTTCCAGCCTGGAACGGCAAGGGCCGGGCAGCCCTGAAGTTACGATCAAGGCCTTGAGTTTTATCGACCATCTGACCGACGAATCCCGCATCGCCGACATCGGTTGCGGCACTGGTGGTCAGACCCGGGTCTTGGCCGCCCATGCGCCGGGGCGGATCACCGGGATCGACCTCTTTCCTACCTTCATCGAACTCTTTAACAGCCAGGCGAAAAGGGCGAATCTTCAGGATCGAGTCACCGGTATCGTCGGTTCGATGGAGAACCTGCCGTTTCGGGATGAAGAACTGGACCTGATCTGGTCGGAAGGGGCGATCTACAATATCGGCTTCGAGCGCGGTTTGAATGAATGGCGCCGGTTTCTGAAAACCGGGGGCTATATCGCCGTTTCCGAGGCCTCGTGGTTCACCGAAGAGCGCCCCGCCGAAATCGACGCCTTCTGGCAGGAGGCTTATCCGGGCATCGATACGATCCCGAACAAGGTCGCGCAAGTGCAGAAAGCCGGCTATCTCCCGGTCGCCATGTTCATCCTGCCGGAAAACTGTTGGACGGAACACTTTTATGCCCCGCAAGTTGCGGCTCGGGAAAAATTCTTGAAAAAACACGCCGGCAACAAAACCGCCGAGGAATTCATCGCCAACGAGCGGCATGAGGCGGAATTGTATGGAAAATACAAGGATTTTTATGGGTATGTTTTTTATGTCGGGAAGAAGGTTTGAGCCGGTGGTTGAGCAAGGACAGGGGCGGAATTTGCGAGCCGGGAATGCAGGAGGCTGATCTTCCAGGGTGGTGTCGCCGTGCAAGTCGCGTCCCCCTGAGGTTAGCGAGCTTTACGAAAATATCAGGGCTGCGGGTTAATTTTCCGAAGAAACAATGACCAGGATTTCCAGTAATCCTCACCGCCGACATCATAGGTGTCGTTGTGGTCGGCGCCGGGGATGATGTACCAGTCTTTCGGTTCGTTGGCGGCGTCGAAGAGCTGACGGGCCATGGACTTGGGGACGATGTTGTCGCGGTCTCCTTGAAAAATCAGCAACGGCACTCGGATTCGTCCGATCTTGGCCAGGTTGTCGTAACGGACGTCGAGCAGCCAGCCAAGGGCGAAATAGAGAATCGGGTTGTGGTGGCGGCCCATGGCGGCGATGGACGTGAAGGGGGTTTCTAGAATCAACCCGGCTGGCGGCGTTTCCAGGGCCAGCTGCACGGCGACCGCCGCTCCCAGCGAGCGGCCGAAATAGACGATGCGCTGCGGGGACCAGCCCCGGGCCTGCAGCCAAATCAAGGCGCCCCGGGCGTCGCTGTAGGTTCCCTCCTCGCCGGCCTTACCGGCGCTGCTGCCGTAGCCGCGGTAGTCGAAAATGAAAACATTGAGGCCGAGACGGTGCAAAAGGCGCAGGTTGTCGAGCCGGTGAGAGATGTTGCCGGCGTTTCCGTGAAAAAAGAGGATCAGCGGCTGCTCGGCTTCGCCGGGAAGAAACCAGCCATGCAGGGCCGTGCCGTCGGCGGCTGGAAAGTGAACATCTTCGTATGCCAGATCGTAGAGAGCGGGAGTGGCCACCAGCGGTCGATCGGGAAAGAAGATGAAATGGTGTTCCATGGCGCTTTCGCTTCCGGGGACAAGGGCCAAATAGACGATGACCAGAAACAGGAATAGCGGCAATTTTCGGCGATAACCCATGACATTTCCTGAATTTCCTGGCTGGCACTTAAAGGATTAAATTTGGGGGGTGTGCCTAGTATTTGTTGTTTTGGGACGCCTCCCACCCCTGCATGTGTTTTACGATGCTGTCTGCTCCCTTCCGGGAGGCAGGCTGCTTCGCGCCACGCAGCCGTGCAGTTTGCTGATCGGTTTCCTGGGTGCTGAGCAGGTCTTTCTGGTATCCCTTCAGAACGAGCATCAGCGAACCCCCAAGTCTTTCAGCAGGCGCAGATATTCTTTCTGGCCCTCGTACACCATAATGGAAATAAAAATGATAAACGGCGCAAAATTCTCCCGGTTCCCCGCCTTCACCGCATCCAGATACTCGGCGCGCAGAATCGGCGGAATAACGGTTATGGGATAACCGGACTGCATCAGGGAAAGGTTCATCAACAGCCGGGCGGCGCGGCCATTGCCGTCAACGAAGGGGTGGATATTGACCAGTCGGGCATGGAGCAGCGCCGCCACCTCCACCGGGTGGTAAAGCTCATGCAGAGCCTGGATGCCGCCGACGAAGCGTTTCATCAGGGTCTTGATGCGCGAAGGGGGGGGGAAGGCGGTATCGGCTCCGGTGACAATGATTCGCACCGTTCGATATCTGCCGGCGTTCTGTTCGTCTATCCGATGGTAAAACAGGCGATGCAGAGCAAGAATATCCGCCTCGCCGATGGTTTCCCCGCCAGCCAGACGGTGCAGCAGATCATAGGCTTCACTGTGTCCGGTCGCTTCGTAATGGTCGCGCAACGGTTTGCCGCCGATGGTGATGCCGTCTTCGAGTACCACCTTGGTTTCCGTTTCGGTCAGACTGTTCCCCTCCAGCGCATTACTGCTCCAGGTCAGGCCGATCCGGTAATATTCCCGGAGCTGGCGGATCTCATCGGCTGATAACGGGCGGCATCCCCTGATTTTCTGCTGGAGTTTGTCGCAATCGGCGATGCGGTTGGTAAATTTCATGGCATACCTCGCCCTGATGTCATCGGTGTATTGAATTTTCCTGCTGACAATCCCCGTTGCCCCTTGCGCTTCTGCCTTTCTGCCTTTCCCTTGTCAGGCGGATAGGGCGGCACGATGAAGCTCCGCTGCGGTGGCCACGGCATCACGGAGCCCGTCGTAGGTAATTGGTGGTCCATGGAGTGCTCGGAGCGACTTAAGGGTGATGCTGTGCTGACTTCTGGTGCGGGCATCCAGCACCGCCGTTGGGACAACATAGAACTCCCACTGATTAACGTCGAGCGGGTCTAGAGTGGCTTGGACCTGATGGGCGAGAAGGCTGAACACATAGACCTCGGCTTGTCGGCATTTGACGCCACTTTGCCGATTGGTTCCAGAATCCCATGCATGCGTCTTGGGATAATTGAACGAGATGGTTGAAAAGCGATTTTGGTGCCAACTCTGGATGTAGGCCGCCGACTTGACCTCTATCGAGATGCCCCGGGGATCGAGCAGGTCATAGGCCGCCCACTCGTCTCGTACATCGTTGGCCGCGCCGATCGCTTTGGCGATGATGTATTCAGCCAAGCGACCTCGGGTCGCATTGCTCACCACATCGGAAGCGCTCCAACGCCAGAAGCCAAGCAGGTCGAACCCTATATCTTTACCTGAGGAGTGGAAGCGCTCTGAACCTTCGCGTTTCACTTTCGGGATGCGCTCTAATTCTGGCAACTTGATTCTCCTGGGAGTTGGGCGATGGCCAGTTTCAGGCCAAGATCTGAAAAGACTTTGAGGATTGTGTCGAAGCCGGGAGTGCGCTCGCCTAAAACACTTTGTATAGGCGATTACGGTTGCCGGTGAACCGTGGGGCTGGCGACCAGAATTAATGCAATTTTTCTATGTTTTTTACTAATCATCAAGGCCAAAATGTTGTGATAATCTCTCGATTGTAAAACTGCTGGTCAAACGACAGGCCGTATGCTGAAGGGCAAAAAACCCTTTTTCCCAATATGCCTCACTCTTAGGTACGGCCTTTAACCAATCTACTCGGACTAAGTATTCTGAAAGAACAGGATCTTCTGAATTTTTATTCATTTGCGGAGCCTGCAAGGGCATTTTCAAAATTGGGATTTGGTTCCCCTCATGGATTACTGTGAACTCGCTCACTGGTACAGCCGCTTCCTTAACAACTCCGACACCAACGTATCCGGTTGCTGGGATGTTCACAAAAACACGAGATCCCGGAAAGAGTAATTTCAAAGTTTGGCTATACCATTTACCCTGCCCACCAGATATGAAACCATACTTTCGGCAATCTTCCCAATTTCTGTACTCACATTCACCAAGGCTTATGTAAAAGTCGCGACCATTCCAAGGCTCGCCGCCCTTTTTTGCCTTTGATTGTGATACCTTGCGTTCTGCATCTTTAGGGTCGATTAACCATGTACGTGCAAGATAGTCTCTTCCGTCGTCGCGGTAAAATCTGAAGAACACAGCATTGACTGGAACGCCGTAGTTTTCTGATAAGTAATTTATAATTCGTTCAGTGCTTAAATCGAGTTCTGATGCGACTACTATTAATTCGTGGCTATTATTGATTTGTTCAGGAAGGCTTAGTCCAAAGGTGTCATCGAAGGCCTCCTCTAGTTTCCTTCCAGAATTTTTGTCTGAAAATATATTGGCGATTTCTTCATAGGAAAGAGTTTCAACCCATGAGGCATAGTCGAGTAATTGGGCGACAACTTCCCGAGGGGTGCGGGATCTTTTCAGCTCAATCACAACAAGATCGCCTGAGGCTGTCATGGCCAACATATCAATGAACTTGCCATAGGACGTAGCTATTTGACGGCCGACAAGCATCAACCCCCCGGCCAAAATTGATAAATCCTTCTCCAGTGCATTTTCGAGTACACATTCAGCATCTAATGTCGATATAGCCAGCTTTTTTGGGCTATCACCAAGTCGCCAGAGACCTATTTCAACGGGCATGTTATTTCCTTTTTATAAATTGTGCGGCCAATGAGGCTGGAGTTGCTAAAGGATTGATTTACTTCGCCCTCCTTACAAAAAACAAAACCGCCGGTCGGCATGATGCCGACCGCGGCGGTTAACTGGTTTTTTTCTCCGGTCACTTCTCATCTTCCCTCGCAAATCCATCACAACGAGCCCCGCCAATCTAACGCGGCGGGCATCGCACGTCAAGTTGTGGAAAATACCCGCTGAATCAACTGAAGCCGAATCCTGCCAGGTTTCTTTGCCTCCCGCGCCGCCAGGATGTTATAAACGTCAACGAGAGGCCGGTTCATCATTTTGGACGAGGAGGGGAGGGGCGACACTCCAGCCGGCGTTACCGTTTTCAGTCCGTTATTCATTCGAGGAGGAACGCACCCATGAAAATTACCTTTCAAGGCGCCGCCGGGACGGTGACCGGTTCACAGCATCTGATCGAGGTGAACGGCAAGAAGATTCTGCTTGACTGCGGACTTTTTCAGGGCAAGCGCAAAGAATCCTTCGAGCTGAACCGCAGCGGCATGTGTCGGGGGGAGGAGATTGACGCGCTGGTTCTTTCCCATGCTCACATCGATCATTCGGGCCGCATTCCTTGCCTGGTTCGTAACGGCTTTACCGGCGACATCTTCTGCACCTCGGCGACCCGCGACCTGTGCGCGGTGATGCTCATGGACAGCGCCTTCATCCAGGAAAAGGATGTCGAATACGTCAACCGCCGGCGGGCGAAAAAGGGGCAGCGTCTCTTCGAGCCGCTCTACACCCGGGCCGACGCCTCGCGCAGCCTGGAGCAGTTCGTCGGTCTCAACTATCAGCGGCCGCACGAGCTTTTCCCCGGTATCCGCCTGACCCTGGTCGATGCCGGGCACATGCTCGGCAGCGCCCACGTCATTCTCGACATCGACGACCGCGATACGGGCAAGAGCCGGCGCCTCGTCTTTAGTGGCGATATCGGCCGTCCAGACATCCCCATCATCCGCGATCCCCAGCCGCTCGTCGAGGGGGCCGACCTCCTCATCATGGAGAGCACCTACGGCGACCGCTTGCATCCCCCTTATCCCGATTCGGAAAAGGAACTGGAGCGCATCGTTACCGAGACGGTGAACCGCGGCGGGTCGCTGCTGATCCCGGCCTTTGCCGTGGGGCGCACCCAGCAACTGGTCTATGCCCTGCACCGGCTGCACAGCGACGGAGCCATCCCCGATCTGCCGATTTTCGTCGACAGTCCCCTGGGAATTGCCACCACCGATGTCTTCCGCATGCATCCTGAGGTGTTTGACGCCGAAATTCGCGAGTTTCTTCTTTCCGACGACGATAATGATCCTTTTGGTTTCGGCCGCCTCCAGTACACCCGCACGGTGGAGGAATCAAAATCCTTGAACGGCCTGAAGGTTCCGGCGATCATCATCAGTTCCAGCGGCATGCTTGAAGGGGGGCGGATTCTTCACCATCTGCGCAATCGCATCGGCAACCCGCGCACCACTATCCTCATGACCAGTTGGCAGGCGCCCAATACCCTCGGTCGGAAACTGGTGGAGAAACAAAGTCCGGTGCGGATTTTCGGTGAGGAGTTTGAGGTGCGAGCCCGGGTCGAGGTGCTCAGCGGGTTCTCCGGTCATGCCGACCGGGAGGGCCTGGTGGATTTCGTGCGGGTGATGGAGAAGAGGCCGGAGCGCACCTTCATCGTCCACGGTGAAGCAGAATCTGCGGCAAATCTGGCAAAGACGTTGCGCGAGGAGCTGGGGCTCAAGGGGATTGAGATACCGGAATCGGGGCAATCCTTCACCCTGTAAAAGCGATCTGTCCGACGAAAGCAACGGGGAGAAGCCGATTGGCCGCCTCCCCGTTGCTTTTTTGTTTTCTGCCGGAGAAATTGAAATTTGCCTCAGCCGAGGGGGAGGCTCATATAAAAGGTACAGCCTCCTCCCGGCGCGTTCTCGACCCAGGCTTTGCCGCCGTGTTCCCGAGCGATTTCCCGGACCAGAGCCAGACCCAGGCCGGTGCCGCCGACGGCGCTGGTGGCGCGGAAAAAGCGCTGGAATATTCTTTCGTGCAGCGCCGGGTCGAGCCCTTCGCCCTGATCCTGCACCCAGAGCAACATGTTTTCGCTGTCGAGACGGGCGCCGAGGGTAATCGGCGAATCGTCGGCCGTATATTTGACGGCGTTGTTCAACAGATTTTCCAGGGCGCGATAAAGATGGGCCTCGTTTCCTTGAAGGGGAGGGAGGTTCTGTGAGCAGTCGAGCTGAAAATTTCGTTGCGGATGGAGCGATGCGAACCGGTCATAGAGTCGGGTCAGCAGGGAATGAACCGAAAGCGCGGTCCGGTTACGCAGGTCGAAACCGGCTTGCAGACGTTGCAAGTCAAGGAGGTTTTCCACCAGTTCCTTCAGCCGCTCTCCTTCCTGGCGAATGATATCGAGATAGTCGAGTTGAAGCGCCCGGGAGACTTCGTTCCCCTGCATGAATTCGGTAAAGCCGAGGATCGCCGTCAGGGGGGAGCGCATTTCATGGCTGACCGAAGCGAGCAGTTCATCCTTGAGGCGCTCCATGCGCTGCCACTCGGTGATGTCGACGGCGACGGCGAGGATTTCGTCGGGACCACCGTCGGCGTGGCTTAAGGGGACGTAGGACATCCGGAAGCTGTGCTCGCCGTCAGGCAGGGGGATGCGGCATTCCGCTGTGCGCAGTTGGCCGCTTTCCCGGGCCGCCAGCAGGTGCGGGTAAAGCTGGCTGCTGATGTCCTCGGGGAAGAAGTGGCGGCAGTCGCGGCCGATGATCTGTTCTTCGGGCTGCCCGAAAAAGTGGGCGCAGCTTTCATTGGCGAAACGGATGCACAGGTTTTCGTCGTAAAGGGCGAAGGGGAGGGGAATCTGGTTGAGTGCCAGGCGGAAGCGTTCTTCGCCGAAGCGCAGGGCGGCGGCAGAGAGTTCCCGTTCTCGGAGCAGCCGCCGGTTGTCGAGCGCTTGGGTAACGGCCGCGCCGAGGCGGCCGAGGCGGTCCTTGAGCAGATAGTCAGCGGCTCCCCGGCGCATCATCTCCACCGCTTTTTCTTCCCCGATGTGCCCGGAAACGACGATCAGAGGGATGTCCAACCCCTGCTCGCCGAGAATTTCCAGGGCGCGCTCGGCGGAGAAGCCGGGCAGACGGTAGTCGGCGAGGATGATTTCGGGATGCTTTTTCAGGGCGGAGTGGTAGTCCGCTTCGCTGGTCGCCGGCAAGGGCCGGGGGTCGAGCCCCTGGCGCCGCAATTCGTGCAGCAGCAGTTCCTGGTCTTCGGTCAGGTCTTCCAGGATCAAAACAGTGATGGGTGTGGTGTTATCCATGAGGGTGCCTGCAAAGGGTTCGTGGGATTCTAGCGTGGTCGGGAAAACCACTGACTCAGGCGCAACAGCGTTCCCTGGCGGGTGGACAGTGCCTTGTGCGGGCAGAGTTCTTGACAGCAGAAGCAGCCGATGCACTTCGTGTAGTCGATACGCAGCTTGCCGCGGGTAATTTTCATGGCTTTGGGCGGGCAATGCTTGACGCAAAGGCCGCAGGCCGTGCAGCGTTGCTCTTCGACCACCGGCAGGGCGGTCAGGGCGCGGCGCAGGTGTTGCTTGAGAAAGGGTGGCAGACCGAAGTCGACATCCCCCTTTTTTGCCGGGCGGAAACGGGGGACGCGTAGCTCGGCCAAGGGATCACCCCGCAGTTCGATGTCTTCGAGGCGGCTTCCGGCGCGGCCGGTCTCCCGGGCCACCCGTTGCGGCCAGTTAAGGGTGTGCGGCAGACCCACCAGTTCGGCCGCTACCGTATCGACGGCCACCGGGTCGGCGCCGGCGATCAGGGCGCCGATGTGAACCGGATCGCCGCTACCGGGACCGTCCCCTTCCATGCCGACGATGGCGTCGACGATGGAGAGGGCTGGGCGGATCTCTTCCGCCAACTCCAGCAGCATCAGGGCGAAAAAGGCCTTGTCGGTGCCGGCCTGCAGGTGCAGGCGCGGCTTGCGCATGCCGACCACTGCCCCGAAAAGGTTCTTGACGGCGCAAGTGAAGCCCATCATCTGATGGGTTTTCAGCTTGGGCAGATTGATGATCACCTCGGCATCGAGAATGTCCCGGGCGATTTCCAGTTCCTGAAAGGTACGTCCTTGCGTTTTGACCCGCACCGATTCGTGGAAGGGGGCAAAATGGGCTCCGGTCTTCTCGACGACGGAGAGAATGCCGCAGCGGGCCGCCACCTGCCGGGGACTGCCGACGCCGGGGGAATCCCCCACCGAGACGATTCCCCCGGCCCGTTGGGCCAGAAGGATGACCCCACGTACCACTTCGGGATGGGTGGTGACCGCCTTGTTGGGGGCTTTGGCGGAAAGCAGGTTGGGCTTGATCAGCACCCGCTGCCCCGGTCGGACGAAAGCTTCCATTCCCCCCAGGGGAGCGAGAACTTCCTCCAGAGCGCGCTCCACGATGCTTCGGTCGTAGCTGGCGGCGGCTCGCAGGCTGACGGGCATCATGCGCCGATCACCTGTATGTGCAGGCGGCGGCTGCGTGGACCGTCGAACTCACAGAAGTAGACCCCCTGCCAGGTACCGAGAACCGGTGCGCCCTCTTCGACGATCAGGGTTTCGCTCGCTCCGAAGAGGCTGCTTTTGAGATGGGCGGCGCTGTTCCCCTCGGCATGGCGGTAATGGTCATCCAAAGGGACGATCTTGTTGATTTCCATGCACAGATCCGCGACCACATCGGGGTCGGCGTTTTCGTTGATGGTCACCGCCGCCGTGGTGTGGGGGGTAAAGACCAGGACCAGACCGGAGCGGATTCCGCTCTTGCGAACCGCATCACGCACCTGGGTGGTGACGTCGATCATCTCCACCGGTTGGCGGCTTCTGAGCTCAAGGGTGATCATGCGGATCTCTCGTCGAGGCGCTCGCTCAATGCCTTGAGGGTCGGTTTGTGGTAGAGCAGGGAGGTGTGGCCGATGCCCGTCAGCTCGATGTTTTCGGTCCCTTCCAGGCGGGCGTTGGTCGGGGGGAGCACAAGGGTGTCGTGGCGGCTGTAAAGGCTGGTCAGATGTACCTTGGCGGGCAGGGGCGCCTGGACCAAGCGGCGCAGCAGTTCCGAACCGGGGAGCAGGCTTTTGGCCAAGGGAGAAAGGGCGAGGGCCGCCAGTTTTGAGCCGCCATGAGGGGCGGCGAGCAGGATGCAGCGCTCGACCTTGGGCGCTCCGCCGCGCAGCTGTATGTAGTTGCGGGCGATGATGCCACCCATGGAATGGCCGACCAGATGCACCCGTTCGCATCCGGAGGCGAGGCGCAACTCATCCACCTTGATGGCGACCCGCTCGGTGAGGGATTCGATATCCTTCCAGGGGGGGAGGTTGATGGCGTGCAGGGAGGGGATGCCGAGCAGCCGCAGTCGCAGCCGGAGATAGAGCCAGCAGGCGCGGTTCTGGAAGAGGCCGTGCAGAAAGAGAATCGGCGTGCGCTGCCGGGGAATGTGCCGACGCCAGGGGGGCAGCCAGCCCCAAGGCAAAAGCAGGATGGTGACGGCAAGGCAGAGCGTCTCGCGCAGCATCAGACTTGCGGCGAAGGCGAGGGAAGCGGGCGTGAAGCGCCGCGCCATCAACTCTGGTCGGAGGTTGGCTTGTTCGTACCAGGCAAAAAGGCCGCCGGCCGTGACGAAACCGGCGATAAGGGCGATGAGGACGAGAAGGACCAGGATGACGGCCGCAAGAATGATCATGAAACCTCCCTTGGGGAGATTCGATTATGGCATGGGGGCGGCAGAAGCGTCAACGCTTATGCCAGGGCCGCCCTTGGCAGAGATCGCCGATGTCGTCGGCTTTGAGCCCACACTTGGCGCAGATCGCCATCGGCCTGGCCGAGCGGCGGTCCAGTTCTTCCATTTCGCCGGCCTGTAGCAACAGGCACAGGGAAATGCGCTCGGGGAAGGGGGGTCGGTGGTCGTTTCCGGCCATGCGGTTTCCTGCTCCTTGGGGGGCGATTTCAGCCGGTATTACGCAAACCGGCGGCGATGCCGTTGATGGTTGCGGCGAGGACGTAGTCGAGCCGTTCATTCCCTTTCCCGGCCCGTTTGCGGCGCAGCAGTTCGACCTGGATCAGGCTCATGGGGTCAACGTAAGGATTGCGCAGGCGCAACGACTGGGCGAGATCGGGATCCTTTTCGAGCAGGCGTGTCTGTCCGGTAATCTCCAGCAGCAGGCGTCGGGTGCGGAGAAATTCATCGATGAGCATGGACAGCACTTGTTCTCGCAACTCGGCGTCTTCGACCAGGCCGGCGTAGTGGCGGGCGAGGGGAATATCGACCTTGGCCAGGGCCATTTCGACGTTGCGCACCATGTCGAAAAAGATCGGGAAGCGGCGCACCATCGTCTGCAACAGCTCACGCTCGACCTCCCCCTTGGCGGCGAAGGTTTCCAGCGCGGTGCCGACCCCGAACCAGGCGGGAACCAGTAGGCGGCTTTGAATCCAGCCGAAGCCCCAGGGGATGGCGCGCAGATCGTCGAGGCTGGCCTGTTTGCCCCGGCGTGAGGGGCGCGAGCCGATCTTCGCCAGTTAGAATTCCCGGACCGGGGTGGCCTGCTCGAAATAGGGAAGGATGTCGGGATTTTCCGCGATCTTTTGCCGATAGCAGGCAAAGGCGATGCTTGAGAGCTCTTCGAGAGCGATTTCCCAGTCCGGCTCGACGGCCGCTTCCACCAGCCCGGTACGGGTCAGGGCTTCGAGGGCGGCGGCGAGCATCAGCTCAAAATTCCGTTGCGCCAAGGCGGGATCGGAATACTTGTAGTGGATCACTTCCCCCTGTTCGGTGAGCTTGAAGGAGCCGCTGAAGGCCCCTTGCGGCTGGGCGACGATAGCGCGGTGGGTGGGTCCGCCCCCGCGGCCGACGGTACCGCCCCGGCCGTGGAAGAGGCGCAGTTTGACCCCACACTCTTTGGCGACCCGGTGCAGTTCCCGATGGGCCTTGAAGATTTCCCAGGTGCTGGTGAGCATGCCGCCGTCTTTGTTTGAGTCGGAATAGCCGAGCATTACCTCCTGCAGGTGTCCCCAGGAATCGAGATAGGGGGCGTAGTCGGCCCGGCTCCAGAGGGCCCGGCAGATGGCGGGAGCGTTGCGCAGATCGTCGATCGATTCGAAGAGGGGGACCGGCATCAGCCCGGGATCGCCTCGTTCCGGACGGGCGGCAACGGCGATCCCCGCCATTTCCATCAGCCAGACCAGAGAGAGCACATCCTGCACCGCAGTGGCGCCGCTGATGATGTAAGTACGGATGGCCCGGGCCGGAAACTCCTCCTTCAACTCGGCGAGGGTGCGCAGGGTAGCGAGGAGCTGTCCGGTCTGTTCCGAGGGCGGAGCGGGCCGGGGGCCCTCTGGCTGGGCCGCGTGCGCCGCGCCGACGGCGAGTTCGGCCAGAGCCTGGGCATGAACCCGGGCATGCTGGCGGATATCGAGACTGTGCAGGTGGAAGCCGAAGGTCGCCAGTTCCCGGCGCAAGGGCTCCACCAGTTGCTGCGCCAGGCGTTCTCCGCGACAGGCACGCAGGCTGGCGTTGAGCAGGTCAAGATCCTGGGCAAAAGCATCCGCCCGGGGGTAGGCTTCGGCATCCCCGGGATTTGCGAGGGTCCGTTGCAGTCGGTGACGCATGAGGGTCAGCAGACGGCGGTTGAGTTCCCCCTCGGGCAGGCCGTCGACCTCGACCATGGCCTCGGGAAAGGTTGTCCGGTAGTTCTCCAGTGCCTCCCGCAGGGGCGCATGGATCCCTATCCGGTTGCCGGAGTTGGTGAGTAGTTGGCGCAGCTGCTCAAGCACGTCGAGGTAGTGGGAAAGGATCTTTTCCCGGGCCAGGGACAGCGCCTCACGGGTACTTTCGGGGGTGACGTAGGGATTGCCGTCGCGGTCGCCGCCGATCCACGAGCCGAAGCGCAAGAGGGTCGGCAGTTGTGCCGCTTCCAGGTCGGCAGCGAAGACCTCATTGAGATGGCGGGTGAGTTTCTCATAGAGGGAGGCGATGGGCGGGAAGAGAGAGACCGGGTAATGGTCGAGGCCCATGACGATTTCGTCGCGCACCGTCGGTTGCTTGCGGCGCACCTCGTCCGCCTGCCAGAGGGCGGTGGTTTCGGCGAGGATGGCCTGCTGGACGGCGGCGGCATCGACTTCCGAAAGGGGCAGCTGATCGAGTTTCGCCAGTTCGGCAGCAATGCGGCGCCGCTTGAACAGAACCACCCGCCGGGCGACCTCGGTGGGATGGGCGGTGAAGACCGGGACGAGCTCGATCCGGCGCAACTGGTCGAGGGTCTCTTCCAGGGTCAACCCCGCATCCTTCATGCGCTCAAGGGTGGCTTTGAAGGTTCCCGGCTTGACCGGGGCGTGGCTTACCCGATGGGCGCGACTCCGGCGGATGCGGTGCCGGGTTTCGGCCAGGTTGGTCAGTTCGAAAAAGGTCGCGAAGGCCTTGACGATGTGATGGGCCTCCGTTTCGCTCAACCCGGCGATGAGGGCGGCGGCTTCATGAAGCAGGGCCGCATCCGTCGCACCGTCGGTCTGATTGGGATCGAGGGTGTTTTCCAGCTCCCGGTGGCGGATGGAAAGGCGGCGCAGCTTCTCCTCGACGGCAAAAGTCTCTTCCCCCTGCTGTTCGCGGATGACCGTGCCGAGCAGAAAGCCGAGGGAGCGTACATCCCGGCGCAAGGGGAGATCCTTGATCTGCGGAGCGCAGGAGATCAGTTCGTCGAGGCGGCTGTTCTGGTCTGCGCTGTACCAATAGAGCTCGTCGGTCGGCATGGGGCCTCCGTGAGAAAAAGTTTTTCAGTACAGTGTAGCATCGGGGCTATCGCATGGAAGTGGGGGTCTGTAAATCCTTCCCCTTCGGAGTGGGCCGATATGCTAAGCTGCCGGGGACGAAGAAAGGAATCCCATGCGTGAACTGATTGACCGTTTCGACCGTCATCTTGCCGTGGAGCGGGGCGTTTCCGAACACACCCGGCAGGCCTACCGCCGTGATCTGCTTGCTTTTGCGGAGTTCTTCGACAGTCTCCCCGCGCTTCGGGAGGAGGGCGTCAGCGGGATTGATGCCCTGCTGCTACGTCGCTACCTGGCGCTTTTGCACAAAAGTCACAAAAAAACGAGCATCGCCCGCAAACTGTCGGCCTTACGCGGCTTCTTCCGCTTTCTGGAGCGCGAGGGGGGGCTTGCGGCCAATCCCGCCGAACTCGTTTCTACTCCGAAGCGGGAAAAATATCTGCCGACGGTTCTTTCCGTCGACGAAGCCTTCGCTCTGCTCGACGCCCCCCGCTGTTCGGATCCGCTTGGGCTGCGCGACCAGGCCATCCTCGAAACCCTCTATTCGGGAGGGCTGCGGGTCGGCGAATTGACCGGGCTCGATGTCGGCGACGTCGATCTGGCCGAGGGTCTGGTCCGGGTGCTCGGCAAGGGGAGCAAGGAACGGATCGTTCCTTTGGGGAACAAGGCCTGCCGGGCCATCTACGATTATCTGGAAACGCGGGGGACGGTTGCCTCCAGGGATGCCCTCTTTCTCAACCGGCGGGGCGGACGGCTGACGCCGCGCAGCATCCAGCGGCACCTCAAGCAACAGCTGCTCGATGCCAGGTTGCTCAAGGACGCCACCCCCCACACCCTGCGCCATTCCTTCGCTACCCATCTGCTCGACGGCGGCGCCGACTTGCGCGCCATTCAGGAACTGCTTGGCCATGAATCCCTTTCCACCACCCAGAAATACACTCAGGTCAGCGTCGCCCGGCTGATGGAAGTTTACGATAAGGCCCATCCCCGAGGCCGCAAAAAATGACTAAAAAGGTCTTTATTGTCTTGACTCCTGCCGGGGGCTTGCTAAAATCGGGTCATTCTTTAACGGATGGCATCGCAAAACCTTGTCAACTGCGGCGTTGCTGCCAGCGTCTCGCGGCTTGGACGTACGTAATTACGCCTCATTGCTTGACCATGGCGCGCCGTGCATTTGCCGCATTTTGCTTAGCCATCCACCGCGATGTTTTTACGAACGCATCTTCATTTCATCTTCAAAGGAGTCATTTCAATGAGTGTTCTGGTTGGACAAAAAGCCCCCGAGTTTACTGTCGCCGCGGTTATGGCTGACGGCAGCATCAACGAGCGTTTTGCTTTGGCTGACTACGCCGGGAAATATGTCGTGCTCTTCTTTTATCCCCTCGATTTCACCTTTGTCTGCCCTACCGAACTGATCGCTTTCAGTCGTCGCATCCAGGAATTCGAGGAGCGGGGCGTCCAAGTGATCGGTTGCTCCATCGATTCCCAGTACACCCATGTTGCCTGGCGCAATACGCCGGTCGCGGAGGGGGGTATCGGTCCGGTCGCCTATCCTCTAGTGGCCGACGTCAAGCACGAGATCTGCCGCGCCTATGACGTGGAATTTAGCGAGGCCGGCGTCGCTTTTCGCGGTTCCTTCCTGATCGATTGTGGGGGTATCGTCCGCCATCAGGTGGTCAACGATCTTCCTCTGGGGCGCAATGTCGACGAGATGTTGCGCATGATCGACGCGTTGCAATTCACCGAGAAGCACGGCGAGGTCTGCCCCGCCGGGTGGAACAAGGGAGACAAGGGGATGAAGGCGGACAAGGAGGGGGTCTCCACCTACCTGGCCGCAGAAGCCGACAACCTCTAAACTTCATGACCCTTGCGTTCTACAAAAAAAGCGACCCCTGATCGGGTCGCTTTTTTTGTGCTCGGTTTTTTCGAAAAAACGGGGGGGAGAATCCAACGGATTCTCCCCCCCGCAGGGTCAAGCTTGGTTCATGACATTAGTTCGCGGGAATGACCGTGCAACAAATGACCTCAACGCGACGATTCTGCTGGCGGCCGGCGTCGGTGTTGTTGCTGGCGATGGGCTGGCTTTCGCCGTAGCCACGCGCCACCAGTTTGTCCGCGCTGATGCCGAACTTGTTCACCAGGTACGTGCGCACGTTATCGGCGCGGCGCTGGGACAGTTCCTTGTTGTAGGCATCGGTGCCTTTGCTGTCGGTATGACCGGCGACCAGAATCTGGTTGGCCGGATACTTGTTGATGAAGTTTGCCGCTTCCTTGAGCTTGTTGTGGTACATGGGGCGGATGTCGGCTTTGTCGAAGTCGAACTCGATCTGCATGGTGAAGCTCAACGGGCAGCCTTTTTCGTCAACAACGACGCCACGGGGGGTGCCGGGGCACTTGTCGAGGTAGTCGTAAACGCCGTCGCCGTCGCTGTCAACCGGGCAGCCGTCGGCATCAACCACGACGCCTTTGGGGGTGTCGGGGCATTTGTCGAGATCGTCGGCTACGCCGTCGCCGTCGGCGTCACCCACAACTGGACAGCCATTGGCGTCAACCACGACGCCTTCGGGGGTGTCGGGGCACTTGTCGAGGTAATCGGGTACGCCGTCGCCGTCACTGTCGACCGGGCAGCCGTCGGCATCAACCACGACGCCTTTGGGGGTGTCGGGGCATTTGTCGAGATCGTCGGTCACGCCGTCGCCGTCGCTGTCGCGGGGAGCGGGGGCCGCGCTCTCGCCACCAATCTGGAAGTGCAGGCCGGCGGTGTAAAGCAGGTTGTTGTTGGTGTGGTTGCCTTCATCGACGCCCTGGTCAAAGGCGATGAAGTGGCGGGCGTCAACGCGGAAAGCCACGGTGTCGCTGACGTAGTACTTGACGCCGACACCGTAGTTGGCACCGAAGGTGTCGTCATAACGACCCTCTTCGGGGTTCAGGGAGAGGTTGCCGGCGCCGACGGCGATGTAGGGAACCAAGGCGTTGTCCGGCATGAAATGGTAGAGACCTTCCAGGCGGTAGAGCAGCCCTTCGAGTTCGGTAGCCTGGCCCTGGTTGTTACGACCGTCGAAGTCGTCGATGTAGTTGACGGCGGCTTCGAGGCTGAAGCTCTTGGTCAGGTTGTAACCGAGCGCGAGACCAAAGTTTTCGTTGTTGTCATCTTCGAAATTCTGGTCGCCTTCGAAGAGATAACCGCCGTACATCGGCGAAATCGTGAATGCACCGGCACGGTTTTCCGCCAGTGCGGTGTTGGCGGTCAGGCCGACAGCGAGCAGCCCGATCAGCATTTTGAACAAGGTGTGTTTCATTTGGTCCTCCGTACACTAAGCAGTAGAGTCTATTCTCCCGGGGTGGGAATTCGGCGAAAGCATACCAAGTTTATTAGAATTTGCAAGCAGAGAGATTTTCCTCAAAAGAAATATTTAAGCAAAATTCCCCCGCTGTCGCCGCCGGAACCGAACTCACTGCGTGGAACAAGAACCGGAACGGGGGAGGAAATCTCCCTTGGAGATGGACCCTGGTTGATGGTCCAGAAGGCTTCCAGGGAAAGATTGTCGCCCAGGGAAATGCGGGCCAGAGGGCGCAACAGAAAGGAGTTGTCCAGAAGATTCCAGATGCCGAAAGCGCCGACGGTGACCAAAGGATGGAGTTCGTGGGAGATGGAGGCGAGCAGGTAGTGGCGGCCGAGGAGGTAGCCCAGCCCCTCCTGGATCGGTGCGGTGAGGAGGATGGCCGGATAATCCTTGGGGGCTTTCGCTCCAAAGCCGTTGTGCAGATATTGCAGGGCGCACAGTGGCCCGGCGGCGAAACGGTAGTCGAACTCCAGAGCCGCCTGGACAAAGTCGTCGCGGGGATCGCCGCCGGGTTCTCCGACCTCCTTCCCATGGTAAGTGGCCAGTTCCCCTTTAATCCCCATGCCCAAAAATTGGCTGGCGAAACCGCTGCCAAGCATCTCTCGGCCGCGCAGAAGCCCGCCCAGGAAAAGCAGGTCGACGCCGGCCAGGTTGGTTTCGCCATGTACCAGGTAGGAGTTGCTCTCTTTGTGGCGGCCAAAGACCGCAACGGCGCCGATTTCCCCGCCGCGACCGATAAAGCGGCTGAGACGCAGGGCATCGATTCCCGGCCGCACATCCGTATCGAGAGCATCGGGAGGGAAGGGGGCGATGATGTCGAGGGGGGAGGTCAGAACAATACGCCCGAAACCGATGGCCTGTCGGCCGATGCTCCAGGAGAATCCCTGGAGCGAACCCGAAAGGTTGAGCCGGTCGATTTCCCTTCGCTGGCTGAACCGGCGGTTTTCTCCGCCGCGCTTTTCCAGATCGAGTCGGCGATTGCCGGCGTCCTCCGGTTCCATGTCGAGAGTGTCCGCATCGAAATAGTGCGCCTGCCCTTCAACGGCGAACTCGAACCGCCCCTCCTTACCCAGGGACCGGGCCAGATCCAGACGCAGGTTGTTGGTGGAATCGAAACCGTTCTCGGTCAATCCTGCCGGATCGCCCTCCCGGTAAAGATTCAACGATTTGGCATGGCCGCCCACTTCCCACGAGGCGATTTCTGTGGCGGGAAGCTTGTGCGGGATCAGGGCAAAGAGCAGAACCAAGGCAATCGCGAGGGGGTGCCGCCGTTTCATGTTTCGGTTTTCGGCGACTGGGGACGATCCGATTCCAGACGGCCGTCCTTGAGGCGGATGACCCGGCGGGCGAGATGGATGACCTGGGGATCGTGGGAACTGAAGATGAAGGTGGTGCCCTGCTCCTCGTTGAGACGGCGCATGAGACGCAAGAGGTCTTCGCTGGTCTGCGAATCGAGGTTGGCGGTCGGTTCGTCGGCGAGGATCACCCGGGGATCGGCGGCCATGGCCCGGGCGATGGCGACCCGCTGCTGTTGTCCGCCGGAAAGATCATTGGGGCGGCGATCCTCCAACCCGGAGAGACCGAGGGCGGCGAAGAGTTCTTCCACCCGACGGCGCCGCGCGGCTTTGGGTATTTTCTGCAGCATCAGGGTGAATTCGGCGTTTTCCGCCGCGGTGAGCACCGGCACCAGATTGTAGGACTGGAAAATAAAGCCGATGTGATGCAGACGAAAGTCGGCCATCTCCCGTGCCGTCCGGCCGCCGATTTCGCGTCCGTCGATGTGGATGGTTCCCGAGGTCGGCTGGTCGAGGCAGCCGATGAGGTTGAGCAGAGTGGTCTTGCCGCTTCCCGAGGGACCGGCGAAGACGGTGAACTCCCCGCTGGCGATCTCCAGGTCGATATCGGCCAAGGCGGTCACCTGCTGGCTGCCGAGGGGGTAGATTTTGCTGACGTTCTTCAGTTGAATCAGGGACATGACGACTCCGTCAGGCTGAAGGAGATTAGGCTGAAGGAACCCGCTCTTCAGTTAAATTTCCACTTCCCACTTCCCACTTCCCACTTCCCACCTTCATGCTTCAGCCTTCAGCCTTCGGTCTGCCTCACCTATGCCTCATCGCTTCGGCCGGGGGGACGCGGGCGGCTTTGATCGCCGGGTAGATGGAGGCGAGCAGGCAGAGGCCAACCACGTAGAGCCCCATCTGCAGCATCCAGCGTACATCCCAGGCGGCACGCAGTACCGGATCGAAGACCACGCCGCCGAATTCGAGCCCGGCCGGCAGCAGGGTGCGCAGATCGAGCCCCCGCGCCGTCAGGTACCAGGTGGCGGCACTGCCGAGCAGGGTGCCCAGGAGCATGGAAAGGAGGCCCAGAAGCAGTGCCTCGTGCCAGATCATCAGGCGCAGCCGCCCCGGCGTGGTGCCGATGGCGAGGAGCACGCCGAATTCCCGGATCCGCTCCATTACCGCCATGAGCAGGGTGTTGACCACGCCGATGGTGACGATCAGTAAAATGACGGCGAAGATGAACTTCTGGCTGGCATAGTCGAGGCGGATAGCATCGGAGAGATTGGGCATGGCGACCTCCCAGGGAACTGCCCGCACGCCGGGACGGTTATCCGCTAGAGCGGCGAGGACCGGCAACAGGCGTGATTGATCCGAGGCCCGTTCCAGAATCACCGCCAGTTCATGAATCTCGCCGGGAATTCCGGCCATGGCGGCGGCGCGTTCCCGGCCGACCATGACCATGGAAGCGTCGATCTCCTTGAGGCCGGTACGCAGCACACCGCGCACCCGCAGCAGTTCGGCGGTGAGTTCGCCGTCACGATGCTGGACGGTGACGACGAACTTGTTGCCGATCTCCAGCTTCAATTCCTTAAGTAAGCGGGCGCCGACCAGGGCGTCGCGCCCCTCGGAGTCAGTGATCCCCTCTTCTTCCGGAAGGTTCTTCCAGAAGGGGTTCACTTCGGCTTCGGCGGCGGGGTCAATGCCCATCAGCAGAATGCCCCGGCTTTCCCGGCTTGACTGGGCCAGTCCCGGCAGATAGACCCGGGGGAGGGCGGCGCGTACCCCCGGCTTTTGGGCGATGGCCGCGCTCAGCCCGGCCTCGGCGAAACTGAGTTCTTCGTCGCGGCTTTGTGCGTAGTCGCTACGATAGAGGGCGATGTGCCCTGAGCCGGCGCGCACGCCGCTGTCGACCATCTGGGCATAGACGCCGAAGGAGAGATTGTGGAAGGTTTGCAGCAGAAAGAGGCTCAGACCCAGGGCGGAGAGGGTGATCAGTGTGCGGCGGCGGTTGCGCCAGAGGTTTTTCCAGGCCAGGGAGAGAAAATTCATGCTAGTCCTCGCGCAACGCTTCGACGGGTTTGAGGCGTGCCGCCCGGCGGGCGGGAAAGTAGCCGGCGGCCAGCGCCACCAGGAGCAGGGCGGTGGCCGGAATCAGCAGGTTTTTGCCGTCGAGCGCGGCGCTCAGGCGTGGCGCCAGGGTGCCGCCGGCGTAGGTCACCGCCGACAGGTAGGGACTGAGATCAATCCCTATTCGTTGCATGTAGAGGGTCATGACGATTCCCGCCGCGACCCCGAGAATCAGGGAGATGAGGGCGAGGATCAGGGTTTCCAGAAGAACCAGGAGGCGTACCTGCCGGGGTTGCATGCCCAGGGCCATGAGGATGCCGAACTCGCGGGATCGCTCCAGCACCGACATGAAGATGGTGTTGAGGATCCCCAGTCCCGTCGCGGCATAGAGAATCGTCACCAGGATCAGTCGGGAGACGTCGTAGCTGGCGATGACTTCCTGCATTTCCGGCAACAGTTGGCCCCAGGTGCGTGTTTCCAGGTCGGCGGGCAGACCGGCTTTTAGGCTCGCGGCCTGTTCGGCAGCGGCCATCGGCTCGTCGATGGTCAGGGCCAGTTCGTGGATCTTTCCGGGCAGGACGAGGAGTCGTTGCAGCCAGGGGAGTTGCACCAGCACCAAGGCGTTGTCCCGGTTGCCGGCGCCGGTTTCGAAGATGCCGCTGACGGTGATCAGGTCATTGCCGAGGGAGCCGTCGGCGGCCTGGGTGAGAAAGACCAGATCATCCCCCGGGACGACGCCGAGCTTTTTCGCCAGCCCCGAGCCGATGAGGGCGGCGGCCTCAGTCCGTTCCGGATAGTGTCCGGCGATGAGCTGCTGGGCGAAGCTGGTGACTTCCGTTTCCCGCTCGGGGTCGATGCCGAGAAGTTCGGCAGGGCGGGTGGCGTCGCCGTGGGCGAGGAGACCAAAAGCGCGCAGCCGGGGGGAGGCACCGCGCACTCCGGGGTAAGAGCGCAATTCGTCGATCAGGGTCGGGTCGGCGACGAAATGGGCAAACATGTTCCGGTCATCCTGATAACCGGGCCGGGAAATGACCAGATGCCCGTGATACTGCTCGGTGACCGAGGCGAGCATGTCGGCGAACATGCCGGAAAAGACCCCGAGAGCCAGGATCAGCAGGGCCGAGGAGACGACCATGGCGGACAGGGTCAGGAGGGTGCGGCGGCTGTTGCGCCAGAGATTGCGGAAGGCCAGCCGCAGCAGCATGTCAGCGGGCCTTGAGGGTGCGCAGGGAGAAGAAGTCCTCGCCGAGGGCCAGGTCGAAAGCAATGTCGTGGTAACGCATGACGGTTCGCTCCGCCGGCTTGTCGAGAGGGCGCACGGTCATGCGCGCGGGGAGGGTGCGCCCGCCGATCTCCCGCACCTCGTCGAAAATGATCTCCCGCACCGGTTTCTGGGCCTCATCGTAGTAATCGATCCGTACCGGGAGTTTCCGGGTCTTTTCGATTTCGTAGACCAGCTTGCCCCAGACCACCGCCGCTTCCGGTTTGGGCAGGCATTCGATGCGCCAGCTGGTCGCCGTCTCCTCCAGCAACGCGAAGGTGTAATCCTCATCCACCTGGCTGCCCTTGACCAGATCGTCGTTGGTGATATGGCTCCCCATCCACGCGCCGCCCATCATCGACGGCGGAATTTTGATGACGCGGTCGACCTTGGGCAGGTAGTTCCACACCTCCTTGCGCACCTTGAGGGTAGCGACCCCCTTTTCCTTAGGCGGTTCGAGGATGCGGGTGAGAAAATGCTCGCGACCCAGGGACCAGGATTCCATCTCCAGGGTTCGCCGCCAGTTGTCGGTGGCGACCTCCATGGAGACGCGGGCTTGGGCCGAGCTGCCGCGATACTGGGTTTCCACCTGGCGGATCAGTTCTCGCATATCGAGGGCCGAAGCGCAGGAGGCAAGGCCGAGGCAAAACAGCACAACGATGGTGATTGCGTAGGGCATGGACGCAGCCTTTCGAAAACGAAAAAAACGACTTGAAACTCATTATACCGTCGATTTTCGATTTCCACAGCGGCGGGTTTTTAATCCTCATTGCCCGCTTCGGCCATAATTGTGCTATAAGGAATGCGGCTTGCCTGTGGCTGATGGAGTTTCGTCGGGGCTGGGTGCGGTACCGTCCGGATGCTTGAGCGGGGAAGGGGTGGAGTGCGGAATCAAAGAAAAGGGCCGGATCGCGCGGGATCCGGCCCTTGTAGGGGGGTGGTTCAGCAGGGGTTGTTGGACAGCAGCTGAAAGGCGATGTCCTCGGCCCAGTCGTCCAAGGCCATCTTCGCCGGCGGCGCAAGAGGCTCGGCCCCGGGGGCGTGGTCCCGCAGCCAGACGTTGAGGGCTTCCAGCGCCCGGGCAATGCGCTCCTCATTCGGTTCCGCCGCCCGCTGCGGGGAGGCCCAGGAAAAGGGCTGAATGCTGGCGAAGCAGGCATCGAAAAACTCATCGAGCAACGCGTTCCCGTGGGGATCGTCCTTGACCCGGCGGGCCATTTCCATCAGCGGCCAATGTTTGCAGCCCATGGCAAACTCCTTTATGTATTTCTGAGAAATATTCTTCTTGCGGCTTCTGGTGTCTGGTGTTAAGTTTCTATTTTCATGATTGAATTCTCCACGAAAAAGGTTTTTTCGTCAAGGATAAAAAATCTCAAAAAAATATTATATCTCTTGGTGATATTTTGTTTTCCTATGCCTTTGCCACGTCGGATATCGGATCCCGCATTCGCGGTCTGCGCCAATCCCTGGGTCAGACGCAGAAAGAGTTCGCCGCCGCTCTGGGGATCGTCCAAGGCTTTCTCAGCGCCGTGGAGAGCGGCAAGAAGACCCCCTCCGACACCCTGCTGATCGCTTTGTGCCAGATGCACGGCATCCGCCGCGAATGGCTTGAAACCGGAGAGGGGCAAATGTTCGCCGCCGGGACGGCCCGCGGTGCTGAGGCCGGCTCGGAAAGTCTCGGAATCCCCCTGCTGAAACGGATTTCTCCCAACTTTCCCGAAGTCGATCCGGCAGAGATCGAAGACTATTTGCGTCTGCCCGATCTGCCGCCTGGCTGTTATGCCCTGCGCTTCGAAGGGGACTTCATGGCACCGACCATCAGCGACGGTGATCTGGTCATCTTCGAGTCCGGGCGTCGCGGCGAAAACAAGGATATCGTTTTGGTCACCAACCGCTGGGGGGAGGTGATTCTCCGCCGCCTGCGCCTGCGCGGCGATGAGGTTTATCTGGCGGCGGAAAACGCCTCCTATGTCCCTTTTCGCCCCGATCCCGAGACGCGCATTCTCGGTCGGGTGACGGCGATCTGGCGCAAGGTGAAAATTTAAGTCTCACGTTTTAGGTCTATGATTCAAGTTCCCGAATAATCAGGGTTTTATCGACGGTTTCCGAAGTGAGAAAAGAGCTTTTTCAGTCGTGTATTTCAGGAGATTGACCGGATGAACAAGATTGAGCTGCCGGCGGAAAAACGGGTCGGTCATCTGAAGCTGTTGCGCGAACCGCGCCGTATCAGCCCCAAGGAATTCAACGCCCTCTCCCGGAGAGAACGGCTGGATATCATTCGCCGCGAGCACGGGCGAAAAAAATACAACCTGCTCATCGAGGCCGATGACGCCGAGGCCTTGGTGCAACGCATGGCCGCCCAAGAGGTCTATCTGCTGATCAAGGAGCTGGGGCACGAGGACTCTGTCGACCTGATACCGATGGTGGACGCCGATCAGCTCACCACCTTCCTCGATCTCGATTGCTGGCGGGGGGATGTCTTCGACGGTGCCGTCGCCTTGCAGTGGCTGGCTCTGCTGTTGGAGGCGGGAGACGATCAAGTAGTGCGGGCCTTTCGCCAACTCGACTTCGAGTTGCTGGTGCTGATGATCAAGAAGCAGGTCAACGTCCTGCGCGGCCCTGAGGATATCGACGACGAGGATGTGCGCATCGAGGCGGTACACCGCGACGGCGGTTACGAAATCGAATACCGGGACGGTGAGAACGCCAAACTGGTCGGCGCGATCCTCGACATCCTCTTTCGCGCCGACAGCGATTTTTATCAGCATCTGCTCGAATCGGTGCGCTGGGAACAGGATTCGCTTCTCGAAGAGGAGGTTTACGCCCTGCGTCGGGGGCGGTTGCTCGACTGCGGCTTCCCCGATCCTTTCGAGGCGTTGGCCGTGCTTGTCCCCCTCGACCCCGCGCGTTTCGATCCTGCAATCTATCGGAAAAGCGCTCTTGCCCCCGGCGAGAATGTCGAGCCTCCCGGTTTCTATCTCACCCCGGCCCGGCCCCGGGATTTGCTTGCCGAGGTGCTTACCGGCGGCATTCGCGAAGAGGTGGCCTGGGAGCTGACCTATCTGGTCAACAAGGTGTTGACCGCCGAACGGGTTGACGTCGGCGATCTCATCCAGGTTCAGGCCGTGACCGAAGAGGTCTACCGTTATCTGAACCTGGCTTTGGAAGAACTGGCGGACGGCGAGGTCGGTAGGGGTATCTCGATTTTCGACGAGATCTATCTCGAAATTCTCTACCGGGTCGGTTTCAGCCTCACCCTGCGTCTTGGGCAGCGGGCGAAAAGCGTACGGCAATCGCCTGTCGGTCCCTACCTTGACGGCCCCTTCCGCGCTCTGGTCGAGGCTCTGCTGCGGAAGAAACCCCGTTTCTTCGAAGGCATTCTCCAGACAGACCGGGGCGGCGAGCGGCCTTTCGCCACCCGTGGCGAACTGCTTCTGGCTGAGGAATGGCTCGACCGGCTCGAAACCCGAATGCGCCTCTTCGACGGCCGTCTCGGTTTCGAACTTCCGGCTTCCGAAAACCTCGACCTCGCCGGGTGTCACCCCGATCATGTGGACGATCTCGCCCTTTCCGATTTCTTTCTCACCGCCTTGGCCAACCGTCTGCTCGGTCGCCCCTTTGTCCCCGCGCCCATCCCCCGGAGTGATCTGGCCGAACTGCACGGTCGGGTTTGCCGCGCGGGCAAGCTCGATGTTTCCTTGCGGGAAGAAACCTTGCATTTTCTGGAAGGGCTTGAGGTCGGTGCCGGGGAATTCGGCGTTTACTGTCTCGATCTCTGGGAGGAGGAATTCTGCCGACTCAAGGTTGCGGATCTCGACCCCCGTTACGGCTGCGGTCTGATCGTCAAGGATTGAGGGAGGTGGGAATGCGTTTTTTACTCTTTTTGCTGCTGCTGTTCGCCGCGCCCGTGCCGGGCCTGACTCTGGACAAGGAGGAACCGATGTCGAACTCGGATGTCAAACCTGCGACCGCGACCTTCGCCGGAGGCTGTTTCTGGTGCATGGAGCCGCCCTTCGCACAACTCGACGGGGTGCTCTCCGTGACCCCCGGCTACACCGGCGGTCGTCAGGAAGACCCCAGCTACGAAGATGTCGCCCGAGGCTTTACCGATCACCGCGAGTCGGTGCGCATTCGCTTTGACCCCGCGCGCATCGGCTACGGTGAACTGCTGGAGGTCTTCTGGCGCAACATCGACCCCACCGACCCCGAGGGCCAGTTTGCCGACCAGGGAGAACACTACCGCACCGCCATCTTCTATCACGACGACAGCCAGCGCGAACTGGCCGAAGCCTCGAAAAAGCAGATGGAGGGTTCGGGCCGCTTCGACGGCCCCATCGTCACCGACATCCTTCCCGCCACGACCTTTTATCCCGCCGAGGAGTATCATCAGCAGTATTACAAGAAGAACCCCCAGCGCTACAAGATGTACCGGCGGGGTTCCGGCCGGGAACGCTATCTGGAGCGGATGTGGCTTGATGAGGGGAAGTAGCGGGAAGCGGGCGATGTTTCGGATATGTGTCTTGACATGATCTGTCAAAACAATTATGGTCAAAACATGCCGTCTTTCGCCAAAACCATTCGCGACCTGCGTCTGAAGCAGAATGTTCCCCTTCGCGTGGTCGCCGCTGCAGTAGAGATCGATTCCACCCTCTTGAGTCGCCTGGAACTGGGCGAACGTTTTCCCACCGACGACCAGATCAAACGCTTCGCCGACTATTTCCAACTCCCTCTTCGTGAATTGACCGCGCAGGTTATCGCCGACCGGATTATCGCTTCCTACGGTGCCGAGGAGGTGACCGTCCGGGCGGCGGAAATGGTGCGGGAACGATTGAGCCGGTACGATAATGAAAAGGATCATAACGCATGAGCGATACGGCCATCGCCAAACCTCTGCGGGTTTACCTGGACAGTGTCGCCCAGGCTCTGGGGGCCGGCAACGCCACCGAACATACCCATCGCCCGGCCTTGAAGATTCTGCTTGAGTCGCATCAGTTCGGGACGACCGCCACCAATGAGCCGAAAAGGATCGCCTGCGGCGCTCCGGATTTCGTCATTGTTCACGGCGCGGTGCCGTTGGGGTACGTTGAAGCCAAGGATGTCGGCGTTTCGCTGAACGACGTCGAGAAATCCGCCCAGCTCAAACGTTATCGCGCCAGCCTGGGCAATCTGATTCTGACCGATTATCTGGAATTTCGTTGGTATGTGGACGGTGAACGGCGAATGGTCGCCCGGGTCGCCGATCTGACGGAAAAATTCGGGCGTCCGACGTTGAAACCGACCCGTTCCGGCGCCGCCGATCTGCAAGCGTTGCTCGTGGCTTTTTTCTCCCGGCAGGCAACGGTGATCGCTGCATCGAAGGAACTGGCCCTGCGCATGGCGGCCATGGCCCGCCTCATCCGCGATACCATCGCCGCCGCCTTCGCGGCCGAAGGGGATGTCGGCGGCTCATTGCACGGCCAACTCGAAGGCTTCCGACGCGTCCTGATCCACGATCTGACGCCGGAACACTTCGCCGACATGTACGCCCAGACCATCTGCTACGGTCTTTTCGCGGCCCGGTGCAACCATCGTTCGGCCGAGCCCTTTTCCCGAATGAACGCCCTATTCGACCTGCCCCGCACCAATCCCTTTCTGCGGCGCATGTTTAACCAGATCGCCGGAGCCGATCTCGACGAGCGCATCGCCTGGGCCGTGGACGATCTTGCTGGGCTGCTGGCCCGGGCCGACATGGAGGCGATTCTCGCCGATTTCGGCAAGCGCACCCGCCGCGAAGATCCGGTGGTGCACTTCTATGAATCGTTCCTGGCGGCTTACGATCCCAAATTGCGGGAGTCGCGAGGCGTTTATTACACCCCTGAGCCGGTGGTTTCCTATATCGTCCGCTCTGTCGATTTGCTGCTCAAGAAGGATTTTCGGCTGAGGGCCGGCTTGGCCTCTTCGTCGACGGTTCCCAATCCGGCGGGCAAGGGCACCCTGCACAAGGTGCAGATCCTCGATCCGGCCGCCGGGACCGGCACCTTTCTCCATGGCGTGGTCGATCATATCCACCTGTGTTTTACCGGTCGCCAGGGGATGTGGCCCGGCTACGTGGTTCAGCACTTGCTCCCCCGACTCCATGGCTTCGAACTCCTCATGGCTCCCTATGCCGTGGCCCACATGAAGCTGGGCCTGTTGCTCGCCGAAACGGGCTACGACTTTCAGTCCGACGAGCGGCTACGGATCTACCTGACCAATACCCTGGAAGAGGCCCACGAAATGTCGGGCTTGCCGCTCTTCACCCAGTGGATCGCCGACGAGGCCGGCGCCGCCGGTACGGTCAAGAAAGATGCGCCGGTGATGGTGGTGCTGGGCAACCCTCCTTACTCGAACTTCGGCATGATGAACAAGGGGGAATGGATTCTTGGGCAGTTGCAGGAGTACAAGCGTGGGCTGAAAGAGAAAAAGCTCAACCTCGACGATGACTTCATCAAGTTCATCCGTTTCGGCCAGTGGCGGATCGAGCAGACCGGCTACGGCATTTTGGCCTTCATCACCAACCACACTTGGCTGGACGGCCTGACTCACCGCCGCATGCGCCAAAGCCTGATGGAGACCTTCGACGATATCTACGTCCTCGACCTGCACGGCAACAGCAAAAAGAAAGAAGTCGCCCCCGATGGCGGCAAGGACGAGAATGTCTTCGACATCCAGCAGGGGGTGGCGATCAGCATTTTTGTGAAGCGCAACGTGACAGGGAAGGGGGAGTCGCGTCCTTGTACCGTTCGCCATGCCGAGCTGTGGGGCAGGCGCGGAGACAAGTACGAACAACTCGGCGAACTGGACAGCCAAACCACTCCCTGGCAAGAGCTGAAGCCGCTCGCGCCGCACTATTTTTTCGTCCCCAAGCGGTTCGATTCGGTGGAATATGAGAAATGGTGGTCGCTGAAGGATATTTTTCAGGTTTGTGGTTCGGGGGTGAAGACCGATCGGGACGAGTTGTTCATCGATCTTGACCGACACACGCTGGAACAGAGGATTCAGGATTTTCTGGGACCGAAAGGGCTGGAGCCGGCTTTTCGGGAACGTTACCGGGTTGAAGACTCTTCCAGCTACGATCTTTTGGCCCGACGCGGCAAAGCCTCTTACCACGGCGACAGGATACAGCCATTTTTATACCGGCCTTTTGATCTCCGCTGGCTCTATTACAGCCCCGGCCTGACCAGCCGCCCGGCGTGGGAGGTGATGCGGCACATGCGGGACAGGGAAAACCTTGGTTTACTGGTGTCTCGACAGGTTGTTAATGAGTTTCGACATGTATTTGTGGGCAATGGATTGCCCAATATCAATGCCATAGATACCGCCGGTCGCTTCGGAAGTGGACCCTTCATCCCCCTCTACCTCTATCCCGAAACCGAAGAAGATCGCCTTTTGTTGGCGGTGATGGAGCCTCCCACCCCTTACGGCCGCCGGTCCAACCTCAATCCAAACTTCACCCGGGCCTGTTCACGCCGCCTGGGGCTGCGCTTCTGCGGTGACGGGAAGGGCGACCTCGCCGCCACTTGGGGGCCGGAGGATCTGTTTCATTATCTCTATGCCGTTTTTCACTCCCCCGCTTACCGCGACCGTTACGCCGAATTTCTCAAGATCGATTTCCCGCGCCTGCCACTGACCGAAAATAGTGAGCTTTTCCGGAAGCTTTGCGCTGTCGGGGAACGTCTGGTGGCGTTGCATCTGCTGAATACCCATGTTGACCTTATCACCGGTTTCCCAGAAGTGGGGGATGATGTGGTCGAAAACGTTCGCTTCGAGAAGAACCGGGTCTGGATCAATACAAGCCAGTATTTCGACCGGGTTCCCGAGGAAACCTGGGGTTTTCAGGTGGGTGGCTACCAGGTTTGCCAGAAATGGCTGAAGGATCGGACCGGGCGGCGGCTTTCCTTCGATGAGCTTTTGCATTATCAACGGATCGTGGCGGCCTTGACGGAGACCCGGGGCCTGATGGCCCGGATCGACAGCCTCATCGAGGTGGCGGGCGGCTGGCCGCTGGAGAAGTAGCGGGAGCCGTTGTCGGGCGCTGTCCGGTGGCGCGACACCCATACGAACATTGCCGGAACGCTTGATCTTGACCAGAATCCCTTGTCCCGAATCTCCCTGGGAACCCGAATGAACTTCCTTCACTGCGTCGTCGGTTCTTTGCTGCTGTGCCTCCTTGTCGTGCCTTCGGCCCGTGCCGCCGAGGTTCCGGCGATTGCCGCTGCGGCCGATCTCAAGTTTGCGCTGGCCGATGCCCCGGCCCACGAATCCTGAAAGGGCGCTGTCGCCCTCCGCTTCATCCATCCCCGGAGTTTTGCCCATGTCCGCTTCCCTTTCTCCCCTTCGCCGCTCCCCGGAGGAGCAGACTCGCCTGGAAACCCTGCTGCGGGAAATTTTTGAGGAACGTTTTCCTTTCAATGCCCTGCTCGGCCTGCGGGTCGAGTCCTTCGCCCCCGAAGCCCCCGGTCTGACCTTCGCCATGCGTCCTGAACTGGTTGGTAGCTACGTGCATAACCGGCTGCACGGCGGCGCTATCGCCACCGCCCTCGATACGGTGGGCGGTTTCGCAGTGGTGATGGCGGTGGCTGAGAAACATGCCGACGAGTCGGCCGATCAGCTGGTCACCCGTTTCAGTCGCTTCAGCACCATCGACCTGCGCGTCGATTATCTGCGCCCCGGCGTTGGGCAAAGCTTTCACGCCCGCGCCGAAGTCACCCGCCTGGGCGGCCGCATCGCCTCGGCGCGCATGGAACTGCGAAATGAAACGGGTCTGCTCATTGCTACCGGTGCGGCTGCCTACGTGGTGAGTTGACGGGGAGGAATTCGCCTCTGCCCCGCTCCCTTCCTTGCTTTTTCCCTTCTTCCTCTGATGTGTATAAAAATAATAGTCACTCTATTTATGTAGATAATCGTTAATCTTCTGGATATAGTAAGTAAATCCAGAATGTTAACAGCTATCAGCAAGTCTAACCATTTCGAGCGTGTATGAATTTTTTATACAATTTCTCTTTAATCTTCAAGCCTGGTTTTGTATAATCTCGTAATCATCAATGAATACAGTAATTTATCTTAGTTTTAATGTTTTGGCACGATCACTGCTTGAATCATTGTCGATGCTAAGGGCTGACGCGTTCCGTCCCAGGCTTCCGGCAGAAGAAATACGGCGGACATACTGGGAAAAACGGCACGTATGGAGCGAGTTAGGAGAATTTCCGTCGGGCTCCGTTATCGGGAGGAGGCAAATGAGCAATCGAGAGGGGGAAGGGACCAAGCGCGGTTTGTCGAGAAGAACCTTTGTGGCGTCGGGGCTTGCTGCGGGAACCGCCCTTGTGGGCGGCACCTTGTATGCCGCTATGGAGAAGAAGGAGGATCCGAAGCCGGCGGCTCCCAGCACGGAGCTTCCGTGGTCCTATGTTCGGCTCGATCCTTGGGAGGCCAGTCGTCGCGCCCATGATCACTATCTCGACAAGGACGGCTGCGGCACCGGCGCCTGGCTGGGTCTGCTCAGTCTTTTGCGGGAAAAGGTCGGTTTCCCTTACACCGCCCTGCCGGATAGGATGTTTGATCACGCAAGCAACGGTTACGCCAATCAGGGGACTCTGTGCGGCGCCCTCGGCGCCTGCGCCGCCGTGATCAACCTGGTCGCCTACTACGGCCAGGGCACTCATAAAAAACTTATCGAAAACCTTTTCACCTGGTATGCCAACACGCCTCTGCCCAGCGTCCGCTTCGACGCAATCAGCGCCTATCCCGACCAGGTTCAGGTGACCCCCCATTCTCCCTTGTGTCACGTTTCGGAATCGACTTGGGCCGGCGCCGCCGGGGCGGCCATCGGTTCCGAGGAAAAACGTGCCCGCTGCGCCAAGGTTACGGCGGAAACGGTCTATCAGACGGTGGTGATTCTCAACGAATATCTGGACGCGAAATTCGCTCCGGTTTCGGCCGGTCTTTCCGCCGAGACCCACTACTGTCTCTCTTGTCATGGTCCCAGGGCGGACGACAACCAGCAGGGAATGATGACCTGCACGGTGTGTCACGACGACCATACCCAATCAGGACGGGCCGTATCCTCTCTCAACGAAAAACCGCCGCGAGGTTATTGATCGCAGCGGTTTTTTGCGTTGCAGGCGGCTAATCCGGCAGGGGAATTTCTCTAACCCGCAGTCCCCGGCCGGTTTCGGTAAAATAGAGAAAAAGCAGCAGGGTCGGACCGGGATGGTCGGGCAGCCGGCGGAAGCGGGCGGCGAAATGTTGCAGCTTGATCCCCTGCCCCTTGATCGCCTCCTGCTCCTGCCGCACCCGTTCCCGAATCCAGTGCTCTTCGTTCCCGTCGAGGGCGGTGTCGAAAAAGTCCGGGGCGTTGCCCGGAACCACCCGCTCGCTGTGGGCGAAGTCCCGGGCCAGGCGCTCCCGCAGTTCCTCTTGGATGTCTCCGCTGAACTCCGCCGCGACGAAGGCCGCCAATGCCTCGAAAACGCCCCGCTGCGACAGGGGATGGCGGAAGAGTCCGGTGCGCCGCCAGTATTCCTCCAGCTGCGCCAGTCCCACCGCCAAACCGCCGCACCGTGCGCTCAATCCTTCAATAAAACCGTCACAGCGGCCGCTGTTAAAGGTCAGATCCATGAGTCGGCCGATGCCGCGCAGACGTTCCAGTTCTGCGAAGTTCAAAGCGGCCGTGGTCAGGACCGTATAGGGAGGATGGGGATCGAAGCGGATGCCGAATTCTTCGGTCTGGGCGCGCAGCGGCGCGCCGGGGAGAAGCTTGACCGGTTCGATCTGCAGATGATGGGGCTTTAAGGCCGTCACCCGGTCGATGGAGACGAGGACATCGCTGAAGCCTTCACCGGGCAATCCGGCGATGAGATCGAGATGCAGGTGGATATTGCCGGCGCGGCGCAGGCGGCGGACATTCTCGACGAGCCGGTCGAGGGGGGCTTGTCGGCTGACGGCGGCAAGGGTTTCCGGCAGGGTTGACTGAACGCCGATCTCGAACTGGAACATTCCCTCAGGAACGATTTCAAGCAGGTCGAGGGTGGCGTCGTCGAGGAGATGGGCGCCGATTTCGAAATGCAAATGGCTGGAGCGGTTATGGGCGAGGATGTAGGCGAAGATCTCCCGGGCGCGGTTTGCGTCATAGTTGAAGGTGCGGTCGACCAGTTTGATCTTGGGGACGTCGCGGGTCAGCAGCCAGTCGAGGTCGGCGCGGATACGGTCCATGGAAAAGGAGCGTACGCGGCGGTCGAGGGCGCTCATGCAGAAGCTGCAGGTGTAAGGGCAGCCGCGGCTGGTTTCCAGATAGACGAAACCCCGTCCGGTGTCGACCAGCCCGAGTTGGAAGGGGGAGGGGAGTTCATCGAGGGGATCGAGGAGCGGCCCGTCGGGACCGTCGATGAGTTTGTCGCCGTCGCGTCGTAAGATGCGGGGGATGATCCCCGGCTCCTCATGTCGTTGCCAAGACTGGAGCAGGGCGCGCAGGGGGATTTCCCCCTCGCCGCGCACCAAGGCGGTGAGACCGGGATGGCGGGCGAAGAGCTCGGGGCCGGCGAAGGAGACTTCCGGACCGCCGAGGACAAGGCGCAGTTTGGGGCGGACCACGGCCAGGGCGTCGACCAGTTCCAGGGTTTCGCGGCGGTTCCACAGGTAGACCGAGAAGGCGATGACATCGGGTGCTTCGGCGAGCAGGGCGGCGAGGACGTTTTCCTTCGGTTCGTGGACGGTGAATTCGCGGATCAGCAACTCGCCGCATTCGGCGCCGCCATAGGCGGCGAGACAGGGCAGGGCGAGGCTGGGGTGAATGAATTTGCTGTGCAGGGTGGTCAGAAGGGTGCGCATGACGGCAAGGATAAAGGATGGAGGCGGTGAAGAAAAGGGGAATCTTGCTCGGTTTCCCCCGAGGCGAGTTGCCGATTTCTCTTTAGCGGGCGTTGTGATATTATATTCGCCCTTTAAAAAATTGCGATCACGAACGATAGGATGATCATGAGCGCCAAAAAAACCATACTCGCCGTCGTCGCCGATGCCCAAGGCGAGGTTTTTGAACATCCCGAACTGCTGATGGCGGGCATGAACGGTTTGAGCCCCCGGGCTCCCCGGCCCGAAGAATTGATTCCGCTGCCCGAGGGGAGCCGGCTCTTCACCATTCCCGATACGCCGCCCATGGGTTTTGACCGGCGTAGCCGCAAGCTGAAGACCGCCGAAACCCTGCCCCGTGCCTGGGGCGGGGGACGCATCCAGGCGGTGTCGGCCTTTATGACCCCCGGTTATACCCGCACCCTGCTTCCCGCCGCCGACTATCGGCGCAAGGCGGTGCAGCTCCCCCTCTGGTCGTACACGGCGGTTGGCTGGTGTGTGGAGGAGGAGCGTTTCTACGTGGCGGCGGCCAAGGTCGACCGCAACCCCCAGTGGCGCCCCGAGCACTACGACGACCGCAAGCTCGATCCCCTGGTGCGTCGCTCGCTCAAGGAACATCCGGAAAACCGCCTGATCGAACAGCTTGCCCGCTGTGCCGTCGATTACCACTGTTTCGCCGCGAAAAACTTCTTTTTCCGCCGTTGGGAAGCGCCCCTGCCGACCTCGCCGACCTGCAATGCCCGTTGCCTCGGCTGTATCTCTTGGCAGGAAGCGCCGGAGTGCTGTCCGGCCAGCCAGGAACGGTTGACCTTCGTGCCGACGGTGCAAGAGCTCTGCGAGGTGGCGGTGCCCCACCTGTGCGAGGCGGAAAACGCCATCGTCTCCTTCGGCCAGGGCTGCGAGGGGGATCCGATCCTGCAGGCCGACCTCATCTGCGCAGCGGTGCGGGAAATGCGCCGGGCGACGACGCGGGGGACGATCAATTTCAATTCCAACGCCTCCATCCCCGATGCCGTCGACAAATTGGCCGCCGCCGGGGTCGACTCCATCCGCGTCTCCCTCAACTCGCTGCAGGAACCGTTCTACAACGCCTACTACCGCCCCCGGGGCTACCGCTTCGCCGACGTCATGGAATCAATCCGCCGGGCCAAGAGCGCCGGGATGTTCACCATGCTCAACTATCTTGTCTTTCCCGGGCTTACCGACCGCATCGACGAGATCAAGGCGCTCTTGCGCCTGCTCGAAGAGACCGAAGTCGATCTCATCCAGCTGCGCAACCTGAGCATCGATCCAGTGATGTATCTCGACGCCATGGGGGTGAGCGAGCCGGGGCTCGGCATGAAGACGATGATGGATCGGGTCAAGGCCGCTGTCCCCCGCCTCCAGTACGGCTATTTCAACCGCACCCGGGAAACCTTTTATCCCCCGGGCTATGAAAGCGATTGGCCTCTTTTCGATTGAAACGGCAAGCCATGCGCCCCTACCGCCCCCACTCCTTTTCGCGTCTGGTTCTCATCGGTTTCGCCCTCGTCTGTCTGCCACTGTTGGCGGCACTGGTCCGCGCTCAGTGGTCCCTCGATCGCCTGGCCGAGGAGAGCGGCGCGGTGGTCGACCGTTCGGTGAAGGCGACGGAGACGAGCCGCCTGCTCGTCGACGATCTCATCGCTCTGGAACGGCAGGCCCGCCAGCATGAGGTGCTCGGCGAAGAACGCCTGCTGGCGGAAATGCAGGAACGGCACGGCGAAATCCAGAAGAGTCTCGCCCGTCTGCTACAATTGAAACTGACGGATCCCCTCAGCAAACAAATACGGCAGGTGCGGGACGAGGAAGCGGCGATTTTCGCCGTTCTGCTGAACGCGCCCCGGCGCTCTTCCGAGCGGGAACGGGCCCTGGACGCTTTCGCCTCTTTGAATGAACTGGCCAATGCCGTTGCCGCTCACGGCAATGCCCTGATCTACGATGAAGTGTGGCGGATTCAGCGGGCGACGGCCGCAACCCGGCGGCAGCTGGTCTGGCAGGTGGTGGCGCTGGTTCCCGTGTCGATTTTGCTGGTGGTGATGTTTATCCGCCTGATCGCGCGTCCGATCAAGCAGATGGTGGAGGCCATCAATCGCCTGGGCGAGGGGGATTTTCTCACGCCGGTGAAGGTCGGCGGCAGCCGCGACTTGGCGTATCTCGGTGAGCGGCTCGACTGGATGCGCGGTCAGCTGGCCGACGTCGAACGGTCCAAGTCCCGCTTTGTCGCCCAGATCAGCCACGAGCTCAAGACCCCACTCGCTTCAATCCGCGAGGGGAGCGAACTGCTCAACGACAAGGTGATGGGGGATTTGAACGGCCCCCAGCGGGAGATCGTGGAGATTCTCTGCAAGAGCAGCCGCGACTTGCAGAAGCTCATCGAGAATCTGCTCGGTTTCAGCCGCTTTCAGGCGGGGGGTGCCGCCTCGCTGGTCCTTGCGCCGGTGGCGCCGACGGCGCTGGTAGAGGAAGTGCTGGCCGATCACAGGCCGTCGATCATGAAAAAAGGGCTGCGTTGCGAGCCGCGTCTGGAGACGCCGACGGTTTCGGCCGACCCCGCCCGTCTGCGGATTCTCATCGACAACCTTCTCTCCAATGCCATCAAGTTCACGCCCGAGGGGGGAAGTATCACCATCGTCGACGGCCGCGAGGAGGATTCCTGGTTTTTCGAGGTGCGCGATTCCGGACCGGGTATCCTCCCGGGCGATCGGGAGCGGGTCTTTCAGCCCTTTTTTCAAGGGCCTTCGCCCAACGCCATGCATGTCAAGGGAACCGGCCTCGGTCTCGCCATCGCCCGGGAGATTGCCCGCGCCCACGGCGGGGAACTGGTCGTGCCGGAAGGGACGGGGGGGCGCATTCGTCTGACATTGCCTCTGATCAGGAATGCGGAGGTGATATGAATCGGAATCGCTGGCTGATGTTTTTGCTTCTGGGGGGATTGCTCCTGGCGTTGGGTGGTTGCGCCCGGGTGCGCCTGATTCCCGTGGAGGAGCCCCGGTGGAAGGCGATCCCCAGCACCGAAGAGGAAGACGTTAAGGCGAAACCGCAGGTAGAAAGACCCTGCCCGGCGTTTGAACCTCTGACTTATCTCGACATCCTACGGCGCATGAACGATGCACAACTCGGCAAGGAATATCAGATTGTCAGAAACCGTTTTGATCGCAAACCCGGCGAAGATGACCGCTGGCGGCTGATTTTTCTCTCGCTCTGGCCGGATAGGCCGTTTACCGACCGGAAGCGGGCTTTAAAACTCCTGGGCGAGCGCAAGGAGCGGGCGAACGATCCCCTGCGCGGCTTGGCGGTGTTGCTGGAGGGGATGCTGGAGCGGGAAGGGGAATGCGAGCGCAAGCTTGCCGCCGAGAAGAGCCGGGCGGAGACCCTGCACCGTCAACTGGAGGAACTGAAGAAGATCGAAACCATTCTTGGCGAACGGGAGAAGCTGCGCCCCGCCGGCCGGTGAGGAGTCATGAACGCTGAAGCCCGACGCATATTGCTGGTGGATGACGATACCGATCTTTTGCGCCTGCTTTCCATGCGCCTCTCCGCTGCCGGCTACGCCGTGACCCAGGTCGAAAGCGCCGAGCAGGCCATGGCCCGTTTCCCGGTGCTGCGCCCCGATCTGGTGGTGACCGATTTGCGCATGGCGGGCATGGATGGACTCGGTCTCTTCGAGGAGATCCGCCAAGTCAATGCGTCGGTGCCGGTCATCATCCTCACTGCCCATGGCTCCATCGCCGAGGCGGTGGCAGCCACCCGACGCGGGGTCTTCTCTTTTCTGACCAAGCCGGTGGACAGCCGGGCGCTGCTGGAAGAGGTGCGCAAGGCTCTGAATCTGAGCGGGGCCAAGCCGGGTGCCCTTCCCGCGGGGAAGGAGGCTGCCTGGCGGCAGGAGATCATCACCCGCAGCCCGCTCATGGAGGATCTGCTCGGTCGCCTCAAGCTGGTGGCGGAGAGCGACTCGAGCGTCCTGCTCCTCGGCGAGAGCGGCACCGGCAAGGAGCTGCTGGCCCGGGCCATTCATCAGGCCGGCCCCCGCGTCGCCGGTCCCTTCGTCGCGGTGAACTGCGGCTCGATTCCCGAGGCGCTGCTCGAATCGGAACTCTTCGGCCACACCAAGGGTGCCTTCACCGGAGCGACCCAGGATTATGCCGGTCTGTTCAAGTCAGCCAACGGCGGTACCCTGCTCCTCGATGAAATCGGCGATATGCCCCTGGCTCTGCAAGTTAAGCTTCTGCGCGTCATTCAGGAAAAACAGGTACGTTCCGTCGGCTCGACCCGGGTCGAGCCGGTGGATGTGCGCATCGTTTCCGCCACCCACCGCGATCTTGAAGCGGCTGTCGCCGATGGCCGTTTCCGTCAAGATCTCTACTACCGCCTGAACGTCGTCTGTCTGGAAGTGCCGAATCTGGCCCGGCGCCGCGAGGATATCCCCCTCTTGGCGGAGCATTTCCGCAAAACCCTGGCGGCTCGTTCCGGAAAGAAGCTCACCGGCTTCGCCCCCGAGGCCATGGAGTTGCTGCTCAACGCCGCCTGGCCCGGCAACATCCGGCAACTGCTCAATGTCGTCGAGCAGGCCGTGGCCTTGGCGACCACGCCGGTGATCTCCGCCGATCTGCTCCAGGTTGCTTTGCGCGAAAGCCCGGAAAAGATTCCCTCTCTGGCCGAGGCCCGGCGCAAGTTTGAGCAGGACTATCTGGTGCGGCTGATGCAGATGACTCGGGGCAACGTCTCCCAGGCGGCGCGCATTGCCGATCGCAACCGCACGGACTTTTACAAGCTGCTGCAACGCCATCATATCGTCCCCCAGCTTTTCAAGGCCGAATAGTCCCCGCTGTTCTGTCGGCGATTAGCGACAGGCTGAAACCTTATTCCCCCGCCATTTCTTCTTGGTGGGCCTTTTTATTTCGGCTAAATTGCGGCTTTGTCGTGTTTTGGCGACACTTCTCCCCCAATAATTGTCAATCACTTCTTGACAAGGCGTTTTCATCATTTTTCAATATATTGATTTTGCGAGGTTTTTCAGGGTTGGCGTGGGCCTTGCTTAAGAGATGCACGGACGTCGGGTGGGCATCCCGCCCGGCGTCGTCTTTTGGTGCCGTCCTTTTTGAGTAACGGAGAGATTTTGATGCAAACAAATCTGCCGCGCACACTTTTCATTCTTGGCTGCGGGCTGTGCATGGCGTTGATCGCTTATGTCGGGCAGGCGGGCAACGGCCCTGGACGCTTTTCGCTGATGAGTGAGAAAAGTGGTGGCCTTTCCATTCGTCGGCAACTGGTCGATCCCTGGCGACTCGACTATCGACTGATCACTTCGGCCAAGGGGGAAGATGTCGCGACGCAGGAAAAGGCAGAAGAATGCGATCCGGAACTCGTTCTTTACCTCGACGGCCCCGAGTTTCTCGCGGCGGAGAATATTCAGGTGATTTTCCGCATCCTTGGTCCGGGCGGCAATGAAATCCGCGCCCGCGGCCTTTCCCTGCTCGGCGGATATGGGGCAAACCTGTATCTGGAAAGTGCCGGAACTTACCAGATTGCCGTGCGTATCGAAAGTCCCCTCGGAGTTTTTTCCGACAGCTTCGCCTATCGTCGCCGCTGAGCGAACCCGCCTCTTGCCGCCGGCCCCATCCTGCCGGCGGCCGCATCTATTGTCGAAAAATCTCTCTTCCCGCGAAAATATCACCTTTGCCGAGACGCCCGCGCCGGAGTAAACTATGCCCGTGGAGTGCCGGAAGGCGAATGCCCCGGCATGGGCATGGGCTGCAAATGGGGAGGGTTGGGCGATGGGCAAACATCTGGTTCTGGTTGGTGGCGGTCATGCTCATCTGCCGGTATTGCAGCAACTGGGGCGCTTGGCCGATTCAGGCCATCGAGTGACGTTGGTGACGCCCGACGACAACCATTACTATTCCGGCATGGGGCCGGGGATGCTGGCGGGGATTTATACCCTAGAGCAGGGATGTTTCGCCGTCGCGCACATGGCCGAAAAAGCGGGAGCAACGGTGGTCCGCGCGGCAGCGACGGGGCTCGATGCCGAGGGTCGCATCCTCAAGCTGTCCGACGGCTCGACCCTTCCATACGACTTGATCTCTTTCAACCTCGGCAGCCGGGTCGCGGTGGAACTTCCCGATGACGGCAGTTGCCCGGTGCTGCCGGTGAAACCGATCCAGAAACTGCTGGAGGCGCGCAAACTACTGTTGGCGATGCTGTCCGAGGGGCGTAAAAATCTCGTGGTGATCGGTGGCGGCGCATCCGGGGTCGAGTTGTGCGGCGCTCTCTGGCGCCTGCTGCGGGATGTCCGGGGGCATGGGGAAATCACCCTGGTTGGCGGCAAACGCCTGCTCGCCGATTTCCCCGAGCGGGCCCGGGAACTGGCCCTCGCTTCCCTGGCGGCGCGCGGCATCCGCATTCTCGAAGGGGTGCGGGCGCAACGGGTGGCGGATCAGCATGTTCTGCTCGACGATGGCGACGAAATCCCCGCTGACCTGGTGCTTCTTGCCGGCGGCATCGCCCCGCCGTCTCTCTTCGTCGAGGCGGGTTTGGCCGTCGGTGACGATGGCGGGATGCTGGTAGACGATACCCTGCGCAGCCTGAGTTATCCTGAAATCCTCGGGGGCGGCGATTGCATCAGCCTGGGCCAGAATCCCCTGCCCAAGGTCGGTGTCTACGCCGTACGTCAGGGACCGGTTCTGGCCGCGAATCTGCTCGCCGCTCTGGAGGACGAACCCCTTGAACAGTTTGTGCCGCAGCGCCTCTTCCTGCGGATTCTCAATCTCGGGGACGGCCGGGGTTTGCTGCAGCGGGGGGAATTGGTTCTGGTGGGGCGTTGGGCATTTCTGCTCAAGGACTGGATCGACCGGCGCTTTATGGCTCGGTATTCAAAATGATGAATGATGAATGTCAGGCGGGGAAGGTGCGGGCGTGGGACACGGCCTGGGGCAGAAAGGCGTTGAAATCCTCTTCGAATTCCCGGTAGTGGCGGCGAAGTTCCGCCGCTCCCTGCGCCAGTGGGGTTGGCCGGGAGAGGCGTTCGGCCAGGCGTTGCAGGACGATTTCTACGGTATTCAGATCGCGGTAGGATTCGAGCCAGTGCCCGGCGATCATGCGCGGGGCGATGCGTTGCAGGGCGGGGGGCAGGAGGTCGTGGTGGGTTTCGAGAATTTGGTAGAAGCGTTGGGCGAAGCGTTCCAGGGGGATGTCGGCGTGGCGCGGCCAGTTTTTGGCGAGAAAGTGATCGTAGAAGACGTCGATGAGAACCGGGCGACAGTGGCGGTAGGCCGGATCGATGCGCCGCAGGCTGTGGCGGATGACGGCATTGCCTTGGGCGAAGCTGTCGATGCCCCGGTGGCGCTCGATGCCGCGCCGGATTCCTTCCGGCCAGCGGTCATCGAGACGCCCTTTGACGAAATCCCCCAACATGCCGCCGAGCAGGCTCGCTTCCGTCGGTTCGGCGAGATAAAGGTGAAAGAGATAGTTCAAAGCAACAGCTTTCTTGATCTGTTGACAACGGTACCGATTACGGTTCCATGGCCAGTTGCAGCTTTTCCGCTTGTTCGGCCAGGCGCCGGCAGACCTCGGGTTTTTCCCGGTGCAGATCCCGCGCGCCGTGATAGAAGCGCAACGCTTCCAGGCGCCGTTCATCCCCATATTTTCCGATGATTTCCGCGAACAACCAGCCGTCCTCTTCTTCCTGGGCCATCAATTTCCGATAGATCTCCAGGGCTTTCTCGGTATTACCGCGCATGACATCGAGCTTGGCCAGACCCAGCAGGCTGAACTTGTCGTAGCCTTGGGCCAAATTCTCAAGATATAGTTTTTCTGCCTGGTTGAACCGGCCGGTATTGCGATAGGCATCGGCCAGGCGGGTGAGCATGTTGACGGTCCCCCGATCCCGTTCGAGAATCCGTTCCCAGTATTCGATGGCCTTATCAAACTCCCGCTGCCAGCGGTAATAATTGCCCATCCCATACAGGGCATAGGAATTGTGGCTTTCTATTTCCAGTGTTCTTTCGTAATACCCCCGCGCCTTTTCTTGTTCTCCCCGATGCCAATAGAGATTGCCGACGATGGTCAGGATGTTGATCATCCGGGGACTTTTGGCCAAAACCTTTTCGTAGTAGCGGATGGCCTGCTCTTCCTCTCCCATCTTCTGATAAAGATCGGCCAGACCCATCAGCGCGTAACGATCTTCCCGGTCGATGACCAGGGCTTGCTGATAGCATTCTTCGGCCAACTGGTGAGCGCCGAGGGTCTTGTGGGCGTCGGCGATGCGGGTCATGACGAAGATGTCCCGGGGGCGAAAGCGGATATAGCGTTGCCAGAGCTCCAAGGCTTTGTCCGTTCGCCGTTGACCGCGATAGGTGTCGCCCAGACCGCGCAGGGCGAAGAGATTGTCCGGATCGTTGTCAAGAACTTCCCGGTAGCTGCGTTCGGCGGCGCGAAAGTTCTTCAGCGAGCGCAAAGCGTCGCCAAAGCCGGTGAGAACGTAGGGGTTGTGCGGTTCCAGAGTGAGCGCTTCCTCGAAGAGGGCGCAGGCTTCGTGGAAACGTTTCGCCTTGAGCAGTCGGTGGCCCTCCTTGGACAGTTCGATGACCTTGCCGTGGGGGGCGGATGACGCTTCCTGAGGGGATTCCATATTCATGATTTCATTGCCTTGTTGATCAGTTTTCTGGTCCACGCCGACGGCCGGCGCCAGGTCTGATGGAGGGAAAGTTACAGCGGTTCAGGTTTGCAGAATCTTGTGTTTGAGAATGAGAATTTCGAAAGCCATGATCGCTTTGGCGGCCAGGCGCTGGAGTTCGGGGAGGTGCTCGCCAAGGGTTTGCTCATCGCTGTCGACGTAAATGATGCCGACGACGCGTCCCATCATGACCAACGGCACCAAAAGCACGGTTTTTGGCACCCGGCCGCCGAACGCCTGCAGCATCATCGAGTTGAAGGGGGAGCGGGGGACGGGTCCAAGGTAGTAGCCGGCGGTCTGGACCACGGTCTTGAGTACCGAGGCTTCATCCAGGGGAATCTGCAACTGGGCGAAAGCCGGCACGGTCTGTTTGCCGAGGACCGCCTTCCAGCCCATGGCCAGCTCTCTGCGTACCAAGAACATCGCCCCACAGTTGAGCTTCTGTCCCAGATAGTGAACGATGGCGTCGGCGATGTCGTCCCGTTCGGCCGCTTCGGCCAGTTTCCGGGAAAGGGCGTCGATGGTATGTTCCTTGACGAATTCGGCGTGCAGTTCCGGCTCCAGTGGCGGCGGCGGTTCTCCGGACACCTGTTCCTCGATCTCCTCGAACCAGAGATCGTTCGAGACCGGTTCCTGCACCTTGGGCGGCTCAATGCGCGGTTCCTCGCGCAACAGTGGCGTGTTGATGTAGCGTAGCTTGCGCTCGATCTGGTAGTACTTCTCCAGCGCCAGGACGATGCGCACTTCGGGGACGACAACGGGGCGAATGACGAAACCGGTGCGGAAGGCGACGTCGTCGATCGCTTTAAGGTCGGAGGGATCGACCATTCCCAGAGACAGTCGGCGCCCTTCCAGGCGCAGGGGGATGACCTGATAACGGGCCGCGTCTTCCGGTGAGAGCAGTTCGATGACGTTCTGGGGGATGTTCATCAGCAGCCCCGGTGGGTCGAGAAAGGGAACCCCCAGTTTTTTGCTGAGAATGCGGGCGATATCTTCTTCTTCGAGCAGGCCCATCTCGATCAGGTTGGTACCGAGACGCCCGCCGAAAATCACCTGACACTTGAGGGCTTCCTCAAGCTGGGCCGGCGTGATGAGTTTTTCTCGTACCAGCAGTTCGCCGATTCTGATGGCCATGACAGTCTTTCTCAAGGGGGCGGATGAAAGCAGCGCGGAAAGAGGGGAAGAGAACCGGGCCGGTTGCCGAGGCTTCAAGCCGATTGTCCGCCGATTCAGTCACTTGCGACTTGCCAGTGTACGATTAATGACCGGTAAAATCAAGGTTTCAGTCGTTTCGGCAAACATCCTGCCGGTGGAGAAAGGACGGTGGCGGAACGCTTGGCATGCCCAAGGCGCCGTGCTATTCTCATGCCGCTGATTTCTACCCCCTGCAGGAAGGTCTCCCATGATTAATCAACAACGACTTTGTGAGGAATTCGCCCGCCAGGCGGCCATCGCCAGCCCTTCCCGCCGGGAAGGGGAGATCTCCCGCTATCTGACCTGGCGTTTTCAGGAGTTGGGCGGCACGGTGACGATGGACCAGGCTGGTGCCGCCGCCGGCAGCGAAAGCGGCAACCTGATCGTGCAAATCCCGGCGCGGGGCAAGGAGTCCGAGCCGCTCATGCTTTCGGTGCACATGGATACCGTCGAGCCCGCCGAGGGCGTGACGCCGGTTCTTGCCGACGGCGTCTTCACCAGCGCGGGTGAAACGATCCTCGGCGCCGACGACAAGGCGGGGATCGCCGAGATCATCGAAGCTTTGGAAGTCATCCGTGAACGAGACATCCCCCACGGTCCTCTCGAAGTGGTGGTGACCATCTGCGAGGAGATCGGCCTGGTCGGCGCCAAGCTGCTCGACTATTCGCTGATCCGTTCCCGGCGGGGGCTGGCTCTCGACACCAGCGGCGTCGACCGCATTATCCGCAAGGCTCCTTGCGCCAACAAGCTGCGTTTTGAGATTCTCGGCCGCGAGTCCCACGCCGGCATCGCCCCTGAACAGGGGTTGTCGGCCATTGCCATCGCCGGAAAAGCCATCGCCGAGATGAAGCTGGGGCGCATCGACGACGAGACCACCGCCAACCTCGGCACCATCGAAGGCGGGCAGGCGACCAACATCGTCCCCAACCGGGTGGTGATCGAAGGGGAGGCGCGTAGTCACGATGGTGATAAACTCGCCCGCCAGACCGAACACATGGTCGGTTGTTTTCAGCGCGCCGCCCTGCATGCCTCCGTCGCCATCGACGGCAAGGTGGTGCACGGGGCGGTCAGGGTCGAGGTGGTCGGCGACTATCCCCTGATGCAGGTCGGTGAGGACGCCGGCATCGTCCAGCTGGTGCGCGAAGCCGGCGCCGCTCTGGGGCGGACCATTGCCGTCGAGGCCGCCGGCGGTGGCTCGGATGCCAACATTTTCAATGGCCACGGCATCGAAACGGTTATCCTCGGTACCGGTATGGACCGTGTCCATACCGTCGACGAACAGGTCAAGGTAACGGATATGGTCAGGGTTGCCGAACTGCTGGTGGAAATCATCCGCCGAGCGTGACCGGGTTTTTAAGCCAAAGGATGCAACCATGCATTTTGCCATCTCTCCCCATATCGAAAAGGTGCATTTCCCGCCGATCTCCGAGGTCAAGGGCTGGATTGCCGGACGCGAGTTTCCTGCGGAGAAGCCGCTGGTCGATCTTTGCCAGGCGGTGCCCGATTATGCGCCGGCGCCGGAGCTGACCGCTCATCTCAAGGGGCTGCTCGACGATCCGCTGACTTCCAAATATTCCCCCGATGAGGGCTTACTCGAGGTACGCGCGGCGATCTGCGACTGGTACGGGCGGGTTTACGGGGCGGTGCCGAAGCCGGAGGAGCTGTGCCTGACCATCGGCGCCAGTCAGGCCTTCTGGCTGGCGATGATGGTGCTGTGCCAAGCCGGGGATGAGGTAGTGGTGCAGACGCCCTATTATTTCGATCACGCCATGGGCCTTGACATGCTTGGGCTGAAGCCGGTCTACGCTCCCTTCGATGAAGCCTCCGGCGGCCTGCCGGATGTTGACGGCATTGCGCGCCTGATCACGGCGAAGACCCGCGCCATTCTGCTGGTAACGCCGAGCAACCCGACCGGGGCGGTGACGCCGCCCGCGATCCTGCGCCGGCTTTTTGAACTGGCCCGGGCGCGGGGTATCGCCCTGGTACTGGACGAGACCTACAACGCTTTTATCAACGCGCCCCCCCACGACCTTTTCCGCGATCCGGCCTGGGGTGAGCATCTGGTGCAGATCGCCTCCTTCGGCAAAACCTTCGCTCTCACCGGCTACCGGGCCGGGGCGCTGGTCGCCTCCGCGCGCTTTATCCATCATGCCCTCAAGGCTCAGGACACCATGGTGGTCTGCGCGCCGCGCCTCACCCAGCAGGCGATCCGTTACGGCGTCGAGCATCTGGATGACTGGATTGTCGCCAACCGCCGGATGATGCAGCGGCGCCACGACGTCTTCCGCGCCGCCTTCGTCCGTCCCGATAACCCTTTCAAACTGGTGGCCAGCGGTGGCTTCTTCGCCTGGGTGCGCCATCCGTTGAACGGCGCTACCGGTCGCCAGGTGGCGCGGCGACTGGCCGACGAGGCCAACCTGATCTGCCTGCCCGGTGAGGTTTTTGGTCCCGATATGGAAGGCTATCTGCGCCTGGCCTTCGGCAACATCCGCGAAGCCGGGATTCCCGAGGCGGTGCGGCGCTTCCTCGAATTCCGCCCCTGATGTCTTCTCCCGAGCTGCCCATTGCCGAGGCGCTTCCGGCCTTGCGGGCGGCGCTTTCCGCCCACGATTGCGTGGTGTTGCAGGCACCGCCTGGGGCGGGTAAGACCACCCGGGTGCCGTTGGCCCTGTTCGACGCTCCCTGGCTGGCCGGGCGGTCGATCCTGATGCTGGAGCCGCGGCGGCTGGCGGCGAGCAACGCCGCCCGCTATATGGCCCGGCAACTGGGGGAGGCGGTCGGCGCCACCGTCGGCTACGCGATCCGTTTTGAGCGCAAAATTTCCCGCGCCACCCGCATCGAGGTGGTCACCGAGGGGATTCTCACCCGTCGTCTGCAGGCCGATCCCGAACTGAGCGGGGTCGGCCTGGTCATTTTCGACGAATTCCACGAGCGTAACCTCAACTCCGATCTCGCCCTGGCGCTGTGCCGAGACGCCCAGCAGGGCTTGCGCGAGGATCTGAGAATCCTGGTCATGTCGGCAACCCTCGACGCCGAACCGGTCGCCCGCCTTCTTGGCGACGCGCCGCTGGTCAGCAGCGCCGGACGCGCCTACCCGGTGGAGATCCGCTACCTCGATCGGGAGCCCGTGGGGCGGCTGGACGAGATCGTCGCCGCCGCTGTGCGTCGGGCGCTCAAAGAGACGAGGGGTGATCTGCTGGTCTTTCTTCCCGGTGCCGGCGAAATTCAGCGGGTCGCCGACAGGCTGGCCGATTTGGCCGAAGCGGTCGATATCCGCCCCCTCTACGGTGATCTGCCCTTTGCCGAGCAGGAGCGGGCCATCCTCCCCGGTCCCCGGCGGCGGGTGGTGCTGGCCACCAACATCGCCGAAACCAGTCTGACCATCGAGGGGGTAGCGGTGGTGATCGACGCCGGCTGGGAGCGCCGCCCCCGTTTCGATGCTGCGCGCGGGATGACGACCCTGGAGCTGACCCGCATCGCTCGTTCCAGTGCCGAGCAGCGGGCCGGTCGCGCCGGACGGCTGGGTCCGGGGTTCTGTTACCGGCTCTGGACAGAAGGGCTGCAGGGGACACTGCTGCCCTTCGCGCCGCCGGAAATCCGCAGCGCCGACCTTGCTCCTCTGGCCCTCGATTTGGCCCGCTGGGGGGTGGCCGACGCCGAACGCCTCGTCTGGCTCGATCCGCCGCCGAGCGGACATCTGGCCGGGGCGCGGGCGCTGCTGCGGTTGCTCGGAGCCCTCGATGCCGGCGACCGCATCACTCCTCTGGGGGAAGCCATGGCGGCCCTTCCGCTTCATCCCCGGCTGGCCCGGTTGCTGCTGGCGGCGCAGGATTTCGTTTGCCCGGCGCTGGGGGCCGATCTAACTGCGATCCTTTCCGAGCGCGATCTCCTATGCAGAAGCGAAATGCCCCGTCACGCCGCCGACAGCGACCTGCTCGACCGCTTGGAACTGATCCGTCGTCCGGGGGCCGAAGGGGTGAAGCGGGCCGCTCGTCAGTTTCGCCGTTTGCTCGGCGCGGAGGAATCTCAAGCCGCTTCGGGGGATAGCGAAACCATAGGCCAGCTCTTGGCCGTCGCCTTTCCCGACCGTATCGGTCGGGAGCGGGAAGCCGGAAGCGGTCGCTATCTGCTCAGTGGCGGTCAGGGGGCGCGCCTTTCTCCGCGTTCGGCGGTCAAGGGGGGGGAGTGGCTGGTGGCGGTGGAATTGGTGGGCAAGTCGGGCGGAGAAGGAGAGATTCGCGTGGCCAGCCGCTTGTGCCGTGAACGGATTGAGAATTTTTTCGGTCAGGGTCTCGGCTGGCGCCGCGAGGTAGATTGGGAGGAACGCGCGGGACGGGTGGTGGTCCGCGAGGTCCGTCGGCTCGGTGCGGTAATCGTGCAGGAACGGCCGGTCAAGGCGCTTCCCGAGGATGTGGTACCGGCGCTGTTGGCGCTGTTGCGGCGGCAGGGGCTAGGATTGCTTGACTGGAGTTCCCCCGAATTCGCCCAGTGGCGGGCGCGGGTCATGTTGCTGGCCCGCCTCCGTCCGCAGGGTGGCTGGCCCGACCTTGCCGATGTCGCGCTGCTGGGGAGTCTGGAAGACTGGCTTGCTCCGTATCTGGCCGGGGTGACGACCCTCGTCGGGCTGCGTCGGGTTGATCTTTTTGCCGCCCTGCGCGCCCTCCTTTCCTGGGAGCGACAGCGGGAGCTCGACCGCCTCGCCCCCGAGCGGCTGGAGGTGCCGAGCGGATCGCGCATCCGTCTCGACTATCTTTCCGGAGAGCGGCCGGTGCTGGCCTGCAAGCTTCAGGAACTCTTCGGCCTGGCCGAAACCCCACGCCTGGTCGACGGCGAACTGCCGGTTCTCATCCATCTCCTCTCCCCAGCCGGGCGTCCTCTGGCGGTGACGGACGATCTGCGTAGCTTTTGGGATGCGATCTATCCCGAAGTAAAGAAGGAAATGAAGGGGCGCTACCCGAAACATCCCTGGCCCGACGATCCCTGGAATGCTGTCGCTACCCGGCACGTCAAGCGACGCCTGGCGGGGTGCTGATAAGACCCTTGACTTGCTTCGAGGCGCGATGAAGCTCTTTCTTTTGATCCCGGTTCTGGCGGCTCTGCTCCTCTCGGTTGCGGTCCCGGTTCCAGCGGTGGATGCTCCAGTGCCGACCCGTTATTCCCTGGCGGCCATCGCCGGGCAGTCCTACACCCCGACCAATGACCGCGAGTTTCTGCTGCTGCTCTCGGCGGCGGCACTCTACGACTATGACCGCGTCTGGCCGCACCGTGCTCCTGAGGCGCTGCGTTTCAAGGTCGAAGGCGCCGCCGGTCTGAGCACCGCTCCCCGCACCCGGGCCGTGGTTGCAGGCAGCATCTTCGCCCTCTGTTATATCGACGCGCTGCGCACCGCGGCGTTGTGTCCCTACGCCGAGGCCGGCATCGGCCTGATCTACACCGATTTCCAGGAAAAGGATCAGGGCCTGCGCCTTAATTTCAACCCCCAGGCGGGATTCGGGGTGGAATTCGGGGCGGACGGCGCAGCCCCCTGGTTTGCCGCTTTTCGCCTGCATCATCTCTCTAACGGCGAACTGCATCGGGACAACCGGGGGATGAATTCTCTGATGGTGCAAATTGGGAAATTTTTCTAGAATCGCGCGGCGAAAATGTTAAACAGCTCGGGTACGGGCTCCGGTGGTCGGGGCGAAAGGCACGGGTTTTTTCTTTGGGAGGTAGACGGTGACGAGATTGTCGAGAAGGGTGACGGTGGTAATTCTGCTGCTGGTCCTGGCCGGTTGCGCCAGCGCCGGGCGGAACTTCAATGTGCCGGCGGTGGAGGAAATCAAAATGGGAGAGACGAGCAAGGCCGATATCACCCGGTTGTTCGGCGCGCCCTGGCGGACCGGCATCGAGGATGGCCGGGAAACCTGGACCTACGGCCATTACAAATATTCCCTCTTCGGCGAAACCAAAACCCGCGATTTGGTTTTGCGTTTTGACGGCCAGGGGAAGGTCGCTTCCTACACTTTCAACTCCACCTATCCGGAGGATCGGCGACCCTGACCGGTTTCGGGTAGGTCCGCGCCGGGACGGAAAATCCAGGCCGCTTCTTCATCGAGATCAAAGAGCCTGCGGATCAAGTCTTCCCCGAGCAGTTCCCGCGGCTTTCCCGCGCCGATCAATTCCCCTTCCTTCAAGGCCAGCAGCCGGTCGAGCCAGAGCGCCGCGCCCATGTCGTGCAGCGACATGACGACGGTGGTTCTGGTTCGGGCGGCGATTCCCCGCAGCAGTTGCAGCAGTTCCGCCTGATATCTCAGATCGAGACCAGCCAGGGGTTCGTCGAGGAGGAGGCAGTCCGCCCCCTGACGCAGGGTCATGGCCAGATAAGCCCGGCGCAGCTCCCCCCCGCTCAGTTGGCCCAGCGGGGCTTCGGCCTTGGCTTCGAGTCCGGCCAGGCGCAGTGCCTCGGAAGTGTTGCGAGGGGCTCGCCCTCGGTGCGGATAGCCGCCCATTTCTACCAGTTCGGCGACCCGGAAGGGGAGGCGGGCGTCGAGTTGTTGGGGCAGATAGGCGACCCGTTGCGCCCGTTCCCGGCCGTTATAGGAAGCGATCGGCCGGCCGGCGAGGCGGATGCTCCCGGCGCGGGGCTTGAGAAGTCCGGCGGCGAGTTTCAGGATGGTCGATTTCCCGGCGCCGTTCGGGCCGATGAGCCCGAGCATTTCCCCCTGGGCGACCGCAAAGGAGAGCCCGGCGATGAAGGGCGTGTCGCTGAAGTCGAAGGCGATGTCGTCGAAATTGAGCATCTTAGAGTCCGTAGCCTTTCTTGCGCAGCACCAGGATAAACCAGGGCGCGCCGATCAGGGCGACGATGACCCCGGCGGGAATTTCCAGAGGGGCGGCCAGACTCCGGCCGAGACTGTCGGCGAGACAGAGCAGGGTGCCCCCGCCGAAAAAGGAGACGGGCAGGGCGCGCTGGGCATCGGCGCCGACCAGATGGCGGACGGCGTGGGGAACGAGCAGGCCGACAAAGCCGACGGTGCCGCCGAGGGAGACGGCGGCGGCGGTCATGAGGGAAGCGGCGATGAAGAGGAAGAAGCGTTCCCGCCCGGGGTTGAAGCCGAGTCCGTGGGCAATTTCGTCGCCGAGGCCGAGGACGTTGAGCCCCTTGCTCCGCGCCAGTGCCAGCGCCAGCCCGCCCAGGATCAGGGCCAGGCCGCCGGGGATCAGTTCCCAGTTCGCCGAGGAGAGGTCGCCGGACATCCAGAGAATGGTGCGCTTGAGGCCACCGTCGCTGACCAGGGTCATGAGCAGCAGAAGGACGGCGGAGAAGAAGAAACCGAGGCCGATACCGCCCAGGAGCAGACGGTCTGGGCGTAGTCCTTCCGGTCCCCGGCCGAGAGCGGCGACCAGGGCGCAGGCGCCGAGTGCCCCGGCGAAGGCGAGAAGGGGCAAGGGCAGGGGGAGGCTACCGGCCAGCAGGATGCCGAGAGCCGCCGCCAGGGAGGCGCCGCCGGAGAGCCCGAGAATGTAGGGGTCGGCCAGGGGGTTGCGAAAGACGCCTTGGAGAATGAGGCCGGAAGCGCCGAGGGCGCCTCCCATGAGAAAAGCGACCGCCGAACGGGGCAGGCGCAGCAGCAGCAAGATCTGCCGGGACTCGGCATCGAGGGCCAGGGGGTTAAGTAGGCGCGGGCCGAAAAAGATTGATACCAGGGCTAGCAGCAGCGCCGCTGCGCAGGCGAGAAATACCCTTGTTCTTTTCATCGGTCGCTTCTTTTCGCCCCTAAGTTTTGACCGGAGGAAAGTTCGACGATGCCGCCGGGCAGGCGCGGTCCGGCACGATAAAGGGCATCGCTGACCGTGACGATCCGCCCGGGATGGCCCAGTTCGGGGGGGACGAGGCGTTGCAGCAGGCGTTGGGTCCGGGGATTATCCCGGTCGTGGCCGAGGCCGAGGAAGATGACATCAGGCTTGCGGCGCAGAGCTTCTTCCACGGAAAAACGCGGGTAGGCAGTGCCGGCGTCGGCGGCGATGTTGACGTAGCCGACCAGGGTCAGAGCGTCGTCGATCAGGGTGCCGGGACCGGCGACGATGAGCGGTTCCGGCCAGATGACGAAGAGCGCCTTCGGTCCCTCCCCGGCGGCAAACCGGGGAGGGGTTGTCAGCAGATTTTCGAGTTTTCGCGCCAGGATGTCGGCGGTCTCTGCGGCACCGACGCGCGCGCCGAGTTCGCGGATCCCCCCGGGGATTTCCGAAAGGCGACGGGGGGTGAAAACGTGGATTGCGATGCCGAAGCGTTGCAACTGATCGGCGATATACTTCGGATTGCCGTCGGTGGTCATCACCACCAGTTCCGGTTTAAGGGCGAGAATCGACTCCAGCGAAGGATTCGACATTCCCCCCACCCGGACCTTGTCCCGCGCTGCCTCGGGCCGGTCACAGACCGAGGTGATTCCCACCACCTTCTCGCCGAGACCGAGAGCGAAAAGGGTTTCGGTCATGGCCGGGGCCAGGGAGACGATCCGCTCCGGGTCCTCCGCCCAGGCCGGGCGGAGCGGCCCCGAGAGCAGCAGGGCGAGAACAAGGAGGCGGGCAAGGACCAGGGGCATGGTCAAAAGGAAGCCCGGAGTCCCGCGTAGACGGCGGCGTCGGGGGTTTCGTAACCGGCGACCTCCTGATGATCCTTGTCAAGCAGGTTGTTCACCCGGGCGAAGAGGGTGAGTGTCGGCTTCAGGTCATAGGAGAGGCGCAGGTCGACCAGGGAATAGGAGGGCAAACACTCCTTGGCCGAACGGTCGAAGCGATTCCCGACGTAGCGGTAGTCGGCGCCGATCAGAAAGGCGGCGATGCGGTACTCGGCCGAGGCGTTCGCGGTCTTCTTCGGGCGCAGGGAGAGGCGGACGTCGTTTTCGAGATCGACGGGGTCCATGGTGGTGAAGGCGGCGTTCAGGGTCAGGTTATCCGTGGGCGTGAGGGTCGCTTCGAACTCCCAGCCTTCACAGCGGGCGCGGCCGATGTTGTCGGCGGTGAAGGTGGCGATGTTGTATTGAATCAGATTGTGATAGCGCTGCCGAAACCACCCGGCGCTGAGAACCAGGCGGCCGTCGAGGAAGTCCTGCTCGATTCCGGCGTCGAAGGAGCGGCTCTTTTCCGGTTCGAGATCTTCGTTGCCGTAAAATGGCCAGTAAAGATCATTGAGGCTGGGGGCGCGGAAGCCGGTGCCGTAATTCCCCTTGAAACGGGTGCCCCAGGGTTTCAGCCGGTAAAGGATGCCGGCCCGGTAGGTGGTGTGATCGCCAAAGGTTTCGTGGTTGTCGTGGCGGATGCCGCCGTCGAGGATCAGGCTGTCGTCGAAAAAGCGCAGCTTGCCGTTCAGGTAGGCGGCGCGGTTGTCCGCGGATTCATCAAAATTTTCTTTAATATCGGCGGCTTCCCGGCGAAAGTTGAAGCCGGCCGTCACCGTGACGGGAGCGAAGTCGAAGGTGTGCCGCCAGTCGGCGATGCGGGTGTCGTTGTCGATCTCGGAATTGTTCCAGGGGGTGTCCGCATCCTTGGCGCGGTAGCGTTCCCCGGCCAGGGAGAGGGTCAGGCTTTGCTCGTAATACTTCGTCGGGTTGATCTTGCCGTCGACGGAGAGCAGGTAGTTGTCCCGTTTTTGCAAAAAATGACGATCATCCACCAGGCCGACGCCGTAGAGGAAATCGTCGAGTTCCGAGCGGTCCCGACTGTAGCGCAGGTTGAGCCCCAGTTCCGCCTTTTCCGTCGGGGTGAGGCGGATGCGCGAGGAGACCGCGCTCTTCTGGTAGCCGTCCCGTTCCGAGCCGCTCTTGGCCACGGAGATGCCGTCGCTGTCGAAACGGTCAGCGGTCAGGCGGTAATTCCAGAGATCGTTGGCGCCGGCAAGGGTGGCCGTATTTTTCACCGTGCGGTAGGAACCGGCTTCCGTCGTCAGACTCACCTTGCTTTGGTCCGTGCCCTGGCGGGTGATGATGTTGATCACCCCGGCCATGGCTTCCGAGCCGTACAGGGTGCTTTGCGGGCCCTTGATGATTTCGATGCGTTCGATGTCGCTGGTGGCGATGCCGGAGATATCCACCGAGCCGGTGCTGGGGCTGTTGATCTTGACCCCATCGATGAGGACCAGAACGTGCGCGCTGTTACCGCCGCGCACAAAGATCGAGGTGTTTTTTCCGGTCCCGCCGCTTTGCGCCAGATGCAGACCGGGTTGACCTCGGAGCAGGTCGGTAACAAAGGGAACACCCTTGGCCTCAATCTCTTCCCGGGTAATGACGTGCAGATCCTGGGTTACGGTCGCTTCCGGCTCCGCCCAGGGGGAGGCGGTGACGACGACCCCCGGCAGGGTGGCGACCTCGGCCTGGGCCGGGACCGTCGGCAGGATGAGTAGGGACAGGGACAGACAGACGATGCGTTTGAACATGAGGAACCTCCCGCGAAGTTATCGGACGCAAACGGTATTCCGGCTCAGGGCGACCTACTGACCCGCCTTCCCGGGAGATTCCCAGTGGCTTTTCCCATGGCAAACGCATGGGTGGGCGTTCGTTCCCATCACGGCTGCGGGGCAGCGGGGGTATCGCACCCCTCTTCCGCGCTTGCGTCCGTGGTTAAAGATGGCGTCGTAAAAACTCGACAACAACTGCGTGCTGCCATCGTCTCGCGGCTTCGACGTACATAAGTACGCTTCATTGCTCGACCATGGCGCGCCTGGCCTTAACCGCTTTTTGACTAGCCAGCCAAGGTGATGCTCTTTGCAAAAGCAGCAAACAAAAAAAGGTTGTGAATGAATCAACGGGGGAGGCGTTCCGCGCTCGGTTTGCCGGTGCGGGACGAGTGAAGAGCGGATTGCGCTGGGATGATTGTCGCGAGCATGCGGAAATCGAACACCTGTGCCTCCCCCGAGGCTTGCGAACGAAGCGGTATTCCGGCTCGGGGCGACCTACTGACCCGCCTTCCCGGGAGATTTCCCAGTGGCTGTTCCCATACAAACGCATGGGCGGGTGTTCGTTCCCCTCACGGCTGCGGGGCAGCGGGGGCTTTACACCCCTCTTCCGCGCTTCGTTCGTGGTTTTCAAATGGAAGGGGAGCCGTTACGCAGGGTGGCTCCCTTTTCTGGACGGCGAAGATTAACACATTACCCCCCAGTGGGGAAAGCCGAAATGTGTCTGAATGCAATGGTGAAAAAGGTGCCTGAAAAGGCAGGGGGAGTGGAGCGGAGTTATGCTAAAAAATCATGGGACACAGCCGTGGCCATTTCACCTGTCGGCCATTTCTCCTTGTCAAATAAAGGGGGGGCGGCTATTCTACTTTTCTTTCAACGGCTTTGGGAGGAATAAGTAGTGGGAAACGAGGATCGGCGCATTCTGGTGGTGGATGACGAGAAGATCATTCTCGAGCTGACCTCCATGATCCTGCGCGCCCGGGGATTCGAAGTGCTCACCGCCGGAAACGGTGAGGAGGGCATGGCGTTGATCGAAGAGCAACGGCCGGCGGTGGTGCTGCTCGATTATATGATGCCCTACATGGACGGCCTGACGGCTTTAAAAAAGATTCGCGAAGGCTTCCCCGAGACCTACGTCATCATGTTTACCGGCAAGGGGAGCGAGGAGATCGCCGTCGAGCTGATGAAGGCCGGCGCTTCCGACTACATCCTCAAGCCCTTCAACAATCAGGATCTGGTCGACCGCCTGGAAACCGTTCTGCGCATCCGTAAAATCGAGTTGAACAATAAGGAACTGCGCCAGGAGCGGGAACGCCTGCTGCGGGAGATCGAGGACTGGAACCGCGAGCTGGAGCGGCGGGTGGCGGAGAAGAGCCGGGAACTGGAGCAGGCCCACGCCGAGATCGTTCAGGGAGAGAAACTGGTGGCCCTTGGCCATCTCTCCGCCGGCATGGCTCACGAAATCCGCAATCCCTTGAATACCATCAGCCTCTTCATGCAGCTGCTGAAAAACGGTCTTGATCCCGGTAGCGAGCAGGCCTCCTATGTGGATAAAGCGCTCAAGGAGGTCGATCGCATCGACGACATCCTCGTCAATCTTTTGGCCTCCAGCAAGCGCCCCCGTTATGAGCTGCATATGCAGTCTCTGCCGGAGATCATCGACCGGGTGCTCGAAGGTTTCTCCGAACAGATCCGGGCTTACGGGATTACCCTGAATAAAACCTTTTCCACCCAGCCGCCGCCGATTCTCGCCGACGGCAAAGAACTGGAGCAGGTCTTCAACAATATCCTCGCCAACGCCCTCTACGAGATGCAGCAGGGGGGTACTCTCGGGTTCGACCTGCGCCATGACGACCGGGCCATTCACGTGACCATCAGCGATACCGGCGCCGGGATTCCCGAGGAAAACCTTCATCATATCTTCGACCCCTTCTACACCACCAAGTCCAAGGGAACCGGTTGCGGCCTCTCCGTCGTGCTGCGTATCGTCAAGACCTATGGCGGGCGTATCTGGGTGGACAGCGCGCCGGGTCAGGGGACGACCTTCCACGTGCAGTTGCCGCTGGAGTGAGCCAATGGCTCTGCGCCTCCGGGAAATCCCCCTGAATCTGGATGAAAACGAGGACTCGCTCCCCCGCAAGGCGGCTGCAATTCTCGGCCTTACTGCCAACGACATCCGCGATTTACGCATCGTCCGGCGGGGTATCGACGCGCGCAAGAAGCCCCGGGTTCTGCGGGTTTACACGGTAGAGTTCACCGTTGCCGACGAAGCCGCGCTGCTGCGCCGCCACGCCTCTATGGCCCGACTGGAAGCGGCTCCCGCGCCGGGTGTTTCGGAGATCGTTCGGATCACCCGCCCCCATCGGGCGCTGGTGGTGGGGATGGGACCGGCCGGGCTCTTTGCCGCCCTCCATCTGGCTGAGCGCGGCGTCACGGTGACTCTGATCGAGCGCGGCCGTCCGGTGGAAGAGCGGGTGCGGAACGTGGAGCGCTTCTGGGCCGAGGGCATCCTCGATCCGGCGAGCAACGTGCAGTTCGGCGAGGGGGGGGCGGGGACCTTTTCCGACGGCAAGCTCACTACCCGCCTGAACGATCCCCGGACTTTTCAGGTATTGCGCGCCCTGGTTGACTGCGGCGCGCCGGAGCGGATTCTCATCGAGGCGAAACCCCACGTGGGGAGCGACCGCCTGCGCCGGGTGCTGATCGGGTTCCGCCGCCGTTTGCAGGCCTTGGGGGTGGAGATTCGCTTCAATGCTTGTCTGGGGGGGCTCGACTGTCGTAACGGGCGGGTCGTCGGCGGTCTTCTGGCCGACGGCTCGCGGCTGCCCTGCGACAGCCTGGTGCTGGCCCCCGGGCACAGCGCCCGCGATACTTATGAAATGCTTCAGCGCTCGGGAGTTCTTCTGGAGGCCAAACCCTTCGCTTTGGGGGTGCGGGTGGAGCATCCGGCTGCGCTCATCAACCGCATCCAGTACGGCCTGCCCGACCATCCCCAACTGCCGACCGCCGATTACGCCCTGGCCTGGAACGATTCGGAGAGCGGCCGGGGGGTCTACTCCTTCTGCATGTGTCCCGGCGGCGAGGTGATCAACGCCGCCTCGGAAGCAGGTGGGGTGGTGGTCAACGGCATGAGTCTGGCGCGCCGGGACGGGTCCTTTTCCAACAGCGCCTTGGTCGTGACGGTGCGCCCCGACGATTTTGCGGGGAGCGATCCGTTGGCCGGAGTCCGCTTCCAGCGCCGTTGGGAGCAGGCGGCTTTCGCCGCCGGCGGTGGCGATTACCGGGCGCCGGCGCAGAATCTCATGGCCTTTCTCGGGCGCGCGGGGGGTGCGGTGCGTTCCAGTTGCCGTCCACCGGTGCGGGAAGCGCCCCTGGCCGAGGTGCTGCCGGACTTCGTGACGGTCGGTCTGCGCCGGGCCTTGCCCCATTTTGACCACAAGATGCGCGGTTTCGTCACCGCCGAGGCGACCCTGATCGGGGTGGAAAGCCGGACTTCCGCCCCCTTGCGCATCCTCCGTGACGAGGCGGGACAATCCCTTTCCCATCCCGGGCTCTATCCGGCGGGGGAGGGGGCCGGTTACGCCGGCGGCATCATGAGCGCGGCCCTCGACGGTCTGCGCGTCGCGGTAAACATTCTCACCACAGTAAACGGGAGTTGTCTTTGAAGAATATTTTTGTCACGCAGATCAAGGAGCGGGATTGGGTCGACGGGGTTTTCCTGGTTGGCGACAAGACCTTGGCCCTGGCCAAAAACGGCAAACCCTATATGACCTTGCGCCTGGCCGATCGCAGCGGCGAGGTCGAGGGGCGGGTCTGGGACCGGGTCGACGAACTGGCTGCGACCTTCGAAAAGAACGATTTTATCGCCATCAAGGCCAAGGCCAGCGTCTATCTCGGCAAGATGCAACTGGTGATTCAGGAACTGGAGCCGGTTCCCGAGGCCGAAATCGATCTCGCCGACTTTCTCCCCGTTTCCGATCGGCCGGTCGCGGAAATGCGCGCCGAACTGGTCGAGCGGGTTGCCGCCCTGGGCAATCCCCATCTCAAGGCACTGATGGAAGCCTTCATCAAGGACCGTGAATTCATGAGCCGCTATGTGGCGGCTCCCGCGGCCAAGTCGATGCACCACGTCTTTCTCGGCGGTCTGCTCGAACACTCCCTGGCGGTGGCGGCTCTGGCCGATGACGTCAGTCGCCGCTATCCCGGTATCGACCGTGACCTGCTGATCGTCGGCGCCCTACTCCACGATATCGGCAAGGTCGCCGAACTGCGCTACGAGCGCTCCTTCGATTACAGCGACGAAGGCAAGCTGATCGGCCATATCGTCATGGGGGTGGAGATGATCGGCGAGAAAATCCAGGGCCTTCCCGGATTTCCGTCGCGGCTGGCGATGATTCTCAAGCATCTGCTCCTTTCCCATCACGGCCAGTACGAATATGGTTCGCCCAAGCGGCCCAAGACCTTGGAAGCGGTGGTTCTCAATTTCATCGACGACCTCGACTCAAAGATCAACGGGGTGAGTGCGCATATCGCCAAGGAACCGGACCGGGAAGGTTCCTGGACCAGCTACCATCGCCTCTACGACCGTTATTTCTTCCGCGACGGTAGTTCCCGGGCGTCGTCCGCTCCGGCTCCGGTCGCCGCACAGCAGGAAACAGTCGCCGCTCCGCCGCCTTCCCGGCCGGTAGCGAGCGAACGGCCGAAAGCGCCGGAAGGGAATCGAGGCAGGGAACAGACGAAGCGGGGTTTCGGTTTTACCCTGGGGGATCAGCTCAAGGGCAAGAGCCTCGATCTTTTCGGGGAAGATTCGGGCAGAGAGAGATAACATGATCATCGAAACGTTGCCGGTCGGGCCGCTGCAAGTCAACTGTTATATCGTCGGTTGCGAGAAGACCCGCGAGGCGCTGGTGATCGATCCCGGCGATGAGGGAGAGCGCATTTTCGCGGCGCTGGAGCGTGCCGGGCTGCATGCGAAGCTGGTGGTGAACACCCACGGCCATTTCGACCATATCGGCGCCAATGCGTTTCTGGTGGAGAAGACCGGCGCCGAATTGCTGATCCACGAAAAGGATGTTCCCCTGTTCGCCCAGGCCGAGCGTCACGCCGAGCTTTTCGGCCTCAGCGTCGTTCCGTCCCCCGCTCCGACCCGCACCCTTGCCGGCAGCGAGGAGTTGAGCGTCGGCGAGCTGCGTATCCGGGTCATTCACACCCCCGGGCACAGCCCCGGCGGCATCTGCCTGCTGGTCGACGGCCATCTCTTTGCCGGCGATACCCTTTTCGCCGGTTCCATCGGCCGCACCGACCTTGCCGGGGGGAATCACGAACAGTTGCTGGCCGCCATCCGCGAACATCTGCTGGTGCTGCCCGAGGCGACGGTAGTGCATCCCGGCCACGGCCCGGATACCAGCATCGGTCGGGAAAAACGCAACAACCCCTTTGTCGGCGCATTCATTTAAAGGGAGAGACCACTATGCTCAAGGATAAAACCATCCTCCTTGGCGTCACCGGCGGGATCGCCGCCTACAAGGCGGTGGAGCTGTTGCGGCTGTACATCAAGGCCGGGGCCGAAGTCTTCGTGGTGATGACCGCAAGCGCCCGCGAGTTCGTGACGCCGCTCACCTTCCAGACCCTCTCCGGCAACCCCGTGCACACCGACCTCTTCAATCTCTACCAAGAGCGGGAGATCGGTCACATTTCCCTGGCCGACCGCGCCGACCTGGTGGTGGTGGCGCCGGCCACCGCCAATCTCATTGGCAAGACGGCGAACGGCCTGGCCGACGATCTGCTCAGCACGACCCTGATGGCGACCAAGGCGCCGGTCCTCTTTGTCCCGGCGATGAATGTCAACATGTTCGAAAATCCCGTCTATCAGATGAACCAGCAGAAGCTGGAGCAGCTCGGCTACCATTTTCTCGAACCGGACACGGGTTTTCTCGCCTGCGGCTGGGAAGGAAAGGGGAAGATGCCGGATCCGGAGCGGATTTTTGAGGAGACCCTGCGCTTGCTGACGCCTCAGGATCTGGCCGGGCAGACGGTGCTGGTCACTGCCGGGCCAACCCGCGAGGAACTCGACCCGGTGCGCTACCTGAGCAACTACTCGTCGGGGAAGATGGGCTACGCCATCGCCCGCGCCGCTCGTCGGCGTGGGGCGCGGGTGATTCTGGTCAGCGGCCCGACGGCGTTGGCGGCGCCGGCCGGGGTCGAGCTGGTACCGGTGGTGAGTGCCCGGCAGATGCGCGAGGCGGTGCTGGCACGGCTGGAGGAGGCGACGGTGGTGATCAAGGCGGCGGCGGTCGCCGATTACCGCCCGGCCATGCGCGCCGAGCAGAAGATCAAGAAGGGCGTGGAGGGGGCGTTGATTCTGCCGCTGGAGAAGAACCCGGATATCCTTGCCGAGTTGGGGAGAAACAAAGGGAATCGGCTGCTGATCGGCTTTGCCGCCGAGACCGCCGACCTCGTGGAGAACGCCCGCAAGAAACTGACGGAGAAGAATCTCGACCTGATCGTCGCCAACGACGTCAGCCGTAGCGACGCCGGCTTCGATGTCGACACCAACGCCGTGCGCCTGCTCTACCGGGACGGTTCCGGCGAGGAACTCCCCCTGCTTGGCAAGGACGAGGTTGCCGACCAGCTCCTCGACCGTATCGCTCGGTTGCTGAAGCCGTCGACGTAGGAGCAGGATGCGGTGAAGCATGGAACCGCATCACCGTTGCTCTCCCGCCATCAATACGCCGACAGCAGATCCAACAGGTCGTCGGGGCGGGTGATGCCCTCGCGGAAGCGGGGTTTGAGATCGGCGAGAATCGCTTCGCCGTCCCAGTCGGGGAGTTTGCCGTCGAGCCAGAGGAGGTTGAGGTTTTTGCGGATCATCTTGGCGGCGTTGATGGCCCGTTCACCGGTGGGGTCGGCTTTCCAGTAGGGGCTTTCTTCCATCTGAGTCAGGACGCTTATCTCCGCCTCCCGGGCGAGGGAGAGGTATTCTTCCTGATCGGCCGGGCTGAAGGTCCATTTGGAATTGTGGTCGATGGAGCGCAGCATCTTCTGCCAGTGGCGCAGGCGGTTGAGCAGCAGCAGAGAGTTGAAGAGCCGTTTGTTGGTGGCGAAGGAGAAGATGGTGTCCGAAAGCTCTCCGCGCAGGAGCAGGTCGTTATCGGGAAAACGCTTGCGGGCGATGCTGCGGGCCACCGCCCAGATTTCCGGCGGCACTTGGGCCTCGGCACGCACCTCCCAGTAGGCGTGCTTGAGAAAGATGGTGTTGAAGGTACGCACCATCTTGAAAGGAACCAGGTAAGAGTGGGCGACAGTGTCGGCGGCGAGATGGCTCAGGTAGCCGTAGGCGCAGGCTTTTTGCGGGGCGCTCTGGGCCGCGTCGAGAATCTTTTGCCCCATGCGCCAGCTGTGGCAGTGTTGCAGATAATGGGTGAACTTCTTGCCCAGGGTGATGTCGGCGGCGATGCAGCCGTAGAGGTAATCCTGGGGATAGGCACCGAGCAGGGTCTGCAAGAGCGGCGGCAACTGCTGGAGATGGGCGAGAATATGGGAGCCGAGCTGCAGATGCACGCCGATCCCCCAGGCCAGGGCCTCGCCGGGAAGCAGCAGGAGAAAGATGAGGGGGATGGCGCAACGGCAGAACATAGGCATCTCAGAAAAAATATGTTAGCAGGATAATCCTTACCGGCGGCCAAGTAAAGGGCGCCGGCTGGGGAACCCCATTTTACGGAAGTCAGTCATGCCGGAAAATCTCCGTCAGGAATTGTGCGAAGCCTTGGCGCAGGCGCGGGGAGTGTTGCAGGATCTGGATCGTCTCGGTCTCGGTGCGCTGCCGCTGCCCGCCCTTGCGGATAATCCGCCGGTCTGCCCGCTGAGCGTGCGCGGCCTCGATCGGGGAGGGACGGCTCCCTGCCGGAGCGAAACCCTGGACGAAGTCCGCGCCGACCTCGGCGATTGTCAACGCTGCCCTCTGGCCCGGGGGCGGCGCCATATCGTCTTCGGCGCCGGCGCTCCCCGCGCCCGGCTGGTGCTGGTCGGCGAAGGCCCGGGTCGGGAGGAGGATGAGCGGGGGGAGCCCTTCGTCGGAGAGGCCGGCCGACTGCTCGACCGCATGCTCTTCGCCATCGGTCTGGAACGTTCCGAAGTCTACCTCTGTAATGTCGTCAAATGCCGTCCCCCCGGCAACCGCGATCCGGAACCCGGGGAAATTGCCGCCTGTCGACCCTTTCTCGAACGCCAGCTGGCGGCGATCGCGCCGGAGATGATCCTTGCTCTGGGTCGGGTCGCCAGCCAGTCCCTGCTCGCATCCGGTACTCCGATCAGCCGGTTGCGCGGTCAGTGGCGGGACTATCAGGGGATACCCTTGCTGCCGACCTATCATCCGGCCTATCTGCTGCGTAACCCGGCGGCCAAACGGGAATCCTGGGAGGATCTCAAGCAGGTTCGGCAACGTCTGCGGGGCGGGGGATGATGAAGGGGGTGGGAGAGAGCCTGGCGCTGGAGGATGTGCGCAAGACGCGGCGTGATCCCGAGGGGAACCCGGTGGAGATTCTGCGCGGCATCAATCTGGTGGTGCCGGCGGGCAGTCTGACGGTGGTGGTCGGTCCCTCCGGCGGCGGCAAGAGTACTCTGCTGCGGTTACTGAACCGCCTGGAAGATCCCGACGGCGGGCGCATCCTTCTTGCCGGCGTCGATATCGCAAGCCTCGACCCCTTGGCTCTGCGGCGGCGCGTTGCCGCCGTGCCGCAGGTGCCTTTCATGTACGACGGCTCGGTTCTTGCCAATCTGCAGCGGCCCTTTGTCTTTCGCAACCTGCCTCAACCTTCGGCCGATTCTGTGGAGACGCGGCGGGTGCTTGATCTTTGCCGTCTGCCCGCGGAGCTTCTCCCCCGGCAGGCCCGTTCCCTCTCCGTTGGCCAGCAGCAGCGCCTGGCTTTGGCCCGTGCCCTGCTGCTTGAGCCGGGGGTGTTGCTTCTCGACGAGCCGACCAGCGCCCTCGACCCCCCCACCGCCGACCAGCTCGGCCAATCCCTGCGCGATATCCGCCGCGAGCGGGGTCTGACCCTGCTCATGCTCACCCACGATCTGCGCTTGGCGCGGCGCGTCGCCGACCGGGCGGCTTTTCTCGAAAGCGGCCGGATTCTCGAAGAGGGTGCGGCCGCCGACTTCTTCGAAAACCCCCGCGCCGACGCGCTGCGTCGTTTCCTCTCCGCGCCGGAGGCTGCCCATGAGTGACGGCGTCGTCGATCTCTCCCTTATCGATCTGGCCCTGGTCTATGGCCTGGTTCTCTTTGTTGCGGGCTTGGCCCGTTGGAACGGCATCGGCCAGGAGCGGGATCTGCTCTGGTCGTCCTTGCGCATGATCGCCCAGTTGCTGACCGTTGGCTATCTGCTGAAGACGGTGTTCTCTCTGGCCAGCCCGGTGCCGGTTCTCCTCATTCTGCTGGTCATGGGGGGCTTTGCCGTCCATGCCGTGGGGGCGCGGGTCCAGGAGCGCATGCCGCGCTTTCATCGGGTGGTGGGGATCTCCCTTTTCATCGGCTGCTTCGGTGCGACCTTCTTCTTCTGCACCCTGGTCATCGGCCTCACGCCCTGGTACGATCCCCGCTACCTCATCCCTCTGGCCGGGATGATCATCGGCAACTCCATGACCGGCGCGAGCTTGGCCGCCGAGCGTCTCGCTGCCGAAATGAAGGAGCGGCGGCTGGAGATTGAAACCTCTCTTTGCCTCGGGGCGAACGCCCGGCAAGCCTCGGCCGAGGCGGTGCGAGGGGCTTTCCGCGCGGCCCTGATCCCTTCCATTAATGCCATGGCCGCCATGGGCATCGTCTTTCTCCCCGGGATGATGACCGGGCAGATCCTCTCCGGCACCGAACCGCTCTTGGCGGTGCGTTATCAAATCGCCATCATGTGCGTCATTACCGCCAGCGTGGCGGTAACCACCTTTCTCATTTTGATCTTCGGGCGGCGCGGCTTCTTTACCAGGGCGCATCAACTCCGTCTCGACAATTTCACGAAATGACGTGGAAATTTCGATCAATGAAAAATCTCCAAGAAAATACCTTTTCTTGGTTCGGGGCAGGGCTTTGGTTTTGTCAGGTGAGCAACCCTAATCTTCGGAGGGGGTGCGACAGAATACGAGAGGTTTGCAAGGCAAAGGCAAGCACAACAAAGGTGGTCGGTGCTGGCACGGTTCGCTCAGGACGGAACTTGCACGACCTGCTGTCACGCCTGGCGCGCGCCGTGATGGGCCGCTTGGCTCGAGATGGGGAAGTTGTTTGCGGTGATCGTTTGAAAGGGCGCCTGGCGGTGCGCCTTTTTCGTTGTCGGGGTTCGGTCCTGTCTGTGGGTTCAGCTTTCGAGCTTGAGACGTTTGATTTTTTCTACCAGCGTGGTGCGGTTAAGGCCGAGGAGGGCCGCCGCCCGGGCCTTGATCCCCTGACCCCGTTCCAGCGCCTGATGAATCAGCGCCCTTTCGATGGTCTCCAGAGTTGTCCCCAGATCGAGTCCTTCCGCCGGAATGCGGGGACAGCCGGGGTCGAAGAGGCTCGCCGGCGCGTCGATACGGGCGATGTTCGCGGGCAAATCACGGATTTCAATATGCTCGCCGGCGGTCAGGGCGACGGTGCGTTCGATGATGTTTTCCAGTTCGCGCACGTTTCCCGGCCAGTCGTAATCCCGCAGGCGGTCCATCGCCTCGTTGGCGACGGTCATCAGCGGCCGGTTCATTTCCCGACAGTACTTGCGTAGGAAATGATGGGCCAACAGGGGAATGTCCTCGCGGCGTTCCCGTAGCGGGGGAAGGTGGATGGGAATGACGTTGAGCCGATAGTAGAGGTCTTCGCGGAACTGACCTTTTCCGACCTCCTCTTCCAGATCGGCGTTGGTGGCGGAAATCAGACGGATGTTGAGTTTAAGCTTTTTGTCGGAACCGATCCGTTCGACCACATGATCTTGGAGCACGCGCAGCAGCTTCATCTGCAGATGGGCGGGCATGGTGCCGATTTCGTCGAGAAAGAGGGTGCCGTTGTGGGCCAGTTCGAACTTGCCCGGCTTGTCGGCGACGGCGCCGGTGAAGGCGCCGCGGGTGTGGCCGAAGAGTTCGCTCTCCAGCAAGTCGGCGGGAATCGCCCCGCAGTTGATGGCGACGAAGGGCTTGTCCTTGCGCGGTCCGTTGTAATGAATGGCCTTGGCCACCAGTTCCTTGCCGGTTCCCGATTCGCCGAGGATGAGGATGGTTGAATCGGTCTGGACGATGCGCTCCATGCGGGCGAAAACCTGCTGCATGGCGGCACTGTTGCCGATGATGTTGTCGAACTTGTACTTGCCCCGCAGCTGCTGGCGCAGGTAGATATTTTCCGCTACCAGCGCACTCTTCTCCAAGGCCTTGGCGATCTGGATCTTCAGCTCCTCGAAATTGAAGGGCTTGGTAATGTAGTCGAGGGCTCCCTCCTTCATGGCCTGGACGGCGGTTTCCGCCGAGGCCTGGCCGGTGATGACGATGACGCTGGTCGGGGGGGCGTCGCTCTTGACCTGTTTGAGAATATCGATACCGCTGAGGTCGGGGAGGAAGAGATCGGTGATGACGACCTCGAACGTGGATTGCCGCAGCAGGCCGAGGGCCTCTTCTCCCGTAGCCGCTGCCGCAACCTGGTAGTTGGCGCTTTGCAGCAGCAGGGAGAGGGCTTCACGGTTGGGCTGCTCGTCGTCGACGACGAGAATGCGGGGGCGCTGCTCTTTCATGGCGGGTCTCCAACGCTGGGCGTCATTTGCTTGACGGTGAGATTCTTAGCATGTTCGCCCCGTTGCGGCAAGATCTTTCGCCAGGCCGGCGCGCCTTTTCCCGAGGTCCGGTAAGGAAACGAAGCTTCCTGCGATGAATTAAAACAACATTTCATATTGACAAGAAACCTCTGAACTGATTAGATGTTTCGTCTCGTCGAAAACCGTCTAAATATTTAAAATTACGCAAAATTTTAAATTTAACTAAACTTTAAGCCCTACTGTAATTGTTTTATTTTCGGTAAATGTTTTTTCCGCGCACGGGCGCCGGCAGTTGAGGAGGTTTGATGGAAGTACGCAAGTTCAAGAAGGTCATGGCCGCCAACCGGGGCGAAATCGCGATCCGCATTTTTCGCGCCTGTACTGAATTGGGCATCAAAACGGTGGCCATCTATTCGGAAGAGGACAAACTCACCCTGCACCGCTACAAGGCCGACGAAGCCTACCTGATCGGTCGGGGCAAAGGGCCCATCGACGCCTATCTGGGCATCGACGAGATCATCGAACTGGCCCGTAAAAAGGAGGTGGACGCCATCCACCCCGGTTACGGCTTTCTCTCGGAAAATCCCGAATTCGCCGAGGCCTGCGAACGGGCCGGCATTGCTTTCATCGGTCCCACCGCCGAGATCCAGCGGCAGCTTGGAGACAAGGTGGCGGCTCGTAAGGTCGCCGTCGCCGCCGGAGTGCCCGTGGTCCCTGGCACCGAGAAGCCGGTGACCAGCGAGGAAGAAGCCCTGCTCTTCGCCAAATCCTGCGGTTATCCGGTCATCGTCAAGGCCGCCGCCGGTGGCGGCGGGCGCGGTATGCGCGTCGCCTACAACCAGAAGGAACTCCTCGAAGGTCTCAAGTCGGCGGCTTCCGAGGCCAAGGCAGCTTTTGGCAACGCCTCGGTCTTTCTGGAAAAATACCTGGAGAAGCCCAAGCACATCGAAGTGCAGATCATGGGCGACAAGCACGGTAACATTGTCCATTACTACGAACGCGATTGCTCCATTCAGCGCCGCCACCAGAAGGTTATCGAACTGGCTCCTTCGCCGAACCTCTCTTCCGCCAAGCGCGAAGAGGTCTGCGCCATGGCCATGAAGATCGCTCACAGCGTCGGTTACATCAACGCCGGAACGGTCGAATTTTTGATGGACAAGGACCAGAACTTCTACTTTATCGAAACCAATCCGCGCATCCAAGTGGAACATACCGTCACCGAGATGGTTACCGGTCGCAACCTGGTGCAGACCCAGATCCTGGTGGCTGAGGGGCACAAACTTTCCGATCCGGAGATCGGCGTATCCAGCCAGGCCGATATCGAATTGCGCGGCCACGCCATCCAGTGCCGGGTGACCACCGAAGATCCGGGCAACAACTTCGCCCCCGATTTCGGCACCCTCAAGGTCTATCGCAGCCCCGCCGGATTCGGCGTGCGCCTCGACGCCGGCAACGCCTATTCGGGATCCCGCATCACACCCCACTACGATTCCCTGCTGGTGAAGATCACCACTTGGGGGCTGAATTTCAACACGGCGGCCCGCTCGATGCACCGTGCTCTGCAGGAGTTCCGCATCCGCGGGGTGAAGACCAATATCGGTTTTCTCGAAAACGTCATTACCCATTCGACCTTTCTGGATGGGCTGTGTGATACCTCTTATCTCGACACCAACCCGGAACTTTTCAAAATCCGCGAGAAGAAGGACCGCGCCAACAAGTTGCTCAAGTTTATCGGCCATACCGTGGTCAACGGCTATCCCGGTATCAAGCAGCCGCTCCGTTCCACCGACCTGCGCGAGGCCGATATCCCCGATATCCCCTACAATGCCGTGCGGCCCCGGGGGAGCCGCGACATCCTGCTGGAGAAAGGGCCGGAGGGGCTGGCCCAGTGGGCGCTTAAAGAGCGCAAGCTGCTGATCACCGACACCACCATGCGCGACGCTCACCAGTCGCTGATGGCGACCCGCTTCCGCACCTACGATCTCGAGCGCATCGCCGATGCCACCAGCTACCTCGGCGGCGGGCTCTTTTCCCTGGAGATGTGGGGGGGCGCCACCTACGACGTCTCCATGCGTTTTCTCAAGGAAGATCCCTGGGAGCGCCTTGATCGCCTGCGGGCGAAGATTCCCAACATCCTCTTCCAGATGCTGCTGCGCGGCTCGAACGCCGTCGGCTACACCAACTATCCCGACAACGTCGTCGAGGAATTCGTCGCCAAAGCGGCGGAGAGCGGTATCGACGTCTTCCGCGTCTTCGACTCCCTGAACTGGACCAAGGGGATGAAGGTGGCCATGGACGCGGTGCGCAAGAACAACGCCATCTGCGAAGCGGCTATGTGTTACACCGGGGATATTCTCGATCCCAAGCGGGACAAGTATCCTCTCAAGTACTATGTCGATCTGGCCAAAGAACTGGAAGCGATGGGCGCCCATATTCTGGCGATCAAGGATATGGCCGGCCTGCTCAAGCCCTTTGCCGCCGAGAAGCTGATCCGGGCGCTGAAGAACGAGATCGGCATCCCCATTCATCTTCATACCCACGACACCTCCAGCAACGGCGGAGCGATGCTGATGATGGCCGCCCAGGCCGGAGTCGACATCGTCGACACCGCCCTTTCCTCAGTCTCGGGTCTGACCGCGCAGCCGAACATGAACGCCCTGCTGTCGGCCCTGGAAGGGACGATCTGGGATCCCCGCCTCGATCAGCAGGGGCTGCAACAATTGGCCAACTACTGGGAGACGGTGCGCACCTACTACGCCCCTTTCGAGTCGGAACTGCGCAGCGGTACCGCCCAGGTCTATCATCACGAAATCCCCGGCGGCCAGTATTCCAACTACAAGCCGCAGGTCGAAGGCCTGGGGCTCGGCCACCGCTGGGAAGAGTGCAAGGAGATGTACCGCAAGGTCAACGACATGTTCGGCGACGTGATCAAGGTTACCCCCTCGTCGAAGATTGTCGGCGACATGGCCATGTTCATGATCCAGAACGACTTGGAGCCCGAGGATGTTTTCGAACGGGGAACGAACTATACCTTTCCGCAGGGGGTCATCGACTTCTTCAAAGGGATGATCGGTCAGCCCGTCGGCGGTTTCCCGCCGGAACTGCAGAAGATCATCCTCAAGGACGAGAAACCTCTGACCTGCCGTCCCGGCGAACTGCTGGAGCCGGTCGATTTCGCCGCCAAGAAGGCGGAGCTGGAGAAGAAACTCGGGCATGTGGTCAACGACCGGCAAGTTCTTTCGGCGGTGCTCTATCCCGGCGTCTATGAGACCTTCGATCATGAGCGCCAGGAATACAGCGACCTGTCCAAGGTGCCCACGCCGGTCTTCTTCTACGGACTGGAAGTGGGGGATGAAACGACCTTCGAGATCGAGTCGGGCAAGACGTTGATCGTCAAGCTCAACGCCGTCGGCAATCTCCATCCCGACGCTACCCGCCACATTTACTTCGAACTCAACGGCGAGCCGCGACAGGTGATGGTCAAGGATCTCTCCGTCGAGTCCGATGTCGCCGAGCACCGCAAGGCCGATTCCGATGATCCCCAACAGGTCGGCGCGCCGATGCCGGGCAAGATCTTCAAGCTGCTGGTCGCCGTCGGCGACGAGGTCAAGGCCGGGGAGACCCTCCTTTCCACCGAGGCGATGAAGATGGAGACCAACGTCAAGGCCAAAGAAGAGGGTGTGGTCAAGGAAATTCTCTTCAAGGAAGGGGATCAGGTACAACAGGGGGATCTGCTGGTGATTCTCGGGTAAGGGAAAAGACGAATCACGCCGTACGCGGCGTCTGGTGCAAACAAGAAACGGGTCGGCTCCCTCGGGAATCCGACCCGTTTCTTGTTTATACGCGGAGGAAGGTCAGAGGCAGACCAGATTGACCTGGTTGAAGTCGGTGATGCCTTGAAAGACCTTTTCGATGCCATCCTGGCGCAGGGTCACCATGCCTTCGTCGCGGGCGACCTGCTCGATAAGATCCGCCCCCGAGCGCTGACGGATGGCGAGACGGATAGCGGGGGAGTTGACCAGCAGCTCCTGGATGGCGATACGTCCGCTGTAACCGAAACCGTCGCACGCCGGACAGCCCTTGGCCCGCTGGAGCAGCAGATTGTCGTCGTAGGTGGGCATGCCGTGGCGCTCGTAATACCCCGGTCCGTAGGATTCCACCAGCTGCTCGTATTCTTCGCGGCTGGGGTGATAGGGAACCTTGCACTGGTTGCACAGGCGCCGCACCAGACGCTGGGCGATGATGCCGAGCATGGCGTCGGCAAAGTTGATGGGGTCCTCCCCCATTTCGATGAGTCGGACGATGGTCTCCGGGGCGTTGTTGGTGTGCAGGGTCGAGAAGACCAGATGCCCGGTGAGCGAGGCGGCGATGGCGGCCTTGGCGGTGATCACGTCGCGCATCTCGCCGATCATGATCACATCCGGATCGGCGCGGAGAAAGGAGCGGAGCGCCTCCTCGAAGGTGAAGCCGATCTTGGTATTGATCTGCACCTGACGCAGACCGCGTTGGGTAATTTCCACCGGATCTTCGGCGGTCCAGATCTTGCGGTTGCCGGTGTTGATCTCGGCGATGGCCGAGTGCAGGGTGGTGGTTTTCCCCGAGCCGGTGGGGCCGACGCAGAGGATGATGCCGTAGGGCTTCTTGATCAGGGCGCGGAAACGGTCGTGGTTACGTGCCGAGACCCCCAGCTGTTCCAGGGAGAGAATGCGTGAGGCGTTGAGAATCCGCAGCACCGCGTCCTCCTGCCCACCGATGGTCGGGGTGATCTCGACCCGGTATTCGATGCGTTCCTTCCCCTGTTTGAGCAGGATCTTTCCCGATTGCGGCCGCCGCCGTTCGGCGATGTCGAGGCGGGCGATGATCTTGATGCGGCTGATGATGGCGGCTTTGTACTGGGCGGCGATCTTGTGCGCGGTAAAGCATTCGCCATCCTTACGGTAGCGCACGATCAAGGGTAACGGCCCCATCTCCGGTTCGAAATGGATGTCGGAAACGCCCTTGCGAAAGGCGTCAAGGAGGATTTTGTTGACCAGGTTGATAACCTTGGAGTCCGTTTCGGCAACGCGGTCCTGTTCCTTTTCCTCCACCACCTCCACATCCATTCCGTCCAGATTCTGAATCAGTTCCTCGATCTTTTCATCCGATTCGTAGAAGAGCTGATTGATGCGTTCCTCGATCTTGTGGGCACTGGCCACCACCAGCTCGATGCGCCGGTTGGTGGCAAAGTGCAGATTTTCGCCGATGGTGGGATCGGTCGGGGTGGAGGTCGCCACCACCAGCCGATGCTCCGTCGCTTCGATGGGCAAAACCTGCATGCGTTCGATAAGTTCGCGGGAGATCAGGCGCATGACTTCGGGGGCGATCTGGATTTCATCGAGATCAATGACCCGCAGGCCGAACTTTTTGGCCAGGGTGTGCAGCAACTGGTCCTCGCTGATCAAGCCTTGTTCGACCATGATCATACCGAGCCGCTTGTGCTTTTCCGAATCCTGCCGGGCGCGGACTTCCTCCACCTGCTTGCGCGTGACCAGACCGGTTTCGATGAGAATGTCGCCGACTCGGTAGCGGGGCGGGCGATGGCCCATTTTGGCGGCATTGGCCAGAGCGTTTTCAATCGTCTCGGGGGGAAGGTTGTTCTGTTCGAGCAGCATTTCCCCCAGCCGCCGTTTGCGCAGCTGGTCCTGAAACTCCAAAGCGGTGTTCAGCGTCTTTTCATCAACTGCACCCTGCAGCACCAGGACCTCGCCCAAAGGTCGGTCGAGACGTTTGATGTTGAGCCCTCGCCGGGTGAAAAAGATGCGGGTAAACTCCGTTCCGGGTTCATCTGGGTAGGCGAATACCCCCTTGTTGAAGCGTTCATCCCGGTTGATCAGAAGACGGAACGATTCGCCGGTGGCGGTGCGCAGATCTTCAAGAATGCTGTTTTGGCGCACATTCTTGCCGGGATCGTCAAAAAGTTTGATAAAACAGATCGCCTCGAAAGGGTAAAGGACCGGCCGGTCCTCGCCGGGACGAAAGATCTCCACCCCGGCGCCCTCCGGATCGAAAGGTTGGAAGAGATGCCCCCGGCATTCACTGCCGTTGAGAAATTTGATGATCAGTTCTTTTGACACCGTTTCTCCGTCCGTATCAGGATTGATGACACATAAGTATACCCGATAAGACAACGAAGCAAGAAATCGGTCAAGAATCTCCCATGCGACCAGGGACAGGGCAGCCGTTGCGAGTGAGCCGCTTGGAAATCTTATGGTGATCAAAGTGCGGAAGACTTTTTGCCGGTGGGGAAAATACCGAATGGGTTTTGTATGAATTCTTCGCAATATCAATAGGTGTCGATTCCGGGCGGGACGGCCTGTTGACGGATCAGAGACCCTGGATGCGGAGGATAAAGAGGGTGAGGGTGTAGGTGAGGGCGGAGAGGAGGGTGGACATCATGACGATGGAACCGGCCAGTTCGGCGTCTCCTTTGAGCTGGTGGGCCATGATGTAGGTGGCCGTGGCGGCGGGAGTTCCGGCCATGAGGATGCCGATGGCCAGATCCCGATCGCCGACGCCGAGGGCGATGAGAATGACGGTCGCCAGCAGGGGGAGCCAGATCAGCTTGATGCCGGTGGCGAAGGCGGCCCGCATGAGATCGCCCTTGAGCCGTTCGAGGCTGAAACCGCCGCCGATGGCGATGAGTGCCAGGGGCAGGGTCATGTCCGTGGCGATATCCAGGGCGCGAGCAAAGACCACGGGCAGGGGCAGGTCGAGAAAACTCCAGAGGATGCCGGCGAAGGAAGCGAGAATCAGCGGGTTGAAGAGTATCTGCCGGACCCAGAAATCCGCGCCGCGCTTTTCTTCGTGGCGGTGCGGCCAGAGCAAGGCGAGAATGGCAAAAAAATTGAGAACCGGGACGAGAAAACCCATGAGGATGCCGGCACGGGTCAGGCCATCCTCGCCATAGGCGTTGAAGACGATGGCCAGTCCCATGTAGGCGAGGTTGCCGCGAAAGGCGCCCTGACTGAAGGCACCCCGCGCTTCCGGGGGATAGTGGCGGATGGCGGCGTAGGCGTAGGAAATGAAAAAGCCCCCGGCGATGGCCGCCGAGGAGCCGATGACCAGAGCGCCGTTGAAGTTGACGAGGAAGTCGGCGGTGCCGATCTTGTAAAAGAGCAGAAGCGGCAGGCAAACATAAAAGACCAGGCGGTTGGTCTGCAACAGAAAGGCCTGGTCGATCAACGCCAGGCGCTTAAGTCCATAGCCCAAGGCAATGACCAGAAAGACCGGCAGGACGATGCTTAAGATATCGAAAAAAAGAGCCATGAGGCACCGTTATCCAGGCAATTCAAGGATGTCAGCATACCCTTTTGCTTTTCGGCCTGTCCATGGGTAATTTTTGCGAGATTTGCGACGGAAAGAGAGGTTCGGGGTGTCAATTATCCGTAAATCTGTTACAATCATTGCCAGCGAAAGTGAGATAACTCACTTTTGCCTCCTGTGATTCACCCTCCCGCAAAAGGCGGGAGGGTTTTTTTTCATCCGGCGAAAGGGCTTGAACTCCCTTGGGGGCTGGGGTAAAAACGAGCCATGCGCCGTATTTAGCTTCTTCGTCTGGAAATTCTGGTTCTGTTCTCGGCGGGGCGACCCCGCTTTTCACTAGTGGCTCGGCCTTTTCGCGCATTTTCCGATATCCCCTGCTTCATCGTATGGAAAAGTACGATATCCGCAAACCCTGACCCTGGAGGCGCTCTATGGTTTTTAGATGCATCGGATACGCAGTCCTGGTCATTCTGTCGATAATGCCCTGGGGCGATTCCGCCGTCGCCGCCGAGCGGCGCACTCCGGTAGTGACGGCGGTAGAAAAGGCCGGCCCGGCGGTCGTGAATATTCGCACCGAGAAGGTGGTGCGGCGAAGCGGCTCTCCTTTCTTCGGTTTTTCCGATCCTTTTTTCGACCAGTTTTTCCGCGATCTGGCGCCACCGCGCGCCTACAAGACCCAGTCGCTTGGCACTGGAGTCATCATCGACGCCCAGGGGCTGGTTCTGACCAACGCCCATGTCATTGAGAAGGCCTCGAAAATTTTCGTGGCCTTGACCACCGGCGGACGAGAACTGGAGGCGGAACTGGTGGGCAAGGATCATCAGCTCGATCTGGCGGTCCTGCGTATTCTCGGGGCCGGCCCCTTTCCCGAACTGAAACCGGCCCGCTCCGACGATCTGCTGGTCGGCGAGACGGTCATCGCCATCGGCAATCCCCTCGGGCTTGGCCATTCCATCACCACCGGCGTGGTCAGTTCGACACGCCGCCGCATGTCCACCGAAAACAATGAATTCGGGCTTTTTATCCAGACCGACGCCCTGATCAACCCCGGCAACTCGGGGGGGCCGTTGATTAATATCAAAGGCGAGCTGATCGGCATCAACACGGCGATTATTCAGCAGGCCCAGGGCATTGGTTTCTCCATCCCCATTGATACGGCCAAGCGGGTGCTCGACGATCTGATCGAGTTCGGCCGGGTGCGTCCGACCTTTACCGGCATTCTTCCCGGAGAGGTGGGAGAGGCCTTCAGCGGTGGTCACGGCACCGGCGGGGTGCTGGTCCACGGCGTCGAACCCGGTTCGCCAGCGGAAAAGGCCGGCCTGCGGATTGCCGACGTGGTCCTGACCGTTGACGGCGATCGCGTCGGCGCGACGGATGAATACCGTTCCCTGCTGCGCACCTACACTCCCGGTGACTCCGTCCGTCTGGGTGTTCTTCGTAGCGTCGAGCCCCTGGAACTGACTCTCGCCCTCGTCGCAATTCCCGAAGGTTATGCCGTCGATTACGCCGAGCGTGTCTTCGGCCTGCGCCTGGCTGACAGCCGCCAGGGGCTGCGGGTGCAGTCGGTGCTTGCCGGGAGCAAGGCGGAGCAGCTCGGCATCCGTTCCGGCGATTTTGTGGTCGAGGTCGCCGGGGCAAGGCTCTCCTCCGTGGATGAATTCAGCCGCCTGATGGAACATTTGTATGGCCGCCAACCCCTGCGCTTTCTGGTGGTACGGGGCGGGCGCGGCTATTATGTCGATTTGTAGAAATGCAGGTGGAAAGACTGAAGACCGAAGACTGAAGGCTGAAGGGATGATATCCCCCGAGACTTCGCCCAATTAATTTGAGAGGATATTTCATGTCGCGTTTACTGGTGGATGGGGAGGCGTTGCGGCGGCCGCTGGAGCAGCAGTTTGTCCTGGACGGCTGGATCGATACCGCGCCCTTTGAGGATCTGGTGGGGTTGCGCATTGTCGAGGCGGAAGAGGGCCGAGCGCTGCTGACCCTCGATTTTCAGGTGAAACTGGCCATGGGGGGCGGCTTCATGCACGGCGGGGCGCTGACCACCCTGGCCGATACGGCGGTGGCCATGGCCATCAAATCCCTGTTGCCGCCGGGGACGATTTTCGCTACCACCGAGTTGACCACGCGCTTTCTGGCACCGGTCAGGGCGGGAAGGGTGACGGCCCGGGCCGAGGTGCGCGGCCCGGAAGGGCGTACTTTTTACGGCGAGGCCGGGCTTTTCGACGAGCAGGGGACGGAGGTCGTGCATTTCACTTCGGTCTTCCGCGTCGCTCGCAATCAGGGTTTCGATACGTGAACCGCCGGACCTTTGAGCATCTGGTGACGCGGATGATCGCCAAGATTCCCCGGGAATTTCTTGCCGAGGTGCGCAACCTCTCTTTTCAGGTGGAAACTTGGGCCGACGCCGAAACCTTGGCGGAAGTCGGTTTCGACGACCCTCGCGACCTGCTCGGCTACTATCGCGGGGTGCCGCTGGATGAGCGAACCCATGACTACATCGGCCTGCCTGACGTCATCACCCTCTATCAGGGGGCGGTGGAAAATTACCGGGATGAGACCGGCGAACCTCTCGGCAAGATCGTGCGCGAGACGATTATCCACGAACTGGCCCATTACTTTGGCTTCAGCGAGGAACAGATGGACGTCATCGAAGCACTTTGGGTCGAGGCGACGGAGGGGAGGGGGACGTCGGCGGTTTCAGACTAATCTTGACTTTTTTTGTATTCAATAGTACACATTTCAGCATCGAATTTTTATATGAAAGGATTTTCCATGCGTCTGTCCTTCTTGCCCCTCTTCGCCATCCTTTTGCTCGGCACGGCCGTCCCGTCTTTCGGCGGGGTTGCCCGCCCCGAAATCCCCCCCTCGGCCGGGGTCAAGGTCGGCGCCCTGGCACCTGACATCCAGCTTTTCGATCTGAACGGCAAGGTCGTCAACCTTGAGCAGTACCGGGGGAAGGTGGTCATGCTCAACTTCTGGGCCACCTGGTGTCCGCCCTGTCGTCAGGAGATGCCCGCCATGCAGCGGCTTCACGAAAAGATGCAGGGGCTTGATTTTGTCATGATTGCGCTCAACGTCGAGCCTGAGGGCCCCCATACGGTTCCTTCCTTTCTCCAGGGCAAGACGTTCACCTTTCCCATTCTCCTCGATTCCGGAGCCAAGGCGCAGAACCGTTACGGGGTCTTCCGTTTTCCCGAAACCTTTATCATCGGCAAGGACGGCGTCATTCTCAACCACATTCTTGGTGCCCAGGAATGGGATAATGATGCAACCGTTGACTACCTCACCTTTCTTGCGAAGGGATAAGCGCCCATGGGCAACGCCGCCGACCTGACTTATTGGATTGCCTTTTCCGCCGGGATCCTGAGTTTCTTTTCCCCCTGCGTGCTGCCGCTGATTCCCTCCTATCTGACCTACATCACCGGCCTTTCCTTCGGCCAGTTGCAAGATACCCGGCCCTCGGCCAAGGTGCGGCTGACGGTGGTGCTGCACAGCCTGACCTTCATCGCCGGTTTTTCGGTGGTCTTTATCAGTCTTGGCGCCTTGGCGGGAGTGGCTTCCGCGACCTTCCAGGTCCATTTGCGCGAAGGGCTGGTGTGGGTGCAACGCATCGGCGGCGTACTCGTGTTTTTTTTCGGTGTGCATATGTCTGGACTCTTCCACTTCGGAGTGCTTCTCGGTGAAAGGCGCGTTCAGTTGCGGGAGAAGCCGAGTGGTTTTCTCGGCACCTTCCTTGTCGGCCTGGCCTTCGCCGCCGGCTGGACCCCTTGCATCGGCCCGATTCTCGGCGGCATTCTCGCCTTGGTGGCCGGTACTTCGGCCGATTACGCCAAGGGCATTCTCATGTTGGCGGTCTATTCGGCGGGTCTCGGCATCCCCTTTCTCATCTCCGGGGTTCTCTTCCATAGTTTCCTTTCCTTTTTCAATCGCTTCCGTAAACATATCCGGATCATGGAGATCATCACCGGCGGCTTGCTGATGATTGTCGGCCTGATGCTCTTCTTCAATCTGTTCGGCAAACTCACGGGCTATCTGTACCGTTTCCTTCCCATGACCGGTTGATCGGCTGATGAAGGACGCCGATTAGCGGCGTTGTCCTTATCCTCGTCGTAGTGACGGCTCTGGTCGGCATGCCTCATTTCGCAGATTCTCAAAATCTCCTTGACCCGTCGCACTCCTTGTTGTAAATTGAAATCCAATTTCAATAAGAGGTGGCCGATGCAAGAAAAGAAACGGATTTTTAGGGATTGTTTGTCCGAGCGGGGCCTCAAGTGGACGAGCCAGCGCGAGGTCATTCTCGACGCCTTTCTCCGTTGCGATTCCCATCCGTCGACGGAGGATCTTTACCTCAAACTGCGCAAGAAACATCCCAACATAGGTTACGCGACCGTCTATCGTACCCTCAAGCTCTTCTCCGAATGCGGCATTGCCGCCTCCCGGGATTTCGGTGACGGCCAGACCCGCTACGAGTCGACCTCCGAGGCCGAACACCACGATCATCTCATCTGTAAGGATTGCGGCGCCATCGTCGAATTCGAGGATCCGCGTATCGAGGCTTTGCAGGAAGAGATCGCCCGTCAGCACGGCTACGTTCTCCTTACTCATCGTCATGAAATCTTTGGACGTTGTCCCGCCTGTCAGAAAAAGCTAGGGTGATTTTCCCGGCCCGCGGCATAAAAATGACGGCCCATCCCCAAATGGTGCGGAAGCCATTCGCCGACGGGCAGCGCTTCCATGACCCTTGGCCCTGGAAGTAAATTGCATGGCAGACAAGCTCATTTCGCAAGATCCCCGTAAAATCATCCTGGTCGGCAATCCCAATGTCGGCAAGAGTGTGCTCTTCAATTCCCTGACCGGCGCCTATACTACGGTCTCCAACTATCCCGGCACCTCGGTCGAGGTTTCTCGCGGGCACTGCGACGTCGACGGCGAACGTTACGAGGTTCTCGATACCCCCGGCATGTATGCCCTGTTGCCCATCACCGAGGAGGAGAGGGTGGCGCGCACCATCCTCCTGGAGGAAGATCCTCTGGTGGTCGTGCATGTGCTGGCGGCGCGCAACATCGAGCGCATGCTGCCCATGACGTTGCAACTGATCGAGGCGGGATTGCCGGTGATTCTGGTGGTCAATATCCTCGACGAAGCCGAGAGTGTCGGCATGGTCATCGACCTGCCCCTGTTGCAGGAAAAACTTGGGATTCCCGTGGTCGGCGCGGCTTTAGGTCGGCGCCGGGGGTTGGCGGAAATCTGTGCCGCCATCGCCGCTTTCGATCCCTTGCACCGCGCGCATTTCGCCTATGCCGCCGACCTGGAGCGGGATATTGCCCGGATCACCAGCCTGCTGCACGGCGACTACCGCCTCGACCGGCGCGCCCTGGCGCTTCTGCTGTTGCAAAAGGACGACGAGATTCATCAGCGGGTGCTGTCCGCCGAAGCTGAGCGACGGGAAGCCATCGAGGCTGAGGTCAAGGCCATCGTCTTCGAGCGCCGCGTCGATTTGCATCTGCGCATCAGTCTGGAACGCAAACGGGTCTGCAAGGGGTTGCTCGACGGTGTGATCAGCCAGCGCCAGGGGGGCGGACCGACTTTTTCCGAGCGCCTCTCCGGTTGGACCATGAACCCTTGGTCCGGCGTGCCGCTGCTCCTAGCGGTTCTCTATTTCGGTCTCTACCAGTTTGTCGGCGGTTTCGGCGCCGGCACCATCGTCGATCTTTTCGAGGGGCATCTCTTCGAGGAAATCATTAATCCCTGGGTGATCGGCCTCGGCGAGCGCTATCTATCCTGGAATTGGCTGTACGAACTGCTGGTGGGGGAGTACGGCATTTTTACCCTCGGTGTGCGCTATGCCGTCGCCATCGTCCTGCCTATTGTCGGCACCTTTTTTATCGCCTTTTCGGTCATCGAGGATACCGGCTACTTCCCCCGGCTGGCGATGCTGGTTGATCGTCTCTTTAAACGCATCGGCCTCAACGGCCGGGCGGTCATTCCTCTGGTGCTTGGTTTCGGTTGCGATACCATGGCGACCATCGTCACCCGGACCCTGGAAACGGTGCGCGAGCGCATCATCGCCACCATGCTGCTCGCCCTGGCGATCCCGTGCAGCGCCCAACTTGGCGTCATCCTCGGCCTCCTTTCCGAGGTGCCGGGGTCGCTGCTGGTCTGGGCGCTGACCCTGGCGGCGGTCTTTCTCTTCATTGGTTTTCTCTCGGCACATCTGGTGCCGGGGGAGCGGCCGATGTTTTACATGGAAATCCCTCCTCTGCGCATGCCTCAGCCGCGCAACGTGCTGGTCAAGACGCTGACCCGTATGCAGTGGTATTTTCTGGAGATATTCCCCCTTTTCATTCTCGCCTCGGTGCTGCTCTGGGCCGGAAAGATGACCGGCGCCCTCGACTGGCTGGTTCGGGTCATGTCCCCGGCGATGCTGGCTTTGGGCCTGCCGACGGAGGTCTCCGCCGCTTTCATCTTTGGTTTCTTCCGCCGCGATTTCGGCGCTGCCGGTCTCTATGATCTGCAGACCGCCGGGCTGCTCACTCCCGTACAACTCACCGTGGCGGCCGTGACCCTGACCCTTTTTGTCCCTTGCGTTGCCCAGTTTCTGGTCATGTTCAAGGAGCGCGGCGGCAAGGTTGCCTGCAGTATCTTCGTCTTCGTCACCCTGCTCGCTTTTTCCGTCGGCTGGGGACTTAACCAATTGCTCTTCTTGACCGGAGTGCTCTCATGAAATGCGGATTTTGCGGCCGGGAGATTCCCGCCGACTACGTTCAAAAGTCCTGCGGGCTGTGCAAGGGGGGCTGCCGTAAGTTACACTGTCCCTATTGCGGCCATGAAAATCCTGTGACTCCCGCCTATCTGCGTCGTCTGGCGGAGAAGAAAGAGTCTGTAAGCCAAACTCACACCGAGGATGACCATTCATGAACCTGTCGGACAAAGCCGAGGATATTCTGGAGGCCCTGTGGATTGCCACGGAAGAGGAGGGGGATAACTCCGCCCATCTCAGCGCTCTGGGGGTTGGTCCCGAGGATGAGGCCCTGCGTGAACTCGACCGCCTCGCCTATATCGAGGTGAAAGGGGAGCGGGTTTACCTGCGCCAGGAAGGCTGGCCCGAAGCGCGCATGACCGTGCGCCGCCATCGCCTGGCGGAGCGGCTGCTGATGGATGTTCTCGACCTCAAAGGCTCTTCCGGCGACGAGCGGGCCTGTGAGTTTGAGCATCTGTTGCGCCTTGGCGTCGATACCAAGCTCTGCACCCTGCTTAACCACCCCACCACCTGCCCGCACGGCAAGCCGATTCCTCCCGGCGAGTGCTGCGAGGAGGCCCGCTTGCGGGGGGAGACCGGAGTTGTCGCTCTCACCGAACTCAAGGCCGGAGGCACGGGGGAGATCGCCTATCTCTCCACCAGCGATCCGAAAAAGATGCAGAAGCTGATGAGCATGGGGGTGCTTCCCGGCAATACCCTGCAACTTAGCCGCACCTATCCGACCTTCATCTTCAAGGTCGGCCATTCGGAGTTCGCCGTCGATCAGGAACTGGCGCGGGAAATCTTCGTGCGCAAGGGGTGATGGTATGGAGGTTGAAATCCCCTCCGGTCTTCCTTTGTCCAGGGGGGTCTTTTGAACCAATTGATCGATTTTCACGAAAGGAACGCCGATGAGCGCATCCAATCCCCTCGTCCAGATCGACACTTCCCTGGGCGAGATCGTCCTCGAACTCTTTACCGAGCAGGCGCCGGTCACCGTCGAAAACTTCATCACCTACGCCAAGGCCGGCCATTATGACGGCACCATCTTCCACCGCGTCATCAAGGGTTTCATGATCCAGGGAGGCGGCTACACTTCGGGGATGGAGGAAAAGCCGACCCGGCCTCCCATCGTCAACGAGGCCCGCAACAAGCTCAAGAACAAGACCGGCACCGTCGCCATGGCGCGCACGGCGGAAGTCGACAGTGCCGCCGCCCAGTTTTTCATCAACACCGAGAACAACAAGTTTCTCGACAACACCGGTACCAGCGAGCAGGATTTCGGCTACTGTGTCTTCGGCCAAGTGGTTGACGGCATGAAAGTGGTCTACACCATCGAACAGCAGGCCACAACCAAAGTCGCCGGGCACGACGACGTACCCAAGGAAGCGATCGTCATCAACCACGTCGAAGTGCTGGATTAAGATTTGGATTGAAGTCCGATGTGGGATAAACCCGAAGCCGCTTGCGGATGAAAGTTTTGCAAACGGCTTTATTCATTTTTCGGGCTGTTGGGGGTGACGAAGAAGCTTCATGGACAGGCGTAGAAAATGATCAAACGCTTCTCTCCCGAAAATCTGGAACTTGACGCAACGCAGGGCGCTTCGGAAATCAGCTCCAAACACCTTTACCCCCCAGTAAAAAGGTTCATCAAGGGATAAAAACGCGCGGTTTCACCATGGGGTGAGGGGCGCATTTTTTATGCCGGCAGGATCAGCAGCAGAACCTTGACCGCGAGGATCTTGCCGATGAGCGCCACCGGATAGACAGTGGCGTAGGCGGCGGCGGCGTAAGGGGTGGCGGAGAGGGCGTTGGCGGAGGCGAGGCCCGAGGCGCTGGTCATGCCGCCGACCAAGGTGCCGAGGAGGCGCAGCAGACAGATGCGCAGGACGAACGTCCCGACCAGGGCGGCGAGGAGGACCGGCAGCAAGGTGACGAGCATGCCGGAGACGAGCAGCGGCCAGCCCCGCTCCTGCAAGGTGGCGACGAAGGTGACGCCGGCTGAGGTGCCGACCGCCGCCATGAAGAGGGCCAGACCGAGATCGCGGATCAGCCGGTTGCCGGCGGCGGGAATGTCCCAGATCAGCGGTCCGGTCTGGTAGCGGGCGCCGAGAATAAGCCCGGTCAGCAGAGTCCCGCCGGTGGTGCCGAGCTTGAGCGGTCCGACCAGCGGCAGAGGCAGGGTCAGATTGCCGAGGAGCAGGCCGATTAATAATCCCACCAGAATCGGCAGCAGGCTGATATCGTAGGTCGCCTTGAGGTCGTTGCCGAGCATGCGGCTGATGTTGCGCATGGCCCTTTCATCCCCTACGAAATGGAGTACGTCGCCGAGGTGCAGGCGGGTGTTGGCGTCGGCTGGCAGGTCCATGCCGTTCCGGGTGATGCGCGCCACCTGCACGTTGAAGTTTTCCCGGAAGTTGAAGAAACCGAGGGTGCTGCCGGCGAACTGACGCTTGGAGAGGACGATACTCTTTTTCCCCAGCATGCGCTCGAAGGCGATCTGTCGATCCACCGGTTTGCCGATGTAAAGTTGGACCTTCTCCAGATCGGCGGGACGTCCCACCACCCGCAGCTGATCCCCTTCCTCCAGGATCGTATCGGCTCCCACCAGAACCGGCTCGTCGGCGCCCTTGGCGAGGAGGCGGGTGATGGTCACCGGGGCGATGCTTTTGAGAAAGATGTCGGCGACGCGTTTACCGAAAAGGTTGGGGTTGCTCACCTCGATGTGCATGGAAGTGATCGGCGGGTTTTCTTCCGCCAGTTCCCGGGCAAGACGCTCTTCCTCGGCGCGGATATCGGCTCGGAGCAGGCGCGGCAGCAGTTTGATCAGGACCGCCATGCCGATAACGCCGAAGCCGTAGGTTACGCCGTAGGCGGCGGGGGCCTGTGCGTGACCGACGACCTCCACCGCCGCTGCCAGGGATGGGGTGCTGGTCATGGCACCGGAAAGGAGGCCGGCACCGGTGCCGGCGTCGAAACCGAAGAGCACGCAGCAGGCCCAGGCGACCAGAGTGCCGGCTGTGGCGATCAGCAGCACGGCGAGGGTCATGGGGATGCCGTGGCTACGAAAGGAGCTGGCGAAGCCGGGACCGGCCTGTAGGCCGACAGCGTAGATGAAGAGGGCGAGGCCGATGGTCTGTACCCCTTCCGGAACGATCAGGCCGAAGTGGCCGAAGGCCAGGGCGACGAAAATGATCCCCGAAGGGCCAAGAGAGAGATTCCACAGCCGGACCTTGCCCAGCAGTTCGCCGAGGACGATGATCGTAATCAGGATGACGATGGGGTTTTGCAGCAGGGACATGGGGAGGCAGACTGAAGGCTGAAGGTGGAAGGCTCAAGGATTGGATTAAGGTTTAGCCCATGACTTTGCTAAAGTCCAGCGGATTTCCCTTTTGCTGTTGGACGGAAAGGGCGGCCGGGGCGGGCAAAAAAGGTTTGACTTCTCCCCATGCACCTCTTTATTATTGGCAACCGTTTGAAAAACCTGTCTTTTTTTGTTTATTCAACAGGAATCCCATTTAGTCCGGCTAAAGGAGATGAACAGGCATGGCAAAGACGTACAAAGTAGCGGTTCTTCCCGGCGACGGCATCGGCCCCGAGGTGATGGCCGAGGCGTTGAAGGTGTTGGATGTTATTGAAAAGAAGTTTGACGTGAAATTCGCGCGTACCTTCGCCAACGTCGGCGGCGCCGGCATCGACCTTGAGGGCATGGCCCTGCCCCAGACCACGATCGATATCTGCAAGGCTTCCGACGCCATCCTTTTCGGCTCGGTCGGCGGTCCCAAGTGGGAAAGCTTGCCCCCCGACGAGCAGCCGGAGCGCGGTGCCCTCTTGCCACTGCGGAAAATCTTCGGTCTTTACGCCAACCTGCGTCCGGCCATCATCTTCCCGGCCCTGACCGGCGCGTCGAGTCTCAAGGAAGAGGTCATCGCCGGCGGCTTCAACGTGCTGGTGGTGCGGGAGCTCACCGGCGGCATCTACTTCTCCCAACCCAAGGGGATCGAAGGGGAGGGGGATGCGCGGATCGGTGTCGACACCATGCGTTACAGCGTGCCGGAGATCGAGCGCATTGCCCATGTCGGTTTCCAGGCGGCGCAAAAACGCGGCAAGAAGCTCTGCTCCATCGACAAGGCCAACGTACTCTCGACCTCGGTGCTCTGGCGCGAGGTGGTCACCCGCATCGGTAAGGAGTACCCCGACGTCCAGCTCTCTCACATGTACGTCGATAACGGTGCCATGCAACTGGTGCGCTGGCCCAAGCAGTTCGACGTGCTGCTCTGCGAAAACATGTTCGGCGACATCCTTTCCGACGAGGCCGCCATGCTCACCGGTTCCCTCGGCATGCTCCCTTCGGCCTCCCTGGCCGAAGGCACTTTCGGCATGTACGAGCCCTCCGGCGGCAGTGCCCCGGATATCGCCGGCCAGGGCATAGCCAATCCCATCGCCCAGATCCTGTCGGCGTCGATGATGCTGCGCTATTCCTTCGGTATGAACGATGCCGCCGACGCTATCGACGCGGCGGTGGAGAAGACCTTAAACCAGGGCTATCGCACCGGCGATATCTTCCAGAACAAGCCGGGCGAGAAAAAGGTCAATACCATGGAGATTGGCGCGGCCATCATCGCCAATCTTTAGGACTGATGAAAAACGCCCATCTGCGGTGTTGCCCTCATCCTCGTCGCTGCGACGCACCTGCTAGGTACGTCTTACCCCTCGCATTTCGGGCGCCTTGCACCTGGGCATTTTTGATCAGCCTGGTATCCGAAGGTTTTTCAGCATTCTGCTGATTGCCACAGTCATAGAGACAAGGCACGGGGAATCGCGGTTCTCCGTGCCTTCATGTTTTTTCATCCCCGAAGAAATCCAGGGAGTTTCAAATCCATGTCCAAAGAATTTAATGTCGCTGTGGTCGGTGCCACCGGCCTTGTCGGTCGGCAGTTGCTCGAAATTCTTGAAGAGCGTGAGTTTCCTGTCGGGGAAGCACGGTTTCTGGCCTCGGATAAGTCGGAGGGCGAGTTTCTCGACTTCCGTGGCGACGCGCTACTGGTGCAATGTCTCGACGAAGAGGCCTTCACCGGCATCAATCTCGTTTTTTTCTGCGCTCCGGCCGCCGTCAGCGCCCGTTTCGGTCCCGTTGCCGCCCGCGCCGGAGCGGTCTGTATCGATCTCACCGACGCTTGGCGCCACGATGCCGATGTGCCGCTGCTGCTGCCGGAGGTCAATCCCCAGGAAATCGCTCAGGCCCGGGGGAAGAAAATCATTGCTATCCCCGGCGCGGCGGCGGTCGCCCTAGCCCTGGTCCTCAAACCGCTCCACGATCTCAGCCCCCTGAGGCGGCTTGTGGTGACCAGTCTGCAAGCGGTCTCCGGGTCTGGTCAGTCCGGGATGGACGAACTCCGGGTGCAGTGCGGCGAACTTCTTAACGGCCGGCCCTGCGAGGCCAAGGTTTTTCCTCGGCAGATCGCTTTCAACTGCCTGCCGCAAACCGGCTCCTTCGCTGCCGACGGGGTGGATAACGAAGAGGCGGCGATGATTGCCGATTTGCGGCGCCTCTTCGATTTTCCCGAGCTGAAGATCAGCGTGACGACGGTGCGAATGCCGGTCTTCTATGGTCATAGCGCGGCAGTGAATGTCGAGGCGCAAGGGGCGCTCGATCCCAATCAGGCTCGCGCGGCCCTGACCGTGGCCCCTGGGGTCGAATTGGTGGACGATCCGACCGCCGGGGATTATCCCACGCCCCTCGATGCTGCCGGCCGGGACGAGGTGCAGGTCGGGCGTTTACGCGCCGATGCATCGCGCGCGGGCGGGCTCGATCTTTGGCTGGCGGCGGATAATCTGCGAACCGGGGCAGCTTTGCCGGCGGTACGGCTCGCTGAGCTACTGCTTTTAGGGAGTGAGGAATGAGGAGTGGCGTCGGTGCTGGATGATCTGATGCTGGGGCGGTATGTGCCGGGGGATTCCCCCTTGCATCGTCTCGATGCCCGGCTCAAGCTGGGCGTCCTGCCCCTTTTTGCCATCGCGAGCTTCGCCAACGACGCCCCGGCGCGGCTCGCGGCCTTGGCTTTCTGCTTGGTCACGCTCTTCATCCTTTCCGGACTGCCCTGGCGTTTTGTTTCACGGAGCCTGCGATCTTTGCGTTGGCTGCTGCTTTTTACCCTGCTGCTGCATCTTTTCCTGACCCCCGGCCGAACCCTTTTCGGCCTGGAAATGCTCTCTTATGACGGCCTCCTGCGCGGGCTCACCGTCTCCGTTCAGCTGTTGCTGGCGATGGCCTTTTCCTCGCTGCTGACCCTGACCACCTCCGCCGAGGCGCTGGCCGCTGCCGTCGCCACCCTGTTGGCGCCGCTGGGTCGGTTCGGTCTGTCGGTTGCTGAGCCGATCCGTCTCGGGCAACTGGTGTTGCGTTTTATCCCCCTCATGCGGGAAGAAGCGGCTCTGCAGATCGCGGTCTTTCGCAGCCGAGGCGAGGATCTTGGCCGGGGGTCCCCGGCGGCGCGGGGACGGCTGGCGGCGCGCATGCTGGCGCCCCTGATTATCGGTCTGGTCGAGCGTGCTGATGCCTTGGCCCGCGCGAGTGCGATGACCGGCTCGACGCTGGAATCCTCCCCCGCCGCGTTCGTCCCATCCCCTTGGAACGGTCCTTTGGCTGCCGGGGCTTTGCTGGCGCTGCTGCTTATCTGGGGTTTCCTCTAATCCCTTTTCTTCACGGCTGAATTCCGATGAAAACCATCCGTTTGACCATCGAATATGACGGCACCGCTTATGTCGGCTGGCAGATCCAGGCCAACGGCACGGCCGTGCAGCAGGTGCTGGAAGAAGCCCTGGCGAAGGTGCTTGGCCATACCGTGCGCCTCACTTCGTCGGGGCGCACCGATGCCGGGGTCCATGCCCGGGGGATGGTGGCCCATTTTCGTACCGAGCGCGAACTGCCGATGAGCGCCTATCGCGAAGGACTGAACTGCCTGCTGCCACCGGATATCGCCGTGTGCGCGGCGGTCGAGGCAGCGGGCGGGTTTCACGCCCGTTTCGACGCCCGGGGCAAATGGTATCGCTACACCCTGCACACTGCGTCGGTACGTTCCCCCCTGGCGGCGCGATATGCCTGGCATGTGCCCCGCCCCCTCGACGAGGAGCGCATGCGTCAGGGGGCGGAACTGCTGGTGGGGCGCCACGACTTCGCCGCTTTTCGCACTTCGGGTTGCGATGCCGTGACCACGGTGCGGGAAATGCGTTCGGTGGAGCTCGTGCGGGATGGCGAGCTGTTGCATATCGACGTCCGGGGGACCGCCTTTCTCCGTAACATGGTGCGGATCATGGCCGGCACCCTGGTGGAAATCGGCTGGGGCAAGATGGATCTCGATGAGCTTGCCGGGGTGCTGCGTGCGGAACCGGGGTTGCGCGCGGGGCGCACCGCTCCGCCGCAGGGGCTCTGCCTGATGGAAGTGCGTTACGAATGACGGGGTCATGAACGCCCCTTTTTTTGTGCGGGATATGAGGTCTTCGAACCGGTAGGAATCAGCTTCGCGATGCCGAAGGCTTGAGGGTCTCCGGTAAATCGAGTTCGGTGCGATCCAGTTCGTTGCGGATCCGTTCTTCCTCGACGCCGATGGTCTTGAACAGGCCGTTCACCGTCTGTTGGGTGACATAGTCGACGAGATCGACTTGCGGTTCGTCGAAGGTCGGCGGCGCAGCCGGATCGACTTCCCGCACTTTCTGTTGGGCGTGGAGCGCGGTCAGAAGTTGCCCGTACTGGGCGAGGCCGTTATTTTTCGTCAGGGACTCCATGACCACCGGGGCCAGGGTTTCCTTGAGCTTGCTTTCGGTCTGCTCTTTCAGATAGTCGGTGGCGGCGGTTTTTCCCGCGTCGAGCAGGCCCCGCGCCCGAATGGTATTGATCTGGTCGAGGGTGGAGAGAAGGATTGGGACGGCGCCGGGTACGGCGGTTTCCGCCGCCCGGTTCATGGCCAGCAACAGCGGGTTGACATCGGGCTTGGCCTGGATATCGCGAATCAGACCGAGGGCGAGATTTACCGGCGGCGGCAAGAGGATGCGAACCAGCGGGTTGTCCAGGTATCCGCCGGGGCCGGCCAGTTCGTTTGCCGCTAGCCGGATGCCCTGACCCAGTCCTTTGACCAGCTGCCTGGCCAGGTTGTTCCGGAACGTGTCTTCGGCAAAATGGGAAATCCCCGATTTCATCCGGTCGAGGGGATCGCCGCCGCAGGAAGTGAGCAGGGTCAGGGCGAGGAGGCAGGCGACGAGGGCACGCATGATGGAGACTCCGAAAGCGAGAGGGTGGGGATTTTCGACGGCGGGGATTCTAGCACTGCTTACGGCAAAAGAGGAGAGGGATTTCCGGAGTTCGCGTCTGGGGGTTCTGGGGGGCGTTGGGTTCCCCCCCCAGTCGCGTTGACAAGGCGAGGCGACTGGGGGGAAGAGCCGGCGTTTGGGCATTCAGGAAATGACGTTTAGTCGGGAAAAGATGTTTTGTTGATTTCCGCTGTCGCTGCCCGTCAAGGTGTCGAGCAGGCTCTGCATCGGATCTTCCATGTTCATGCCGTAGGCGGCCGTGGCCTGCTCCATGGGCGGTGGCGACGCGAGGTCTTGCATGAGACCGGGCCATTCGTCCTCGTCGAGAGAACCGCTGGCGTCGGCATCGTAGTTCGCCAGGGTTTCTTCCCCGTCGAGGCTGGAGCTGGTCAGATCTGCTATTTTATCCAGCAGGGTGGTCAGTTCGGTTTCGTCGATGCTGCTGTCGCCGCTACTATCCACCGCGCTGAACATTTCGTAGGCACCCATGGCCTGGCCCACGGGCGGCGGCGGTGGCCGGAAACCACTTTCTTCCATCAGACTCTTGAGTTCCTGTTGGTCGAGTACGCCGTCGCTGTTGGCGTCGAAGGTGGTGAGCGCCTCTTCGGCGTCGATGGTCGTGCCCGATTTTTCCGCCATTTTTTCCAGCAGGCCGGACAGCTCGGTCTGATCGACGCCGCCGTCGGCGTTGCTGTCCACCTTGTTGAAAAACTCTTTCGGGTCGGGCCGTTGTTTCGCGCTTTGCAGCGCCGTGAGACTCTGGTAACCGCTGGTTCCGCTGATGCCACCGATCATGGTCAACCTCCTGGTCGTGAGTTCGAAGACCGTTGCCTTCCCTGACAGGCTTTTCGGCTGTTCGGAAAAATGGATTTATTGGAGTCGGGTTGAAAAATCGTAACGGTTTGTAACGCAGGACCGGGCCGCTTCAATCCAGGTAATCAAGATGGAGATTTTCGCGACCTTGGCAACCACGCCCATGGCGGCTTCCAGCGCCAGTTCCGCCTGCGAAATGTCGGTGGCGACGCTGATCTGGCCAGCGTCGCGGTTGTTGAGCTTTTCAGTAAACCACTGGCTCTGCCGGTGTGTTTTTGGTTGGTGGCAAAACCTATTTTGATTGGTGTCAATCTCCAGCCAAGGGGCCAATGAAGGGTCTCCCCCTTTGAAAAAGGGGGAACACAGGTGGCAAGCGGAAGATCAGGGTGGAATGACGGGCTGGTTGAACGGCGTCAATCCGTTCATTCGTGGCGCAAGGCGTCGATGGGATCGAGGCTGGCGGCGCGCCGGGCCGGGAAGTAGCCGAAGATGATGCCGACGGCGGCGGAGAAGAGGAAAGCGACGAACATGATGCCGCCGTTGAAGACGAAGGGAATGTTGAGGATCCGGGTCAACGTGACCGACCCGGCGATGGCGGTCAGGATGCCGATGAGGCCGCCCAAAGAGGAGAGGACCACCGCTTCCACCAAGAACTGCATCAGCACTTCCCGTTCCAAGGCGCCGATGGCCAGGCGGATGCCAATCTCCCGGGTGCGTTCGGTGACCGAAACCAGCATGATGTTCATGATGCCGACCCCGCCGACCAGCAGACTCACCGCCGCCACCGCGCTGAGCAGGGCGGTCAGGGTCTGGGTGGTGCTGGTGAGCATCTTGGCGATTTCCTTCATGTCCATCACCTGAAAGTCGTCGTCTTCGAGAGTGGAGACGCGGCGCCGCTTGCGCATCAGCTCGATGATGTCTTCCTTGGCTTTTTCGGTAGAAGCGCTGTCGCGAACAGAGACCTGGATCAACTTGACGTCCCGGTTGCCGGTGATTCGCCGTTGCAGGGTCCGCAGGGGGAGGACGATGATGTCGTCCTGATCCTGGCCCATGGTCGATTGCCCCTTGGCGGCCAGCAGGCCGACCACCTGGCAGGAGATTTTACCGAGCCGGATCTTGTTGCCGATGGGGTCCGTGGTGTCGAACAGCTCCTTACGCACGGTTTCGCCGATTACGCACACCGCCTTGCCCGCCCGCAGTTCGGTGTCGGCGAATTCCCGACCCGTATGGAGCTTCCAGTTGCGCACCTGAAAATAGGGATTGGTGGTGCCGGTGGCCTGGGTCGACCAGTTCTTGTGGCCGAAGACGGCGGTCACGGCGCTGGAGTCGGCCGGGGCCACGGCGGCGACGTTGGGGATTGCGGCGGCGATGGCGACGGCGTCGTCCAGATCGAAGGGCGCGGCGGCGGATTCGGTGCCCGGTCCCATCCGCTGGCCGGGGGTGACCATCAGCAGATTGCTGCCGAGGCTGGCGATCTGTTCGCGCACCTGGGCGGTGGCGCCGCCGCCGAGGGTGACCATGACGATGACCGCCGCCACGCCGATGATGATTCCCAGCATCGTTAGCAACGAGCGCAGGACGTTGCGGCGGATTTCCCGGATGGCCAGCAGCAGGGTGTTCCACATCATCAGACGTTCCTCCCGTTGCTTTGCGCCAGGCCGTCGCGAAAACGGATGGTGCGCGAGGCGAAGTCGGCCATATCCGGTTCGTGGGTGACCATGACGATGGTGATGCCTTTGTCCCGGTTCAAGGCGGTGAGCAGTTCCATGATTTCGATGCCGCGCGCCGAGTCGAGGTTGCCGGTCGGTTCATCGGCCAGCAGGACCTTGGGATCGGTGACGATGGCGCGGGCAATGGCCACCCGTTGCTGCTGCCCTCCGGAGAGCTCACTCGGCGTGTGGCCGGCCCAGCCGCCGAGTCCCACTGTTTCCAGCGCCCGCATCGCCCTAGCGTGCCGCTGCTGGGCCGGCATACCCCGGTACACCAAGGGCAGTTCCACGTTTTCCAGGGCCGAGGTGCGGTTGAGCAAGTTGAACCCCTGAAAGACGAAGCCGAGATAGTGCCGTCGCAGCAGCGCCCTCCGGTTGCGCGGCAGCGCCCCGACCTCGACTCCCTCGAAGAGATAGCAGCCCGAGGTTGGCGTGTCGAGGCAGCCGAGAATGTTCATGCAGGTCGATTTTCCGGAACCGCTGGGGCCCATAACGGCGACGAAGTCACCCCGCTCGATGCGCAGATCGATGCCGCGCAGGGCCTGCATGCTGGCCTGCCCCTGGCCGTAGGTTTTGACCACCCCCTGCAGTTCGATCAACGGCGGCGGGGCGGCTGTTGGTGAGGATGGGGTTTTCATGCGCCGCCTTCCTCGGCGCCGGTGATGACCGCCGTGCCCGGTTGCAGGGGGCCGTCGACGATCTCGGTTTTCAGGCCGTCGGTGAGGCCGGTCGTCACCTCGACGGCCGCCGGCTGGCCGTCACGCAGAATCCAGAGCTGTCGCCGGCCGGGGGCAGGCGCGGCCGTCGCCGGTTTTTTCTCCGGGTGGGTCGGCGGGTGGGGGAGGATTTTGCCGAGCAGGCTGTTTTTTTGTTGTGTGGTTTGGGCCGGTGCCGAGGCGGCGGGGGTGAAGCGCAGGGCAGCGTTGGGCACCAGCAGGATGTTATCCCGCTTTTCGACGGTGATGTCGGCGGTGGCGGTCATCCCCGGACGGAGCGCCAGGTCGGCGTTGTCGACGTCGAGCACGGTTTTGTAAGTGACCACGCCGTCCTCGTTATCGGCCCCGTAGCGGACCTGGACGGCGCGAGCCGGGAAGGTCCGGGCAGGGTAGGCGTCGACGGTGAAGACGGCCTCTTGGCCCGCCTTGACCGAGCCGACGTCGGCTTCGTCCACGTCCACCTGTAGTTCCATGCGGGCGAGATCCTCGGCCAGGGTGAAGAGCACCGGCGCTTCGAGCGAGGCGGCCACGGTCTGGCCCGGCTCCACCGAACGTTCGAGGACGATGCCGTTGATCGGCGAGACGATGGTCGATTTGCTCAGATCGGTCCGGATTTCCTCCAGGGTCGCCCGCGCCTGCGCGACCGCGGCCGTGGCGCCGGCTTCGTCGGCCAGCGCCTTGGACAGTTCGGCTTCGGCGCTGTCCAGATCCTGTGGCGCCGGTACTTTCCCACCGGACAGTTCCCGCGCCTGGCGCAGACGCTCCAGATTGCTCCGCGCGACCTTGGCCGTGGCCTGGGTTTGCAGCACTTTGGCCTTGGCCGATTCGAGGGCGGCTTCGGACTGGAGAATCTGGGTGTTCAGTTTGGTGACGTCCAGTTTGGCCAGAACCTGGCCGACCTTGACTCGATCATTGTAGTCGACAGCGACGCTGGCGACGATCCCCGAAAGTTCGCTTCCCACTTCCACTTCGTTGGTCGGGGCCAGGTTGCCGGTGGCGGTTACGGTGACGGCGAGATTGCCCTGTTCGATGGGGGCAGTCTGGTAGCGCAGGATGATCCGTTCCGTTCGCCCCGGCCAGAGAAGGGCGGCAATCGCGATGGGGATCACCAGCGCCAGCCAGAAATACCAACGCTTCCAGAACGATTTGGAAGCGGCGCCTGCGAGGCCGAGGGTTTCGCGAATCTTTTCGCCGGACGATGCTTGGCTTGTATTTTTCAAAGAGTATCCTCCTGATGAGAGGCGGCGTTTGCCGGTAATGCGTTCCAGCCGCCGCCCAGAACTTTGTACAGACGCACGAGATTGATCATGACCTGCCCTTGGCTTTCGGCCAGTTGTTGCTGCAAACTGAGCTGTGAGCGTTCGGTTTCCAGGACGGTCAGATAGTCGATCAGCCCCGCCTGGTATTGCATGCTCGCCAGTTCCGCCGCCCGCTCGGCGGCCTGGGTCGCCAGATCGAGTAAAGCGTGGCGTTTCTGCTCGTCGGCGTAGGCGGTCAGGGCGTTTTCCACCTCCCGCAGGGCACCGAGAACCGTCGCCTGGTAGGTGAGCAGGGCCTGCTCCTGCAGTTCGCTCTGGATAGCGATGTTCTGGCGGATGCGGTCGGCGTCGAATAGGTTCCAACTGATTCCCGGCGCGATCCGCCAGGTGCGGTTGCTTGCGGTAAAGAACTTGCCGGACGACAGGGCATCCAGCCCGATGGAACCAGACAGGTTGAACTTGGGATAGAGTTCGGCCGTGGCCACCCCCACGGTGGCGGTCTGGGCGGCCAGTTCCCGCTCGGCCTTGCGGATGTCGGGGCGCTGCCGCAAGGTTTCCGCCGGCACCCCGACTGCCACTTCCGCTGGCGGGTTAGGGATGGGTCGCGTTTCGGCCAACAGATTATTCAATGAGCCGGGAGGTACGCCTAGCAGTACGGCGAGGGCGTTTTCCGCCTGTATCAGCGAGGTTTTCAGGTCGGGGAGCTGGGATCGGGTCTGCTCCAGGTTGGCGCGGGCCTGTTCTACGTCGAGGTGGCCGATCTGGCCGGCCTCGGCACGCCAGCGCACGATGGCGAAGGTTTCGCTCAGAGAGGCGAGGTTCTTTTCGACCACCTCGATCCGGGCCTGATAAGTGCGCAGATCGAGGTAGTCGAGGGCCACGTCGCCGAGCAGGGAAACCAGCACGTCGTCCAGATCCGCCTCGCCGGATGCCACCCCAGCGTCGGCGGCTTCCACCGCACGTCGACGGCCACCGAAGAGATCCACCTCCCAACCGGCGTCGAGTCCGAGCTGATAGAGATTGTTCAACGCTCCGGAATCGCTGGTCCGGGCGCGGCTGAAGGAACTGGTAGCGTCGACCGTCGGCGCGAGGTCGGCTTGTTTCCCGCCGCGTTCGGCGCGGGCCTGGCGCAGCCGGGATTGGGCCCGGCGCAGGTCGAGGTTGCCGGCGACCGCTTGCTTGACGAGTTCGGTCAGCAGCGGATCATCGAAGGCGCGCCACCACTCGGCCAGCGCCTCGGGATGGGCGGCCGGGGTGACGCCGTTTCCCAGCGTGGCGTGCCAGTGTTCGGGCACCTTTGATTCCGGAGCCCGGTAATCTGGCCCGACCGCCGCGCAACCGGCCAGCCAGAGCCAGGCCAGGGTCGGCAGGAAAATTCCGGTCTTTGTCGTCATATTCCGATTCCGAAAGAGCTAGCCGGTCAGCCTTGCCAGGCGCTGTTACCGGCGAAGAGATAACCCGCTCCTCGCACGGTCTTGAGGTAACGAGGTTCGAAGGGATCGTCGCCGAGTTTTTGGCGGATGCGCGAAACGTAAATATCGATGGAGCGGTCGTAACCGTTGTATTCGGCGTTGTAGAGAAACCTGTGAATGGCGTCGCGGCTGACTATCTTGCCGGCATGGCCGGCGAGATAGTGGAGGAGATCGAATTCCCGGGAAGTGAAGCAGACCGTTTTCCCTTCGAGTTTCACCTCCCGGCGGCCGGCGTCGATGGCTAGGGCGCCCTGAACGATGGCGCGGCCGTTGCCTCCTTCGGTCAGCTTCTTCCGGCGCAGCAGGGCACGCACCCGCGCCAGGAACAGGGGGGGATTCACCGGTTTGCAGAGGAAATCGTCGGCGCCCAGTTCCAGGCCGAGAATCTGAAACATCTCGTCCTCGCAGGTGGCCAACAACATGATCGGTCCCCGGAACCGGGAGCGCGTCTCGTGACAGAGGGTGATGCCATCCAGCGGCGGAACCCGGACATCCAGCAGCAGCATCACCCAGTTTTCGTCGCCAAGGGCCTCGGCGCGAAACTCTCTTAACGACGAGCAGGCGATGGCGAAGCCGTCTTCACGCAGGCAGGCCGTGAGCGAAGCGATCGACTCAGCGTCTTCCGTCAGCAGCAAAATCGATTTTTCCGATAGCGTTTTTTCCGTCATGCGACCATTGTTCTCCCTCCTGTGCCTTTGTCGTTGCGTCATTCTTTTCGACGACTTGTCGGAAACCGCCGCATCCCCTTTGTCCGCGGTCCGCCCCCATGCGGTTTATCGACAATCGGTTGCGAACGTGTAACAAAAGGTAAAAACGTTGGGTAACTATTCAGCACGGAATTTGAAAAAAGTTCTTGACACGGTCTTTATGTCATTTTTGTAAACTCTACATGATTTGTTCGAGGGGTGCGCAAAGACCTCTCAGGAGAACCGCGCTCCTCCCTGGGGGATGATGGAGAGATAAGCTATCCCCCGGTCCGGCCCAAAAATTTCATGAAGGCAGAATGCGCTACAGGGACAAAAATTCCGTCCTGAAAACCCGTGTTACAATGCGTCATCTCATACGCGGGTGACGCAAGAATGACGATTGAAAACATTGATGTCGACGCCACCATCAAGCAGGTCAAGGCGCAACTGACCCAGGAACCGGATCTGTCGCCGGCCCTTCGGTCCAGCTTGGAGGTTCTGCTGCTTTTGGTTACCCTCTTGCTGAACCGCCTCGGGCTTAACAGCAAGAACAGCAGCAAGCCGCCTTCGACCGACCCGAACCGCAAGAAGTCACCGAAAACCCCGAGCGGGCGCAAGCCGGGAGGACAACCCGGACGCATTGGTAAAACGCTCTGCCCGGTGGCGGAGCCGGACGAGATCAAGGTTCTTCCTCTCGACCGCAAAACCCTCCCTCCGGGGCGGTACCAGCATGTCGGCTACGAAACCCGCCAGGTCTTCGATCTGGAGATCTCTCGCGTCGTCACCGAGTATCGTGCCGAGATTCTCAAGGATCACCAGGGGAAACGCTTTGTCGCCCCCTTTCCCGAGGGGGTGACCCGCTCCGTTCAGTACGGCAACGGAGTCAAGGTTCATGCCGTCTACATGTCTCAGTATCAGTTGGTTCCTTATCAGCGGATTGGCGACCATCTACTGGAACAGATGGGGGTGCCGGTCAGCCTCGGATCCCTCTACAACTTCAACCAGGAAGCGTATGAGCGCCTCGAGGTCTTCGATCATTGGGTCAAAAGTCAGCTGGCTGCCTCTCCCCTTCTGCATGTCGATGAAACGGGGATCAATGTCGGCGGTCAACGCCGCTGGCTGCACACCGTCTCCAGCGACCGCCTGACCTATTTCGCTCCGCATGCCAAACGCGGCGGCGAAGCCATCGAGGAGATCGGAATTCTACCTGGATACCAAGGCACCCTGTGTCACGATCACTGGAAGCCCTATTATCGCTATGGCGCCCGGCATGCGTTGTGTAACGCTCACCACCTCCGTGAGTTGGAGCGGGCCTTCGAACAGGACCAGCAGTCGTGGGCACAACCGATGGCGTTGTTACTCAAGGAAATCAACAAAGCCACCCTAGACGCCGGGGGCTGTCTCGATCCTCCGACCGCCGATCATTACCGCAGCCGCTACCGAGCGCTGCTGGCCGAGGCCGAACGGGAATGCCCCCCGCCCGACGAAGACCAACGAAAAGAGGGGCAACGGGGCCGTCTGGCCCGATCCAAGTCCCGCAACCTGCTGGAGCGCTTGCGGGATTACGAAGAGGATGTGTTGCGATTCATGGTCGAAGCCCACGTCCCCTTCTCCAACAACCAAGCGGAAAACGACCTTAGGATGACCAAGGTTCAGCAGAAAATCTCCGGATGCTTCCGCTCTTGGGAAGGGGCCAAGATCTTCTGCCGAGTTCGTGGTTACCTGTCGACCTGCCGCAAAAACGGCATCACGGCCGCCGAAGCCTTGCGTCTACTGTTCGAAGGCAAGCAGCCGGATTTCATGCCGCCGGATGGTGACGTGCGACCAAAATCCGATGGCCTGTCGCTGGCGGGTGAATAGTTACAAACGTTTTTCTCAAAAGGGTTTTCCCGGTCCGTGGGGAGGGGGGGCCGTCAGCCGGAGGATTTGTTCGGCCTTGGCTTGTTGCGCGGGATTCAGGAACTCTTCCCGCTGGGCATCGCTCGGATCGAGGGCCACGATCAGCAAAGCCACATCCCGTTCCGGACCTCTGCCCGGTTCTTCGCCGCCGGGAACCTCCGGGGGCCCCATGGGTGGCGCGGGAACGGCCGAGGCCTGAAAACATCCGACGGCCACCATGCAGAGCATGGCCGCGACCACCAGAAGCTGTCTTTTCATCGTCAACTCTCCTTGGGTTTGGTGTCGTTGTTGCGATTCAGCATACGCCCCGTGCCGTTAAGACGATGTTAAGAGCTGTGTCTTCCGGGTAAAGTTTTGTAAAGTTCGCCCGCCACGGGTTTTACATTTCTTTACCGTGACCCGGAGAGGATTGTACTAGAATGATCACAGGCCAACCCACGGGGAGTTTTGGATGAACCGTATTCTGGTGATCGACGACGACATTGAACTGTGCGAACTGCTGACCGACTATCTGACCCCCGAGGGCTTCGCCGTCGAGACGATCCACGATTCGCCGACGGGTCTTGCGCGTGCCGTCGGCGGCGGATTCGCTCTGGTGGTGCTGGATGTGATGTTGCCAGGGATGAGCGGTTTCGATGTGTTGCGCCAGCTTCGGGAAAAATCCCGGGTGCCGGTGCTCATGCTGACCGCGCGGGGGGACGACGTTGATCGTATCGTCGGCCTGGAGATGGGCGCCGACGACTATCTGCCCAAACCCTTCAACCCACGGGAACTGGTGGCCCGCATCCGCGCCATCCAGCGCCGGGTCGAAGCGCCTGGCGAGAGAGTCGAGGGGACCGGGGCGATTGAGGCGCGGTTGACGGTCGGCGATCTCGAACTGGATGTCAGTGCCCGCGCGGTATGGCGCGACGGCGTTGCCGTCGACCTGACTTCCGTCGAATTTTCCCTTCTCGAAGTGCTGCTGCGTTCCGCAGGCAAGGTCATCCTGCGGGAAGATCTGGTGCGCAAGGTGTTGGGCCGGCGGCTGTCCCCCTACGACCGCAGCATCGACGTGCACATTAGTAGTCTACGGAAAAAACTGGGCCATCGCCTCGGTCCCCACGAACGGATCAAGACCGTGCGCGGGGTCGGCTACATCTATGCGAAACCAGGGATCAACCACGATGCGTAGTCTTTTCGTCCGGATCTTTCTCGGCTTCTGGCTCACCGTGACCCTAGCTGGGGGCCTCATGGCCCTGGTCGCCTATCTGTCCCGACCGCCCCAGTCCCAGGCCCATCTGGATCGCAATCTCCAGTTCGCCGCACGCGGCCTCGACGGCTATGCCGAGGACGCGCTGAACATTCTCCGGGCCGGTGGCGTCGACGCCTGGCGCGCCCATTTGGCGACTCTCGATGCCGGCTCTCCCCTACCGATGGTCTTCACCGGGAAGGACCGTACCCTGGGCGATGCACCCGTTCCGGCGGCGGCCGTCGAATTCGCCGGGCGGATCTTCGCCGACCGCGCGATCCAGGCGCTGACCAGTCCGGAGTTTCTTGGCTTTGGCCGGCCCTTGACCCTGCCCGATGGGACACTGGGCGTGTTCGTCGTGCTCTTGAAAAAACCGGAACTGCCCGGATCGTCCCGGCCGGAACACGGCCCCCCGCCCGGTTTTATGGTCGGCCAACTGGCGATCTTTCTGGTGATCGGCGGCGGCATCTGTTTCTGGCTGACCCGTTCGCTGACCGCGCCCATCCGGAAATTGCGCGAAGCTACGCGGAAGTTCGCCGCCGGGGATTTTACCACGCGGGTCGGCAAAGGGATCGGCGGCAAGGACGAATTGAGCGAATTGGCGCGGGATTTCGATCGGATGGCCGAACGCATCGCCGATCTGGTCGATTCGCAGCAACGCTTGCAACGGGACATCTCCCACGAACTGCGCTCCCCGCTGACGCGTCTCAACATCGCCCTGGAACTGGCGCGGCGGCGGGTTGGAAGCGAATCCGCCGCCGCCCTCGACCGGATCGGGCGGGAAGCGGAGCTCATGAACGAGATGATCGGCCAACTGCTCGATTTGAACCTGCTGGAAACCGGCACCCGGCAAATTCCCCGGGAAGAGGTGGATCTCTCGGCGCTGGTGTCGGAAATCGTCGCCGATGCCGATTTTGAGGCGCGCGATCGCCAGCGCGCGGTGGTTTTTCGGCGAACGGATCGCATCGCCGTGCAGGGCTCGCGGGAGTTGCTGCGGCGGGGGATCGAAAACGTGATTCGCAACGGCGTGCATTACACCGGGGAGGGGAGCGCCGTCGAGGTGGCGCTGACCCAAGACGCGGCAACGGGGAGGGTCGGTATTCGGGTTCGCGATCACGGCCTAGGCGTCGCCGAAGAGGAACTGGAAAAAATTTTTCAGCCCTTTTATCGTACCGCCGTGGCTCGCGACCGCCAGAGTGGCGGCAGCGGCATCGGCCTGGCCATCGTCGAACGCGCCGTTCGGCGGCACGGGGGACGGTCGTCGCCGCCAACGCTCCAGACGGCGGACTGATTGTCGACATCCTGCTGCCGGGGTAGGTCGTGCCGCGGTGGCGGCACCAACTCCGGTATTGGAAAGGAAATCGCGATTCGCTATGAACAAGATCTCCCCCCAGCGGTTGCGCCCGCTCAACGCCGCCCCGATCAATCCCGACGGCGCTTTCGTGCTCCATTGGATGACCGCCTTTCGTCGCCCTGTTCATAATTTCGCCCTGCAGCGGGCGGTGGAGCGGGCGCTGGCATTGCGCAAGCCGCTGCTCATACTCGAGGCGCTGCGCTGCGATTATCCCTTCGCCAGCGATCGCCTGCATCGGTTCGTGCTCGACGGCATGGCCGACCATGTCCGACATTTCGCCGATTATTCAGTGCTTTACTATCCCTATGTTGAAGCAGCTCCGCGAGCGGGACGGGGGCTGCTCGAAGCTTTGGCCGCGCGCTCCTGTCTGATCGTTTCCGACGATTATCCAGCCTTTTTTCTGCCGCGCATGGTCGCGACTGCCGCCGGCCGCGTCCCGGTTTTGCTGGAGGCGGTCGATGCCAACGGTATCCTCCCCCTGCGCTCCGCCGATCGCGCCTTTCCCACCGCTTATGCTTTTCGCCGCTTTCTGCAAAAGACCCTGCCCGGCCATCTGCTGGAGTTTCCCGAGGCCGATCCGCTGGCAGGGGTGAATCTTCCTCCGCTGAAATCCTTGCCGGAGGGCATCACGGGCCGTTGGCCCCGCGCCGACGAGGCGCTGTTGGCCGGTGATCCGGCGGCCCTGGCCCGTCTGCCCATCGACCATGAGATTCCGCCGGCGCCGATTCGGGGCGGGTTCGCGGCGACCCGGGAAATCCTAGAAGACTTTCTTGAAGCGCGTCTACCTTTTTATGGCGAGCATCGGAGCGAGCCGGAAGGGGAATTCACCAGCGGTCTCTCCCCCTATCTGCACTTTGGACAGATCGGCAGTCACGAAATACTGACGGCACTTTTTGCCCGCGAAGGCTGGTCTCCCGGCCGTCTTTCGCCGGAGAGCCGGGGCAAGCGCAGCGGTTGGTGGGGGTTGAGTGCGGCGGCTGAGGCCTTTGTCGATCAACTGGTGACCTGGCGTGAACTCGGTTTCAACGGGTGCGCCTTGGGTGAACTGAACGACCTCTGGCAGGCCCTGCCGGACTGGTCACGCCTGACCTTGGCGAAGCACCGCGACGATTTTCGTCCCTATCGCTACGATCTGGCGGATTTCGCCGAAGCGCGCAGCCATGACCCCCTGTGGAACGCGGCTCAGCGCCAGTTGCGGCGGGAGGGGCGGATGCACAACTATCTGCGCATGCTCTGGGGCAAAAAGATTCTCGAATGGAGCGCGAGTCCCGAGGCGGCACTGGCGATCTTGCGGGAACTCAACGACCGCTACGCTTTGGACGGGCGCGATCCCAATTCCCTAAGCGGCATCGGCTGGTGCCTGGGGCTCTATGACCGCCCTTGGGGACCGGAGCGGCCGATTTTTGGCACGGTGCGCTACATGAGTTCGGAGAACACCGCTCGGAAGTTTTCCGTCAAGGGCTATCTGGCCCGCTACGGTGACGGAGATTGACGAGATTCTTGCTTTGCCAGCCCGGGCTCTGTTATTTTTAGTAAAACTGTTTGCAACTCTCCAGATTTTTTAAAGGAATTCCCCATGCCCGTGATCTTTTATCCCTTTTCTGCGATTCTCGGCCAAGATGCCATGAAGACCGCGCTGCTCATCAATGCTGTCGATCCGGGCATCGGCGGGGTGCTGATTCGCGGTCAGAAGGGGACCGGCAAGTCGACGGCGGCCCGCGCCTTGGCGGCGCTGCTGCCGGAGATCGAAGTGGTCGACGGTTGCCCCTGCCATTGCGATCCGGACGATGCCGCCACGCCTCACGCCGAATGCGCCGAACGTCTGGCCCGGGGGGAGACCTTGCCGCGCTTGCGCCGACCGATGCCGGTGGTCGATCTACCCCTGTCGGCGACCGAAGACCGGGTGGTCGGATCCTTGCATCTGGAGCAGGTGCTCAAGACCGGCGAGCGCCGTTTCGAGCCGGGTCTTTTGGCCGCCGCCAACCGGGGCATTCTCTATGTTGATGAAGTCAATCTTCTCGCCGACCATCTGGTTGATCTGCTTCTTGATGCCGCCGCCTCGGGGATCAATCTGGTCGAGCGGGAAGGCCTGCGCTATCAGCACCCCGCGCGCTTTATGCTGGTCGGGACGATGAATCCCGAAGAGGGAGAGCTACGCCCCCAGTTCCTCGACCGTTTCGGCCTCTGCGTCAGCGCCCAGGGACTGGAGGATGTAGCCGCTCGCCGTGAGATCGTCGCCCGACGGCTCGCGTTCGAGGCCGATGCCGCCGCTTTTCACCGGCGCTGGGAAGCGGAGGAGCGCCTGCTTGCCGACCAGGTTGTTCAAGCCCGGGCAGGGTTGTCTTTTGTCGCCGTCCCTGAGGCGATGGTCGATCTGGCTGTGCGCCTGGCCATCGAGGTTGGCGCCCAGGGGCACCGCGCCGATCTGGCCATCATCAAGGGGGCGCGGGCGTTGGCCGCTCTTCTCGAAAAGACGACGGTGACGGCGACGGAGATCGCCGAGGCGGCGCGGCTGGCGCTGCCGCACCGCATGGCCCGTTCGCCCCTCGATAGCGACGCCAATCTCGACGAGCGTCTGGCTGGGGTGATCGGCCGCCTGATCGCCGGTGAAGAGCCCCCCGGTCCGGCCGAGGTGGAGGCCGAAGTCCCTGAAGTTCTGGACGAAATGACCGATTCCATGGAAGTTCCCGGATCGATGGCGGCGGGGAGCATTCTCTTCGCCTTCCTCAAAAAAAAAGTCCGGAAACCTTCATAGAGGCTGATGACCGGATCGATCTGGGCGATCTTGAACTCAGTCCCCGGCGGTTGCCGCCGCGCCTGCGGCGGCGGGGGCAGGAGTCCGCTGGTCCGGTCACGGCGGTGCGGCCGACGTGTTCCGGCGAACGGGGTTTCGAAGTAGCGCTGGAGGCGAGTCTGCGGGCGGCGGCGCGACGGAGCGGGAGCCTGGGACGGGTTCTGGCCGCCGATCTGCACAAGAAGATCCGTCGACGTTGGCGCTATCCCCTGATCGTTTTTCTTGTCGATGCTTCCGAATCGATGGGGGAGGGGGCGGTGGCACGCATGGCGGCGGCCAAGGGGGCGGTACTGGTCCTTTTACGCGCGGCCTATATCGAGCGTTGCCGGGTGGCGCTGGTGGCTTTCCGGGGGGAAGGGGCCGAGATTCTTCTGCCGCCGACTCGCAGCATCGCCCTGGCGCGGGAACGGCTGCGGCGGCTGCCGATCGGCGGCGCCACGCCCTTGGCCGACGGACTGTGGAGCGCCTGGCGGCTGATTCGCCGGGAGCGCGCCCGCTTCCCCGGGGCGCGGCCGCTGCTGGTGGTGATTTCCGACGGCGAAGCGAATGTCCCCCTGGAGCCGGGGCGCAAGGTCATCGAGGAAGTGCTCGATATCGCCGCGCGCATGAGTAGCGAGGGGATTCCCGCCCTGGTTATCGACAGTTGTCCGCCGGACGGGCGGCATCAGGAGATGGCCCGGTTGGCCCGGGCTTTTGGCGGTGAAGTTCGCCATCTGGAGCGGCCACGGTCGAGCCAGGTGCTGGAACTGCTGCGTGAAAAAGGTTTGCCGCAGACTTGAAAGAGGAAAAAGGTGGGGAGGGGAAGTGCTCCCCGGCCTTTCGCATTGAGCGCCGGTCGCACCGGTAAGGAGGTGGTCATGACCCAAGAGAACAAGAGTCGGCGCACCCTGCGTCTGGGAGAACTGCTGCTGGTAAATCATTTTGTGACCCCGGAACAGCTGGAGAATGCCCGGCGTCAGCAGGGGTTCGAAGGGCACAAGCTCGGTTCGACACTGGTCGAGCTGGGGTATCTGAGTGTCGACGATCTGGTCAAGGCCCTGGTCATGCAATGTGGCGTGGAGGGACTCGATCTGGAGCGGATCGATCTTCAGCCCGCCCTACTTGCCTTGTTGCCCCTGGAAACGATGAAAAAGCATCAGGTTATTCCGGTGGCGGCCAAGGATCGCAAGATCGCCATGGCCATGGTCAATCCGGGGGATATCCAGACCCTGGGCGAACTGCAATTCATTCTCGGTCAGTCGATCCGGCCACTGGTGGTCCCTGCCTTCCAGATGATCGCCGCCCTCGGGTTGATCGAGAGCCGTTCGGGGCAAGTGATTAGCGGAGCTGATATCGCCCGGGCCTGCGTCTCCAAACCCAAGGAGACGGTGCTTCCCGATGTGCGCGACCTCTTCGGCAAGCTGGTGGTCAACCGCGCTTCCGATCTGCTGTTGGTGGCCGGCGCGGTGCCGAGCCTCAAGCTTAACAACGAACTGGTGCGCCTTCCTTTGCCGGTGCTGACGCCGCAGACGGTACATGATTACGCCCGGGGGATGATGACCGATTTTCAGTGGGACCAGTTTCTGCAAACCCAGGAGGCGGACTTCGCCTATTCACTTCCCGAGTGGGGGCGCTTCCGGGTCAGTGCCTACCGCCAGCGCAAGAGCATTTCCCTGGCGATCCGTCATATCGTCGAGGAGATTCCGAGTCTCGCCGGCCTCGGGCTGCCTCCGTCCTTTGAAAATTTCGCCTTGAAAACCCAGGGCCTCATCCTCATCACCGGGCCCACCGGCCACGGTAAGACCACGACCTTGGCGGCGTTGATCGACATCATCAACACCCGGCAGAAGAAGAATATCATCACCATCGAGGATCCCATCGAGTATCTACACACCCACAAATCGAGCAACGTCAACCAGCGCGAGGTGGGGGTCGATATCGAATCCTTTCATGCGGGACTGCGCCGCATCTTCCGCGAGGCGCCGGATGTCATCGTTATCGGCGAGATGCGCGACCTGGAAAGCTTCTCCATCGCCCTGCAGGCGGCCGACAGCGGCCATTTGGTGATCAGCTGCATGCACGCCAACAACGCGGTGATGGCGGTCAACCACATCATCGACATCTTCCCGCCGGAGCAGCAGCATCAGGTGCGTGCCCAACTGGCGGACAACTTTGTCTGTATCCTCAATCAGCGACTGGTAGTGAGCAAGGACGGCAAAGGGCGAGTATTGGCTTTCGAAAAACTGGAGAACACCCCACGTACCAGAAATCTCATCAGGGATCGCAAGGAAAACCAGATCCGCAGACTGATGCAGCAGAACATGGACGAATTCTGGTCGCTTGATGTGAGCCTGGCGCAGCTGGTGCGGGAGCACAAAGTCACCCTGGAGTCGCCCATGCAATACTGTCAGGAACCCCTCTTTTTCAACGAATTGGTACAACGCGGGGGGGGCTGCCCAGACCGACGGGGGCCCGTCCGGGGAGGGAAGGATAGGACGCCTCGGCAATAGCAATGTCCGCGTATTCCCGGTTGAGAGGGGGATATGAAACTTTATGTCAATAACGGTGGATCGTCATGCGCCCCTGGTCGATATAACGCTTCATCCATAGGCGTACGCTTTTTTTGCAGATCTGTCGGGTGACCGGCACCAGAAGGATGAAGCCGGACAGGTCGGTACAGAACCCGGGAGTCAAGAGCAGGATGCCGCCGACCAGAATCATGGCGCCGTCAAGGAGTTCCTCGGTGGGGAGTCTCCCTTGATTCAGCTCCCGCTGTATACGGAAGGCGAGTTCGAGGCCCTGGGTGCGGGCCAGATAAGCACCGGCGAGGCCGGTGAGGAGGATCAGGGCGATGGTCGGCGCGACACCGATCCAGGCTCCGACTTTGATGAGAATGATTAGTTCCAGAACCGGAATGAAGGTAAACAGCAGCAACAGGCGGATAAACATGCGAAAACCTCGAAAATGGTGTGTGATTTTACGTTGGCATGCTGAAATTTTGTATTAATTTTATAACTATTCGAAATTATTTTATATTTTGTTTGACTAAAAAATAGGCATGGAGGTCAAGAGCTTGTCTGGCGTGATCTCTGGCTATCTGTCCACATGGTTTTCAACAGCTTTTCCACAAAAAATGTGGAAAAGCCCGCCACGCCCTTGAGAGTTCAGGGCTTTTTGTTTTTTTGTGTCTCGGGCAATTCGGGGAAATTTCGATTTTCTAATTTTTCGATGTGGCGCGACAAAACGAGGCGATTGTGATCACGCAAGATGTCTTCGGCGTCGTCGTCGATGGCGGCCGCCAATCCGGCCAGCGTAAAAAGCAGACTTCCCAAGTGTTTACGGGCGAAGGCGCGATCATCCCGGGCGAGGGAACGGCCCAGAGCCTGCATATCCCCTTCGGCCTGTTCCAGAAATCCGGCACATCCTCCCGCCGCTTCGTTGAAACCGGTCTTCTTGGCAAGTTTGCCGGCCTTTTGCAGTGCGGGAAGTTGGCGGGGAAGATGCTCCAAGGGGTGTTCACCGGGATTCTCCGGCTTTTCCGCCCGCTTGATGGCTTCCCACTGACTAGCGAGCATGGTCGCGTCGCCGGTGGGCATGCCGGCAAAAACGTGCGGATGACGACGCACCAGTTTGTCGGCGATGGCGCGAATCACGTCGACCATCGCGAAAATCCCCCGCTCTTCATGGATCCTTGACTGGAAAACGACCTGCAGCAGGAGATCTCCCAGTTCTTCCCGCAGTTCGGCGACGTTTCCCCGGTCGATCGCCTCTATGACCTCGTAGGCTTCTTCAATAATGTACGGTTTCAGGCTTTCGGGCGTCTGTTCAGCGTCCCAGGGGCACCCCCCGGGGGCGCGCAGGCGTTCCATGATGCTCAACAGTCGAGAAAGTTCGGTCGCGGCGGGGTCGGCGGAAGGGGTAGACATAGGTGTCGGTCGCTTTGTATTTAAGAAAGAAGGTAAACGAAACACGTCAGGAGAAGACCCTAACCCATGCGCGGCAGGATTTCAATAAGAGCGGAGCGCGGGGCAATTAATCTCTTGCAAAAACCGCCTGATTGGGATACAAGGGGCGGCCTTCGGAAGGGGATGGGGTGACCCAGGTTTTCCCTTGACAAAGCGGGGGAAGTTCCTATACATAACTCCTTTCTGAGTGGTTGGGGGTGGTATGCGTCTTTCCGTTCATGACATCAGGGATGTAGGACTGGCTCTGGAATTTGTCGAGCCGGCCGAGAATTTCCCGGTGCTTGCCGAGCTTCAGGAGCGCCGTGAATGTCGCTTTCCCGAGCCTCTGCAGGTTGCCTTGCGCATTCAGCCGGCGGGGGGGCTTTTTGAGGTTTCCGGTCGAATTTCGACCCGAATCCAAGTTCCCTGTTCCCGCTGCCTCAAGCCGACCCTTCTGACCCTGGACATCCCCTTCGAGTTGTCCTATGCCCGCGAACTTCCCGAGATCGATGTGGAAGACGACGAGGAGGGGCGGGAGATCAGCGCCGAGGAGATGGGCCTGATTCTTCTGCAGGGGGACGAGATCGACTTGCGCGAGGCGGTGCAGGAACAGGTCGTCCTGGCGATTCCTTTTCATCCTCTTTGCACTCCCGGATGCCGGGGTTTGTGCCCCCAGTGTGGTGCCGACCTCAACGAAGAGACCTGTCGTTGCGCACCGACGGATTTCAACCTGAAATTCGCCGCGCTCAAGGATTTCAAGATCAATAAATGACCGCCGCCCTGATGGGGCGCGCCTTAACCGTAAGGACGGGAAGGCGATGGTGAACGACCGCCGGACTGATCCGGCCTACAAGGAGTAACGAATCATGGCTGTACCCAAGAAAAAGACTTCCAAATCCAAGCGCGACATGCGCCGCGCCCATGATTTTCTGACCGCCCCCGGCATCTCCATCTGTCCCCAGTGCCAGGAGCCCAAGCAGCCCCACCGGGTCTGTGCCGCTTGCGGCACGTATAAGGGCAAAGAAGTCGTCAGCACTCAAGACTAAGGAATTCTCTCCTTGAGTGAGAAAATCGTCGTAGCGGTGGATGCTATGGGCGGCGACAATGCTCCCGTGGTCGAGGTCGAAGCGGCGGTCATGGCCGCCCGACGCTGGGGTATTTCCATCCTTCTGGTTGGGGATTCGGCGCGTATCGCGTCCGAACTGAAAAAACACCAGACCGCCGATTTGCCCATCACCGTGCGTCATGCCAGCGAAGTTGTCGGCATGCACGATTCGGCTTCCGATGCGGTGCGCCGGAAGAAAGATTCGTCGATCCGCGTCGCCTTCAATCTGGTGAAGGGCGGTGAGGCCCAGGCGGTGGTCAGCGCCGGCAACTCCGGTGCAACCATGGCGGCCGGCATGTTTGTCCTCGGCCGGATCAAGGGGATCGACCGCCCCGCGATCGCGACGATCATGCCCAATCGCAAGGACAACACCCTGGTTCTCGATGTTGGCGGCAATGTCGATTGCAAGCCCCAGCATCTGGCCCAGTTCGCGCTGATGGGGGAGGTTTACGCCCGTCATGTCTTGGGCAAGACGGCTCCCCGTGTCGGGCTGCTCTCGAACGGTGAGGAAGAGTGCAAGGGGAACGATCTGACTCGCGGCGCGCACGGACTGCTCAAGGGCAGTCGTTCCGGTTATGTCGGTTATGTAGAGGGTCGCGATGTTTTCAACGGCTCCGTCGACGTAGTCGTTTGTGACGGTTTTGTGGGTAACGTTGTTCTCAAACTCTCCGAGGGGTTGGCCGAGGCTATCGGCTCCATGCTCAAACAGGAGATTTCCAACCGGTTCTTCGCTAAATTGGGTTATCTCTTGGCTCGTCCGGCCTTCCAAGCGTTCAAGAAAAAGGTCGATTATGCCGAATACGGCGGCGCTCCCCTACTCGGCATCCAAGGAACCGGGGTGATCTGTCATGGCGGCTCCAACGTCAAGGCGCTCAGCAATGCCATTTTCCAGGCGCGGGAATCGGTGGCCAAGGCCATCAACAATGCCCTTGTTGTCCAGTTGAGCAAGAGTCTCTTCGATGAGAAGTCGCTCACTGAACTGCTTGAGCGACAGGAAGAGGGTTCCGGGCCCGTCGTCGAAGCGGCCGGGATCTGAGCCCCGTGGCGTAATCGCCGGTCGTGAAAGAAAAATTTTGATGCACCCTTGCAAGGAAGGTGGTCGTTCAATGCTCGCTTTTGTCTTTCCCGGTCAGGGATCCCAGTTTGCCGGCATGGGGCGCGATCTGGCCGACAACTTTCCCGTGGCGCGCCAGATTTTCGAAGAAGCCAACGATGTCCTCGGTTTTGATATCGCTGCCCTCTGTTTCAACGGGCCCGAGGAGGACTTGCGACTGACCACCAATACCCAGCCGGCGATCGTCACCGTCAGTGTCGCCGCCCTGCGGGTAGTGGAGCAGGAGACCGGGCTGCGTCCCGATTACGCTGCCGGCCACAGTCTCGGAGAATTCTCCGCCCTGGTTTCCGCCGGAACCCTTAGCTTTGCCGATGCCGTGCGCACCGTGCGACAGCGGGGCGCTTTCATGCAGGAAGCGGTTCCGGTGGGGGTCGGTGCGATGGCGGCGATGATGGGTCTGGAAGAGGGCGCCATCGAAGGGATCTGCGCTCAGGCCGCTCAGGGGCAGGTCGTCTCTCCCGCCAATTTCAACAGCCCGGGGCAGGTGGTCATCGCCGGTCATGTCGAAGCGGTCGATCGCGCCATCGAGTTGGCCAAGGCGGCCGGTGCCAAACGCGCCTTGCCGTTACCAGTGAGCGCTCCCTTCCACTGTGCCCTCATGGAGCCGGCGGGTCGGCGTCTGGCTGAAGTGCTTGACGGCATTGCCTTCGCCCCCATGAACCTGCCCGTGGTTTCCAATGTCGAGGCCCGTCCAAACCAGGATTCGGCCCGTCTCAAAGAACTGCTGGTTCGTCAGGTCAGCGCCCCGGTGCGCTGGGACGAATCAGTGGTCTGCATGGCCGAACTCGGGGTGGATCGCTTTGTCGAGATCGGCCCCGGTAAAGTCCTCTCCGGATTGATCAAGCGTATCGTCAAGGGGGCTGGCGCGCAGAATGTCGAGGATGTCGCTAGTCTGAAAAAACTGTAATCGCTATCTGCCCATTTCTGCCGAATGGCGCATTGACAGGGTAGAACCTTTACTGGTAAAGAAAGGAATCACCATGGCCAAAGACCGTGTCGCGATTGTCACCGGGGCTTCCCGTGGAATCGGCAAGAGCATTTCCCTGGCCCTGGCGGCTTGCGGCGCCAAGATTGTCGCTGTCGATATCGACCTGGCCGCCACTGAGGCCTTGGTCGCCGAACTGAAGGCTGGCGGAACCGAGGCGATCGCAGTGCCGGGGAACGTGACTCTGACAGCCGACGCCGAAAAGATGGTTCAGGCAGCCGTTGAGGCTTTCGGGCGGGTGGATATCCTGGTAAACAACGCCGGGATCACTCGCGACGCCCTCTTGCTGCGGATGAAGGATGAGGACTGGGACGCGGTGCTGAACGTTAACCTGAAGGGGGCGTTCCTGTGCAGCCGGGCGGCTGCCAAGGTTATGTCGAAGCAGCGCTACGGACGGATCATCAACATTGCTTCGGTGGTCGGGCAGATGGGCAACGCCGGTCAGGCCAACTACTGCGCCAGCAAGGCCGGGCTCATGGGATTGACCCGTTCCAACGCCCGTGAGCTTGCCCGGCGCAATGTTACCGTCAACGCCGTGGCGCCCGGCTTCATCGCTACCGATATGACCGACGCCCTGCCTGAGAAGACCCGTGAGGAACTGGCGGCCCAGATCCCCTTGGAGCGGCTCGGCAGTGCGGAAGATATCGCCCATGCCGTCGTCTTCCTTGCCCAGGAGAAATCGGGGTACATCACCGGACAGGTGCTGGCCGTGAACGGCGGAATGTACATGTAGGAATCGTAACAGAAACACCAAATACCGGCCCGATCGGAGATCGGCTCGAATCACAAAGGGAGGTGAAGCAGATGGCTTCTATTGACGAAAGAGTAAAACAGATTGTGGCGGAACAACTGGGTGTGGACGCCGACCAGGTGACCAACGACGCATCCTTTATGGATGATCTGGGCGCCGATTCCCTCGACACCGTGGAACTGGTCATGGCTCTCGAAGAAGAGTTTGATATCGAGATCTCCGACGAAGATGCCGAAAAGATCCTGACGGTTCAGGACGCTATCGATTACCTTAGTGAAAACTCCTGATTAGCCGCTCCACGATGAAGGAGGAGAAGCAGGGTTTTCTCCTCCTTCATCGGTTAATCCCACCTTGTCGGCTTTCTTGACCTTGAATCGTCTCTATAATTTCTGACTTTAAATAGATAATCCGCGGCAGCAAAGCGCGCGTCGATGGAGGAAGAAACCATGCGAAGAGTCGTCGTGACGGGAGTCGGTGTTGTTTCCGCCCTGGGCACCGGGACCGAAAAGAACTGGTCGGCCTTGATGGCAGGCAAGTCCGGAATCGGCCGGATTACCCGCTTTGACGCCTCCGACCTGCCCAGCCAGATCGCCGGGGAGGTCAAAGACTTCAATCCCGAAGACTTCATCGACAAAAAAGAAGTCAAGAAGATGGACAGCTTCATCCATTACGCCCTGGCCGCCTCGGAAATGGCCATGCAAGACTCGGGTTTGCAGGTCACCGAGGAGAACGCCGAGCGCGTCGGCGTTGTCGTCGGTGCCGGTCTTGGCGGCTTACCGGCGATCGAGAAATATCATGGCGTACTGATGAACAGCGGTTACAAGAAGGTCACGCCTTTCTTCATCCCGATGCTCATCATCAACTTGGCGCCCGGCCATATCTCCATCCGTTTTGGTGCCAAGGGACCGAATCTCTCCACCGTCACCGCCTGCGCCACCGGGACGCATTCCATCGGTGATGCCTATCACATCATCAAGCGTGGCGATGCCGACGCGATGATTGCCGGCGGCGCCGAGTCGACCATTACGCCCCTGGGGATCGCCGGCTTCAGCGTCATGAAAGCCCTCTCCACCCGTAATGATGATCCGGCGGCCTCCAGTCGCCCTTTCGACAAGGGACGCGACGGTTTTATCATGGCCGAAGGGGCCGGTATCGTCGTGCTGGAGGAGTACGAATCGGCGAAAAAACGCGGCGCTAAAATCTATGCCGAGATCGTCGGTTACGGCGCCACCGGCGATGCCCATCATATCACCTCTCCCGGTCCCGATGGTGAAGGCGCGGCACGCTGTATGAAGATGGCGCTGAGAAACGCCGGCATGAACCCTGAAGAGGTCGATTACATTAACGCCCACGGCACTTCGACCCATTTCAACGATCTTTATGAAACCATGGCGATCAAGAGCGTTTTTGGCGAGCACGTGCGCAAGCTCATGGTCAGCTCCACCAAGAGCATGACCGGTCATCCCCTGGGCGCCGCCGGCGGTATCGAGGCGGTCTATTCCCTGCTCGCCATGGAGCGCGGCGCGGTTCCGCCGACCATCAACTACGAGGAACCCGATCCCGAATGCGATCTTGACTATGTCCCGAATGTGGCCCGTCAGGCCGAGGTCCGGGTAGCCATGTCTAACTCCCTCGGTTTCGGCGGTACCAACGGCACCCTGATCTTCAAAAAGGTTTGATGATGATGGTCATCGCGAGCGATCACGGCGGACTTGAACTCAAGGATGCCATCAAGAGGTGCCTCGTTTCCCGTGGCCTCTCCGTCCGGGATTTCGGCACCGACAACGGTGATTCCGTCGACTATCCCGATTTCGGCGAGAAGGTCGCGCGGGCCGTCTCCGGCGGTGAGGCCGAACGAGGTATCCTGATCTGCGGCACCGGTATCGGCATGTCCATTGTCGCCAACAAATTTCCCGGCGTACGTGCCGCCTTGGTCAACGATCCCTTTACGGCACGCATGGCCAAGGAACACAACAATGCCAACGTGCTGGTGATGGGGGGGCGGGTCATCACCCCCGAGGTTGCCTGTCGCCTGGTCGAGATCTGGCTCGACAGTCAGTTCGAGGGGGATCGTCATCAGCGGCGTCTCGATAAAATCAGCCGGATCGAGGACGAAGTTCGCAAGGCCGCCCGTTGACGGCCGGCGCTTCAGGGCAGGCCGGCGGGTCTGCCCTTTTGTTTTTAGCCACTCCTGTTTGATGCTTTCGCAGAAAGCATCAGGATTGTATGGCTAAGCAAAAAGCGCCAAATGCAAGGCGCGCAATTGGCAAGCAATGAGGCGTACTTACGTACGTCAAAGTAGTGAGCCGGTTGCAGCAACGCAGCAGTTGGTGAGTTTTTGCGACGCCATCATGTTTCGCGGGGAATGCCTCGCTCTGAAAGGTCTTTAAATCATGTCCGAGAAACTTGCCCAGTTCGATCCGGAAATCGCCGCCAGCATCCGTCGGGAAACCGAGCGTCAGGAATACAATCTTGAATTTATCGCCTCGGAAAACTTCGTCAGCGAACGGGTTCTTGAAGTTCAAGGGTCGGTGCTGACCAACAAGTATGCCGAGGGCTATCCCGGCAAGCGTTACTACGGCGGCTGTGAGTTCGTCGACGAGGCCGAGCAGCTGGCTATCGATCGGGCCAAGGAGCTCTTTGGTGCCGAGCACGCTAATGTTCAGCCTCATTCCGGTTCCCAGGCCAATATGGCTGTCTATTTTTCCGTCTGCAATCCCGGCGATACCATTCTCGGCATGAATCTCGCGCACGGCGGTCACCTGACCCACGGCTCGCCGGTCAACTTTTCCGGCAAGCTTTTCAATATCGTTCCCTACGGCGTCAAGAGAGAGACCGGCACCATTGATTACGAGGAGGTTGAGCGCCTCGCCGTCGAGCACAAGCCAAAATTGATCGTGGTCGGCGCCAGCGCCTATCCCCGCGCCCTCGATTTCCTTGCCTTCCGGCGCATCGCCGACAAGGTCGGGGCGCTGGTCATGGTCGATATGGCGCACATCGCCGGTCTGGTCGCCGCCGGTCAGCACGCCAATCCCGTTCCCCACGCCGAGTTTGTTACCACCACCACCCACAAGACCCTGCGCGGGCCCCGGGGAGGGATGATTCTCTGTCGTGAGGAGTTCGCCAAGACCCTGAACAGCAACATCTTCCCCGGCATCCAGGGCGGGCCGCTGATGCACGTGATTGCCGCCAAGGCGGTGGCTTTTAAGGAAGCCCTGACCCCGGAGTTCAAGGTTTACGCCGCCCAGGTCGTGAAAAACGCCCAGGCTCTGGCTGCCGGCCTGACCAAGCGGGGGTTCAATCTCGTTTCCGGCGGCACCGACAACCATCTGATGCTGGTTGATCTTTCCGGTAGCGAACTGACCGGCAAGGTTGCCGAGGCCACCCTGGAGAAGGCGGGGATTACCGTCAACAAGAATGCCGTTCCCTTCGATACCCGCTCCCCCTTCGTCACCAGCGGCTTCCGCATCGGCACGCCGGCCACCACCACCCGCGGCCTCAAGGAAGCGGAGATGGAGCTGGTCGCCGGCTGGATTGACCGTGCCCTGAAGAATGTGGAGAATGCCGAGGAACTGTCAAAAATCCGCGGCGAGGTCAAGGAGCTTTGCAAGAAATTCCCCCTCTACGCCCACCGGCTGATCTAAATGGAGCGGCCGAGCTGGGAGGAGTATTTCATGGAGATCGCGCGCCTGGTGTCCCGGCGTTCGACCTGTCTGCGCCGCCAGGTGGGGGCGGTGATGGTCAAGGGGAAGAATATCCTCGCGACCGGCTATAACGGTACTCCGTCGGGGATCACCCACTGTGCGCAGGTCGGCTGCCTGCGGCAGCAGCTCAATGTCCCTTCGGGTGAGCGCCACGAGCTTTGCCGCGGCCTCCATGCTGAGCAGAATGCCATCATCCAGGCGGCTAAGCACGGCATCAATATCGCCGACGCTACCCTTTACTGCACCAATTCCCCCTGCATCATCTGTTCGAAGATGCTCATCAACGCCGGGATCCAGCGGATCATCTATCAGGAAGGCTATCCCGACCTGCTCTCCATGGAGATGCTCGCCGAGTCGGGGGTCGAGGTTCTGGAATTCAGCCAGATTGTCGAAATGAGCCGGGGGGATCGTCGATGAAATGTCCCTTCTGCTCCTATCACGACACCAAGGTGGTCGATTCCCGGCTCGGTCGCGAGGGGAACAACATCCGCCGCCGCCGTGAGTGCATCTCCTGCGAAAAACGCTTCACCACCTACGAACGGGTCGAAGAGACCCTGCCGCTGGTGGTCAAAAAGGACGGCCGCAGAGAACTCTTCGACCGGTCCAAGATCATCGCCGGCATGCAGCGCGCTTGTGAAAAGCGGCCGATCTCCATCGCCGTGATTGAGAAGGAGGTCGATCGTCTGGAGCAGTCTCTGCAGGAAGGCGGCGAGAAGGAGATCGAATCGAGCCGTATTGGCGAGGCGGTCATGAACATCCTTCATGAACTGGATGAGGTCGCCTATGTTCGCTTCGCTTCGGTTTACCGGCAATTCCGCGACATCAACGAGTTCATGGCCGAGTTGACCGATATTCTCGCCAAGGGGGGAGGCAAAAAGTCTCCCTGAGTTCTTGCGTTGCCGGTTGTCCTTTGTGCTCCCCGGGCGGTTCGCGCCGCCGGGGAGTTGCTGTTTTTTCTTTTCGGAGCTGTGTATGCCCAGCGCTGTGGACTATATGGAACAGGCCCTGGCCCTGGCACGGCGGGCCGAGGGCCGGACCCGCCCCAATCCCGCGGTGGGGGCGCTGGTGGTTGCCGGCGGCGAGGTGGTTGGAGAGGGTTTTCATCCGGCGGCGGGACAGCCTCATGCCGAAATTTTTGCTCTGCGCCAGGCCGGGGAACGGAGCCGGGGAGCCGATCTCTATGTCACGCTCGAACCTTGCAGTCATTATGGTCGTACCGGTCCCTGTGCCGACGCGGTGATTGCCGCCGGGATCGTCCGGGTCTGGGTCGGCTGCGAGGATCCCAACCCCCAGGTGAGCGGTCGCGGCATCGGTCGCCTGCGAGATGCCGGTATCGAGGTGGTGGTGGGGGTTTGTGAAAGCGATTGCCGGCGTCTGATCGCTCCCTTCGCCAAGCACATCCGCACCGGTCTGCCCCATGTCACCCTGAAGACCGCCATCACCCTGGATGGCAAGACCGCCACCGCCTCCGGGGACTCCCGCTGGATCTCGGGCGGCGCCAGCCGTTTGCATGTGCATCGCCTGCGTGACCGCATCGACGCCATTCTCGTCGGCAGCGGTACCGTCCTCCACGACGATCCGCAACTGACCACCCGCCTCCCTGAGGGCGGGCGCAATCCCCTGCGGGTGATTGTCGACGGGCAGTTGCGCTGTTCCGCCAATGCCCGTATTTTCGACACGACCGAAGCGCCGACCCTGCTTGCCGTCACTTCCGCCGCTCCTGAAGAGAAGTTGGAGCGCCTGCGCGCGCGGGGGGTGGAGGTACAGGTCATCGACGGTCCCGACGGCCATGTCGATCTCGTTGCTCTCTTGCGCCTGCTCGGTGCCCGGGGGGTGCAGAGCCTGCTTCTCGAAGGGGGAAGCGGCCTCAACGGGGTCTTTCTGCGTCGGCGGTTGATTGACCGCATGCTCGCCTTTATCGCGCCGAAGCTGGTGGGGGGGGCGGATGGCTACGGTATCTTCGCCGGTTCCGGGGTGCTGCGCCTGGCCGACGCCTTGAGCCTGGAGGATGTGCGTTTCAGCCGCTTTGAAAACGATCTGCTGATCGACGGGGAGGTGCTGTCATGTTCACCGGACTGATCGAGGATCTGGGCACGGTGCGTGAACTACGCAAGGGGGCTGCCGGCGCTCGTCTGACCGTGGCAACCGCCATCCCCATGGAGGAACTGGCACTGGGGGAAAGCATCGCCGTCAATGGCATCTGCCTGACGGTGACGGGGTTCGGCGGCGGCTCATTCACCGCGGACGTCTCCCCCGAAACCCTGGGGCGCTCCAGTCTCGGCGGACTCCTCCCCGGCAACCGGGTCAATCTCGAACGGGCCCTGCGCCTCGGCGATCGCCTCGGCGGACACTGGGTCAGCGGGCATGTCGACGCGGTCGGTATCCTGGAAGAACGGCGGCTGGATGGTAACGCCTGGCGCCTGACCTTTCGCCTTCCCGCAGAGGTCAACCGTTATGTGGTGGAGAAGGGTTCGGTGGCCATCGACGGCATCAGCCTCACCGTCAACAGTGTCGGCGACGAAACCTTTTCCGTGGCGATCATTCCCCATACCCTGGAAATGACCACCCTCAAGGAGTCCCGGGCCGGGATGCGGGTGAATATCGAAACGGATATTCTCGGCAAGTATGTGGAGCGCCTGCTCGGGCGCTCTCCCCGGGACGAGACCCGCGCTGCCGTCGATCTTGAATTCCTTGCCAAGCATGGATTTCTGTGACATAGTGGCGGGCCGAAAAAAAGGAGTTTTTCTCATGCCTATCGCCAAGATCGAAGCCGCCTTGGAGGATATCCGCCAAGGCAAAATGGTCATTCTTATCGATGACGAAGACCGTGAAAATGAGGGCGATCTGACCATGGCCGCCGAAAAGGTCACCCCCGAGGCCATCAACTTCATGGCTCGGGAGGGACGCGGCCTGATCTGCCTCTCCCTGACCGAAGAGCGGGCCGATCACCTCGATCTGCCTCTCATGGTCCAGAACAACAGCTCGTCCTTTGGCACCGCCTTCACCATCTCCATCGAGGCCCGCCGTGGTGTCACCACTGGCATCTCCGCCGCCGACCGGGCGCGCACCATCCAGGTCGCCATCGCCGATGACAGCACTGCTCGCGATCTCGCCCGTCCCGGTCACGTTTTCCCCTTGCGGGCGAAAAAGGGGGGCGTGCTGGTACGCGCCGGTCAGACCGAAGGGTCCGTCGATCTCGCTCGCCTCGCTGGACTCAAACCAGCCGGGGTGATCTGCGAGATCATGAACGAAGACGGCACCATGTCCCGTCTGCCGGAACTGAGGAAGTTCGCCAAGCAGCACGGACTGAAAATCATCTCCATTGCCGATCTGGTTTCCTACCGCATGCGCAAGGAGCTCTTGGTGCGGCGCGCCGCTGAAACGGTCATTCCCATCCATGACTGTGGCGAATTCGCGGCCATCGCCTACGAAAACGACGTTGACCATGCCCAGCATCTGGCCCTGGTCAAAGGGACGATCGATCCGGAAAAGCCGGTTCTGGTGCGGGTTCACTCCGAATGCCTGACCGGGGATGTCTTCGCTTCCCAGCGCTGCGACTGCGGCGAGCAACTCCATGCCGCCATTCACCAGATCAACGAGGAAGGCTGTGGGGTTCTCCTCTACATGCGTCAGGAAGGGCGGGGCATCGGTCTGATCAACAAGCTCAAGGCCTACGCCTTGCAGGATCAGGGCTGCGACACCGTTGAGGCGAACGAAGCCCTCGGCTTCAAGGCCGACCTGCGCGATTACGGCATCGGTGCCCAGATTCTCTCGGAACTGGGGGTGCGCAAGATCCGTCTGATGACCAACAATCCGAAGAAAATCATCGGCCTCGAAGGCTACGGTCTGGAGGTTGTCGAGCGGGTGCCGATCCAGATGCCCGCCTGCGAAACGAACAAGCGCTATCTCACCACCAAGCGTGAGAAACTCGGCCATCTGCTGGAAAATCTCTGAGCCGGATTGGGGGAGAAACGATATGAGCCATGTGATTGAAGGACATCTGGACGCCGGTGGGCTGCGCTTCGGACTGGTGGTCAGCCGTTTCAACAGCTTCATCTGCGACCGTCTGGTGGAAGGAGCCGTCGACGCTCTCGTCCGTCACGGTGCCGATGCCGCGAGTATCGACATTGCCAAGGTGCCTGGTGCGTTCGAACTGCCGCTGGCGGCTCAACGTCTGGCCCAGAGTGGCCGTTACGATGCCTTGGTTTGCCTCGGCGCGGTGATTCGCGGTTCCACCCCCCATTTCGATTACGTCGCCGCCGAGGTTTCCAAGGGCCTGGCCTCCGTCGGCTTGGCGACCGGGCTGCCGGTGGCCTTTGGCGTGCTCACCACCGACACCATCGAGCAGGCCATCGAGCGGGCCGGGACCAAGGCCGGGAACAAGGGCTTCGAGGCCGCCGTCACCGCCATCGAAATGGTCAACTTCTTGAAGAAACTGTAGGATTCATGGCCAAGGGAATGCGCAGGCAGGGGCGGGAGCTGGCCCTGAAACTCATCTACAGCTTGCAGGATCAGGATTCGTCCTTAGAAGAGGTCTTCGCCGATTTCTGGGAGAATTTCCGTTTTCGCGACGATGTCCTCGGCGATCCCCTCGACGAGTTCAACCTCCCGATTCCGCTTGAGGTGCGCGAATATGCCGAGGGACTGGTGCGCGGCGTGGCCGATTACCTCGAACGCATCGACCAGATGATCGAAGAGCTTTCCACCAACTGGGCCCTCGACCGCATGGCCCGGGTCGATCTCTCGCTGCTGCGGCTGGCCGCTTACGAGCTGATGGCCCGTCCTGACGTGCCCACCAGCGTCGCCATCAACGAGGCGATCGAGATCGGTAAAATCTACGGCACCAAGGACACCCCGGCCTTTGTCAACGGCATTCTCGACAAAATATCCCGCGCTTGCCGTCCTGCCGGATCATGAGCCGTCTGAGCCGGTCTGATGAGCCTCTCGACCGGTTGCCGGGAGAAGTGGCCGCCGCCTTCATCTTCACCGATGTTCGTCCACCCCGGGGCGGCGCCGCTCTGCTCGACTGGCGACTGAACGGGCGCCTCAGCCGCATGCTCCTCCACGGTGAGGCCGAAGGTGGGCTCGGCGAACATATTCTGGTCGCCAATAACGGCAAGCTGGCCGCCGACTGGGCGCTTTTCGTCGGCGGCGGGACCGCTCCGAAGCGGCTGTCCGCTTCCTCCCGCAAACTTCTGCGCCATCTCCTCGACGTCTGCCGCCAGGCCGGCTTCAGTCGTCTGGCCATTGGCCTGAGCGCAGCCGACGCGGAGGAGGCCGAAACCCTGGAAGAGGCGTTGGGCGAGATTCTGGCCGAGACCGCCGGTTCCAAAATGGAATGTCTTTTGACTATCGATGACGATCTCTGAGGATTCGTTTCCGGTCCTTCATGTACCAGCCAAACACGAGGATTCCATGAAAGAAATCAGCATAGGCCTGCTTGGCTTCGGCACCATCGGCACCGGCGTGGTCAAGGTGCTTCAGAACAATGCCCAACTTCTGCAGGATCGTCTCGGGGCCAAGCTGACCTTGGCCCGCATCGCCGATCTCGACATCACCACCCCTCGCGCCGTCACCGTCGCGCCCGAACTGCTTACCACCGACGCCGACGCCGTTCTTACCGATCCCGCTATCGATCTGGTCATCGAACTGATCGGCGGTTACGAGCCGGCGCGCAGCTTCGTGCTCAAGGCCATTGCCAACGGCAAGCACGTAGTCACCGCCAACAAGGCTCTGCTCGCCCTGCATGGCGCCGAGATCTTCGCGGCCGCCCAGCAAAAAGGGGTGGATGTCTATTTCGAAGCGGCGGTGGGTGGCGGCATTCCGATCATCTCGGCGATCAGGGAAAATCTTTGCGCCAACCGCTTCACCAGCATCTTTGGTATTCTCAACGGTACCTGCAACTACATCCTCTCGCGCATGACCAACGACGGCGACGATTACGGCGCGGTGCTCAAGGATGCGCAGGAACTCGGCTATGCCGAGGCCGACCCGACTTTCGACGTGGAGGGGATCGACACCGCCCACAAACTCGCCATCCTCATCTCCCTCTGCTTCGGCACCCGGGTGCGCTTCAAGGACATCCACACCGAGGGGATCAGTAACGTCTCGGCCCTCGACATCCACTTCGCCAGCCAGTTCGGCTATCGCATCAAACTGTTGGCTATCGGCAAGAACGATAACGGCCAGATCGAGGCCCGCGTCCATCCCACGATGATTCCCGACAACTACCCCCTGGCCGATGTCCACGGCGCTTTCAACGCCGTGCGCCTGGTCGGCGACTTCCTCGGACCGGCCATGCTCTACGGCCGGGGCGCGGGGATGGACGCCACCGCCAGCGCGGTCATGGGGGATGTCATGGCCATTTCCCGGGATATGCTCTGCGGCGTCGCCGGCCGCACCCCGGCGCTGGGTTACGTTTCCGAGGCGATCAAGGATTTGGCGATCAAGTCGATGGACGACATCGTCAGCCAGTACTATCTGCGCTTCGCCGCCGACGACAAGCCGGGCGTGCTTTCGCAGATATCCGGTATCCTCGGCAAGTACGAGATCAGCATCACCTCGATGATGCAGCCCGAACGGCAGATCGGCGGCGGCGTGCCCATCGTCATGATGACCCACGACGCCAAAGAAGCCAACGTGCGCAAGGCCCTGGCTGAGATCGACGCTTTGGCGGTAATCAAGGAACAGAGCCGGTTCATCCGCATCGAGAACGAGCTGGGGTAGGGAAGATTTCAGCCGAGTTTGAAGACAAGAAAGGCGTCCACAAGGGCGCCTTTCTTGTTGGCGGGGCAGTGGGAGTCTTGCTTTATTCGGCGTCATTCCGACCCCGGTTAATGAGGGGGACGGTTTTTTACGAAATTAAAGTTATTTGTGTATTCACGAAACGCATCTGAGTGTTATAGAAATTAGTTGTTCCAGTTATCCCTTAACAGACACCGGGAGGATAGATTACGCCATGTTCGGACTCATACCCAAGGACGAGAAATTCTTTCAGATGTTCAAGGAGATGGGCACCATCGTCACCGAGGGGGCCGAACTCCTGCGGGTGATGCTGAACGATTTTGAAAATCCTGTCGAAAGTCAGCGCCGCATCAAGGATGTGGAGCATCGGGGGGATCATCAGACCCACGAGATCATCAAGAAACTCAACAAAAGTTTCATCACCCCCTTCGACCGGGAGGACATCTACGCCCTGTCGGCGGCCCTGGATGACATCCTCGACCTCATCGACGCCAGCGCCCAGCGCATCGTTATGTATAACGTGGAGAAGCCCACGCCCGAATCCAAGGAACTGGCTTTCATTATTCTCAAGAGTTGCCAGACCATCGAACGGGCCCTGGCCCGTTTGGGGGGCAAATTCGAACAGATCGCCGAGCACTGCCGGGAGGTGAACGCCCTGGAAAACGAGGCGGATCGAGTCTGTCGCGAGGCCATCAGCCGACTTTTCGACGAGGAAAAAGATCCCATTCAACTCATCAAGTGGAAGGAGATCTACGAGACCCTGGAAACGGCCACAGACAAGTGCGAGGATGCCGCCAACATTCTGGAAAGTGTGGTGGTGAAAAATGCCTGAAGCGGCTTTCCTCCTGCTGGTGCTGGTGATCCTGGCGGCCCTGGTCTTCGATTACATCAATGGCTTTCACGACACGGCCAACGCCATCGCCACCTGCGTGTCGACCCGGGCACTCTCGGTAAGATCGGCGATCATCATGGCCGCCGGTCTCAACTTTTTGGGCGCGATGGTTTCGACCAAGGTCGCCGCCACCATCGGCAAGGGAATCGTCGATCCGGTGAACGTGACCCAGATGGTGGTGCTGGCGGCGATCCTGGGGGCCATCGCCTGGAATCTCATCACCTGGTATTACGGACTGCCGTCGTCCTCGTCCCACGCCATTATCGGCGGCATGATCGGCTCCACCGTTATCCATGCCGGCTCCTCGGTCCTGCACTGGGCCGGGCTCAAGAAAATTATCCTTTCCCTGATTCTCTCCCCCATTGTCGGCACCGCCGTCGGTTTTCTCTTCATGGTGATCATCCTTTGGATTTTCCGTAACAGCGCGCCCTATCTACTCAACAGGAATTTCCGGCGACTTCAGATTCTCTCGGCGGCGGTCATGGCTTTTGCCCACGGCACCGCCGATGCCCAGAAATCCATGGGCATTATCACCCTGGCCTTGGTGAGTTACGGTTCCCTGTCCGCCTTTGTCGTTCCGACCTGGGTCAAGGTGACCTGCGCCGTGGCCATGGGGCTGGGAACCGCTGTCGGTGGTTGGCGTATCATTAAGACTATCGGCAAGGATTTCGTCAAGTTGCAGCCGATTCACGGTTTCTGCGTGGAAACCGCGGCCGCTGGGGTCATCATGGGCGCCGCGTCCATCGGGATGCCGGTCAGCACCACTCATGTCATCACCTCGGCGATTCTGGGGGTGGGGGTGTCCAAGAGAATGACGGCCGTCAACTGGAACGTGGCCTACCGCATCGTCTGGGCCTGGGTGCTTACCATCCCCGCTTCCGCTACCATGGGGGGGATTGTTTATTTGCTCATGAGTCCGTTTTTGGGGCAATAATTCAGCATGGGAATCTTTCCCGTTTCAGGAACTCCGATAACAAGAAAGGCGCCCTTGCGGGCGCTTTTCTTGCTGGGGGGCAGGGGGGAGCAGTTTTCGCCTTGTCCGGCAGCGGGCTTTAGGCTAACGTCGGTTTTGCGGGACGCAATGGTCGAGAAAAGACTATTAACGACTCACGCAGCCGCAGGGGGTGTGAGTCGTTAAATGGGTAAATTCAGTTGTTTATGGTTAAGTTGCTCAGAAGAAAAGACCAATATGAGTATTTGCCCCTTCTGCAATTCGGACACATCCCGGGTTCTCACGGCCAACGACAACGCCATCGCCATCCCCGATGGTTTCCCCGTCACACCTGGTCACACCCTGATTATCCCCAAACGTCATATCGCCTCTTTCTTTGAGGCGACTAGAGAAGAGCAGGCGGATTTGCTCGCCCTCCTTGCCGAAATGCGGCAGCGTCTGATTGAAGAGCGAAAACCCGACGGCTTCAATATCGGCATCAACGATGGTGCCGCGGCAGGTCAGACCGTCATGCATCTGCACATCCACCTGATCCCCCGCTATGCCGGGGACATGCTCGACCCGCGCGGCGGTGTACGGTGGATTTTCCCCGATAAGGCGGTGTACTGGGACAAATGACCACTCGATCGTTTTCTTGGTCTTTGGCAATCAGTAACCGGAGAGTGGAGGGGGAGGGCAAATCTTGCAACGCTACAATTTGCCAATTTTTACTGCAGGTAGCTTTCACGGAAATTTTAAGAACGTGGTTTACCACACCTCGCGTAGGCTCCGTTAAGCCGCCAAGGCATCCCCTGCCAGGATAATCTCTCGCAGAGGTCCGTGAAGTCCCCCTTTGTCCCCCGATCCGATTTCTTCGGTTCCCCGTGACGGGCCAGCAGAAAGTGATAAAAATCCCGGATATTGCGCCCTGACGAGGGCGGCAACAAGGTAAGGTCAAGATGGTCGGATGAATCTTTTCATCAGTAAAACCTCCTGTCTGTCTGGAACCGTAGCATAGGCTATCGCTGCAACGATCTTGAGCCAAAGGGAAAATATGCGAAAGCTTCGGAATCAGGAGGGTTTTGCCTTACTGGCGCCGTTCCGAAGAATGCCGTTGACAACCACCTAGTCCTCGGCTATTCATCGTCCGTTCGCAATCCCCATTCCCCCGGCGAGATCTTCCATGTCCAAATTCATGCTGGTCAAACGCTCGATCTTTCTTCTGGTGCTGATGCTTATCCTGGCCCCCGGCATGGCCCGGGCCGCCGGGAAGACCGCCCGGATTCATCCCGACACCCCCCAGCCCAGCCGTTTCGTGGTCGAGGGGACGCGGCTTGTCGACCACGCCGACGGGCGGGCGGTTTTTTTTCGCGGCATGGGCTATTCCCCCTATATGCCGGGGGAGACCCCCCAGCACGGGGCGGGGCCGGGAAACGACGGGCGCTATACCCAGCATCTGGCGCTGCTCAAGGAGATGGGGGTGAATTACCTGCACGTCTTCCCCCTGCGCATGCCGGCCAACTTCTTCACTGCCCTCGACGCCACCGATCTGGTTTACGGTCAGGATATCTGGATCGACCCCTTCACCACCGACCTGCTGGACGAGGACTACCTAGCGAAGACCCTCGCCACTATCCGTCAGGTCATCGACCACACCTATGCCGTCGGTCGGCCCGAGCGCCTGGTGCTCTTCTCCATCGGCGACGAGTTGCAGGCGGCGACGGTGGAGCGCACCAACAAGCTTCATCCCGAAGTGCGCGACTACCGGGGCAAATATCTGACCGTGACCGGGCGCACCGCGTCCGAGGTCGCCCTGGCCCGACTCATCGACCAGGCCATGGATTATGAGCTGACCCGCTACGGCCGCCGCCATCTCTACACCCACACCAGCTGGACGCACATCGGCCCCATCGCCGATCGCCCCGACCTGGAACTCCCCCGCGAGCACCTGCTGGCGCCGGACATGGGCGATCTCATCTGCCTGAATGTCTACACCTACGCCAACGGGGTGAAAACCTCGCCGCCCGGGTCGGTGACCGGGACCAGCTATCAGGGCTATCTGGAGGAACTCGCGGCGACCACCAGCCTGCCGATCCTGGTGACCCAGGTGGGGTTTTCGACTTCGCCGATCATGCCCCGGCCGGAACTGGCCGATTACGGCGGCAACCGGGCGGAGCGGGTCGCCGAGGGTTTCCGTTCGGTCTGGCAGGATATCCGTAGCGCGCGCGGGGCCGACCGCTTCTGCGGCCTGGTCTTTTTCGAGTTTCAGGACGAGTGGTGGAAGATCGGCTGGACCCCCGAGGACGAGTTCCGCCACGAAGCGGGGGACCCCGAGGAGTGGTTCGGGATCTTTGAAGTGGGCCGGAACAACAAGCTCTTTCCGAAGGGGGATCTCCCCGAGGTGGTGCGGCGTTTGTTCACCGGCCCCTGATATTAAAACAACCTTTTTTGTCGATAAGCATACTGCCCATGTTTAAGCTTCTGGCCTATCTGTCTCTGCTGGTTCTCACCCTGACTCCCTTTTTCCGCCGCCTTGCGCTCAGCGGCGGCGGTGAATATATCGGGCTGCTCTCCGACGCCGGGGTGGGTCTGCTCCTGCTGGTCCTGCTCGTCTGGGCGCCTCGGCCGGTGCGCATCCTGCTCGCCCTGCTCTGGACGGCGTTCATGATTGGCGCCCATGAACTGGTGGCGGCGATGAATCGTCTGCCGACCTGGCAGGATCTGCACTACCTGACCAATCCCGATTTTGTCCAAAAGAGCGCCTCCGGTTTCAATTTTTCCGCTCCCGGGCTGGTCTGGCCGCTGGCGGTCTCGGCGCTGCTGGTCGCTGTCTTGCCCCTTGCCCGGCCGCGTCTTCGCTATGCCGTGCCTCTACTTGCCGTCGGTGTCGCCATTCTCGGTCTGCACACCCATCTGAGCCTCGCTCGCGACGACCTCGCCGTCATCCCCCGGCACAACGCCCTGCACTGGTTTATCATCGATACCTTCTTTGCTCCGCCGCCCTTGACCGCCGAGGATCTGGCCAACTTCCAACTTCCTTCAGGGCTTGATCGGGCCGATCTCGACGGCAGTCCCCTGATGCTCAAGGGTAAGGCCAAAAATGTGCTGATCATCACTCTGGAGGGGATTCCCGGGCTCTACCATCCCGAGATCCGTCAGGCCATGGGGGTGAGGGATTACGACAAGGTGACCATGACCCGCCTGGCCGAAAGCACCCCCGGGGCGATGCTGATCCCGGACTTCACCGTTCACAGCCATCAGACGATTCGCGGTCTTTACGCCCTGCTCTGTGGCGATTTCAGCAAACAGTCCTGGAGTACGGCCAAGGCGGTGGAGCTTTCCGGCAATCCGCAGCGGGCCGCACAATGCCTGCCCGCCCAGCTTGCCGCCCATGGCTGGGAGAACCACTATCTGCAAGGGGCCGGGCTCGCCTTCATGGGCAAAGACCGCTTCATGCCCCTGATCGGTTTCGATGAGGTGCACGGCTCGGAATGGTTCACCGAACCCAACCCCTATCCCTTTGAGTGGGGGGCGATCGACGCGGTCCTCTTTCGCGGCGCCCGCGCGTATATCGCCGACCTGCGGAAGAAGGAGAAGCCCTGGATGCTGACCTTGCTGACTGTCGGCACCCATCAGCCCTACGCTGTGCCCGATGAAATCGTCGCCCGCTATCCCGACCGCCGCGCCGCCACCGTCGATCAGCTCGACCAGGCCCTCGGCCGCTTCATCGACGATCTGCGCGCGGACGGGGTGCTGGAGGATACCTTGGTGATCATCGCTTCAGACGAATCTCACGGCGCGGAAATCGGGGACTGGACCAGCAGTTGGGGGCTGGGGATGATTCTGGCGCCGGAAGACGAGGCCTTGCCGCGTCTCAAACCGGGGGGTTACGGTCTGGTCGATACGGAGATTTCGATCCTCGATTATCTCGGCCTGCCGGTGCCGGAGGGCGTTATCGGCCGCAGTTTCTTCCGTGATTACGAAACGCCTCGGGAGATGGTCGCCTTCACCGCTTCCAAACGCCGTCGGCATACGGCCGACAACCTCCGCTACGAATGCAGTGATGACGGTCGTTGCCGGGTCGGAAAGGCCGACAGTCTGCTTGGGCCGCCCCCGGCCGAGTTCACCCGGGATACGCAGGGACGCCGAAATCCGGTCTTTCTCATCGACGCTGCTCTCGACCGCAAGCTTCTTCCCAAGGCGGGGGCGCGGGTGCTGGACTTTGCCGACGGCGAAATCCGCTCCCTGCCGGAGAAGATCCGCAGCGAATGGTCCGATACCCTGGTTGGTGCCCAGGGGCTCGATTTCCCGGCGAACTCCAGGGTTCATGTCTCGATCCGGGTGAAGATGCTTCAGGCGCCGCCGGAAGGGGTGCAGCTCAAGTTGATTCTGAAGATGTGGGAACATACCATCAACAGCATCCCTTACCCCGAGTTCCCCGTTCTGCGTGCGCAAGAGGAAGGGACGGTCGAATTCTTCTTCGACAACCCGGAAGAACGGCGGTCCTTCTCTTTTCATCTGATCGGGGAAGGGAAAGATGCGATCGTGCAAATGGAAGAGTTCAAGGTATCCGTGGAGATCTGACGCCGGAACAGCTCAGGGCAGAATTTTCGCGCACAACGCCAAGGCCGCTTTGGGAATGATACCGGAGCGGCCTTGGCGTTTTTTGTCAGCCCTTAGGAGAGGCGTCCCGTTTGCCGTAAGGCTTCGTATAAAACAATGCCGGCGGCGGTGGAGAGGTTGAGGCTGCGGACGATAGGGGAGAAGATAGGGATGCGCAGGCAGCGCTCGGGGTGGGCGGCGAGCAGGTCTGCGGGCAGCCCTTCGGTCTCCTTGCCGAAGACGAGAAAATCACCGGGCAGAAACTTGGCTTCGACATGGCTGCGGGCGGCTTTTTTCGAGGTGTACCACCAGTGCCCGCCGGGAAAGGCCGCTTCCAGTTGGGGGAGGGAGTCCCAGCGGCGCACGTCGATGGCTTCCCAGTAGTCGAGCCCGGCGCGCTTCAGTTGGCGGTCGTCGATGCTGAAGCCGAGTTTGCCGACCAGATGGAGGATGGTGCCGGTGGCGCCGCAGAGCCGGGCGATGTTGCCGGTGTTGGGGGGGATTTCCGGCTCGACCAGGACGATGTGAAAGGGCGGCGCGGTCACGGACTCAGTCCCGCCAGCGGCGATGGACCCAGAACCACTGGGTCGGCGCCCGCCGCACTGCCGCTTCGATGTTGGCGGTCAGGTGGGCGGTGTTGCGGATTACCGCCTCTTCCCCCGGCTCGTCGGCGAAGAGGATCGGCGGCTGGGCGATGATTTCGTAACGGAAATCGTCGGTGCGGTAAGAATAGATGGGGACGATGGGGATGCCCTGCTTCATGGCGAGTTGGGTGATAATCGGCGTCGTCCAGGCCTTGCGCCCGAAGAAATCGACGGGGACCGCCTCGCTCCGGCTGATGTGCTGGTCGAGGAGGATGGCGATCATGTGTTTTTCGCCGAGGGCCCGCAAAATCCGCCGGGCGCCTTTTTTACTCTCTAGGCAGCGGCCCCCCCCGGCTTCCCGCAATCGTTCGAAATAGCGGTCGACGTAAGGGTTTTTCATGCGCTTGGCGACGAAATCGACGGGAAAGCCCAGTTGCGGAATCAAAAAGGTTCCCACCTCCCAGAAGCCGATGTGCCCGGTCAAAAGCAGTACCCCTTTGCCCAGGGCGTGGGCCTGGTGCAGATGTTCCATGCCGATGAGAGTGAAGTAGCGATCCAGGTCGGCCTGGCCGCGAAACAGGTCGATGCGCAGCATCTCGACGGCGCCCACCCCAAGATTCCGAAAGACTGCCCGTACATCGGCCTCGATCTCCGCACTCGATTTTTCCGGATAGGCGCGGCGCAGGTTGTCGCTGGCGGTGGTGACGCGCTTTTTCTGCGTCAGGCGCGCCAGTTCCCCCAGCTTTGCCCCCAGGCGCAGGGCGGTGACGCGGGGCAGGGCGCGGGTCAGAGCGGCCAGGGTCAGAAAGAGCAGGTATTCGAGCCGGTAGCGGGCGCGGCTGTGTCGCTTTTCTCGCGGTTGCTTGCGGAAGCCGTGGGGGGCGGGGTGGTCATGGGATGGGGTCATGGGCGCCTCGTCGCGGCGGGGGTAAAGCGTTCCGCCAGGTTGGTTACGGGCGCGAAGTGTAGCATTTCAGAGAACCCGGGGCAATAAAAAGGCGGACCCGGAAGCCGGGTCCGCTTGGAGCGAAAATCCCTCTAAAATGGCGGCTGGGCGCGGCTTAGTGGGCGGCGGCGCGCAGGGCTTGATCGAGATCGGCGAGAATGTCGTCGAGATCCTCGATGCCGACCGAGACCCGGATGAAATCCTCGGTGACCCCGGCGGCGCGCTGTTCCTCGGGGGTCAGCTGCTGGTGGGTGGTGGAGGCCGGATGGATGACCAGGGTCTTGGCGTCGCCGATGTTGGCGAGATGGCTGGCCAGTTTCACTCCGTCGATGAAGCGCGCGCCGGCGGCGGTCCCGCCCTTGATGCCGAAACCGATGATCGCCCCTTGCCCCTTGGGCAGGTAGCGCAAGGCGTTGCCGTGGTCCGGATGGCTTTCCAGGCCGGGATAGTTGACCCAGGCGACAGCGGGATGCTCTTCGAGGAAGAGGGCCACGGCCAGGGCGTTTTCGCAGTGACGGGGCATGCGCACATGCAACGTCTCCAACCCCTGCAGCAACTGGAAGGCGTTGAAGGGGGAGAGACAGGGGCCAAGATCGCGCAGTAGGGTCAGGCGCATTTTCAGGATGTAGGCGAGGCGGCCGAGGGCCTGGTGATAGATCAGGCCGTGATAACTCGGGTCGGGCGTGGTGAATTCGGGGAAGCGCCCGCTCGCCCAGTCGAAGTTGCCGCTGTCGACCACGGCGCCGCCGATGCTGGTGCCGTGGCCGCCGATGAACTTGGTCAACGAATAGCAGACGATGTCGGCGCCGTGCTCGATGGGGCGGAAGAGGGCGGGCGTGGCGACGGTGTTGTCGACGATGAAGGGCAGCCCGTGGTTGTGGGCGATTTTGGCGATGGCGGCAAAATCGTCGACATTGTTCTTGGGATTGCCGATGGTTTCGGTGAAGACCGCTTTGGTCTGGTTGTCGATGGCGGCGGCGATGGTCTCCGGGCGCGAGGCGTCGACGAATTTCACCGTGATGCCCATGCGTCCGAAGGTGTGACGGAAGAGGTTGTAGGTGCCGCCGTAGAGGGAGCTGCTCGACACGATGTTGTCGCCAGCTTGGGCGAGGTTGAGAACCGCCAGGAAGATCGCCGAGGACCCGGAAGACAAGGCGAGGGCGCCGACCCCGCCGTCGAGGGCGGCCAGGCGTTTTTCCAGCACGTCGGTGGTGGGGTTCATCAACCGGGTGTAGATGTTGCCCATTTCTTTCAGGCCAAAGAGGTTGGCAGCGTGTTCCGTGGAGTTGAAGACGTAGGAACTGGTCTGATAGATGGGAACGGCGCGGGAGCCGGTGGACGGGTCGGGAACCTGTCCGGCGTGGAGAGCGCGGGTGCCGATCCCCTGGGGATGGGATTCACTCATGATCATCTCCTCTATGATATTGAAAGATGGAAAGCTTCTCTTGGGTTTAAAAGTCAATTTAATTTGTATATTTATCTAGCAATACAAAGTAATTATGTCAAGAACACTTTTTGATTAAAAAACTAGCAACTTATGGGGAAAACAAAAAGGCGGACTCTTGCGAGCCCGCCCGGGGAATGGGGATGTTTGCCGGGATCAGCCGGCGTTGAGTGCTTGGTCGACATCGGCGATGAGATCGTCGATATGCTCGATGCCGACGGAGAGGCGGATCAGATCGGGAGTGACTCCTGAGGCGATCTGCTGGGCCTCGGAGAGTTGCCGATGGGTGGTACTGGCCGGGTGCAGTACGCAGCTGCGAGCGTCTCCCACATGCACCACCAGGGCGATGATTCTCGTCGCTTCCATGAAACGGGTGCCCGCCTCCCGTCCTCCTTGAATGCCGAAGGTCAAAACCCCGCTCGCCCCTTTGGGCAGGTATTTTTGCGCCAGGGAATAGCTCGGGTGGCTCTCCAGCCCGGGATAGTTGACCCAGGAAACCTTCGGGTGCTGTTGCAGGAAGTGGGCGAGGGCCAGGGCGTTGGCGCTGTGCCGCTCCATGCGCAGGGGCAGGGTAGTCAGCCCCTGATGGAAGAGGAAGGAGTTGAAGGGGGAAGGGGTGGCGCCGAGATCGCGCATATACTGGGCGCGGGCCTTGACGATGTAGGCGGCCGGGCCGAATTTTTCCACGTAGCGCAGGCCGTGATAAGAGCTGTCCGGTTCGGTCAGTTCCGGATACTTGCCCGAGGTCCAGTCGAATTTGCCACCGTCGATGATGACCCCGCCGACGCTGCTGGCATGGCCGTCGATGTATTTGGTCGCCGAATGGACGACGATATCGGCGCCGTGATCCAGGGGGCGGCAGAGGTAGGGGGTGGGGAAGGTGTTGTCGATGATCAGCGGCACTCCCATCGCCCGGGAGACGGCGGAAAACTTCTCGAAATCGAGCACATTCAGGCCGGGATTGCCGATGGTTTCGGCGAAGAGGGCCTTGGTCTCCGGGCGGAAATGCTTCTTGATCTCTTCCGCCGTCGCGGCGGGATCGACGAAGCTCACTTCGATGCCGAGTTTCGGCAGGGTGTTGGCGAAGAGGGAATAGGTGCCGCCGTAGAGGGTGCCGGCGGTGACGATATGCTGACCGGCGCGGCAGATGTTCATGATCGACAAGGCGGTGGCGGCCTGTCCCGACGAGGTGGCGAGGGCGCCGACGCCCCCTTCCATCAGGGCGATCTTTCCTTCGAAGGCATCGGTGGTGGGATTGCCGAGGCGGGTGTAGAAGGGATCGGGCAGGTCGAGGTCGAAGAGTTTGGCGACGTGCTCGGCGCTGTCATATTTGAAGGTGGTGCTTTGGCAGATAGTCGGAATGCGCGCTTCGGTTGCTTTTGGCGCATAAGTGCCCTGGACCGCCTGGGTCTCGATTTTCCAGGATTTGTTCATGGAGGCCTCCTCGCTACGGATATGGAAAGCGGCATCATAGCAGAAATGGCTTGAATGAAAAGGACTAATCCCTGAATCAGGCAAGCGGGATGAAGGCTTGCCCTTCTCCCTTTCCTCCCTTATGCTGGTCGTCATGGATATTCTTTCCCTCGACGCAGTCGTCCGCGAACTCAAGCCTCTGCTCACCGGCGCGGCGATTGGCAAAATTCACCAACCCGGTGCCGATGAGCTGATCCTGCGTCTGTGGACCGGGCGGGAGAATCCGCGTCTGCTCATCTCCGCCTCCGCTCGCGCCCCGCGCCTCCATCTCACCGCCGAGAACCCGCCCAATCCCCAGGCGCCGCCGCGTTTCTGCCGGCTGCTGCGCTCGCGGCTACGGCGCCTGCTGAGCATCGACCGGGTTCCCAGTGAGCGCATCCTGAACCTGGTTTTCAGCGGGGAAGGGGCGAGCCGCTGGACCCTGGTTGCCGAACTCCACGGCTCGCAGGCCAATCTGCTGCTCCTCGATGGTGACGGGCGAATCGTCGACAGCCTGAAGCGGCAGACGGAAACGGGGCGACCGGCTTTGCCCGGTACGGTCTACGTTCCGCCGCCTGTTCTTGAGCGGCTGGATCTCTTTGCCGACCTTCCGGAACCGCCGGATGATCGGCCGTTCGTCGACTGGCTGAATCAGGCGGTGACGCCCATGACGCCGCTCTTGGCAGCTGATCTGGATGCCGCCGTCGCCTGCGGCGGCGATCCCCGAACGGTTCTGGAGGATTTTCGCGCCCTTTGGCTCGCTGAGCGCTTTTCGCCCGGTGTCGTCGGTTGGCGGGGGCGTTTGTGGCTGACGCCGCTCCTTCCGGCGTATCTGGAGCTGGAGTCGGTGCGCCCTTTCGCCAGCGTCTCCGAAGCGACCGAAGCCTATTACCGCGATGGCGCGCGGGAGATGGTTTTCGGCGGCGGTCGCGGTGAGTTGGCGCGCACGCTGGGCAAGGCTCGGACCCGGCTGCGCCGGAGGTTGGAGCAGATCGAGGCGGAAACGGCGCGCATGGGCGATTACCAACGCTGGTGCCAGTGGGGGGAACTGCTTTTAGCAAATCTCTCCCGATTGCGCCGGGGAATGACGGAAATCACCGTGGACGACTGGTATGCCGAGCCGCCGACCCCCGTGACCATTCCCCTCGACCCGGCGTTGACCCCCAAAGAAAACGCCGAGCTCCGTTTCAAACGTCACCGCAAGGGAAAGCGGGGGCTGGAGCACGCCGAGCGCCGCCGGCGCGAAACGCTGGAGGAACTCGACTGGCTGGAAGGGGTGGCGCTGGCTCTGGAAGAGGCGGATGGCTTTGCTGAACTTGAACCGCTGCGGCAAGAGCTGGCCGCTGCCGGACTGCTCAAGCAGGCCCGCCCTCTCGCTAAAGGTCCGGCGGCTTCCGGCTCCGAGGCGGGCCTCCGGCAAACCCTCAGTCCTTCGGGACTGACCATCTTCTGGGGATTGAACAACCGCGTCAACGACCGGGTCAGCAAATCCTTGACGGATGCCGACGACCTCTGGTTTCATGCGCATCATCTGCCCGGTTGCCATCTGGTCTTGAAGCGCGCCGGACGGCGGGAGATTCCGGAGGAGGATATCGCCTACGCCGCCTCGCTGGCGGCGGGTTATTCCCGGGGGCGACAAGACCGCAAGGTCGAAGTGATGCTGACCTCGGGAAAGCAGGTGCGCAAGCCCAAGGGCGCCCGCCCCGGCCTGGTTCTGGCCGAGCCGGAACGGACCCTGATGGCAGCGCCGCGCCGCCTGGAAAAAGATGCCGGGAAAAACCCGGGATGAAATTTTTTTTGTTGCAATGGCAAAAGCCTTTTGTTATAAACACCCTCGCTTCATGCCGAAGTGGTGGAATTGGTAGACACGCTAGGTTCAGGGTCTAGTGGGCGTAGGCCCGTGCGAGTTCGAGTCTCGCCTTCGGCACCAGACAAAAAACAAGGGCTGACGAGAAATCGTCAGCTTTTTTGTTTGTGCGCCCGGCATGGCGCGTGGTGCGAAAGCACCATCCATTCAGCTGTGGTGTCTGAATGGTGACTTGGAGGTGAAAGTCCTCTGCGGACCCTGATGACGGGAACCGCTAGCTGAACGGCAAG
>Ga0265295_1000112_pt1 | contig 162792 bp, 125 predicted proteins | sample Munlansysbiofilm_FD_192503 | JGI IMG/M metagenome (GOLD analysis project Ga0265295, IMG submission 192503) | Leachate microbial communities from a municipal landfill in Southern Ontario, Canada - Methane capture system biofilm | ecosystem: Engineered > Solid waste > Landfill > Unclassified ...
GACTTTTTAAAGTCGTTCACTTTACTTGGTTTAGATTCAAAACAGCAGGAGAATATATTTCAGAAGATGGAAGGGGTAAAAGGGGAATGGATGAGATTTATTGATAGAAGTTTTTTAAGCGATGATCATAAGAAAATGTATAAGGAACTTATTGAGAGTAGATTTCAACGGATTGAGCAGTAAGCGATTCATTACAACTTAATTAAAATTAAGTTCTATTCTTTTAATTCGAAATACTTTCTTTAGACACCTATTGCACTGTTGTTTTTTAGATATTTTTCTCTTCAATAGCCAAACAATATGAAAATATAAACAAAAAAAACTAAGGAAGTAGCATTGTTATTTAGTTATTTTATTCACTACAAGCGCGATGGCGCCATCTCCCGTAACATTGCAGGCTGTTCCAAAACTATCCATAGCAATATAAAGCGCTATCATTAGCCCTATCATTTCTTCATTAAACCCTAACATGGATTGCAAGATACCTATGGCGGCCATAATTGCACCACCGGGAACGCCAGGGGCAGCAACCATGGCTATTCCCAGCATTAGAATAAAGCCAGCAAAAAGCGTAAAATCAAAGGGCATCCCTTCCAAAATCATTATAGCAATTGCGCATGCTGTAATTTTCATAACACTTCCCGAGAGGTGAATGGTTGCACATAGCGGAATCACAAAGCCTGCAATTTTTTCGGAGACTCCATTTTTCAGGGTTTGATTTAAAGTAACTGGAATAGTAGCCGCGGAGGATTGCGTACCCAACGCCGTAAAATATGCTGGCATCATAGTAGCCAATAAACGTAACGGGTTCTTTTTTACAAGTATTCCCGTAACCGTATATTGTAGAAGCAACAGGAGGATGTGCAATACAAAAATAACGCCGATGATGTTGACAAATACCGAGAGTATCGAGTACACTTTCCCGCTAAAGGTCATATTTGCAAATATTCCTAGTATAAATAAGGGTAATAGTGGCACAATAACATTCTCAATCAGTTGCATTATAATTAGTTGAAAATCTTTAACCACTAATTTTAAGGATGAATTTTCCTGATAAGCCAGTCCTAACCCAATTACAAAGGCAAATACTAATGCCGTCATAATATCTAAAACTGCGGGTATGGTGATTGTAAAATAAGGTAATAATTCTTTCGCCGTTTCAGCTATTTGAGCCGTTTTATCAACATGGGATGCCAGAAGTGAGGAGAAAATGCCCGAAGTGGTAAAATAGGTCATAAATCCCGAAAAAAGAGTGGAGCCATAAGCAATAGCAGTGGTCAGTACAAGTAGTTTCCCTGCACCTTTTCCCAGATCAGAAATGGCTGGCATAATCAAGCCCATAATAATCAAAGGAATTGCAAAATTTAAAAACTGACTAAAGAGAGAGTTAAAAGTGGCAAAAACTCTATTTACAGATTCGGGTAAATAAAGGCCAAAAATAATTCCAAAGACAATAGCTAGGAAAACTTTGAATAGTAAGTTGGAAAATAAACTCTTCATAATTATGTGTTTAATGAAAAAAGGTTCGTTTTTTTCTTATGTTTTTTTGAGTTTGCTAATATAAAGTAGTTACTAACTCTTACTGCCCTAAATCCTTCATGGTTAGTTGTATTCGCTTGCGTGCAACATCTACCTCTAGTACCTTAACCATAACGTGTTGGTGTAGCTTAACAATATCGTTGGGGTTTGAAACAAACCTATCGGCAAGTTGCGATATGTGCACAAGGCCATCCTGCTTAACTCCCACATCTACAAATGCGCCAAAGTTGGTAATGTTGGTAACAATCCCAGGGAGTGTCATACCCACAACTAATTGTCCGATAGAGTATACCCCTTCGGCAAATTCAAATACTTTTATTCCTTGTCGTGGATCCCTGCCTGGTTTGGCTAGTTCTGCCATAATATCTTTAAGGGTTGGGAGCCCAATTTTACTGGTTACATATTTATTTATGTCGATTTTTTTTCTCAGCTCTTCATCCTTCAGTAAATCAGCCACATCGCAATTCATATCTTTAGCCATTTGCTCTACCACATGGTAGCTTTCTGGGTGAACTGCACTGTTATCTAAAGGGTTTTTTGCATCAGCAATTCTAAGGAAACCAGCGCTTTGTTCAAAGGCTTTATCGCCTAAACGTGGAACTTTCTTTAGCTGGGTACGACTATTAAAATCTCCATTCTCTCTTCTGTATTCAACGATATTCTGTGCTAACTGTGGCCCAAATCCAGAGATATACGTGAGCAAGTGCTTGCTTGCAGTATTGAGGTTAACACCCACGTGGTTTACGCAGCTCTCCACCACAGTGTCGAGCCCTTGCTTAAGTTTTGGCTGGTCCACATCGTGCTGATATTGCCCAACTCCAATCGATTTTGGATCGATTTTTACCAACTCGGCAAGTGGATCCATCAGCCTACGCCCAATTGAAACGGCCCCACGAACGGTTACATCATAGTCAGGAAATTCCTCACGCGCCACCGATGATGCTGAGTAAATTGAGGCTCCATCCTCGCTTACTACAAACACCAAGACTTCACGGTTAAAACGAATTCGCTTAACCAGCGATTCAGTTTCGCGGCTTGCTGTTCCGTTGCCAATGGCTATGGCCTCAATCTTATAGGTATCAACAAGGGTCGATATTTTACTCATCGCTTTCCCTTCCTCCTTTTGTGGAGGATGAGGATAAATGGTTTCATTGTGCTTTAGGTTTCCCTGCGAGTCGAGGCAAACCAACTTACAACCCGTGCGATAACCTGGGTCTAAAGCAAGTACGTTTTTTTGCCCCAGTGGCGATGAGAGCAAAAGTTGACGAAGATTCTCGGCGAACACTCTAATGGCTTCATCATCAGCCTTTTCCTTGAGTTCTGCGGTAAACTCATTCTCAATACTTGGTTCAATAAGCCGTTTATAGCTATCCTCTATGGCAAAATCAACCTGATCTGCCGATTCATTATCCCCTTTTACAAATGCCCTTGATAGGTCGTCCATTACATCGTCAGCAGGTGGGGTGATGGAAACCTTAAGAAAACCTTCGGTTTGCCCTCTGCGCATGGCAAGGAAACGGTGCGAGGCGCATTTGCTTATCGGTTCATCCCATGCAAAGTAATCGGAGAACTTCACGCCATCAGCCTCTTTCCCTTTTACCACTTTCGATTTAATTACGGCGCTACGCTTAAAATATCTCCTAACAATATTTCTAGCCTTTTCGCTCTCGCTTATCCACTCGGCAATAATATCGCGGGCACCGGCAAGAGCGTCTTCAATGGTTGGTACATCATTGTTGATATAACCCTGAGCAATTTTTTGAATATCCCTTTCAACCTGCTTCATAATCAAATCAGCCAGAGGCTCTAAGCCGCGCTCTTTAGCAATGGTAGCTTTGGTTCTGCGCTTTGGTTTGTAAGGAAGGTATATGTCTTCAAGTTCAACCGGATCGTAGCATTCTTCGATGCGCTTGCGAAGTTCATCGGTTAGTTTGCCCTGTTCGTCGATTGTGCTTAGCACTGTTTCCTTTCGTTTTTCAAGCTCAACAAGTTTGTTTATCCTATCGCGAATTGCAGCAATCTCAACCTCGTCCAAACTGTCTGTTTGCTCTTTTCGGTAGCGGCTAATAAACGGTACGGTCGATCCACCATCAAGCAGTTTAATGGTGTTGCCTACCTGCTTTTTTGTAAGGTTAAGTTCCTTAGCAATTATGCCTATATGCTTATCATGTTCAGTATTAATCATTAAAAAAAAGTATTTATAATATTTGAGTGATATTATTTATAGTATCTTTAAGAGGTATATATTTAATAATACGCAAAAATAGCAAACTAGAGTTTATGCTTGCTCAAAGGTTAAACTTTTTTAGTCGAATATTCAGTTGGAAGCTGTTTATGATTCTGTTTTTCATAATGCTCCAGCATAATTCTTTTGCTAAAACTGATAAGAGTAAAAGTATTCTATTATTAAACTCGTATCATCGACAGATTAGCTGGACCGATAGTTTAACACTTGGGATTACAGAAGCGCTAAATACAGGGGATTTTCAGTTTGAACTGTATATAGAGAGCCTCGATTCCAAGCGGATTGATTCGAAGCTAATCTTCCAAGAGTTTTATTTACTCCTAAAGGCTAAGTATAGAAATAATAAGATTGATGTAATTCTTATTACCGATAACGATGCTTTGCTGTTTATGGAGGAGTATCATCAATTGCTCTTTCCGGATGTTCCCATTGTTTTTTGTGGGATAAACAGTAGTACCGAATTTAAAAAAGGCTTTACCGGTGTAATTGAGGAGGTTGATCTGGAGGCCAATTTGGAGTTAATTAATGATTTACATCCCTCTTTACAAACACTTTATGTTATTCTCGATAGAACCACAACTGGAGATGCCCTAAGGGTTAAGCTAAATGCCGAGTTGGATAAGAAATCATACCCTTTTAGGGTTGAAATCTTGTCGGATTATAGTGTTGATAGTTTAAAGGAATATACTTCAGTGCTTTCTAAAGGAAGTGCCATTCTCTTTTTGCTGTTCAATGTTGATGGTGAACAGCGCTACCTTTCGTATGAGGATGCACTTATCTCTATTTCAAGCACAACAAGGGTTCCTATTTATGGGACATGGGATTTCTACCTTATGCATGGCATTGCTGGAGGAAAAATCATTAACGGGCGCAATCACGGAGAGGAGGCAGGTAAATTAGCTGTAAGAATACTAAACGGAGAAAAGGTAGAAAATATTAAGCCTTTTGAAGGGCCTACCCATTATGCTTTTAACTATCCTATGGTAAAAAAGCATGGCATAAAACGAAGCGCCCTTCCTAAAGGGAGTAATGTTGTTAATACACCCTTTGAATTTGTTAGAAATAACGCGAAACTTCTTATGGCATTTACCTTTGTTTTAGTAGTAATGCTAATCATTATTTCGCTGTTGAGTATAGTTAATGGGCAAAGAAAAGCTAGACTTAAAGTTGAAAAACACCACCACGAAAAGCTTAACGAACATAATATTCTTCTCGCAGAGGCAAAGAAAAAGGCAGATGAGTCGAACAAGTTAAAAAGCGCATTTTTAGCTAATATGAGCCATGAAATACGTACTCCCATGAATGGTATCGTAGGCTTTGCTAGTTTATTAAAGAATAAATCAGATCTTCCAAAGGAAAAGGTTGATCAGTATACTGATATAATAACCTCTAATTCAAAACTTTTACTTAATCTGATAAACGATATTATCGATGTGTCAAAAATAGAAGCAGATCAACTTGAGATAAAGAATTCAAACTGCAATCTTAAAAAGTTGATGATAGAACTCTATTTAATGTATAGTTCAGAGAAAGTTAAACATGGAAAAAATGGAATTAATCTTTCCTATACTAATTATGACAATTCCGAAATAACCATTCTAGTGGATATTGAAAGACTTAAACAGATAATGATTAACCTGTTGAACAATGCCCTTAAGTTTACAAAGGAAGGTTCCATAGAGTTTGGTTACGAGGTACGTGAGCAAGTACTCTACTTTTTTGTTAAGGATACAGGGATTGGTATAGAACGTAGTAAGGTAGCATTGATTTTTGATAGATTTAGGCAAGTTGTAGAAACCTCATCGAGAGTTTATGGGGGATCTGGGTTGGGACTGGCTATTTGCAATGGGATAATTAAAAAGATGGGTGGAGAGATTGGAGTTGATTCAGAACTTGATGCGGGATCACTGTTCTGGTTTACAATCCCATTTATTCCTATTGAGGACTCAACTGATAAGAAAAAAATTAAGGATATTGTTAGTGACTTACCCCGTTGGGAGGGAAAAACAATATTGGGAGTTGAGGATGTTGAGGAATCGATGTTGCTGCTAAAAGAGATAATCTTGCCTACAAAAGCCAGATTTATAGGCGCTCAAAATGCAGAGGATGCAATTAGGATAATCAACTCAGAAGATAATGTTAACCTCGTTCTTATGGACCTACAACTGCCTAAAATGGATGGTTATCAGGCCACTAGAGAGATTAAGGCCTTAAGGCCTTTAATTCCTGTAATTGCTCAAACGGCCAATGCTATGTCAGAGGATCGGGAGAAAGCCATTGAGGCAGGATGTGTTGACTATATTTCAAAGCCAATCAACATTGATCAGTTTTACGATATTTTAGGCAAGCACCTCACTTAATATTTATTTATCAGGTTTGATCTTGCATATTTTCTTTAATTTTCACCCAGATTAATAAAACTTTGCACCATGAAAAGGACTTTTATTATTACCATTCTATTATGCGGCTTTTTAGTTTCTCAGGGTCAGGTAAATCCCCAAATACCCCTAACCTCCAATGTTGAAAAGGTTATACTATACATTGGGGGAGCCCAGGTAACCCGAACTGCAACGGTAAATTTGCCCAAGGGTACAACAAAGCTAATTGTTAAACAATTACCCAACACAATTGATGGCTCAACCTTTGCCGTTGAGGGTAAGGGTGATTTCACCATATTGTCCATAATGGAGGGATATTCAAATGATTCTCAAAGCTTACCCATAGAGGCAAAGCCAATAAAAGACAGCCTCAACCTCTTGCTTTTGCAAAAAGAGGATATTGAAAACGAGAAGATTATTTTAGATCAAGAGGAGGTTTTTTTAAACCTCAACAGGTCAATCAGCGGGCAACAGACAGGGATAAATGCAGTTGAACTTAAGCAGATACACGAGTTTTATAAGAGTAGATTTACCTTAGTAAAAAAGGAGCAGCTGGCCAATAAGCGTAAGCAAATTGATTTGGTTAAAGAGATTGAAAGGCTAAAAGCCAGACTTTATCCATTCTCTGCCGATAGGGTATCGCTAAATCAAGAACTGGCAATAACCGTTATGACCAATAAGGCCGTGAATGGCACCCTTAAAATATCGTATTACACAGCTGCCGCAGGATGGGCGCCAACCTACGATATAAGAACCGAGGGCTCAGGTGAGCCCATTGATCTGGTGCTTAAAGCATCAGCCACAAATGCAACTGGCGAGAATTGGGAAAATGTAAGGTTCACCTTTAGCACGGGTAAACCAGTTCTTGGGGCTACACCACCAGTTATTTATCCTTGGTTTATCCGCCCCGTTCAACCCCCTCGTCCTATTTTAGCAGAAATGTCAGTTTCTCGTTCCAGTGCTAAAAAGGACATAGCCTATGATAAAGCAGAATTAGATGATTATAGCTACAGTTCGGGTTCCTCTGCCGACTATACCGTAAAGCAGGAAGCAATGCTTGCCATTGATTATGATATTCCAATCCCATATACCCTTGCCACAGGCAAAGATCCGCTTACAGTTGAAGTAGAAAAAACCAAATTCAATGCAGTTTATGAGCATACTGCAACGCCCAAGCTGTCGTCAAATGTTTACCTCATAGCCAGAATACCCAATACGGAGGGTATTAGTTTATTAAACGCCAATGCTTCAATATATCTCAAAGGAGCCTATACCGGAACAGCTTACATTGCTCCCGAAATGGTTGCCGATACCATAACTTTACCAATTGGTGTTGATAATGGTGTTAAGGTTGAAAGAACAAGGATAAAGGATTTTACCTCCCGAAGGGTAATCGGCAGCAAAGTAACAGAAACCGTTGGGTGGGAGTTGACCATAGTTAATAAGCGAAGTAATCCAATTACTTTCAAATTAAAAGATCAGATACCTATCTCTACCGATAAGAGCATTCAGGTGAAAACCATTGAAATAAGTGGTGGTGTGCTGGATGAAAAATCCGGAATAATTACTTGGGATGCTCAACTTGATTCGGGTAAAACCAAAAAGATAAAGTTCACCTATAGTGTAGAATACCCAAAGGATAAGCAAATTTATTTAGAGTAGTATTAAACCTGCAAGGGATATTTGAGTCAACTGAATGTTATGTTCTTTAACAATACCTACAACTAGGTATTGTTTGAACTATTAAACATTGCCATATTTGTACCCATGAAAACAGCGGGTTTGATAAACCTTTATAAGAAGTATTTTGCCATTTTCTTAGTGGTAATTGTTGGGGGGTTAATCCTCAACAACATGCTTTTTATGCACTCGCACTTTTTGTCAGACGGAGAGATAATAGTTCATGCTCACCCATTTAACAAGACACAACAGGCTGAAAACCCGCTTCAGCAGCATCAGCACACTAAGGGCGAAATTCTATTCTTCAACAGTTTGCTTTTACTGTTTACAGTTGCCATTTTGTGTTTATTTACTGCGAGTGTTCGAAAGTGGGTACCGTTAAAATCCCACTATTTCTATTCTGTTCTCGAGAATAAACCTCAGATTATTGCCAATAAGGCTCCCCCAAGCTTCTCATTTTAAGTTGGTGGTTTAATAAATCCATCTTGCTTGTTGTTTTTATTCGTGTAGGCTTCCCCTGCAGAATTTTCAATCTTTTCAACAAAACTTCTTAAAAAAATGAGGAATCTATTTCTTTTTATTCTATCTGCTTTACTATTGGCATCAACAGCCTTTGCTCAAAAAAAATCAGATGCAAATTTAATTGGTCACGTAATAAACGGAGGAGATCATGTTCCCTTTGCAAACATAGTGCTTAAGGGTACCACAATTGGAACTTCAACCGACGAAACGGGTCACTATAAAATGATTAACCTTCCCGTAGGTAAATTCACTGTTGTGGCAACTGCCATTGGATATATGCCCGCCGAAAAGGAGATAACCATTGTATTGGGTCAAACCATTGAACTCAATTTTAAAATGTCCGAAGATGCTATTGGCCTTGATGAGGTGGTTGTTACTGGAGACAGGAATGAGCTTCGTAGACGCGAATCTTCAGTTGTGGTGAATACTGTAACGCCTAAAACGTTTTCAATGACCCAATCGGTAATTTTAGGTGAGGGTTTAAACTTTACCCCAGGCTTACGAATGGAAAATAATTGCCAAAACTGCGGGTTTACACAGCTTCGAATTAACGGGCTGGAGGGACCCTACACACAAATTCTTATTAATAGTCGTCCAATTTTTAGCGGCTTGGCAGGTGTCTATGGCCTTGAACTTATCCCATCCAATATGGTCGATAGGGTTGAGGTAATTCGTGGTGGCGGTTCAACCCTTTATGGCAGCAATGCCATTGCCGGAACTGTTAACCTAATCCTTAAAGATCCCATAAATAACTCGTACGAGTTTGGTGCTAACACTATGCTTTCAGGTGTTGGCATGGACAATGTGCCATCGCTTATACCCGATAATAACGCAAGTTTTAGCGCAACAGCAGTATCATCCGATATTAAAACAGGTTTAGCCGTGTTTGGTTTTGTTCGTAATCGTAAGCCTTTTGATGCAAATAACGATGGATTTTCAGAGCTATCGTCAATTGAGAATACAAGCGTTGGAGCAAGAGCATTCCACCGGTTTGGTCATAGGAGTAAGCTTAGCGTTGACTTTTTTAATATCCGTGAGGATAGAAGGGGAGGTGATAGATTCGAATACCCTGTGCATGAATCAAATATTACTGAAGCAGTTAACCACAACATTACTACAGGTGGGGTAACCTACGACCAGTTTTTCCGCGAGAGCGATATTCTTTCGGTATTTGCATCGACACAAAAGGTAGATCGCGATTCGTACTACGGTGCCAATAAATCATTAAGCAATTATGGAAAGACCGATGACCTATCGTATGTTTTGGGTGGACAATACAAGATGAAACTCAATGAAACAGGTCTGATGTTTGGGTTTGAAAATCAGGGAGGGAAACTTAAAGACATAAAATTTGGTTATGCAGATTTGGAAAACGCAGAAATAGTTGAAGGAGAGCTAATTGTTCCACACACTGAAAATACTGTTGTAGCCAATCAGCAGTTGAATATTACTGGTATTTTCTCGCAGTTAGATTATTCTTACAAAAACTTTAAAACTACGGCAGGCATTAGATTTGATCGGTACACCATTTCTGATATTGCAAAACCCAACAATGATATTTCTGGCAATGTTATAAGCCCCCGAGTAACCCTTATGTACGATATTAACCGTAGCGTCCAGCTTCGGACAAGTTATGCGAAGGGGTATCGAGCACCACAAATATTCGATGAGGATCTACATATCGAAACCTCAACGGCGCGGAAGGTAATACATCAAAATGATCCGAATTTGATTCAGGAAACCAGCCATAGCCTGATGGCTTCAGCTGCATATAATCATACTTTTGGTGAAGCCGTTGCTAGTTTTTTGGTTGAAGGGTTTTACACCATCCTTCAAAACCCGTTTGCCAATAAGTATGGTGAACCCAATAGTGCTGGAGAGGTAGTTTACACCCGTGTTAATGCCGATGGAGGAGCAACTGTAAATGGAGTAAACCTTGAGTTTACCTTTGCACCTAGACAGAACCTATCGTTTAATTCTGGATTTACAGTTCAGGAAAGTAAATATGAGGTTCCACAAGAGTTTGGTGAGAAAAGGTTTGTTAGAACACCCCAAAACTATGGCTTTTTTGCGGCTCAAGTAAAACCATTCAAAAAAATGACCCTTAGCGCAACAGGAACTTATACCGGTAAAATGCTTGTCCCATACTGGGGCCCTGCAATCAATAATCCTGAGGAAGGTGAACTTCGCATAAGCAATTCATTTTTCGATATGGGTATAAGGCTCAGCTACGACATTAGAATTAATGGAGCAACCATGCAACTTTTTGCTGGTGCAAAAAATATTTTTAATTCATATCAGTCCGACTTTGATATGGGTGCAGAACGCGATCCGGGATATATGTACGGACCAAATCAACCCCGTGCTGTTTACTTTGGAATTAGAATAGGAAATAATTTGAAGTAATATTTCGAACTCTATTTTATTTGCACTAACCCCGCTGGAATGTATGGAATCATTATAGCGGCGTTTTAGTACTGCCAAGTCTTCAGATTTTTATCTCCAGCTAAACTTTTATACATTTAGGAACTCTAAACTATATTGTAGGATGATTAAATATTTTGCTATTATAAATCACAATAAAACTAAATGGTTAAACTATGAAGAAACTAATTCTACTACTAATTCCTATTAGTATGATGGTAAGCTGCCAACAGGCAAAAGATCAGAATCCATTTCTTACGGAATGGGACACCCCCTTTGGAACACCTCCCTTTCACCTAATCCAGGACGAGCATTACATCCCAGCCTACAATGAGGCAATTGCTCAGAATAATGCTGAAATAGAGGCTATTACAAATAATCCCGATGAGCCAAATTTTGAGAATACCATAGTTGCATTCGATAAATCGGGTGAGTTGATGGGTAAAATAGGTGCTGTTTATGGTGGATTAAGCAGCGCTAACACATCCGACAGGATGCAGGAGATTGCCCGAGAGATTACACCTTTATTAACTGCTCATCGCAATGCCATAAGGTTTAATCAAGATCTTTTTGAAAGGATTAAAGTGGTTTACGATAAGCGTGAGAGCCTTAATCTTGATGTTGAGCAGATGAGGGTTGTTGAGAAGATTTACGACGATTTTGCACGAAATGGCGCAGCATTGCCTGAGGAGCAGCGCAACGAACTCAAAAAACTTAACGAGCGCATGTCCATGGTTTCTCTTAATCTTAACCAAAATCTTCTTGCCGAGAATAATGGCTTTAAGCTAATTCTTGATAACGAAGCCGATTTGATTGGACTACCCAGTGACGTAATAGCAGGTGCTGCTCAGGCTGCAAAGAGTGAAGGTCACGAAGGGAAATGGCTTTTCGATATGTCAAAACCAAGTTGGACTCCTTTCCTTCAATTCTCAGAGCGTAGAGATTTGCGCGAAAAAATTCTCACAGCATACTGCATGCGTGGCAACAACGAGAATGAATTTGATAATAAGAAATTATTTGTTGAACTTATGATGCTTCGCAAGCAAATGGCCCAAATATTAGGGTACAACAATTATGCAGAGTACTTTACTGCTGAACAAATGGCCCAAAATCCTGAAACTGTTTTCAATTTCTTGAAAGAAGTTTGGAACCCTGCCCTAAAGCGTGCTAAGGAAGAGTACACCGATATGCAGAAGATTATTGACCGCGAAGGCGGTAACTTTAAACTTCAATCATGGGATTGGTGGTATTATGCTGAAAAAGTACGCAAGGAGAAATATAATCTTGACCAAGAGGAACTGAAGCCTTATCTTACCATTGATAATGTTCGCGAAGGTATTTTCTACGTAACAAACAAACTTTACGGGTTAACCTACAAAAAAAGACCCGACATTCCTGTGTATCACGAAGAGGTTCAGGCGTTCGAGGTAATTGACCGCGATGGTTCACATTTGGCTGTACTATTATACGATCCACATCCTAGGGCTACAAAAAAATCAGGAGCATGGTGTGGAACTTACCGTAGTGGCAGTTATAAAGACGGGAATAAAATTACCCCAGTGGTTACTATTGTTACCAATTTCTCGCGTCCCGTAGGCGATAAACCAGCAATGCTTAGCTGGGACGAAACTGAAACATTTTTTCACGAGTTTGGACATGCGCTTCACAATTTCTTTGCCGACGGTCAATACGATCGTACTAGCCGAAGCGTTCCTCGCGACTATGTTGAGTTACCCTCACAGGTTATGGAGAATTGGGCAGGCGAGCCTGAAGTGCTTAAGGTTTATGCTAAACATTACCAAACTGGCGAACCTATTCCCGATGCATTAATTGAAAAAATGCAAAGTAGCAGTAAGTTTAGCCAAGGATTTACAAATGTTGAGTATGTTTCTGCCGCTTATCTAGATATGGCATGGCACACAGCAGATATACCCCAAGATATGGATGTGAATAAGTTCGAGACCAAAACAATGAACGAGTTGGGTTTAATTGATGAGATTGTGCCCCGCTATCGTACTACCAATTTTGGTCATATTTTTAGTGGTGGTTATGCTGCTGGTTATTACGTTTACCTATGGGCTGGACAACTTGATGCAGATGCTTTTGAGGCATTTAAGGAGACTGGCGATCTGTTTAACCAAGAACTGGCTGCTAAATTCCGCAAGTATTGTCTTTCTGAGAATGCAATGGGTGAGGGCATGGAGCAGTACATTAAGTTCCGTGGCAAAGCGCCATCAATTGACCCACTGCTTAGGCAAAGGGGGTTGAAATAGTTTTTGAATAAAACTTACAAATACAAAAATAAGAAAGGGGCTTTTAGCCCCTTTCTTATTTAATTTCAGGTTAATAAGTCTCAGTATCTAATTGAAACGTTCGTCTATAATTGAGGTCCTGCCTTAATTAGGTTTTTACCTGCCTCATTATCGGTAAAGTTTTCAAAATTCGTTATAAACCTCTTGGCAAGATCTTTTGCAGCAGCATCCCACCCAGCAGGATTGGGCCAGCTATTCCTTGGATTCAGGAACTTGCTATCAACCCCTTTTATTGCTTTGGGTATTTGTAGGTTAAATATTGGCATGGTTTCAAACTCTGCATTCTCAATGCTTCCATCAAGAATTGAGTTGATGATTGCACGCGTTGCGGGCAAGTCAATTCGCTTACCCACTCCGTAGGATCCGCCAATCCACCCAGTATTTACAAGATAAGCCTGTGAGCCATGTTCTTTCATTTTCTTTACCAACTCACGCGAGTAAACTGTGGGGTGAAGCAACAGAAAAGCCTGACCAAAACAGCTGCTAAATGTGGGTTGTGGCTCCTTAACTCCAAGTTCGGTACCGGCTAGTTTAGAGGTAAAACCGCTTAAAAAGTGGTACTGTGTTTGGTTGTCGGTAAGTCTGGCAACCGGAGGTAGCACACCAAAAGCATCGGCAGTAAGGAATATAACCTTTTTAGCGTGTCCTGCTTTTGAAACTGGTTTTACAATGTTTTTTATGTGATAAATTGGGTATGATACGCGAGTGTTTTCTGTTTTTTCTTTCGAGCTAAAATCTATATTACCCTTATTATCTAAAACAAGGTTCTCTAAAAGTGCATCGCGTTTTATGGCAGCGTAAATATCGGGCTCTTTTTCAGGGTCAAGGTCAATACATTTGGCGTAACAACCACCCTCAAAGTTGAAGATCCCTTCATCATCCCAACCATGCTCATCGTCGCCAATAAGCGCACGATTTGGATCGGCCGATAGGGTTGTTTTTCCAGTTCCCGAAAGGCCAAAGAAGATGGCAACATCGCCCTCTTTGCCAACATTTGCGCTACAGTGCATTGCAGCCATTCCTTTAAGTGGGAGGTAATAGTTCATTACAGAGAAGATACCCTTCTTCATTTCTCCACCGTACCAGCTACCACCAATCACAGCCATTCGTTCAGTAAGATGGAAAGCAACGTAAACCTCGCTATTTAGGTTCTGCTCCTTCCATTTAGTGTTGGTAGTTTTAGAGGCTACTAGAACCGCAAAATCAGGCTCAAAGTTCTTTAGTTCTTCATCGCTTGGCCTAATAAACATATTCTTAATAAAGTGAGCCTGCCAAGCCACTTCCATAATAAACCTAACCTTAAGTCGAGTGTCCTTGTTTGCTCCAGAGTATGCATCAACAACGTATAACTTTTTGCCGGTAAGCTGCTTTGCGCTAATCTTTTTTAAATGCTCCCAAATTTCGGGGGTTATTGGTTTGTTATCAGAACTTTTTTTGCCCTTCTCGGCCCACCACACATTGTTTTTCGAATTAGGCTCCTCAACAATATACTTATCTTTAGGCGAGCGTCCGGTAAAAATGCCGGTATCAACATTTATTGCACCTAGGGTAGTTAGGTACCCCTTTTCAAAACCTTTAAGTGAGGGGTCTGTTTCATGCTTGTAAAGCAGATCGTAGCTGGGGTTGTAAAAAATCTCTCTGGCTGCCCCAATGCCATAGGGTGAAAGGTCAATTTGTCTCATTTTCTTTTAGGGATTAAAATAGTTAAAGCGATTCGAGTAAACCCGAACCGCTAAAAAACAAATATAGAAAAAAAAAGGCTATTGTACTGCAAACGTATGCTATATTTAATGTGAGTATTTGATCTGAAGGGATATTTTTGGGAGGACTGAGAAAAAACATTTGAATTTTGTAACATGTATTAGTTGGCTGTAGTCAAAAGAGTACAAACCAAAATTATTATAAAAATGGATTCACTTGAAATGATGGTTCCGATTGTAGCAATGGTAACTTTTCATGCAGCAGTTTTCGGAATTTTGTACTTTTACTTCAGAAACAGAAATCGTGAGCGCATGCTGATGATTGAAAAGGGTGTTGATCCTTCAATCTTTCTGAAAAAGCCAAAGAGTAATTTTTCAGTTGCACTTAAGTATGGTCTTTTCTTTGCAGGATTGGCTATTGGAATTCTATTTGGAGCAATACTTGCCCAAAATACTGTATTAGATGAAGTTGCTGCTTATTTTAGCATGATTCTGCTATTTGGTGGAGCGGGACTTTTACTTTACTATGTAATTGAGAGGAAAAATGATAGAAGCACCAACGGATAGTTTATCCGATGAAGTACTCATTCATTTAGTTAGAAAGAACCAGCCCGGGGCAATTGAAATTCTGGTGAACCGGTATAAAAGCATGGTTTTTAATTTATCCTTTCGCCTTCTTGGTAGCTATCATGTTGCCGAGGAGGCGACTCAGGATACCTTTGTAAAAGCCTTTCGGTCAATATATTCATTTAAAGGTAAAAGCAAATTCACAACCTGGCTCTATCGTATTTGCTATAACACCTGCATTACATACAAAAGAAGGAGTAATCTGGAAATAATAGAAATAAATGAGAGCAATTTGCAGGGTATTGTTGCCAGTGAGCAAGTAGGATCAATTGAGCAGAATGATAGATCTTTTTACCTGAACAAAGCGCTTAAAAATCTTGATCCGGAAGATGCAACTATTGTTAACCTCTTTTATGCTGATGAAATATCTACAAACGAAATAGCTACTATTGTTGGTATATCAGAGGGAAATGTTCGGATTAAACTCCATAGAGCAAGGAAAAGGTTAAAGTCAGAGCTGTATAGTATTCTCAAGGATGAAGCGGTTAATCTATAAAAATGCGTACAATGAAAGATGATTTTTTGCACGATGAAACTACAGATGCTGAGTTTGAAAAGTGGTTAGCTGCTCAGTTAAAAAATAGTATGGTTACTCCACCCGAGGATCTTGCAAGCAAGGTAATAATGAAGATCGATATGCCTCGATCAAAAGGCCATATAGACCCTTTGATGATATCGATCCTGGTTGGAGTGCTAATGATTAATGTGGGGCTACTTGCGTTTCCGCATATAATTCCTTCTGAATGGATTCAGAGAGTTTCCACTTTATTTATGCTTGAAACCTATGCTACTTTGTCTTCAGTAAATATGGTAATTGCTGCAGTTGTTGCAACTGGGTTTCTGTTTGTAGGGATTGATTATCTGCTATCACGAAAGTTTGGCAGCAACAATATTACCATTGCCTAGCTCTTACGCTCAATCTCCTTCAGGTTTTCCATCTTCTTCATTTCAAGGAAACCCTTAATGTCGGAGAAGTGCTCTTTTACCACCTTATTTCCAAACTCGAAAACCTTTGTTGCCAAACCATCTAAGAAATCCCGGTCGTGCGATACAAGAATCAGCGTGCCATCATAATCAGAAAGGGCACTCTTTAGAATATCCTTTGTCCTCATATCTAGGTGGTTAGTAGGTTCATCGAGGATTAAAAGGTTTACAGGTTCAAGCAGTAGTTTTATCATCGAAAGGCGTGTTCTCTCGCCACCGGATAATACCTTTACCTTTTTTGAAATATTATCACCGCTAAACATAAATGCTCCCAAAATATCCTTAATCTTTGTACGGATATCGCCCACAGCAACATCGTCAATGGTTTGGAAAATTGTTAAATCCTCATTAAGCAACGAGGCCTGATTCTGTGCGAAGTACCCGATTTTAACATTATGGCCTAGGGCCATTTTGCCGTTAAAATCAATTTCGCCCATTATTGCCTTTACCATTGTTGATTTACCCTCGCCGTTTCGACCAACAAAGGCAACCTTTTCGCCCCGTGCAATGGAGAATGATGCATTTGAAAACACTTGATTATCGCCATAGTTTTTTGATACGCCATCGGCAACCACGGGCCAATTCCCCGAACGGGGCGCAGGAGGGAACTTAAGGTTTAATGCTGATGAATCTTCTTCGTCAACCTCCAATATATCAAGTTTTTCAAGCATCCTAACCCTTGATTGAACTTGGTTGGTTTTGGAGTAAGTTCCCTTAAATCGCTCAATAAACTCACGGTTATCGGCAATCATCTTTTGCTGCTCATCAAAGTGCTTTTGCTGTTGCTCCCTACGTTCATGGCGCAACTCAAGATAACTTGAGTAGTTTACTTTATAATCGTAAGCCTTTCCCATGGTGAGCTCAATGGTGCGGCTGGTGATGTTATCAACAAAAGTTCTATCGTGCGAAATAACAATTACTGCCTTTGCACTGCTAACCAGAAACTCCTCAAGCCATTGTACTGACTCAATATCCATGTGGTTGGTTGGCTCATCCAGAAGGATAAGATCGGGTTTCTGAAGTAGTATCTTGGCCAGTTCAATGCGCATTCGCCATCCACCGCTAAATTCGCTGGTGGGGCGAGTAAAATCCTGACGAAGAAAACCAAGACCTAAAAGTATCTTTTCAACCTCTGCATCAAAATTAATCTCCTCAATGGTGTAATATTTTTCGCTTAAGGCTGATACTTGCTCAATTATTTTGTAGTAATCGTCAGATTCATAGTCGGTTCGAGTGGTAAGTTGATGGTTTAACTCATCAATCTGGTGTTTCATTTCAAAAAGTGTTGCAAATGCCTGCGATGCCTCCTCAAATACTGTTCGCTTATTTTCAGTAATCAAGTGTTGAGGCAGATAGGCAATTACTGCATCATTTGGGGCGGTAACTCTTCCTTTTGATGGTTTCCGTTCTCCTGCAATTATTTTTAAAAGAGTCGATTTCCCTGCTCCATTCTTCCCCATCAGGGCAATCCTATCCTTCTCGTTTATTGCAAATGAGATATCCTTAAAGAGGGTTGTTCCCCCAAACTCAACTGTTAACCCGTCAACTGAAATCATATCGCTTTTTAAATGAGGCGCAAAGATAATTTGTTTCTTGATAAACACGAATTAGAACTATAGAACAAAGTTGTATAAAACAAGAAATAATTTTAAGGTACCTATTTGCATTGGTATAGCATAAAAAAGGGAAATGGCTAAGCCAAATCCCTTCTGTAATCAACAGTAAAAACTAGTGTATTATTTCTTGCTTGCTTCTTTGTATTTATTTTCCACTACTTTCCAATCCACCACTTTCCAGAAGTTTCCAACGTAGTCGCCTCGATTATTCTGATAGTGAAGATAGTAAGCATGCTCCCATACATCGAGACATAGAATTGGTGTTCCGCGTTTTTCTACCACATCCATTAGCGGGTTATCCTGATTTGGCGTAGATGAAACAAAGAGTTTTCCATCTTTGCCAACAGATAGCCATGCCCAGCCGCTACCGAATTGACCTTTGGCCGCTGCTTCAAATTCACTCCTAAAAGCATCAAATGATCCCAAATCTCTTTCAATGGCTTTCATCAGTTTTTCGCTAGGTTCGCCTCCACCGTTGGGCGACATCACTTCCCAGAATAGTTTATGGTTAAAAAATCCACCTCCATTATTGCGAACTGTGGCCGGGTGTCTGCTCACTTGATTGAAAATTGCTTCAATGGCCATTCCGTTGATTTTAAGTTCATCAGCAGCCTTAACAAAGTTGTTATAGTAGGCCTTGTGGTGCCGAGTATAGTGGATTTCCATTGTGGTTTTATCAATAAAAGCCTCCAATGCATCGTAGCTGTATCCTAGCTCGGGGAATGTGTATTGACTTTGTGAGTTTATAGCAAAGCCTCCAAGTAGTAATGTTATAAGTGCTAATTTTTTCATACCTAGGTAATGTTTTGTTCAACTTTTAATTTAGATAAGGATAACAATAAAGCTGTGGGATTTGTTTGATTTTTTGCAGATTAATAAAGCGCATAGGTGTTAATTAAATCCTAAATTTCATTATTTTAACTTGCAAATACTAGTGTTGACTATAAAGAAAGTAGATTGTGGTGATTTTGTTGGATATGGTACATCCTATATGGCGAATAAGAAACTAAAGGTTGCCATAATTCCGGTTGGCTACACCAACGGATTTAGCCGATCGTTGAGCAATAGCGGGCGCATACTAATTCATGGTAAGCGCGTACCTGTTATTGGAACCGTTACTATGAACACAATGAGTGTAAACATTACCGATATACCCAATGTGCAGCTTGGGGATGAGGTTGTGTTAGTTGGAAAGCAGAAAAGGTTAAGCATAAGTGTTGCTTCGTTTAGCGAGATGAGCAATCAACTCAATTACCAAACCTTGGCGCGCCTGCCAAGTAATATACCACGATATGTAGTGCAATAAATTTTGGTACGCTTTTAGATAGTACATTGAAATAATTTTTAAACTATTTACTAAGTTTGTAGCTATCTTAAAAATAAAATATTTATGAGAAGATTTATGCTTTATGCCTTTCTAATGGCTAGTTCAGTAGTACTATTTGCTCAGCAACCAGCCGATGAAGAGTTAAAGAAAAAAGGACCATACATTAGGTTTGAGCCCTCGGAGATTAACCTTGGCAATATTTCAACAAACGATGTAACAGAGGATATTGGCAATATAGAGATTGAGTTCTATAATGATGGAGTACAGCCTCTTATCCTAAATCAGGTTACGGGTTGTTGTGGTACAAGGATTAATGATTGGACTCGTAAGCCAATTGCTCCAGGGCAAAAAGGGACAATAAAGGTTTGGTTCAGGGTAAGCCCTCAGCCTCATCGGATAAGCCGTACTATTACCGTGCAATCAAATGCTATTAACGGCAACAATAAAAAGATGGCAATCCTTGGTGAGGTGGTAATCCCCAGTAGCGCAAATGAGATTCAACTACCATAAATTTAAGTAAATTACTACTGGCTTTATGTGTCTCTTTCTGGCGCAGATTTCCATCCGCGCCTATTTTTCACCATTAAATCAGTCCTAAGGGTTGGCCCGTTGTAGTTAAACCCTTAAATCCTTCTAATACTTACCCTTTAAAAAGCCCTGCCTTACCTCTTCCGGAAATCGCTCTATGGCATAGCGCAGCATGGTGCGGGGCATGGTTTTGTAGTGTTTTATAAGAAAGGCATACTCTACATCATAGTCCTTTTTGCCTACTTCACGGAGCATCCAGCCTACGGCTTTGTGAATAAGGTCGTGCTTATGGTTTAGCAAAATTTCTGCAATGCTAAGCGTATCGTCAAACTGCTTATTTCTGATAAAATGCATTGTTGCAATTATGGCAATGCGCTGCACCCAAAGGTTGTCACTCTTGGCCAGATCGTATAGCAATTGCCTGTTCTTATCCATGAGGTAAGGACCAAGAATATGGTATGCCGACAGGTCTACAAGATCCCAGTTATTAACGCGTTCAATATTTTTTAAGTATAGCTGAACAATTTCCTTTTGTAAACTCTCATCTTTGCTTTTCTGATACTTAAGTACAAGCATAAAAAGCGATGTTAAACGGTACTCGTGTATTGGTTCCCAAAGCAATTGCTCAAGATCATTAAGGCATATGTCCTGATAATACTTTTTTGATACTGAACGCTGATTTGGAACCGTAATTCCTAAAAATTCGTCACCTTCTCCGTAACCACCGGGGAAAACCTGAAAGAATTTGGGCAACGCTTCGCCTCTCTTTTTATCGTTAAAGTTGTTAAGGTCTTCCTTAACCATATTAAGAATATGCATCGCTACTATTTATTAGTTTAACCTGTTGATTATACTTAGTGTTGGCTAAAGTTAGATAAAAGGATAAATGAATTAAGCAAAAGAGGAGTATTTACTCAACATTCGCAGATCTTATCTGTTAGTTTATGAATTATTGAAGAATTGTTCCTGTACTATTTTTCCGCTATCTTTGTTTAGGTAGCTATAAAACAATTATGTAGAATGGAATCGGAATCATTTTTAGGGAATATCGACCCACAAGCAGTCGATAAACTATACAAGGATTATTTGGCTAACCCCAGTTCGGTAGAGGAGGGTTGGCGAAATTTTTTTAAGGGTTTTGATTTTGCACTCTCTGGCAATTCAACCAACGGGGATCAACATTTTGACTCTGAGGTAAAGGTCATAAATCTTATAGATGCATACCGTAAACGCGGGCATCTGTTTACTAAAACTAACCCGGTTCGTGCGCGTCGTAAGTATTTACCAACGCTCGATATTGAAAATTTCGATCTATCAAAGGCCGATTTGAATAGAGTTTTTCAGGCGGGAAAGCAATTGGGAATTGGACCAGCTAAATTGTCTGTAATACTTGATTTTCTGCAATCAACCTATACAACTTCAATAGGATGTGAGTATATGTATATCCGTGATAACGAGATTGTAAACTGGTTACAGCAAAGAATCGAGGAGAATAAGAATAGCACTGTGTTTACGGCTGAGCAAAAAAAGCACATGCTTAGTCATTTAAAACAAGCTGTTGGTTTTGAACAGTTTATTCATAAAAAATTTATTGGACAAAAGCGATTTTCACTGGAGGGTGTTGAGACGTTAATTCCTGCAATGGATGCAGTGATTGAGCGCGGTGCTGAGTTGGGCATTCGAGAGTTTATTATTGGAATGCCTCACAGGGGTAGGCTAAATGTGCTTGCCAACATTATGCAGAAGCCTTTTGAGAATATATTCAGTGAGTTTTTTGGTGAAGAGTACGATGAGAGTGTTGCTCTTGGTGATGTAAAGTACCATATGGGCTATAGCGGATCAGTTAAAACCGATAAGGGAGATGAGGTGAAGCTCAATTTAGTTCCCAATCCTTCGCATTTAGAAACGGTAACCCCTATAGCAATTGGTCTTTCACGCTCGCGCATTAATCACCTTTACCAAAAAGATTTTACCAAACTCGCACCAATCATAATACACGGTGATGCCGCAATTGCATCGCAAGGGGTAGTTTACGAAACCGTTCAGATGTCGCAACTTAAAGGTTACAGGGTTGGCGGATCTATCCATCTAATCGTTAACAATCAGGTTGGGTTTACTACAAACTATATTGATGCGCGAAGCAGCACATACTCTACCGACATTGCCAAGGTAATTCAATCGCCTATATTCCATGTAAATGGCGACGACCCAGAGGCGTTGGCTCACACCATTCGCCTGGCAATGGAGTTTAGGCAGCGGTTCCAAAGGGATGTTTTTATTGACATTTTAGGGTACAGACGATATGGACACAACGAAGGCGATGAACCTCGATTTACGCAACCTATTCTCTATGATGCCATAGCCAAGCATCCTAATCCAAGGGATATTTATGCAGAAAAGTTAGTGAAACAGGGTGTAATTGATAACGATTTTTTTAAAAATTCGGTTGATAGTTTTGACAACTTACTTGAAGAAAAACTAGAGTTAGCCAAAAAGGCAAAGAAGGTGAAAATTCAACCTTTCCTTGAGTTGGATTGGAAGCATATACGCCATTCCGTAAAGGAAGATTTTTGTACATCTCCACAAACGGGTGTGGCAAAGGCCGACATAGAGCGAGTTGCTAAAAGAATAAACAGCCTTCCGTCTGATAAACAGTTTTTTAAAAAACTCGAAAAACTTGTAGCCGATCGTCAATTGCATGTTGAAAGTGGTAAGGTTGATTGGGGCATTGCTGAACTATTGGCATATGGTACATTGGCCGATCAGGGTTATCCCGTTAGGCTTAGCGGACAGGATAGTGAACGGGGCACATTCTCACATCGTCATGCAGTTTATGCAGTTGAAAATTCTGAGGAGAAATATTTCCCGCTTAAGAATATCTCTTCAACTCAGGCAAGTTTTCATGTTTACAATAGTCCACTTTCGGAGTATGGTGTTTTAGGGTTCGATTATGGCTATTCCCTTGGAGTTCCCAACGGACTTACGATTTGGGAAGCCCAGTTTGGCGATTTTTTTAACGTTGCTCAGGTAATCATCGATCAGTATGTTAGCTCGGCTGAGGATAAATGGGGATTAAAATCAGGACTGACACTGCTTCTTCCTCATGGGTTTGAGGGGCAAGGGCCAGAGCACTCAAGTGCTCGTATCGAAAGATTTTTAACTCTTGCAGCAAGGCAAAACATGCAGATTACCAACATTACTACACCTGCAAATTTCTTCCACGCATTGCGCAGGCAGGTTATACGTGAGTTTAGAACCCCACTTATTGTTTTTACACCCAAAAGTTTACTTCGTCACCCAAAATGCATATCGCAACTCGATGAATTGAGTAATGGAGCGTTTCAGGAGGTGATTGATGATAACAATGTTGACAAGAAGAAAGTGCTAAGGGTTGTTTTTTGCACTGGTAAAATTTACTACGATTTGCTTGAGCGCAAAGATCATTTCGAAGCGAATGATATTGCTCTTGTCCGTGTTGAGCAGCTTTACCCATTCCCTAAAAAGCAAATTGAGGATGTTATTGCCCGTTATCCAAATACAATTCAGTGGTTATGGGTTCAGGAGGAACCTCAGAACATGGGAGCATGGAACTTTATCCGCGATAATATCACCCAAGTTCCCATTGAAGTGGTTTCGCGGTTGGCAAGCGGAAGCCCTGCAGTTGGTCTGAGCAAACTACATAATCAGCAGCAGCAAGAGATAATTCAAAAGGTTTTTCGCCGATGCGATTGCGAGCTGAACAATAAGTATTGTGGTTTGCAGTGCAAGGTTGGGAGTCAGCGCAAGGAAAGAAAAGCCGAGTACGAAGAGATTGATAAGGAGAAGTAGTAACATTGATCGAATAGCATAAAGTATAACGCAAATTCGGTTTGCATTTGTTTTAACAAAACTCTATAGGCAAAAGAACACAAAAAACAGACAGATGAAAGTAGAAATACGTATTCCAAGTCCAGGTGAGTCAATAACTGAGGTTGAAATAGCAAACTGGCTTGTTGCCGATGCATCATGGGTTGAAAAGGATCAGGAGATAGCCGAAGTAGAATCTGAAAAGGCAACCCTTCCTATACTGGCCAGCCATAGTGGATTGTTAAGTATCAAAGCACAAGCAGGAACCATTAAGGTGGGCGAAGTGGCATGTACTATTGATACTGATGCTAAAAAGCCCGAAGGGCTTAAAAATGATAAAAAGGTTACTAAAATTTCAGAAAAACCAACTGAAAAGCCAAAAGAGGAAATACCTCTTGAGGAGAGAAAAGCATCATCTAAAACTTTATCTACAGAGCAGTCAAAGGTAAAAGTTACCCCGCTTGCCCAGAAAATGATGGATGATAAAGGCTTGAATGTTGAGGATATTATTAACGGGTTGCGAAAAATTACAACAGATGACGTTAATCGGGTGCTTTCTGGATCTAATAAAGGCAAGCAAAAGAATAGTTTAGGTGATCGTAGCGAAGAGCGATTGGCCATGAGTCAGCTGCGTAAAAAGTTAAGTCAACGTTTGGTTACCGTTAAAAACGAATCAGCAATGCTCACTACTTTTAACGAGGTAGATATGAGTAAAATAATAGCTATACGCAAGGAATACCAGCAGGGTTTTCAAGAAAAGTATGGGGTTAAGTTGGGTTTTATGTCGTTTTTTACCAAGGCAGTTGTCGAAGCATTAAAGCAGCATCCTACAGTTAACTCGTTTATTGATGGCGACGAGATTGTAACCCCAAACTACTACGATATTGGCATTGCAGTTCAAACCCCTAAAGGACTTATGGTTCCTATTATTCGAAATGCAGAAGACCTGTCGATGGCACAAATTGAGACCAGTATTGTTGGGCTTACCGAAAAGGGTAGGGCAGGGCGAATTGGACTAGATGACCTAACTGGGGGAACCTTTACCATAACTAATGGCGGAATTTTTGGGTCGATGCTGTCAACGCCAATACTTAACCCACCCCAATCGGGGATACTGGGAATGCACAACATTATGGATCGCCCAATTGCCGTAAACGGCAAGGTTGAGGTTAGGCCTATGATGTACGTTGCACTTAGCTACGATCATAGAGTAATTGATGGGAAAGATTCCGTTGGATTCCTTGTTAAAGTAAAGCAGATGCTTGAGAACCCTGAGCTTATAGTATTCAATGGGAATAGGCCCGAAGGCATACTCCTCGGATTATAAAAAAGGGTGCATAAAACAAAAGTTTTAGCACCCGTATATTAGTAAAAATCTATTTAGTTATTTCTAGCTCTTACTGGTAAACTCAGTAACATCAAAGGCAATTTCAACAACCTTTATTGGCGATCCATGGTCATCAAATACAGGGCGGCAATGTCCTTTAATGGCAAAAGGTTCCTTTGCTTTTGTCATTCTGTATAGGATTGATTCAAAAGGTATTCCTTTGTGCATATTGTCCCAAAATACTTGATAATCATCGGTTTCTATTAAGCCCCTATTCTCAAAAAGTATGCTATGATGTTGCCCAATAAGTTCTTCTTTTGAATATCCCGATCTGTCGCACAGTAATTTATTTACATAGGTTATTGCTCCATTAAAGTCATACTCCATAATCAAACCCAATCCACCAATGGCATCCATAGTCCAGGCAATCTCCCTCTCTTTCCTCGCCATTTCTTCTTGGGTGGCCATCAGTTCTTCCATGTTCTGTCGCATCTCCTCTTCCTGAGCCTGCATTTCTTCAGCCTGCTGCTGCGATTGCTCAAGCAACATGCGGGTTTTGGCATTTATTTTAACTATTGCAATAGTTGAGGCGATGTTCTCCGAAACTTTCTCTAGAAATTCAATCTCATACTGCTCAAAAATTTTAAACGAGGCAATTTCAAGTACACCAAGTATGTTTTCATCCTGCTTAAGAGGTACAATTATTATGCAGTTTGGGTTAGCCTCACCCAGCCCCGATGTTATTGATACAAAGTTCTCGGGGATATCAGTAATAAAGATGGTTTCGCGCTCTAGTGCACAAGCACCAATAAGTCCTTCACCCATCATTACCTTCATATTTAGGAACTTCTTCCTGTCCCCAGCATAAATAGACGCTGCTTCTAGGTAGGTTTCTCTTTTATCATCATCATTTAAAAGGAAAAGTGCACCTTGATTGCCTTTAGTATATTTCACTATTTTCTTAAGTACCTCGTCGGCTAGGTTCTCTAGATTGTCGTTATTTTGCCTTAAAATATCAGCAAAAAGAGCAAACCCTTCATTGGCCCATGTGCGTTTATTATCTTCTATTATTCGTAATTTTTCCTCATCCTGAGCTTTCTTAAGGCTATTGCTCATATTGAGCAGCGATTTGCCAAGGATATCATTATCTCCCAGCAGGTCGAGTTTGCTCTCAAGTTTGCCTTGGCCTATGCTATTGGCAAAGCTGGTTTTTTTATTTAGACCTTCAATCGAAATATTAAGAGATTTTGCCATTGTCTCAATTTCATCACCAGAGTTTAGCTTAAGAATCAAGTCATTGGATATTTCTCCTTTGCTAAGGCGATCTAACGAGAGAGTTATTCGCCTAATTGGGCGAGTTAGATTGTTTGCTACAAAGAAAAGTACCAGCATAAGAACCAGTAAGCCAATAATCCCTACAAAAAGCGATACATATAGGTTTTCATCTGCCCTTTCGGTTATTACCTTTAGTGGGATACTGAGGGCTAGGGACCAAGATGAGTATGAGTTCCCCGCTTTTATTGGAGCAAACGAAATGAAGTGCTCGTTTCCCAAGGAGTCAACACGAATAAAACTGTGCTCTCTGCCCTCGGAAATTACTTCAGCAAGATTCTCCTTTTCATACTCATTAGGGAATATTTTACCTAATGGAACGTTAATGAACTTTTGTTCTTTATGAGCTGCCACAAGAGAATTTGCAGATACCAAAAACGCATAACTTCCCTCAACCGGTTCTATCTCTGAAACCATTTTTTGCAAACTACCCAGGCTAATATCTAGCCCTATTAACCCCATATATTTTCCGTTTTTTTGAATTGGGGATGCAACTGTCGTCATTAGTAAGGCACCTCCTTTATTCTCTACGTTACCCTCGTCAAGATATGGATCCCAAAAACCTTCCTGATTGCCCAGTTTGAATTTTTTATAAATCTCCCCATCGCCATCGAGGCTTCTATAATCAACAATTTTCTTAATCTCGTTATTTTCACGCCAAAGTGTTAAGCATATACGGCCATAATCCTTATCGTATTTTGGGACAAAACCATATAGTTCCCAGCTATCCCAAATGGAATAAACATGCTTATTGTTTTCGAGTATGGGCTTATACATGCGTATAAACAAATCTTGCCATAAAGCGGGAGGCATTTCTTGGTATATAGAGAACGCTTGTGCTAGTGTTCGGGTAAGCGATAGATCTCGCTCAAACTCTTTCTCAATTTTATCGGAAGATATTCGAGCGGTAAGCCTTGCATTTTCAAGGGCATCGGTGAGCATCGCTTGCCTCGAGGTTGTTACTATATAACCAATGGCAATTACGTAAAGTATCATAGTTGTGCTTAGCACAAAAAGAAAGATCTTTTGTCTGATTTTTAGTTTTATCCTCATGGTAGTATAGAGATAGGGTTATAAAATGCAGCTAAACTTACTCTGTTTTGGCGAAAAATAAAAAGAAAAAATCAAGTTTTGGGAAAGGTTGCAATAAAAAACCTAATTTTAAAGCAATAAATTATTTATTAAGGAGTGAACCTCATGTTTTAAACATAGTTAAAAACGTTTACTCACACAAGAATAACTATTCCATAAAACTAAATAATAGATATATGAAACGTTTACTATTCCCTCTTTTTGTTCTGCTTGTTTCTTGCGGAACAAATAACCAAGGTACATTTACTATTGCCGGATTAGAGAAGGACATCATGGTTCTTGCCTCAGATAGTTTGGAGGGTAGAGCACCCTTTTCACGTGGCGAGGCAAAAACGCTTGCATATCTTCAATTTAGAATGGAGCAAATTGGGTTAAAGCCTGCATTCAATGGATCGTATCTGCAAGAGGTTCCGTTGGCTGAAATTACTTCATTTTTACCTGAAAGTATTTTGTTTAAAGCAAAAAGCAAAAAGTATACTGTTGAGGTAGGTGCTGATATTAGTTGCTGGTGTCCAATGCTTCAACAGGATGTTACAATTAATAACTCTGAACTTGTATTCGTTGGTTTTGGAATAAATGCGCCTGAGCTAGAATGGAATGATTTTGAAGGGATAGATCTTAAGGGTAAAACGGTTGTGGTTCTGGTTAACGACCCTGGTTTTCTTACTCAAGATTCTACTCTTTTTAATGGAAATGCCATGACTTTTTATGGAAGGTGGCCATACAAATACTTAGAGGCAAACCTACAGGGCGCTGAAGGATGCATTATTGTTCATGAGGATAAGGCGGCAGGTTATCCTTGGGCAATAGTAAACCGCGATGCTGTGAATTCAAACTTTTTTCTGAATAATAAAGCCCTAGCTAATCAGGTAACTAAGTTCAATGGGTGGATAACAGAGAATGCTGCAATTGACCTTTTTAGTATATGTGGCCTCAATTACGAGCAGCTTAAAATTAAGGCTTGCGAAAAAGGTTTTAAGCCTATCCCAATGGGAATTACCTACTCTGTTGATATTAAGAATACATGGACATTATCCAACTCCTATAATGTAGGAGGAGTTATCGAAGGGAGCAAAAGACCAGAGGAAGCCTTAGTTTATGAGGGTCATTGGGATCACCTTGGTATTGGTTCCAAAGTGGATGGCGATTCAATATATAATGGTGCTTCTGACAATGCAGCTGCAATTGCTTGGATGTTTTCTATTGCCGAGGCCTTTAAGGCAAGTGGTGAAAAACCTGAGCGCTCGATACTTTTCTTCTCTCCAACTGCCGAGGAGTCTGGTATGCTAGGCTCACATCATTATATTGATAACCCAGTATTTGCCCACGAGAACACTGTGGCATGCTTTAATAGCGATGTGATTATGTTCCTTGGTAAATTTAAGGATGTAACTGTTACGGGTCTTGGTCATTCAGAACTTGACGATTACCTAAAACAGGAAGCCCAAAAGCAAGGCAGGTATGTTTGCAGCGATCCAAACCCTGAGAATGGGATGTTCTTTAGGTCCGATCAGTTACCATTCCTCAGAGCAGGTATTCCTTCACTGTTTGCCAAAGGGTATAGCCATCAGGTGGATTTGGGGAGAGAAGAAACGCTTCGTATAGTAGATGAGTACTGGCATACTACATACCATAAACCTGCCGATCAGTATAATCCCAACATTCATAATCTGGAGGGATTGCTCGAGGATGCAATACTTTTCTATAATCTTGGTAAGCGAATTGCCAACGAAACCTATTTTCCCAAGTGGAGTAAAAATTCTGAATTTTTTGTTGAAAGGTAATGCACTATTTACGTTAAGGCTTTTTGAATAAGCGAAAGGAGTTTTTCCTGCTCTGCTTCCCAGCATAGCTCTTCAGCAGCACGCTTGGTGTTTTGGTGCCACGTATCCATGTCGTTAGTATTGGTTAGCATGCTCTCAATTGCTGTTGCTAACTGTTGGCTAGTGCAGTTTGGGTCAATGGTAGTGCCAACTTGGTAGTTGTTAATAATCTTTGCCATTTCGGGCAGGTTGCTTGCCAATACGGGTACGCCAGCCTGAATGTAATCGAAAATTTTATTGGGTAAAGCGTAATGATAGTTCAAACCCATATCCTCTTCAATGGATACTCCTAGTTGAGCCTCGCAAGTAATTCTGTGCAAATGCTCATGCTCTACTCTGCCGTATAGTATTACCCTCTTGGTAAGTTTATTAAATTCAATCTTATGCTTTAGCCCATTCTGAATAGGGCCAGTACCAACAATTATCAGTTTGTAGTTAGGGAGTAGAGTCATCGCATCTACCAGTTTTTCTAACCCTCTACCAATATTTAGCGCTCCCTGATAAATAATGGTCTTATTGTCTTGCACTGATTGCTTTTCTGAGCAGGATTTTCGGAAAGGCAAATTCCTAATTACCTTGAAATCAATATTGTATCTGTTTTTAAATTCTAATGACACACCATCTGATACTGTTGAACAGTGTTTCAACCCTTTAGTTAAACGCCTCTCAAGGCGAGACCAAAAGTTCCTTATCCTTGGCCTATCAATAAGTTCAGGTATTTCGGTAAAAAGTTCGTGACTATCGTAAACAATAGGTTTATTAAGCAATTTGCTCGCTATGCGAGATGCCAAAAGTGTATCAAGATCGTTTGCGTGTATCAAATTATACCTATGGAAAAGCAGATAGAATAGGGCTTGAATATTGAAACATGCATAAAACGCAGGTCCTTTACTAAAAGGTATTCTAAGAAGAATGGTTCTATACTCTTTTCTAATCTTTTTGGGCGTAGTTTTTAACCTCCTACCAACAACGGTTACTGTAAACCCCTGTTTGTGAAGTGTAGATGCCGTTCTATGAATTCGTTGATCGGCAATTATATCCGAAGTGACAAGTATTACGACTTTAGTCAAGGCTTTTTTTTGCTAAATTAAAAAAAACTCTTTACCCCGCTACATTTTTTTATCTTTGTATAAAATTACGGGTATGTATAACATCTCTCACAACTTTTGTTTAAAGCCATTAAATACCTTTGGTATTGATGTGAAATCGGAATATTATATTGAGATTCAGAGTATTGATGATTTAAGGGAAGCAATTAAGTGGGTTAAGGATAATCATTTTGAATGGTTTGTGCTGGGTGGAGGTTCAAACGTCCTTTTTAAGGGTGATTTCAAAGGAGTTGTTATCAAACCAGGAATAGTGGGTATTGATGTGGTGGCTGAGGATGAACAGAGTATTAGCATAAAAGTTGGCGCAGGTGTTGAGTGGGATAACTTGGTTGAGTATGCTGTTAATAGTGGGCTAGGAGGGATTGAAAATTTATCATTAATACCAGGAAGCGTAGGTGCATCGCCTATACAGAATATTGGTGCGTATGGTGTTGAAGCCAAGGATACAATAGAATATGTTGAGGGTGTATACATTGATACACTTAAATCTTTTAAGATAACCAAGGATGAGTGCAAATTTGACTATAGAGATAGTATCTTTAAAAACGAGTTAAAAGGGAAGGTTATTATTACCCATGTTGTCTTCCGATTAAGCAAAACACCAAAACTTATTGTACACTACGGAAACCTTGAGGAAGAGTTAAAATTATTAGGCGGAATGAATATTGCTAATGTTCGTAAAGCCGTAAGTGCTATTCGTAATTCAAAGTTACCCGACCCCAAAGAGATTGGTAATGCAGGGAGTTTCTTTAAGAATCCGGTGGTAGATATTACATTAGTAGAAGATCTTCAAGAAAAATTCGATAAAGTACCCTATTACCCTGTGAATGAAAATCTTGTTAAGTTGCCTGCCGGTTGGCTAATTGAGCAATGCGGATGGAAGGGTAAACAGGTTGGCAGAGTGGGAGTACATAAAATGCAAGCATTAGTTCTTGTTAATCATGGAGGTTGTACTGGAAACGAAGTTATTGATTTAGCCCATAGAATTCGCGAATCTGTAATGGAGAAGTTCAATGTAGCCCTTGAGATGGAAGTAAATGTTATTTAAAATCTAAAGCCAAGTCCCTTTCTCCTTAATTTCTCAAAGTAATTTCAGAACTTTAAATAGTTGTTATTTAACGATTGTTTTCTGCTTAATATATTCTGCCTTTATGGCTCATTCTGATAAGATGTAATTATATATGCATTGACATACCTAAATGTTTTATTTGTCAAAATTGTGTCGAATTTTGGACTAAATTTGTATCTTAGTAAACCCTTTTCAGTAGAACAATAAAAATCAGGGTAAGAATGGCCAAGTTACTAATTCTAGCAACGGACGAATCACCTCAGATAATGTTTGATCCGAGTAGAGGTATTCTCGACATTTCGGGAAAAAGTCTACCAGAGGACATTCATGATTTTTACAGCCCCCTTGAGCAGGCGGTTGTGGAATATATTGATAATCCACAGCCCGAAACCAAAATTAGTTTCGACTTGGTTTACCTTAATTCAGCTTCAACAAAGCGCATTCTTGAAATAATCTCTCACTTTGAGAAACTTCATAATTTGGGAGATAAAGTAGTTTTTAATTGGTACTACAATCAGTTTGATGACGATATGCGTGATGAAGGTGAAGAGTTCTCTAGGTTAACAGATTTATCAATAAAAATAATTGAGAAATCCGAAAGGGTGTAATTATCTATGCGTAAAATTACCTTAGGCATATTGCCAGTTATAATAATCTTGCTCACAAGCGTTTGGGTTTCGCAGGGGCAGGAGAAAGTAACTTCACAGGATGAAGTTGCAGGTTTAGAACAAGAGGTTAAACTAGCCGAAAAATATGCCAATGATTCAGATTTCAATCAAGCCTCATACTACTATAGCAAAGTTGCAAATAGGTACTGGGAGATTGGCAAACTTGAGCAAGCCGCAGAGCAATTCGAGAATGCCCTTAAGATGTCCAGTAGATTAGGGAATAAGAATTCTGCCTATATTCTGAATACAAACCTAGGCTTAATTTATAACGAAGTTGAGCAGTACGATAAGGCTTTAGCTGCATTTAAACAAGGGGTTAAGGTTGCAAGCGAACTAGGCCGAAAGGCTGATGTTGGGTCATCTTATCTAAGTCAAGCAAATATTTACTACGTTAAGCAAAACTATAACGATGCCCTTAAGGTACTAGAGAGTGCTGAAGACATTGCAAAAGAAATTAGTGATCAGAAACTTATACGCAACATTTATTCTCTTTACACTAAAGTTTACGATAAGCTAGGGAATAGGGAAAAATCGATAAAATACTTTGAAGAGTCTTCTACTTTAACCAAAGAAATTCAGGCTAAGGAGGTAAAGGCTAAGGAGGCTGCTGCACAACAATTAGCTAATGAAGCTACCTCTAGGGCGCAAACAGCTGAAGCGCAGAAGCAGGCAACTGATGTGAAACTTCAACAAAAAGGTGAAGAACTCACTCAGAAACAAGCAGTTCTAGATGAAACCGTAAGGGAATCGCGAGAGCGATTAATGCAGATTGATCTATTGAATAAAGAGAGCGAGTTACAGGGAATAAAAATATCAAATCAGGAGCAGAAAAGAAAAATCTATCTCGCAGTGATTGTGCTCGTTTTGGGCTTTTCATTCTATTTACTATATAGCTATTTCCAAAAGAAAAAGGCAAATAAGTTACTACAGCAGAAAAACGATGAGATTATTAGCCAGAATATCGAAATTCAGCAGCAAGCAGCCCAACTTCGGGAGCTCAATAATTTAAAGGATAAACTTTTCTCAATCATATCCCACGATTTACGTAGCCCATTAGGTTCTCTTATAACCCTACTAAACCTAACTCAGCAAGGGTTTTTTACTGAAGAAGGTTTCAAAGAAGTGATAGATGAACTTTCTAAAAACGTTGGCTATACATCGGAACTTCTTGAGAACTTGCTGAATTGGGCTCAAACCCAAATGCAAGGGTTAAAGATTTCTCCTTCGGTTTTCAAACTCCATAAAGTGGTCGAAACCAAATTAGCCCTTTACTCCGAGCAGGCCAGTAATAAGGGAATAATTTTAAGAAACCTCATTGAAGATGATATTGAGGTCTATGCCGATAGCGCAATGATAGAGTTGGTTGTACGGAATCTTATTGCAAACTCTATAAAGTTCTGCGATAAAGGAAGTACAGTTTCCATATTGGCTTCACCAAGAAATAATCATATGATGATTTCAGTGGCCGATACGGGTGTTGGAATGAGTCAAGAGCAGGTAAAGCGAATATTTGGGCGTGAAATATTTTCTACCCTAGGTACAGCTAATGAAAAGGGTACCGGACTGGGCTTAATGCTTTGTAAGGATTTTGTTAACTTAAACAATGGCGAGATTTGGGTGAAGAGCATTGAAGGTGTTGGGAGTGAATTTTTCTTCACTATACCAATGCCCACTAATGGTAACTAGCCTGTAAAGAGTTGAGAACAATAGAGAGAATACGGAAGTTGCTAAACCTCAACATGCATTGCGAATAGTCTATTGCCATCCGATTCGTTGAAGCAGTAATCAACTGTTTGAGTTTTCCTGAAAATATAGATTAGACCAATTCCAATTCCAGCAACCTTTTCGTCAATCAGAAGTCTCAGTTTTTCCCTATAAAGTTCATTTAGTTCAGTTTTTGTTAACTTGCTCAACTTACTAAGGAGTTGCTTAAGGTTGTGTTCATCCTGTTCCGAAACAAAGTTACAGGTTCCGATGCTAAAGCAATCATCCTTTTGCTCGAGAATGAATAATCCTTCGTTAACCTTATCGGTTCTTTCAGCATGCATCGATATATTTTGGAGTAGCTCAACCGATACATTATAAAGTTTCTGTTTCCCAATCTTCAGTTCGTTAAACCTCAGGATATTCTTTTCAATCATATGAATAATGGGCAAAACAGAATTCTGGGAGAAATCGCCTTTGTGCAAAACAACCAAATTCTCAGCCTGCATCAATGCGTAAAGATTTTTCATTTCTTCGAGTGACGACTCAGGCTGTTCCACTTCCTTACTATCGGCACTTTGAATGGTAAGCTGCATGAGGAACAGTGATGTGTTACTATCGATGGGCACAAAATCGAAGGATATTTTTCGACCAGTTCGACGGGCCATTTCAATAATTCCCAAACCAGCTCCACCTCTGTCAGATAGTTTACCCTTAGCTAAAACTTGTTTTTGTAAAAGCCTCAGTTCATCAGCATTAAGGCTATTAACCTTTTCGAGTTTTTCTTTAATTGATGGAATAACATCATTGGCTACAGAGTTGGCCGAGCCAATAAAAAAGCAGTCGGTAATGCTCCTAACATAGAATGCTCCCTGATAATCGCTTAGGCTACTATCCTCGGTAGCGTATTTACCATGGCGTGCAACGTTCTGGTAGCATTCGGCCATTAGGAAACTGATTTTATTCTTTAGTTTAATAAAGTTCCCTGCCGAGTCGATATTAAATTGAGTAAGCTCAATTATTTTGTGAGTTATTGAATCGGATACCAATCCTGTATAAGCAAAAATAAGGTCATCCTTATGTAGACTCTTCAATAAATTGGTTGTGGAGGAGGCATTCATATTGTGTAGGATATGCTGATTCTAAATGCAAGATAAAGGAAATAATTGAGATCTGTTTATTATTTACAATTAATTTTATTCAAGCATAAGCGCTACCCCGATTTTAAACGGAATATTTTAAAATAATTTTGGGTGTTGGTTGTTAAAATTGCGAAATTAATAGATTGCTTCACTAATGTGCTTTAAACACAATTTAATAATGAGCATAAATGCATAAATAAAACATCATAAAGGATAAAAATACGATGAGAAGAAAATGCATAAATAGCATTTATCATATTTTATTAATCTGGTTAATGAATTAATAAAAGGGAATGCTTTTTAGATGCCTAGATAATTCTTATGTTTGCACCCTTTAAATTAATAGAATAGAAATATGGACAGTGTTGTTTTAGAATGGATTGGCTATGGTGCCTCGTTGATTATTGCCCTATCGATGACCCTTAACTCAATAGTAAAGTTTAGGATTATCAATTTGATAGGTGCAGCCCTGTTCTCTGCTTATGGTTTTATGATTGGTTCAATACCTGTTGGCGTAATGAACGGGTTTATTGTTGCCGTGGATGTTTACTTCTTAATCCAGTTTTTTTCCAAAAAGGACTATTTCGAAACGCTTGAAGTAAGTAGTTTGAATAAATATATGCTTAAGTTCCTCGATTTCCACAGCCATGATATTCTTAAGTTTTATCCCGATTTTAGCTATATGCCTAATGATAATACCGTTCAGTATTTTGTTTTAAGAAATATGGCTGTTGCCGGCATTTTAATTGCTGAAAAACAGGATTCCAATACCCTTAAGGTAATACTTGATTACGTAATACCTGAGATGAGAGATTTTAAGAATGGACGGTTTGCATACCTAAACCTGCGTAAAAAGTTTCTCGATTGTGGGTATCAAAGGTTAATAGCAGATAAAACAGACCCTATTCATGTGAAGTACCTTTTAAAGATGGGTTTTGTTGAGTCTGCAGATGGTAACCTTGAGAAAGGATTGACAACCAAAATTTAACTACCTGAATATTCTTTCCTTGTTCAAAAAGCGCTGATATTCTCTGGCATTATTATTATGCTCGCTTAAGGTTTTTGCAAACGCATGGTATCCGGAGTAGTCTGGTTTGGCACAGAAATAAAGGTATTTATGATTCTCATGCTCTAGCACTGCATTAATTGAAGATATGCTTGGAGAATTTATGGGGCCTGGAGGCAATCCTCTGTATTTGTATGTGTTGTAGGGCGAATCGAAGGAGAGATGCTTTGTGAGTATTCTTCTGATGGCAAAATTGCCCATGGCATATTTGATGGTTGGATCGGCCTGAAGGGGAATCCCCTTATTCAATCGGTTTATGTAAACTCCCGCCACTTTTGGGCGTTCGTCTGCTTTAATGGTTTCCTCCTCAACAATTGATGCTAGGGTTGATACTTTTACCCTATTTAATCCGATTTTTTTTGCTTTTTGCTCTTTTTCTTCGGTCCAAAATATTTCATACTCCTTATTCATCCTATCGAAAAAGCCCTTTGCACTAGTATTCCAAAAAAACTCGTATGTATTGGGAATAAACATGGCAATGAAAGTTTGCTGATTAAATCCGTATTCAGAAGGAACCTCATTGCTTGAGAATGCATTCACAATTTCGGTGGAGTCGGCTTCAATCTCTTCTGCAATACGTTGGGCTAATTGTTGGGGTGTTCTAAATCCCGTAAAGGTTACATTAACCGGGGTTTGTAGCCCTGCTCTTAGCATCGACACCAATTCCTTATTATTCATGCCGTTAGTAACCTTGTATCTACCAGCTTTTACGCTGTAGGGGTAACCCATGCGAGAGCCAACCCATTTAAACGTCTCAATATTTATAACATAACCAGATTCCTCAATAATGTTAACTGCGTTTGAGTAAGTTGAGCCAGTTGGTATATAGATGTAGGCATTATCCTTATCCCCTATATTTATATTGGATTGGAACATCTTTGAGTAGATTTTGTAGCTGTAAAAACCACCCGCAACAATAACAAGTGCTAGCGAAAGTGATACGATAATAACAATTCTTTTACTTATACTTTTTTCCATATTAAAAAATTAGTGCTCAAAGATAAATATAATACGAAATACTTAAAGATATTTTACACCTCCTTTAGGTATTGTGTTGTAATGTATTGTATTGTAGAGTTGTCAGAATCAAATTCCAATATTTTATTTCATATATTTGCAATTCACAGTTAAGAATAATTGGAATAATTTTTGATATTTTCGGACATCATATAATTTGACACCTAATTAAATCTCCATTGTAATGAAAAGAATTTCTCTTTTATTATTTGTTTTGCTTATTTCCTCCCAGGTCTTTTCTTTGGATGTTCCTTTGCAATCTTCACCCTCAAACGGAGCCATAAACCAAAATCCTAATGTTTACTTATATTTGAGTACCGTTCCCGGTGCAACGAGTTACGATTTTGAATTTGCCCCTAATCCGAGTTTTACCACTTCAACTATCGTTAATCGAACTACAAACTATTGTCCCACAAGCGAGTTGCTCTTTGGTGAAACCTATTACTGGAGAGTTAGGGCAAAAAATGAAACCGCAACAACCGCTTGGTCTGATACCTGGACGTTTACTACTAACCCACTGGGTGCTTCACCCAGCAGCCCGTCCAATGGTTCGGAGAACACGGATGTAAGTTTAATTTTATCAACAAGTAAAGTAGCTGGTGCAACCACAATTGAGTATGAGGTTGATGTTGTTCCCACATTCGACTCTGGTCAGCTGCAAACCTATAGTCACCCTTTCAACTACAGCGGCCCAAGGGTTTCCAATCTTCAGTACGGTCAAACCTACTACTGGCGGGTTCGCGGACTGCATGCTGTTGATACTTCTGATTGGTCTGATACCTGGTCGTTTACCACTAACGCATTGGGCGCTACGCCCAGCAGTCCGGCTAATGGTTCTGTAAATATGGGTGTAAGTGTTTATTTATCAGTAAATAATGTCGCCGGCTCAACCACAATTGGGTATGAGGTTGACGTTGTTCCAACGTTCAACTCAGACCAGCTGAAAACCTACAGTCACTCCAATTCCTATAGCGGTCAAACAATACATAATCTTCAGTATAATCAAACTTACTACTGGCGGGTTCGGGGTCTTCATGATGCGGATACTTCGGACTGGTCCGAAACCAGATCGTTTACCACTAACTCATTGGGTGCTACACCTAGCAGTCCGGCTAATGGTTCTGTAAATATGGGCGTAAGTGTTTATTTATCAGTAAATAATGTCGCCGGCTCAACCACAATTGGGTATGAGGTTGACGTTGTTCCAACGTTCAACTCAGACCAGCTGAAAACCTACAGCCACTCCAATTCCTATAACGGTCAAACAATACATAATCTTCAGTATAATCAAACTTACTACTGGCGGGTTCGGGGTCTTCATGATGCGGATACTTCGGACTGGTCCGAAACCAGATCGTTTACCACTAACTCATTGGGTGCTACACCTAGCAGTCCGGCTAATGGTTCTGTAAATATGGGCGTAAGTGTTTATTTATCAGTAAATAATGTCGCCGGCTCAACCACAATTGGGTATGAGGTTGACGTTGTTCCAACGTTCAACTCAGACCAGCTGAAAACCTACAGCCACTCCAATTCCTATAGCGGTCAAACAATACATAATCTTCAGTATAATCAAACTTACTACTGGCGGGTTCGGGGTCTTCATGATGCGGATACCTCGGCCTGGTCCGAAACCAGATCGTTTACCACTAACCCATTGGGTGCTACGCCCAGCAGCCCGACTAATGGTTCTGTTGGGATGCCCATCTCTCTTTTCTTTTCAGCAAACAAGGTAACAGGTTCAGTTAATATCGATTACCAACTAGATACTACTCTGAATTTTAATTCTGAATTACTTAGGGAATTTACGCATGCAAGCACAACCTCAGGACAAACAGTAAGCAATTTACGTTATGGGCAGAAATATTTCTGGAGAGTACGAGGTCGACATGAAAAAGATGAGTCTGAGTGGTCGTCTGTTTGGAGTTTTACAACAGCGTTCGAACTAACACAGGGGCCTGATCTTGTTTCACCGATGAACAATGCTATTGATATAACATACGAAAATGTAGAGTTAACTTGGACAAGTTTGACTACTATTAACACGTATCAATACCAACTTAGTGAAGATGCTAATTTTACAACAATTGTTAAAAATAAAAAAACATCATTAACCTTTGCCCCAGTTGCCAACTTAACTCCTTCAAAAAACTACTATTGGCGGGTTAGGGGTGAGAATGTTAATGGTTACTCGCCTTGGTCGGCAGTTTGGGCATTTACTACAGTTGCTGTTGAACTAGTACCTCCCATACAACTTTTGCCACAGAATAATTCAACCATTATGGAGGATGAAGTTGATTTAACTTGGAGCGACGTATTTGGAGCCAACGGATATAAGGTGCAGATTTCGCTTAGTGAAAGTTTTAGTAGCGGTGTTTCCGAATTTCTTACCGTGGCTACTATTCATCCAATTTCAGGTTTGAATGTTGGTTCAACGTATTTTTGGAGGGTAAGAGCTTACGATAATATTGCTGAAAGCGATTGGTCTGAAAGTTGGTCGTTTAGTATTATTGAGCCAAGCCTTGAAGCCCCAGTATTAGTTTCACCAGCAAACAACTCAACGGGAATTAGTATAGATGGGGTAACCTATAGCTGGACCGATGTTTCGGAAGCAAATAGTTATACAATTGAAATCTCGGAGGATGAAAGTTTTGATAATTTATTCTATACCACCTCCACAAGTTCAACATCACATCAAGTTAATAAACTTTTATGTGGTAAAACCTACTTTTGGAGGGTGAATGCTAGTGACGAATCGTTAATAAGCGAATGGAGCGATGTTTGGTCTTTTGCAACTACTCAATGCACAGGTGTAAATGAATCCTCATTGTTAAAGTTTAACATATATCCAAATCCTGCTAAACACTATATCAAACTAGATATTGATACAGCGCATTTATCAAATTCGACTGTTCAAATTTATAGTGTTTTGGGTCAGCTAATAATTAGCAAGCCGTTCAGTCCTAATCTTGAAATATCGGCTTTAAAATCTGGCATGTACCTGCTGCAGATTAAAAGGGATGGCGTTATTGCTGGTACGGCCAAATTTTTGAAGGAGTAAGCAATAGCTCTATATCAAAAAAAGTGCGAAGCCATATTTTGGGTTCGCACTTTTTGCTTTAATCAATGTCTTGTTATCTTAGGTCAGCAACTGCTTTTTCAATCCGGTTAAGGGCATCCAGTAGTTCAGCTTCTGATGCAGCGTATGAGAATCGGATATAGTTTTCTGCTCCAAATGCACTACCTGGTACAGTGGCAACAAATGCGTTGTTTAGCAAATACATGCATAAATCGGCAGAGTTCTCAATAACCTTTTCGCCATGTTTTTTTCCCATAAAGTGCGATACTTCTGTAAAAATATAGAATGCCCCTTCTGGTACATTTGTTTTAAATCCAGGTATTTTTTTAAGCCTTTCAATCACCACATCCCGTCTTTTCATAAAAGCTTCGCGCATCATTTTTGGGTATGAGGCATCGGAGTTAATGGCTGCAATGGCCGCTTTTTGCGCTATTGAGCATGTGCCTGATGTCATTTGCCCTTGAAGTTTTTGGCAAGCCTTTGTAATCCACTTAGGTGCAGCACAGTAGCCAATACGCCAACCGGTCATTGCATAACCTTTTGATACGCCATTTACAACAATCACCCTATCAGCAATGCTTTCAAACTGAGCAATGCTCTCGTGCTTACCTATGTAGTTTATGTGTTCGTATATCTCATCGGATATTATGTAAATATTTGGATGCTTTTCAAGAACGTCTGCAAAGGCTTTCAATTCTTGTTTTGTGTAAATACTACCCGTTGGGTTTGATGGCGAACAAATCATCAGCACCTTAGTTTTTGGGGTTATAGCATTCTCCAACTGTTTTGGTGAAATCTTAAAATCGCTTTCAAGCGATGTGGAAATAACCACACTCTTTCCTTCTACAAGTTTTACTAGTTCAACGTAGCTAACCCAATAGGGTGCAGGTATTATCACTTCATCACCAGGGTTAATCAGCGTCATTAGCACATTGGATAGAGTGTGCTTTGCACCTCCAGAAACCACTATTTGATCAGTAGAATAGATGAGGTTATTCTCACGCTTTAGTTTTTTTGATATTGCTTCTAATAGTTCAGGGAAACCAGGAACTGGAGAGTAAAAAGTAATGTTATCGGTTATCGCTTTTTTTGCTGCATCTTTCACAAAATCAGGAGTGTGAAAATCGGGCTCACCTACGCTAAGGTTTATTACATTATGACCCAGAGCTTTTAGCTCACGGCTTTTTTGCGACATCGCTAGCGTTTCGGAAGCCGCCAGCTGATTAACTCTGTTCGATACGTTTTCCATAATTACTGATATATTTAGGTATAAGTTAAGGTGTGTTTAAAGTTATTTCTTAATTTTAAGCACCAAAGTTATATATATTTTGTATTCAATTCAATGTGTTAATTAATATAGTACGCTATGCTTTCAGAAATACTTAAGATTACCATTCCTGCACTACTAGTTTTTTTAGCAGGATATTTAGCTATTGAGCGTTTATTGCGCGAAGAGGCAAATAGAAGAAAAACAGAGCTAAATGTAAACAGCAAAAAAATTACTACACCTATTCGGCTGCAAGCATATGAGCGTATAGTACTATTTCTTGAGCGCATTTCGCCCGATTCATTGCTGGTTAGGGTTAACCAGCCCGGAATGACTGCACAAATGTTACAATCAGCTCTCCTGTCGAATATACGTAGTGAATGGGAGCATAACCTCTCACAACAGATTTACATTAGCCCTAAAGCTTGGGGGATTATAAAAAACGCAAAGGATAACGTAGTTAAACTCATCAATACAAGTTCTGATAATGTTGAGGGTAAACAGCCTGCTTTTGTGCTTAGCAAGTCCATTCTTGATGGTTTGGTTGAACTCGACAATCACCCAACTGCCCGAGCAATTGATTTTTTGAAGAAAGAGGTAAATGAATTTTTTTATTAATTTGAACTCAAAAAGGTTTCTCTTGTTAACTCATTATACCCTTTTTCGTAAAACCTAGAATTGCTTAAATAGTATTCGATTTAATATCTGTAGTTATTACTTTTAGTTCGTATTTTTTGCAGTTAAGTAGTGCTACTAACTTTCGGTATATGGGACATTTCTTTACTTCAATGTTACTTATTTTTCTGTATGCAACATTACCCTACCAGCAAAAGGTTGACAGCCTTGCAACACTACTTACTAAGGCTAGTAAAGAGCAGAAGGTTGATTTACTGAATAGTTTGTCACAGATAAGTAGCAATGAATCTCCTGATAAGGGTGTAGTATATGGAATGGAGGCTCTGCGCTTAAGTGAGCAATTAAATTATTCCAAAGGTAAAGCCAATGCACTTAACTACATAGCTGAGAATCAGTTTAGTTTAGGTGAGTTTGAAAAATCTGTAGAGTATCAGTTGCAGGCACTTAGTGTGTTTGAGGAGATTAAGGATAACTATGGTATTGTTCGATCCCAAAATAATTTGGGGTTATGCTTTAGAGAGATTGGAAATATCGATAAAGCAATTGATTTTCATACTAAAGCATTGGAGCTTAGTGAAAAAGTGGGGGATATGGTTGGTAAGGCCAAGGCATTGGTAAGTTTAGGTATTTGTAACTTTGCGGCCAATAGCATTGATGTTACTCTTAAATATTTTAATAAGGCTTTGGAAATTAGCAAAAAACTTGAAAATGATGAGTTGACCTCTGCTATATATAATAATATGGGTATTTGTTATGCTGCCATTGGTCAGCATAAAAATGCACTTAACATTTTTTTGTTATCATTAGAGTTAAACAACAAGTCAAAAAATAAAGGAGCTTCAGCAGCTATTCTTAATAATATAGCCAAACTTTATATATTTATAGGTGAATACGACAAAGCTCTCACTGCAATAAACCAAAGTTTCCAATTAAGTAAAGAATTAAAAGCAAAACCTCAGCTGGTAAAAAACTATCACATATTCTATGAGTATTATGAGGCCCTAGGAAAATATAAGCAAGCCCTAGAGTATTACATAAAATACTCTGAATTGAAAGATGAGATTATTAAGATACAAAGTAGTGAGCGAATGGCAAATCTTCAAGTACTTAATGAATTGGAGAAAAAAGATCAAGTTTTGCAGTTATTACAAAAGAACTTTGAGGTTGTGCAAAGCCGGAAAAGACTTTATATAGTACTGTTTGGTGCTTCATTTTTACTTTTAGTTTTTGGTGTCTACATTTTTCTTATTAGAAGTCGCACAGCAAAACAGTCCCTTGAACTTATGTTAAAGGAGCAACAGCTAGTTGAAATGCAGCTTGAGAGTCAGCAGAAAGACTATGAGAGGTTAGAACTTTTGAAAATAAAGCAGAAGCATGAATATGAGGATAAGATTGCTTCAAAGAATAGAGATCTTGCATCACTTACTATGCAAATGGTGCAAAAGAACGAAGTTTTGTCTAAGCTTAAGGATCAGATTCAAACCTTAACCTATTCAGGTAATAATAGGAATACTGTTACAGAAGTTGGACGATTAATTGACCAATCTTTAAACCTAGATAAAGATTGGGAGGATTTTACAATGCACTTTGATAGGGTACATCCACGCTTTTTTGAAAGGTTACTTGATCAGTTTCCAAATCTAACCCAAAAGGAACTTAAGCAATGTGCATATATCCGTATCAACATATCAATAAAAGAGATTGCAAACCTGTTAAATATTACAACAAAGGGCGTTGAAAAAGCTCGCAGCAGGATTAAAACCAAACTTTCTTTAGATAAAGACGAAGATTTAGTCTCTTTCATACTTTCCTTTTAGATAATTGCGCTTTACCGTAATTGCCAGATTACTAGACAGTAAATTAGGGGTGTAGGGTATTTGTTTCTACTATAGGGGGCATTTGTAGGGTTTTTGCGCCCAGAGTTTTGAGAATTCTTAATTATAATTACAGCTGGATATTGACTTTTAAAAATCAGCTGAATGAAAAATTTCCTTGCTTTTATCTATCTCTTTGCTTTTGTAATTATATGTCAGGCTTGCGGCAAATCATGCTCCTCTGACATTGCGGGTAAAGAAGAATTAAGAGACTCATTATCTCTGGAACATTATTTTGGTTTAAAGTTTAACCGCAACGTTCATACTTTAAAACCTAACAGTTTAGATAGTATTATGTTAATTAAGCATGATGCTTCAATAGACAGTAGTAATGAAAGTACACCAATCCGGAGACCCTATAATGTTATTTTACAGGATGGTAACCAAGAAGGCTACAGTAAAACACAATTCACCCCATACCATGACCAGAAGGGAGACTCAAATATAGAGAAGCCTTATGTTTTTCTTCAATATCGTTATTAACATGAAACTTTAATAAATAAATTCTTTAGCATGAAAAAACTCTATTTACTTACTATTGCATTTTTTCTGGCATCGTTTTTTGTTAGTTATGGCCAGCTAGATAATAGTGCTGCACAAACAGTTCATTTACGTTCTGGAAGTTTTATTCCTTCCAATACTGACGCTAAGTCTGTACCTTCTCAGGCAGATTTTTTTGTTTCAAAGAATAAAAAGCAGTATGGATATGTTCAGTTCACAAATCCGTTAAGCGTTTCGGATATTGCAAAACTTAATGCAGAGGGAGTTGAAATAATTGATTATATACCAGATAATACATACTATGTAGGGATGAGGGGCTTGAGTAAAGCTCACACACTCTCGGAGTTTACTGAAAATGGTTCTGCTAAATTTTTTAATTTACCTTCACAATATAAGGTTGATCCTGCAATTACTTCAGGGAAAATTCCATTGTATGCGTCGCCAGAGCTTGGTTTTGTTTTTGTAACCGTACTTACCGCTCCCGAGGCATCAACCGAAGCGATAAAGTTCTTTAATAAGAACGAAATAGAAGTGATTAGCAAAACAGAGGATGGTACGCAATTTAGTGTTAAAATATCAGACTTTAAGGTTGTTGAACTAGCTGAAAACCCTTGGGTTAGGTTTATTGAATTGGCTGCTCCGCCAAAGGAGTTAAAGAATAAGCCAGGTAGGGTTAGCCATCGAGTATATCCTTTGCGAAACAACACATCCATGAACCTTTCTCTTAATGGAGAGGGAATTATTGTTGGAATGTGGGATGGTGGTCAGGTTGGAGTGCACGAGGATTTAAACGGAAGAATAAATAACCATACTTCTCAACCTACAGATTATCATTCAACTCACGTTGCCGGAACTATTCTTGGCAAAGGTTTATTAGACCCTAAAATGGAGGGAATGGCTCCCGAGGCAACTCTTTGGGCTTCAGATTTCCAGAAAGAAGAAACTGCTATTGTTCAAGAAATGACTACAGCCTATAATGAGGGAGTTAGGCTTTCAAATAACTCGTGGGGATATGTTATTAACCCTTTATGGTGTGAAAACCATTTCCCATATCTTTCCTCAGCGCGAGGTTTCGATAAGAATATGAAGGAAAACCCATATCTACTGCATGTTTTTGCCAACGGAAATGATCAGGATGTTTGCCCAGGAGGTTTTCACACAGCGTTGTGGACTATGAAAAACGTACTTTTTGTTGGTGCCGTTGATAGAGCCGATAAAATGAGCGATTTCAGTAGTTTTGGTCCAACCTACGATGGACGTTTGGTCCCTCATGTATCCGCCGTTGGGGTTGATGTAAATTCTACTGTTGGTGTAAATGACTACTATAGTCTTCAAGGAACATCAATGTCAACTCCAGGGGTTGTGGGAACTTTATCTCTGTTGCAACAACAGTTTAAGCAAGAGAATAATGGCAATTATCCATCAGGAGCACTTTTAAAGGCTATTGTATGTAACACTGCACGCGATAAAGGTAATATTGGACCCGACTATAAGTATGGTTTTGGTATTATCGATGGGCTAAAGTCTGCTGAGGTAATTGCCAATAAATACTATTTCGAGAACAATATTAATACGGGGGGCGAAAAAGAATTTACAATAAATGTTCCGGCTAACTTATCCGAACTTCGTGTTCTGCTAACCTATACAGACAAGGAAGGATCGGTTATGGCTCAGCAGGCAATTGTGAGCAAAATAAACATTTCAGTTATTGCTAATGGGAACACTTATTTGCCATGGAAATTAGATCCTCAAAATCCGAATGCTCCTGCAACAAAAGGTAATGCGGCTTGGGAAAACATAAAGCAAGTTGCAATTGACAGCCCCATTGGTGGTGATTATACTGTAAAGATAGAGGGAGTTAATATTCCAATGGGTGCTCAGGATTTTGTAATTACCTATTGGTTTGAGCAAAAGGAGCCTACTATTGTATTCCCATTTGATGGAGTTGTTCTTAACCCAGGTGAAGTTGAGCGTTTAACGTGGAGTAATGCGGCACCAGGTTCTGGCGATTGTACTGCAGAAATATCTATTGATAATGGTGCTTCTTGGACTACGATTAGTTCAGTAAATCTCTCTGATGGTGGAGTAAATTTTACTGTCCCCGAAGCTTCTACAGCCAATGCCTTTATTCGCCTACAGATTAATGAGAATCAGATTCTTTCAAAGCAATTCTCTATTCTTCAAACCCCTAAAAACCTAAAAGGTATTGCAGGTTATGAAAAGGTTACTTTAACCTGGGATTTAGTAGAAGAGGCCTCTTCATATGACGTATTTAAGGTTGAGAATGCTGAGTTGGTATTAATGGGTAATGTAACAACCAATGAGTACACTTTTGAAAATTTGGAAACAAACAAAAAGGTTTTCATGACAGTTCGGGCTCGTATAGATTCTGAGTCAATTGTAGGGGAGCGATCTAAAGTAATTGTAGCCGCAGCAATACCTCTTTACGATCTAGGTATTGTGGCAATGCACAGTCCTGTTTCGGGATGCCATTTGACATCATCAGAAAGCCTTAGAGTATCCGCAAAGAACTACGGGGAATACACCTATAGCATTGGGGATAAGATTCCGGTTGTTTACACGCTAAACAATGGAGGTGTTAACCGCGATACCATAATACTTGCAGAAGAGCTACCCCGCAATGCAACTGTAGACTTTACATTTAAGAAGAAGGCATACATGTCCATGACAAAAATCTATTCCTTTAAGGTATGGACTGCTTTAGCAGAGGATAATGTTATAACAACCAATGATACGCTAAACAGGCGAGTTGAACACTATAACCCAATAAGTACTTTCCCTTACAAGCAGAGTTTTGATGGCATGCCCGATTTGCAGAATCAAATTATTAATACTGTTTTTGACCCAGTTTATTTGGCTGGCGGTTGGGACAATGATCATGAAAATGATGATTTTGAGTGGTGGCCAAATGCTAATCAAACGCTTATTGATGGTACTGGACCTAGTGCCGATCACACTTCTGGAGAGGGTAAGTATCTATATACAGAATCCTCATTTTTAGAGGGACAAGTGGGTGAACTATACCTACATTCACCCTGTTTTGATCTTTCCTCAATAGCAAAGCCAACCATGTATTTTTGGTTTCATGCATATTCAGAAACATTAGAAATGGGGTCGTTGCATCTAGATGCATACATCTATGGTAATGATGAGTGGTTGCTTGATATAATGCCCGCTATTGTAGGAAGTCAAGGGGATAAATGGCAGCTACGCATCGTTGATCTAATAGATTTCCGCTACTTGGGATCAGTTAAATTTCGTTTTAGGGTTGTAACCTCAACCACAGAGCATAACGCTTTTGCAATTGACGATTTTAAGATTGCGGACAGATATACCAACGACCTTTCAACTATTTCCATATCTCCCTCAACAGGTGAGCGGATTCTTACTGCAGATGAATTTATTAACATCGAGCTGGTTAACTATGGTAAATCAGCATTGGCAGAGGCAACCTCAATTCCTATTGGGTTTAGCATCAACGATACTCTAACTGTTAATGAGAACTATGTGCTTCCTGCTGATTTTAATTTTGCGGATACCATTGCAATTTCATTTAATCATAAAGTTAACCTTGAAGGGTTAGATAAGCGCTTTAGCATTGATGCATGGGTAGCTATGCCAAACGATGGAGATAGGTTTAACGATTCAATTATTAGACATAGTATGCAAACCTACACTGAGGTGTGGAGTAAATGTTTTGCAGGAGTTAGTCCAACAGGTATAGGTAATTTCTATTTCAATGGTATTCATGAGTCACAGAGCATTCGAAATTACGGTACTGTATGTGGTGGCGATTCTGGATTAGATGGATACTCATTGATTTCAAATCAACGGAGCGTTGTTTATAGAGAGCACGATTATGATATGGGAGTGCAAGCCATTATTGTTCCAGACTATTGGACTTGGCCTTCGTTTGGTCAATTTTTAAAGGTTTGGATTGATTTCAATAGGGATGGTTATTTGTCCGACGAGGAATTGGTTTTTGAGAATGATTCCCGTTCATTACTTTTCGAAGAAGCTACAATTCATATTCCTGTTGATGCAGAACTTGGCCCAACGCGAATGAGGGTTAGAAGTTCATATCATGCAAATGAGATAATGGGAACGGATGCAGCGAATGGTGTTATTCGTTTTGGCGAAACCGAAGATTATATCATCGAAATTAGAGATTTCCCAAAAGTGGATCTAGAGGTTGTATCATTAACAACACCCGCATCTCAAGTGGGCTTAGGAATTAATGAGAAATTATTCGTTAATCTACGTACACTTGGTAGCAACCCCTTAGCAATGGGCACTCAACTGCCATTTCAAATATCCATAAATGGTGATGAAGGCCAGGAGGTAAATGCTATAACAACTCAGCTATACAATACAGGAGATTCGTTTAGCGTTGAACTTCCAAATAGCTTTGACTTTTCCGAAGTTGGTTCATACAGAGTATCGGTAATAAATGTACTTGAGGCTGACACCGATCCTGTTAACGATACCACATTTGCTGTGATTACCAACATGAAAAAGGTAAGTGCGGCCAATTATTTTGAGGATTTTGAAAATGACGTTCAGGGTTGGTGGGATGGCTCTGCTCTTCCAGAAGCTGTTTGGGAGCATGGTAAGCCAAATAAGTCAAGCCTTAATGCTGCTTATTCTGGCGATAATGTATGGGTAACAAAGTTAACAGGAGAATACCCTGCTGAAACTGAAGCTATTCTGTACTCACCTGTACTTGATTTTACATCAACAACCAATCCTTACCTTAATATAATGCTCAACATTAAAACTGAGGAAGCTTTTGATGGCATGATCCTAGAAGCCTCAGTTAATGGTGAAGTTTGGACTAAGGTTAACGGTGGTGATGCACTTTACAACTACAAAACAACCCAGCAGAGTTGGGATTTAGGTGCACCTTGGTGGAGCGGTTTTAGTGCAGGATGGAAACAGTTTGGTGTATCCTTATCTAACTATGTAGGAGAATCTAACGTAATGTTCCGCTTTAAATTTCGCTCCGATATATACGTTAACGACGAGGGAATTAGCATTGACAATTTTGCAATAACAGAGTCCCAGCCTAATGTAAGGGTGAGGAACTTAATCTCACCAGTATCAACTGCAGGAAGCCTTTCTGGTGCTGAAAAGGTGTCGTTTACCATCGAGAATATTGGTAATACGGTAATACCTTCAAATGAAAAAATAGTTATTGGAAAAACATTTAACGGAGAAACTACGAAGCATAATCATAGATTAACAAAACCTATTCGTACTGGGGAACAGTATTTGGCTACTATTCCTGCAACTGTTGATATGAGTGCAGGTGGGGTGTATTTTATAACTGTTTTTGTTGAAATGGACGATGATATTGATAATGCTGATAATTCAAAGGAATTTACAGTAGAATCTGTTATATCAGGTGTCGATAATGAAAGTGGAAGTGAGCTCAGTGTATATCCAAATCCTGGAAAAGGTTTGTTCAATGTAGTTCTTCCTAACGGGCATCCAACCCTTTCTTGGAAGGTTTTTGCCGTAACCGGCAACGTGCTTTCTCAGGGAATATTTACAGGGAATTCCACCGATCAAATAGATTTAACAAATTTTGCGCCGGGTTCATACCTGTTACAGGTTTATGATAACAGTTTTAACCAGGTTGTAAAACTCATTGTATACTAAACACATAAGGATGATGCTCTGTTCATGAAACATTTGGAGCATCATCCTGCTTAAATAATAATCACACACTAAAACTAAATATTATGAAAAAAAAATTTACTCTACTAAACATGGTGTTGATACCACCTCTTTTCATGAAGAGGACTATTAAGAGCTTAGCAATACTTACCATGTTTGCGTTACCGTCATTAAATGCAGTATCGCAGAATATACAGCAACTACCTATAAGTTGCGATTTTGAAGGATTTTACGGCACTAACCTTCACGAGATATGCGAAGGGTGGAATGAAGGTTCAGGGTATCCTAAACCAACCCTTGGCTCAGGTGGCTGGTTTAGGTCCGATGTGCTATATCCTACAACTTGTGCCGGTATTAATGTCTATGGTGTAGGAAAGCACAACTGGATAGTTTCTCCATATTTTAGCGTAACAGAGAGTACCATTGTACGCTTTGATGCTGCATTGACCCTTAAGCATGACGAGCCTAGCCCAAGTGGTATGGGGTATGACGATAAACTTGCGGTTATGATTTCTGAGGATGGAGGAAATACATATACATCTGTTTTTGAATTTACTGCAAATTCGGAGGCCCAGCTTACAATGGATATGCAAACCTGGACAGTTGATCTAAAGACCTTTGCAGGGAAAAACGTAACCATTGGTTTTTATGTTACATCCGGTAATATAGATAATGGATATTGGGCGGCGCACCTTGATGATATTCTCATAAAGGATAAATCACAGGTTGATGCGGGTATAGTTAGCATAGTATCACCAACTACAGAAAGTTTTTTAACAGAGAATACTCCCGTAAAAGTACTTGTAAAAAATGATGGTCTTACCCCAATACAGAATGTTCCGGTAAGGTTTAAAATCCGAGGAGCAGAAACGGCAAATCTTTTCAATGTTATTTCTAAGGAACTTGCTCCCAATGAGGAGGTTGAATTTGATTTAGGGACTTATGACTTTTCAGCATGGGGTAACTATTCTATTTCTGCAACTACAGAGTTCAATGGCGATGAAAATGAAGCAAATAATACTGTTTTAGTGAACCTTGTTAATGAAGAGCCCAAGGTTTTACCGTTACCAAAGCTTGATTTTACGGATTCCTATGAAAGAATAAGTTTTTACGAGGGTTGGGATGAGGCACGTGGGGAGGATCGTCCGCTCGTGTATATGAATGTTGACTGGCAAAGCGATAAACATAAAGGTACTGGTGAGCATGGTTTTAGCGTTTACTATACTTCATTGGGAACCCGAGATTGGATTGTTAGCCCCAGTTTTATGGCTACAGCTAATGCTAAAGTTGCTTTTGATTATGCAATTACCTACGACGATGGAACAAACAGTATGGGAAGTGACGATAAACTCATAGTGTTTGCTACGGAGGATAATGGAGTAACATGGGATGAGCTTTCAGCCATTAACAATAGTTCTCCCATCTCTGAAACAGAATGGCATAAGTTATTTGTAGATTTATCCGATTATGACGGAAAAGCTGTTCGCATAGCCCTTTATGCAACCACAAGCGTTAATCTCGATCCACAATCATATATTCTCTATATCGATAATTTGGAGATTGCTAATATTCTATCAAAGGATATTGCTCCGGTAGAAGTAGTATCGCCACATGCACCTGCTGCATTTGGCTCATCGGAAACTATCTCTGTTCTTGTTAAGAACGAAGGTTCAAATGATGTTGAAAACTTTGAAATCAGCTATAAAGTAGGATCTTCAGATGCTGTTGTTGAGCAAGCATCGCTGCTAATTTCAGCTCGTGAGGAACGCTTATATACTTTTGTAACAAAAGCAGACTTAAGCGAAAACCAAAGCCCTAACATTACGGTTATCACTAATTTAACCGATGACCAGAATCCTTCGAACAACTCAATAACTACAGAACTTTCGGCAATGCTTATTAATCTTGCCGAGGTAGGACAGTACGAAACAGGTTTCGAAAATGCTGAGGAGTTGAAAGGATGGAGCGTTGAGGACGCGAATATTGATGGACGCGAATGGGCTCTAACAAACGAAGATAAATATATATATGAGGGCGAATATGCATATTCTTATTCATCAAAAAGGACAAATACACCTTCAAACGATTGGTTGTTTAGCCCTGCTTTCTCGCTAAAAGCCGATCAGGAATATGTTCTAACATTCTACTTAAAAGCAAACGCTGGAGGATTCCCTGAACGCATAAGGGTAACTTATTCTAGTGAGCAAAATGAGGATTCTTTTGTAGATGAAATTCTTGACCTTGGAGAGGTTACTCATGTCGACTATAAACTGGTATCTGTTGAGTTTACCGTTTCGGCCGATGGAAATTACCATTTAGGTTGGCATATTTACGAAACTATTAATCAGATGGGAATTCAGATTGATAACATTTCAGTACGCCAGCTATTTGATACCGATATTAAAGTGAATCACATTCAGGTTCCACGCAATAAGGTAGATGGCTCGGCTCAGTTAGATAATATTGATGAGATAAAGGTTGAGGTAGAAAACACCGGCCGCAACACCGTAACAGAGTTCGATATAAGTGTTGAGGTTGATGGGGTTGAAATAACCCAATCGTTTTCAGAACCACTGATGGTAGGTAAAAAACGTTTTTTCTCCATAAACGAAGGGCTGAATCTTGATCCAAGCGAAACCTACGTGGTAAAGATTTGGTCTAGCCTTGAAACCGACCAAAATCATAACAATGACACAATAGTTAGCAGCGTTAATTTATCGCAATACTTTACAAGTTTTGAGACAACTGACGATATTAGCGAATGGACCTACGAAGATGTTGCAGGACCAGAATATACATGGGCCATTGAAAATGATAATAAATATGCACGTACAGGTGATCAGGCATGGATGCTTCGTTCCGATAGGTATACGCAAATTGCGAATGACGACTGGCTTTTTTCAGAATCCTTTTATATGGAAGAAGGCAAGTGCTACAATGTAGGTTTTTGGTATAACCCCATTTACTCACAGGATAGCCTTGTTTTTGCAATGGGCGATGCAAATGCTGCCGTAGGTATGAGCCGGATAATTAATGACTTTGGCTCAATCGGAAATGGTTCAGCAAGCCTTTGGAAATACTACGAAGCTAGCGTTGGCGTAGAGACAACAGGTACCTATTACTTCGGGTGGCGTGGCTATGGAGACGTTAGGAATATGTTGCGCTACAGGTTATATATTGACGATTTTGTTTTTGAAGAGCAATCAAACTTTGAGGTTACTGCAGATTTTAGTGTACTAGTTCTTGACAAAGAGGTTGTTTTTGCCGCTTCAGGTGAGAATATTGACAAGTACAGTTGGGATTTTGGAGATGGAAATACCGCTACTGAAGGTGATGTTTCCAATACCTATGCCGATTATGGAACCTATGATGTAACCCTAGTTGCTTCGAATAACTGTTCCTCTAAAGAGATTACAAAACAGGTAACTATTGTTAATGATGTTGTTGCAAACTTTGCCTACTCTGTAGATAAATTTGATGTAACGTTTACATTTACTGGTGAAAACGGTGTTGCCTATTTCTGGGATTTTGGAGATAACAATACCTCAAAAGAGAAGGATCCAACCCATACCTATGCAGAATCAGGCAATTATGTTGTAACCCTAACGGTTATTGGGGCAACAGGTGTAGATTCCATTAGCGAAGAGGTGGAGGTAAAATCAGGAACAGGTGTACCATCAACTCACGTCACAAAGGGCAGTGTACATCCAAATCCTGTATCCGACAAGCTGAAAATTTTGTTGCCAGACGGATATGAAATTTCCAAAGTCAGCGTATTCAACGCCATAGGTAAAGAGGTACTGTCAAGCGTGTCTACTTATGGTTCTAACTCAATAAATATGGGTGGGTTACCAAGTGGAGTGTACATTATATCAGTTAATTCTGTTCAAGGTGAAATCTTTACGTACAGAGTTGTTAAGTAATAACTTCTATAGGGCAGGAGGGTAACCTCCTTGCCCTATTTTTACAAACCAAAAACAAAATAGTATGAAAATTTTACACAATTTAATAATTGGGTTTGTTTTAGTTTTACTCTCGCTTACGGCGAGTGGACAAACCATAGATCAGAGTTTTAACTCTGACAAAATCCCATACGGATGGGTAAATGACGATACCAATGATGCAGATTGGATCGTTACAGATAAGAACTCTAACGGTCCTTCTGCCGATAATTCCGGTTCAGGTTATTATGCATTTGTTGACTCCCGTTACATATCACAGGGTAAGGTGTTAAAGTTAATTACCCCTCGTTTAGATTTAACATCGGGAAGCACAACCCTTAGCTACTTCTTATACTTAAAAAGGACAGATTTAGGAGGTAATGTACTTAAGCCATTATTTGTTGATGTTTCTGTAGACGGTGCCGACTGGATTAATCTTAGAGAGCATACAAAAACAGAGAATCCCAATCAGTGGTTTAACTATACCATAGAACTTTCTGAATATAGCACTTCAGATAACGTTCGGATTCGTTTTAGAGCTATAAGTTCTGGTTATGACTATGATTCTGGTTATTGCTCTATAGGGTTAGACGATGTTACTGGGCCTAATTTATTTATTCCGGAGCACGATGTGGCAATAATGTCTGTTGTTCCCGATTATATCTATCGTAAAGATGTTGATGGCAAATACATGGTGACCCTAAAAAACTGGGGGAGTACCGAGGAAACATTTGATTTAACCTATGCGCTTGAGATTAATACAGGTATTGATGGAACTATCCCTGTTGCAAACCTTGCAGTTGGCGAAACACGAGAAATTGAGGTTCCTGTTATTTTTAACAGCGAACTTACCGACAATATTGTATTTAATGCAGAGCTTGCTTCGGATGAGTATCAGGATGGTAATGAGGCAACTACCGCATTAAGGGTATATCCAACCTCCGTGCTTATTTCGGAAAGTTTCGATACATTTAAGGGTGATGTAGTTCCGTACGGTTGGACTCAGGCAAAAGGGCTACCTACAGAGGAACTTATCTATGGTTCTTCAACTTGGAAAGAAACTTCTTACTATGTTAACACTCCTCCTCAAGCTATCTATTTTGGATATAGTAAAAGTAACTCGTCTGCTATTACAGGTTGGGTTATTTCTCATCCCGTAAATACAATAAGTGAAGGAAATCTTCGGGTTTCATTCTCATTAATGGCCAATGCTTCAGCTATTGCCGTTGATGATGAGTTAAGCGTTATGTACACCACAGACGATGGAACAACTTGGACTAGCATGGGAACAATTGAAGGCGATAATTTTACGCCTAATGTTTGGTCTAAATATTATTTTCAACTTCAGGGAGTTGAGGCAGAAAACCTTAAGGTTGCTCTTTACGCATTTGATAACCCTGATGGTTTGACCACAAGTTTATACATTGATGATTTTACCCTTGAAGTAGCTCCAGATTATGATTTTGCAGTGTTACCTGTATCAAAAAATGCCGGTGCAATGCGAGATACTGTAATGTTCTCAGGTACAGAACTAGATGTAAGGGCTATTGTTACTAATTATGGCCAAAATACAGCATCTGTTCCTGTTAAATGGATTTTGGTTGAGGATGGGCAGACAGGTAGTCAGTCTGTTGATGTTGCCCCTTTTGGTGAAGAAACACCTGTGACTTTCACGCAAACATTAACCACTCCATCGGAGGAAGGATTTTATACTCTTAATATATTTACTGATTACGCCGATGATTCTGATAGAACTAACGACACCATTACCGTAAAACTTGGTGTTTACTCACCATATACAGAGTTTGTCGAAACGTTTGATGAAAGTAAAGAAATGCCTCTTGGTTGGAGTGCTTTAGTGCCTTTAGGGACTAATCCATTAACAATTCAAACCTCTTATGCAAGATCAACTCCTAACTCTGTAAAAATTTACAGTAATTCAGTGCCTCACAATACAATGCTTGTTTCGCCTGCTGTGAATTTTAGTCCTGGCGAGTTTTATCGTTTACGTTTCTGGATAAACGGTAATGCAGGTGCCTCTCTTCAGGTAGGCTTGCTTACCGACCCCTCGGATTCAACAACATTTACAACTTTGGAGAGTTTTTCCCTAGCCAGTTCTTGGACTTATCAGGAGAATGAAATGGAGATTTCGCACGATCAACTATCGTACATAGCATTCAAGTATACAAAAAAAGGCTCTAATCTTTACCTTGATGATTTTTCATTGGAGTTGATTTCATCTTATGCTGTTGAGGCTTCTGCACTTGTGAATCAGAAGTCTATAGCCGAAGGGGGGAGTGTAACATTTGCTGCAGCAATAACTAATACAGGATTATTATCAGAAACTTTTGACCTGGCGGTAGCATCTGATCTTGTATCATCTATTTCCGATAAGGACGGTAATGCTATTACCTCTATTGAATTAGCTGTGGATGAGACCGACACTGTTTATGTGGCGACATCAGCACCTTCTGATGTTTCTGTTCCGGTTGAAAAGCCTGTTTTGTTAACGGTTACCTCTCAGCAAGAAACTGATGCTGTTGTTCAGGTAGACTTTTCTCTGTATACCTATAAACCATTTGCCGAGTTAGAGCAGGGTTTTGAGTCGGGTACATCATTCCCACAAGGATGGCTGCCTATACAAACCCAAGATAATCTTTTGAAGATTTATTCATCGTCATTTAATGCTAATTCAGGTGATCATTATCTTCATTTTGGAAATTCAAGCGAAACCGAAGTAGCAATGCTTGTGATGCCTGCAGTTCAGCAACACCCATTGTATCGTGTGTCTTTATATGCCAAAGGTGGTATTTCATTCCAGATAGGAACGGTTTCCGATCCGTATAAACCTGAAACATTTGCAACGTCCTTTGAGGCAATAGTGCCTAGTTCTAGCTACAAGTACTATCAGTTTGATATTTCAGCAACCGACGGGATGGAGTACATTGTAATAAATATGATTCCTGATGGAAGTTATAAATCACTTCAGATTGATGACATAAGCGTTGTTCCTGTTGGTGAATATGAAATGGTGTCAGAAATTACCGATCTTGGTAAAACATCCTTTGCAGGTGGGTTTGCTTGGTATAATGTTGAAATAAGCAATACAGGATATGGTAATGACACCTATGACCTAACCGCTTCATCGGATTGGGCTACATCAATTTTTGATGCAGTTAATGGAACAGAGATTAGCTCCATAAGCATTGATGCTGGTGAGTTGAGTACCGTTATGCTTAAGGTGGGTATTCCCGTTGAAGGTGTTACCGATGGTGAATCAGTAGAAGCATCGTTTAGTGTTGCATCGCAGAGTAGTGATGCTGAAGAAACAAATACAATTTCAACAACTGGATATAATCCCGTTGCCGATATTATTGAGAGTTTTGATGAAAATTCATCTTTACCTCTATTTTGGATTAAGCACGATGGTAGTTCTTCAACTGTAAAGATAAATACATCTACATCAAATGCGCATAGTCCTAATAATAGCCTTAGCCTATACATGTCTAGCTATTCAGAGGTGGAGCCACTTGTAGCTTTACCTGCATTAATGAGTGGAACAAAATATCAACTTAACTATTGGGTTAAGGGCGATTTGGGTGCAACTATACTTGTAGGTACTCTAGAAGATCCTAATGATCCTACTTCGTTTACTCAGATAAGTTCATTTGAGGTATATGGTGCTTACACCGAGCAAACACTTGATTTTAATGTGGCTGAAGTACCTACTTGTTTAGCCTTTAAGAATGCCACTAAAGGAAAAACTGTTTATGTTGATGATGTGAACATTTACGCTTACACTTCAATGGAAATCCTGCCATTGAACGGTTCTGATAATGTTTCTGTAGATCAGGCTATTACCATTACTTTTAGTAGAGGAGCAACGCTACTTGACGGTGAGGAAATTACCAACTCAAGTGTGTCTAGTTTTGTGACCTTAAAAGATTTAACAACCGACGAGACTTTGGTTTATTCTGCAACGGTAAATGATACAAAAACAGAGATTGAGCTAACGGCAGATTCTCCTTTCATTTCTGAGCACCAGATAGAGGTTTCTGTTACCGATTTGCTGGATGTTAATGATTTTGCAATAACTGGTGTTTCATCACAGTTTACTATTATCGACTTAAATGCTCCAGTATGGACAGAAGGATACCCTTCATTAGAACTAGTGACAGGGAATGGGGCAGAGGTAAGCATAATGCTAGATGAATCTGCAACTTATTATTATATGCTTATTGGTTCAGACGATGATGCTCCAACAGTTGAAGAGGTATATGCTGGTGAAGCATACGGTTCTGTTACACCAATAGAAGTTGGGAATGGAGAGTTTATAGAAAACGCTGCAACGCTGACTTTAAGCGATCTTACAGAAACCACTTCGTATAAGTTATATCTTGCTGCTATTGACAATTTAGACAATCAGCAGATAGAAACGGCCCAAATTTCGTTTACTACTCCTGATGATTCTGCTCCAGAATGGGATGTGGATTATCCTGTAGTAAAAAGTGTGGGTGCTGATACCGTAGCATTTAATGTTTCACTTAATGAGGTTTCACAAGTGTCCTATCTTGTAGTTCTTTCAGGAAGCACGGCTCCATCTATTCAGGAAATTATTAGTGGCGAGAGCTATGCCGATGTAACCATTACAGCATCAGGTACTATTGACTTCACCGGAAGTCCTGCTCAAGAAATTGTATGTGATCTCACAAGCAATACAGCATACCAAATTTATTTAGTAGCATTTGATGCTGCTGATAATATTCAGGAAAGCAGTGTTGTACTGGAGTTTACTACAGAAAAAGGAACTGGTGTTGGAGCTGATGAGACTTTAATCTTCAGCTTATATCCAAATCCTTTTACTGAGCACATCAATCTTAGCACAGAGGGTGTACAATTAGTTAGAGTTTTCTCACAAACAGGAAGCATTATGAAATCTGTTTCCGGTAATGCACTAAATGAACCAATCAACTTAGGTTTTTTAAGTAGCGGTTCTTATATAGTTGTGGTTGAGTTTATTGATGGCCAAACCGTGTCAAAGGTTATCATCAAAAACTAGGAATAGCATTATTCTAATTTAAAAAAGGCTGCTCAATTGGGCAGCCTTTTTTTATACCACTAGGGAGTGGAAGAAACAAGAACATACCCAATCCTTACAAAAAAACAATATATTGTTTATAGACACAGCAATTTGTTGACCGAAAAAAAACGAGTATGTTCGTATTGATTAGTACGAGGTTATTGATAAATAAAAAAACTTTTTTCAGTCAAGCACTAATCCTTTGTACAGTATAAATGTCATAGATTTTTACTAACATAAACTCAATGGTAACATGTTTAAAATATTTCGACTTTTACAGGCGCTAGGAATTTTAATGTTCCTTTGCTCTTCAACAATTGCGCAAGACGCCGAACAATGGATTCGTTACTCTTCCATATCGCCCGATGGCAGCAAAATAGCTTTTGCTTTTAAGGGAAATATCTACACAGTTTCTGCTAACGGGGGCAATGCAAAACAAATTACTTACCACCAGGGACATGATTTTATGCCCGTTTGGTGTAACGACGGCACCAAGATAAGTTTCGCATCAGACCGTTTTGGCGATTTTGATGTTTTTATAATCGACGCTGAAGGGGGAGAGCCTAAGAGGTTAACCTACCACTCTGCCAACGAGTACCCTTACGCTTTTAGTCACGATAATAGTAAGGTAATATTTGGCGCGCAGCGACTCGATGACGCTAACCACAGGCAGTACCCAACAGGCTCCCAACCCGAAGTGTATACTGTTCCTGCTGAAGGAGGTCAAATTAATCAGTTGTGGACAATACCAGCAGAATTGGTAAGGGTAAGCACCGATGGCAAAACCATGGTTTACCAAGATAAAAAAGGTGGCGAAAACGAATGGCGAAAGCATCATAAATCAGCAATTACGCGAGATATTTGGGTTTACGATGTTGATAGCAACCAGCATAAAATGATTACTTCATTCGAGGGAGAAGATCGAAACCCTGTTTTTACCAGCGACGACAAAAGCATTTTCTACCTCAGCGAGCAAAACGGTACGTTTAACGTGCATAAGTTAGACCTGAACAACACTAACAAAGTTGAACAAATAACAAATTTTGAGTTTCATCCCGTAAGGTTTCTGAGCATAAGCAATAACGAAACCTTATGCTATACACACCACGGCGACCTTTACACGCAAAAAGTTGGATTCGAGCCTAAAAAAGTTGAAGTCAAAATTCAAAGCGGATCACTTATCAATAAAGAACAAATTCTTCCCATAGCTGGCAATATTAGCGAAATGGCCATAGCTCCCAATGGCAAAGAGGTTGTTTTTATTGCAAGAGGGGAAGTTTTTGTATCGTCTGTTGAAGGAAAATTCACAAAGCGCATTACCAATACAACCGAGCAAGAAAAATTTATCAACTTTTCACCCGATGGCAAATCAGTAATATACGCCAGTCAACGTAACAGTGTTTGGGGAATATACAAAACAACAAAGAATTTAAGCGACGAACCATTCTTTTACGCTTCTACTCTTTTAACTGAGGAGAAGGTAATTGATAACAACAACGACAACTATCAACCCAAAATATCACCAGACGGTAAAGAGATTGCTTTTATCGAAAACCGACGCTCACTGAAGATTTACAACATTGAAAGCAAGCAGATAAGAGAAATTCTTGGTCCCGACAAACTATTTTACATGAGTGATGGCGATCAGCAGTTCGACTGGAGCCCAGATAGTAAGTGGCTACTTTCAAGATACTCGCCCAACTTAGGGGTAAGCGAGGTTGTTTTAATTGATGCAAAAGGTCAAAAAGAGATGGTGAACCTAACCGAAAGTGGTTTTGGCGACTACTCTGCTAAATGGGTTAACAATGGGAAACAAATTCTATGGTTTAGCGATCGACATGGATTAAAGGGACTTGCAACCAGCAGCTCCCGCCAACTCGATGTTTACTCCCTTTTCTTAACCCGCGATGGCTGGGACAAGTTTAACATGACCGAGGATGAATACAAACTATTGAAAGAGATAGAAAAACTAGACAAAGAAAAAATCAAGGATAAAGACAAGGATTCGGATAAGAAGTTAAATAAGAAAAAGAAAGGTGAAGAACTGAAGGGTAAAGTTGATTCAACCCTAGTAAAAATTGATTGGAACGGTCTTAAAGACAGAAAGAAGCGCTTAACAATCCACTCTTCGAGCCTCTCCGACGCTGTACTCTCAAAAGATGGAGAAACCCTATACTATCTTACCCGTTTTGAAAAAGACTTAAACCTTTGGAGCACCAACCTACGCACCAATGAAACCAAAATGGATATTCCACTAAACGCTAGATCGGCAGGCCTTGAGTGGAGCAAAGATATGGGCACACTCTTTATACTTTCGGATGGCTCAATATCTACCGTCGACCTTACTTCGAAATCGACTAAGCCCGTTAGCATCAATGGCGAGGTTACTCTAAATCTTGATGAGGAACGCCAGCTAATGTTTGATCATGTTTGGAAGAGAACCAAGGTGATGTTTTACAAATCCGATTTTCACGGAGCTCCATGGGACAAACTTCGTGAGGAGTACGAACCTAAGTTATCACTTTTAGGTAACGACTTCGAATTAACCGAATTACTATCGGAAATGCTTGGTGAGCTAAATGTATCGCATAGTGGAGCTCGTTTGCGAAGTAGTGGGGCAAATGAAACACAAACAGCATCGTTAGGTATTTTTATTGATTATAAGCACGATGGACCGGGTATTAAAATTTCCGAAGTACTACAATTTGGCCCGTTAGACAAAGATCATATTAAAGTTGAACCTAATATGATTATCAAATCTATTGATGGCGAAACAATTGCTCATGATGTAGATTTTGCAAAATACTTAAACAAGAAGGCTAATAAATTTACGTCTCTCGAAATTTTCGACCCAAAGAAAGGGTCAACCTTTAGTATAACGGTAAAACCAATTAGTATAGGTCAAGAGAATTCGCTACTTTATAATAGGTGGGTAAAGCAAAATGAAAAGTTAGTGGATAGCCTGAGTAACTCGCAGTTAGGCTATGTTCATATTCCTGGAATGAGCGATGAGCCCTACCGAAACACATACGAAAAGGCCATGGGTAAATATGCTCATGCTAAAGGGCTGATTATTGATACCCGCTTTAATGGTGGTGGCGATTTGGTTAGCGATTTAACCATGTTTCTTACTGGGCAAAATTTTCTTGAGTATGCAATTGAAAGTCGCTCACTGGGTACCGAACCCCTTGCCCGATGGACAAAGCCCTCGGTTGCTCTGGTAAACGAGGCAAACTATAGCGATGGCCACTGCTTTAGCTGTGGATACCAAGATTTAGGAATAGGTACTCTTATTGGCATGCCCGTACCAGGCACCTGTAGCTTTGCAGGCTGGGAAATGCTTCAGAATGGAAAAATTACGTGGGGTGCAGTTCCGGTTAGCGTAAAAAACATGAAGGGCGAATGGCTGGAAAACCACCAATCAGTACCCGATATTGTAGTGAAAAACATGCCAGGGCAAATAGATAATGGGCGTGACGAACAGCTCGAAGCAGCAATTAAAGAACTGCTTAAAAATATTTAAATGGCTTTATAAAAAAAGAGGGTGCAATGGTTGCGCCCTCTTTTTTTGTATTAAATATCTTGCCCTGAAATAGCGTTATATAATTTGTCTTTCTTATACAAAACTGTTTCGGATATTTAGGACAATTTAAGTTTGCCTTATTTTACCTTAATCAGTTCAACGCTGCGTTTTACAAACTTGCTAAGTTCTTCGCCTTTAAGCATATTGTTTGCAAGCAGTGCAAGGTCAATTAGCTGTTTTGTAAGTTTGTTGTCCTTACCAAACTTTTTCAGTGTTTCGGCTTTCGACGACTTTATCTCATCAATTTTCTTGTTCAAATCTCCCATCTCATCTTTTTCTGCCTGGGATATCTCCTCGTCCTTTTTTCCTTGGGTTTGCTTTCTAAGTTCTTCGAGCTTGCTGTTAAGCGGTTCAAGTTTACTGCTAAACTCCTGAATTTTATCGCTTAACTTTTTGTCCTTTTGCTCAACAACAGACTTAACTAATGGATGCGATATGTTTACAACAAGGTTTACCGTTTCGGGTATTTTCCCGTACATGCTTCCAGCACCACTCATGGCTGCCATATCTGCCATTCTGCGCATGTATTCGCTACGGGTAATCACTACGGGGGCAGATTGCTCACCCATATCTTCAAACTGAACCCAGTATTTAGATGTGTCGTTGGTTGCCCCTTCAAAAAGACTTCTTAAATCGCTTTGCTCATCGTAGCTTAGTGTTAACTCCTTTTTATCCTCTTTAACAATAAGTTTGTCAATCACATCACTGTCAACACGAATAAACCGAGAGTCTTTAAACTTTGCCTCAAGCGTATTGATAAGGTGAGGGTCGAGTTGACCATCCATTATCAGCACATCGTAACCATGGTTTTTAGCCATATCGATATAAGAGAATTGCTCTTCACTATCGGTTGTGTATAGGTAGATAAGGGATTTGTTCTTGTCGGTTTGGTTCTCCTTAATCAGCTTTTCGTACTCATCATAGGTAAAATATTTACCATCCACATTCTTAAGCAGAGCAAATTTATCGGCACGCTCATAAAATTTTTCGTCCGATATCATTCCAAAGGTAATAAAGAGCTTCAGGTCGTCCCATTTCTCTTCAAACTGCTCGCGATTCTCCTTAAAAATTTCTTGTAACCTATCGGATACTTTTTTGGTTATGTGCGATGATATTTTCTTAACATTCGAATCGCTTTGCAGATAGCTGCGTGATACGTTTAGCGGTATGTCTGGCGAGTCGATAACCCCATGGAGCAATGTTAAAAACTCGGGAACAATATTTTCAACCGAATCGGTAACAAATACCTGGTTGCTGTACAGCTGAATCTTGTTCTTTTGAATATCAAAATTCGATTTTATTCTTGGGAAGTACAAAACACCTGTTAGGTTGAAAGGGTAATCGACATTGAGGTGAATGTTAAACAGCGGATCCTGAGCAGCAGGGTACAAATCGCTATAGAAATTGGCATAATCTTCTTCCTTTAAATCTGCTGGTTTTCGGGTCCATAGCGGATTGGTTTCATTTATAATCTTGTCCTTGCCAGTTTCAACCTCTTTACCATCTTTCCACTCTTTTTCGGTGCCAAAGGCTATGGGGATTGGCAAAAATCGGCAGTACTTGGTTAGCAGCTCATTGATTTTGCCATCCTCTAGAAACTCCTCATTCTCCTTGCTGATGTGAAGCACTATATCAGTTCCTCTTGTTTCGCGTTCAGTATTCTCAATGGAGAAATCAGGTGTGCCCTTGCACGACCAGCGAACTGGGGTAGTGTTTTCTTTGTGTGAGCGAGTTACTATTTCAACCTTATCGCTCACCATAAACGATGAGTAGAAGCCTAAACCAAAATGACCGATTATGGCCTGTGTTTGATCTTTATACTTTGAAAGAAACTCCTCGGCTCCCGAAAAGGCAATTTGGTTGATGTACTTATCAATCTCCTCCTCTGTCATACCAACACCGCTATCGCTTACAGTAAGGGTTTTGGCTTTTTTATCAACCTTAACCCTCACGGTTAAGTCGCCAAGTTCGCCTTTGTACTCTCCAACCGATGCCAAGGTTTTAATCTTTTGAGTGGCATCAACAGCATTGGAAATTAGTTCTCTTAGGAATATTTCGTGATCGGAGTATAAAAACTTTTTGATGATCGGAAAGATATTCTCTGTTGTAACGTTAATTTTACCCTTTTGCATTGCTCTGCATTTTTAAGTTAAACAAAATATTTTCATTGGAACTTTTTACAAATGCAATGCCATGCAGTGTATTCTGTCAAATAGTCATGTTAGGGCTAGATGGGGTATGGCAAAATTACCTGATTTTGATAAAAAGGGTATAAATTACAAAACCGATAATTACAAGAGCTGTGGAGGTGGCTAGAATTTTAATTGAGGTGATAAACGAACGACGGCTATGCTCTAACTTTTTCTGGCTAATTATTCGCATTACAATGTTGTTTATGCGTAGGAATATGGTATCGGTTTTTGGTACAAAGGTGTAGGCTCCACTGTTTCGGGCATATGCTCCGTAGCTCGATTCGTCTTGGGCATAGAGCATAACAACTTCAACGTTTTTGGAAATAACCTTAACCGCTTCAAGTATCTCAATACCATTCATTAAGGTTTGGTTCTTTTCGCCGTAAAAATGGTAGCCAAGAAATACAATGTGAATATCTTTTATCTTAAATTTTAGTGTTGCAAGGTGAGCAATAAACTTTTCACCCGTAGTAAAAGTAAGTATGTTGTATTTATGGGGTTTTTCAATCGCTTTCTTTAGCGAAGAAGTGTATGTTGGGTCATAATCGACAATATAAATATTAGCTTTTTTAGGAGTTTTTTTCATCGCTATTGACAACCTAATTTTCCCCTAATTTAGTTAAATCGATTTTACCGAGCAACCCTTTATATCCGAATTTTTTCATTTCGAGTATTTTTAAAAAGGCTGTCCTTATCTGCATTAGCATTTAATAGACAGCCTTTATTATTGAACAGTTGCACGCTAGTTATACGTTGGAAGATAAGAGTATTTGCTTGAGTACTCTAACATTTGATCGGCATAGCTCTGGGTGTATTCAACTTTAATATCGATTAGGTTATCGTTATTGTCGTATAGAGCGGTATAAACAGGATTTACAAAACCACCATATGGGGCTATATTCAACTTTTCGAATCGACCGAGCACTTCCTTGTGCAAATCGTAATCAATTTTTACAGCATACCCTTCAATTAACTGCTGCGCACCAAGGTAGTCGCCAGTACTCTTAATGCGCTGAATCTCCTTGAGCAATTGACCAAACAGCTCTCTTAGCTTAGCATGATCCGTAATAACAAAATAGGTTTTTCCGTTGCGCTCTCTTTTTTCAATAACGTTATTGTCCTTACCATGCTCATAGCACCAACGTGCAATAAGCTGCCTATTGCGCATGTGGGCTTGCTCTATCTTATTACCAAGTTCAACGCGGGTTAGTTGTGTCATTAATCCATTGCGGATATATTGGTTATACTCTGCTTTTCCCACTTCAATGCTAGGCATAATACCAAGGTCCACCATTTTGGGATCCAGAATAAAGTAAAGGGCAAACAGATCGGCGCGGCTCTCCTCAATGGCAGAACCATACTGTTTAAGCTCATCACCAACAAAACCTGGAGCAAGTTTACCGCTGCCGTGACCTAGACACTCATGCAAATCGGTGTGCAGATTTCCTGCCAGTGATCCATGCTTACGATGCAATTCAACTTCTGATTTATCCCAAGCAAACTCCTCAAGAAAACCGTTCCCCTCCGATGCTTTATCATATGCATAGGTAATGTTATCGATGGTTACACTTTTTGATCCGTGCTTAGCCCTAATCCAATCGGGGTTAGGTAAATTAATTCCTATTGGGGTTGAGGGGTAACAATCGCCACCAAGCATTGCCACATTAATAACCTTAGCAGAAACGCCCTTTACTGTCTCCTTTTTATAATTTGGATCAACTGGGGAATTGTTCTCAAACCACTGAGCATTATTGCTTAGGATTATCGTACGCTTGGTTGCCTCAAGATCTGTATAGTTCACAATCGATTCCCACGATGCCTTATATCCCATTGGATCGCCATAGTTCTCAATAAACCCATTTACAAAGTCGATACGCGATTCTAAATCGGTTACCCATAGGATGCTATACTCATCAAATTTTCTCAAATCGCCAGTTCTATAGAACTCTATTAGCGTTTCAATAATCTGTTTCTGTTTTTGATTTTCGGCTACCGTGGCGGCTTTCTGAAGCCAATCGGTAATTTTTTCAAGGGCGGCTCCATACATACCGTCAACTTTCCATACTTTTTCAACTACTTGGCTCCCTTCCTTTATCAGTTTAGAGTTAAGACCGTAGGAGATTGGTTCAGGATCTTTAGGGTTTACCATTTTTGCGTAAAAGGCTTCGACCTCTTTTTGTGTAACCCCTTCGTAGTAGTTGTTTGCAGATGCTTTTACAACATCAGTGTCGGCCTCTTGACTAACGCGTTTTGAATCGATTTTTGGATCGAAGATAATGGGACTGTACTTGGCAATAATGTCATTTTTACTTCCCAATTCGGTTGAAAAAGATTCGGTTGGAGTTTCATTCACAAGCGTTGCAAAGTATTGCTGTTCAAATGACGGCAAAAACTTATCGGCTGAGTAATGGTGATGAATACCGTTGGAGAACCAAACACGCTTAAGATAAATGGTAAAGTTTTCCCAATCAAGTGTATTTCTATCTCCTTTGTAATCGCGGTATATGGTTTCAAGAATTCGTCTTACGGCAAGGTTATGCTTGTAATTCTGATCAAAAATAATGTCCCTACCGCTTAGCGCCGCTTGGTTAAGGTAGTAAATTAACTCTTTCTGGTTCAGGCTTAGGTCATCCCAGCCGGGTACTTGGTATCGCATGATGCGGATATCGGCAAATTGATCTATTTGCCATTCAAACGAGCCCTCTTGGGTTATGCCCTTATTCTGGTTATTGCAGCTAAACAAGCTACTGGTTGCCAATAAAATCATAATAAGTTTAATTTGTTTCATGTGTCTATTTTTTTGTTTTTTTAATGCGTGTATTCAACACCCATGAATAGTCATTCTATTGTGTTTTAACGTTGCTAAAATGGATGTTTCATTTAAATAAAAGGAATTGAGCAAAATAAGCTCATCAAAATTATAAAAAAAACACTATAAGTATTATTAATTCTTAATAATGAATACAATGTCCTTTATTTCAAAGGTTTATATTTAGATTTATACTGCTTACCGGATAGCAACGATAAAAAATATTAACAGGTCAATTGGTTTATTCCATAACGACTGGTGATAGGATGATATTCCTTTGGTAAGGCTATTTTAAAATCGTTTAACACTTGCTATTCGCAAAATATATGGTAAAATCCACTACTTTTGTGTAAAACTACTAGGTGTAATGTATGCAATACTAATAAAAGAGTTAAATAGTTTTTTCTCTTCGCTTTCGGGACTAATTGCTGCTGTTGTATTTTTGGTGATTAACGGGCTGTTCATTTGGGTTTTCCCGGGTGAATTAAATGTGCTCGATAGCGGATACGCAAATCTTGATACGCTTTTTATCATAGCACCATGGGTGTTTCTATTCCTTGTGCCTGCTATTGCAATGCGTGCTTTTTCAGAGGAGAAAAGAACAGGAACAATAGAGTTACTATTAACTAAGCCTCTGAGTGATACAAAACTTGTTTTAGGGAAGTATTTTGCAGTTCTAGCATTAGTGCTGATAATCCTTATTCCGGCTCTGTTCTTTTACCTTTCAGTTTACTTATTGGGAAGCCCTGTGGGGAATATCGATACGGGTGGTACTTGGGGCTCTTTTATTGGACTATTCTTTTTGGCGGCAGGCTATGGTGCCATTAGCGTTTTTGCATCAAGTTTAAGCCAAAACCAAGTTATTTCGTTTGTTCTAGGTATGGTGCTCTGTTTCCTATTTTATATGGGGATTGAATCTGTTGCATCGTTAAATCCCTTCAGAGGGATTGAGCATATTATTGTTTCGATGGGTATTAATGAGCACTACCGCTCAATGAGCCGGGGTGTAATCGATACCCGGGATGTGGTTTATTTCGTTGGATTAGCTACATTTTTTATACTGCTAACCCGAACTGCCATTCAGAGTCGCAAGTGGTAGAATTGCTCTAATAATAAAACGCCATGTATTTAAAATCATCACCACGAAATAGAAGTTTACTTGAGTTGGCAATGGGTATAGTAACAATAATTCTTGTTATCTACATTGCTTCGTTTGCCCATCTTCGCTTCGATTTAACCTCGGAGAAACGCTATACGCTTGATAAGAATACAAAAGAGATTCTCTCAAACCTCGACGATATTGTTCATGTTAGGGTTTATCTCGACGGCGATTTGCCATTGGGGTTTAGGTATATGCGTAGGGAACTTATGGAGTTGCTGGGAGAGTTTGAGGTTTATGGACAGAGGTTTTTCCAGTTTGAGTTTATCGATCCAGCAGCTTTACCCAATAAGACTGAGCGTGAGGCTTTGCTTCGCGATTTATACGACAAAGGCCTTGAGCCTACAAATGTTCAGGAGCGCGATGATAAGGGTGGATCTTCTCAAAGGGTAATTTTTCCAGGGGCAGTTATTAGCTGCAAAGGGAAAGAACTGGTTGTAAATTTACTTAAGAATAACCCTGCCCATAGCGGTGACGAGAATATTAATATCTCCATACAAGGGTTTGAATATGTTCTACTAAACGCCATACTCAAAGCACAAGCTGATAAGTTACCAAAACTTGCTTTTGTGCATGGGCACGGTCAGCTCAATGAATTCGATACTGGTGATATTGCACAAGAACTAGTTGATCAGTTTGAGGTGCACAGGGTTATGCTTGGGGGCGAGGTTGGTGGACTTGATCCCTACGCTGTAGTGATAATGGCAGGTCCAACTATGCGAGTACCCGAAAGTGATAAGCTTGTCCTCGACCAGTACATCATGGGTGGGGGCAAGGTGCTTTGGTTTGTGGATGGGGTAACGGTAAGCATCGACAGCCTATCGAATGGTGCAACAACTCTTGCATTTCCAAACGATCACAACCTTGAGGATATTCTCTTTAGGTATGGTGCAAGGGTAAACCCAACCCTTATTCAGGATATGCAGTGTGCGGTTATTCCAGTTAATGTTTCTCTTCAGGGACAAGATTCGAAATTTGCACCAACGCCTTGGGTATACTATCCTCTGCTAAATAGCCCAAGTAGTCACCCCATAACTCGAAACCTGAATCTGATTACCTCAAAGTTTGTTAGCCCGGTTGATACCGTTGGGATGAACTACGAGGTGAATAAGCAGTACCTTTTAAAAACTTCACCTTACACCCGAACGGTTAACGTACCCGCTTTTATCAATCTTGCTCAAATTGAGGAGAGTCCGCTCGAAAGGGAGTTTACACAGTCAAATGTGCCCGTTGCAGTGCTGCTCGAGGGAATGTTCCCATCGGTATTCACCAATAGGCCTTTAGCATCTTACAACAATGGTAAATCCTTTCGCTTTCGCGAAAAGAGTGTTCCAACTCGTATGATCATAGTTTCCGATGCCGATATTATCCGTAATGAGGTTAGCCGCAGGGGAGATGGTGCTTACATCACCCCGCTTGGGTTCGACAGGTATACAAGTCAAACATTTGGAAATAAAGAACTTGTAGTTAACATGGTGAACTACCTAAATGATGATTCAGGATTGATGAACCTCAGGTCAAGAGAATTTAAGCTAAGGCTACTCGATAAACACAAGGTGCTTGAACAGAGTACTAAATGGCAGATTCTGAACTTGCTTATCCCTTCGCTTATTCTAATTGTATTAGTAGCCATATGGTTGTTGATTAGGCGAAACCGATACGCAAAATAATCACCTTTAAAATGCAATTATTTAAAAAAATCTGGTGGCTTATTCTGCTGGCAGGCATTGCTGGAGCCATTCTGCTCAACAATCATTTTGAGCATAAAAGACTTTTGGCAAAAAAATCATTTGCACTTGAGGATTTGAGTTCCATTTCAACTATTCAGATCTGTAGCTTAGATGACAGCCTAACCCTAAATAAACAAGGCGACGATTGGATTGTAAACAACAGTTTTAAGGCTTATCCCCAGGGAGTTGATGCTTTACACCGAGTTCTTTTAGGCTTAACTCCAGTTGCTCCAATTCCTTTTATCGTTAACGATAGCCTTTTGCAGCAAGCAAGGGTAAATGGATTGCGGATTACAATTCGCTCGGAGCGAAGGAATGTAAAAGAGTATAATATTCTTGCAACAGATGCTTATAACCTTGGTGATATTGGGGTGATGAGTGGTGCAACAACAGCTTACAGACTAACCCTTCCGGGTTTCGATGGCAGCGTTGTTTCGCTTTTTAGAGTAGATGAGCCCTACTGGAAAGGCAGTCAACTTGATTTAGTCCCATTGCACGAGATAATTTCGGTAGAGGTTGAACTCCCAAGTGATATCGAAAAATCATTTAGGATAGATATTATTGAAGGCCATTATAGACTATACCATATTTACGATGGTAAATTTATTGCAGATTTCGATTCGCTTAAGGTTAAAAGTTTCTTACAAAGCCTTTATTCTGTTGATTATAAAGAACTTTTGGGTAGTGACAATATTCTAGAAATACTTGGCGAGCCCGATTATATCCTTAGTATAATGAGTAGCCATGGAGATGTGCATAAAATCAGCGTATTCCCTATACCCATTGAGCCCTATACCGATGAATTAGGGCGGAATATAAAATTCGACCCCAATAATGTTTACCTATCCTATCAAAACAAAAGGATGGTTTACGTTGTCCAATACATGGATGTTTATCCCGTACTTAGGGATCTATCGCACTTCATGCTGAAAATGGAATAGTTCACTTTGATTAATTGCTGTAAATATTGTAATATTGAATGGAGTACCCTTATGCAACTCGTTATTGGAACTTGTTTTAAAAGGGTGATATTTAACAAGCGGTATTAATACAAAATTTGTATATTTGCTAACTTATATCTTTCTAAATAAAGAATAAGAGTTACTTTTGCTTAATAATCTAAAAATCAATACGGATGAAATTTGTAGTTTCAAGTACCGAGCTTTTAAGCCACCTAACAGTGGTGAGTAGGGTAATCAGTTCAAAGAATACTTTACCAATTCTCGATAACTTTCTTTTCAACCTCGATGGTAACGACCTTGAGATTACTGCCTCTGACCTTGAGACAACGCTCACAACAAAAATTAGGCTTGAGAATGTAACCAACGGTGGTCAGGTAGCAATACCCTATCGTATTCTGGTTGATACGCTTAAGGAGTTTCCTGAGCAACCTCTTACCTTCGATATAAATGTGCAGAATTTTGCCATTAGGGTTAGTACCGATACTGGTGAGTTCAACATCGTAGGTCAGCCTGCTGAGGATTTCCCTGCTAAGGCAGTGGTTAAAGACGAAGCGAAGGTTTCGGTTAGGCTTCCTGCCCATGCATTGCTTTCGGGAATTACCAAAACTATTTTTGCTACGGCGGACGATGAGATGCGCCCTGTGATGAATGGTATTCTTTTCGAACTATCAGATGAGGCTTTAACATTTGTTGCCTCAGATGCTCATAAACTAGTACGCTATAAAAGGTTAGATGTTAAATCGGACCAAAGTAAATCGTTTATTCTTCCTAAAAAACCAGCCTCGCTTCTAAAGAATATCTTGGTTAGGGAAACATCAGATGTGATGGTTGAGTTTGATGAAAAGAATGCGCTATTTACGCTTGAAAACTATACTTTGGTTTGTCGTTTGGTTGAGGGAGTTTACCCTAACTATAGTTCGGTTATCCCCGCCAATAACCCAAACCAATTGACTATTGATAGGCTCGATTTTTACAATTCGTTAAGACGTGTTGCTCCGTTTACAAATCAGGCTAGCAATCTAGTAAAAATATCGCTTAGCGGTAACCAGATTGAGGTATCAGCACAGGATCTCGATTTCTCTATCTCTGCTTTTGAAAGGCTAAAATGTCAGTACGAGGGTGATGAGATGGAAATTGGGTTTAAGTCTGTTTTCCTAATCGAAATATTGGCTAACATTTCATCAGGCGATATAATACTGTCTCTATCCGATCCCTCAAGGGCAGGCCTCCTCTTTCCCGCAATTAATGAGAATGAGAATGAGGATGTGCTGATGCTGCTTATGCCAATGATGGTTGGAGCATAACCAAATTTACTGTTCTTAAATTTTAACGAAGCCCCTCTTACCAAGTGTAGAAAGGCTTCGTTTATTTTTTTATAAAACTCCTTCAGCTATGGAAATTAAGATAAAGAACCCACTTGTTTTCATCGATTTAGAAACTACAGGTCTTGATGTTGTAAACGATAGGATTGTTGAGATTGCTGCGCTTAAGCTAATGCCAAATGGAAACAGTGAACTCAAAACACTTAGAATTAATCCAACTATTCCAATCTCTGCCGAGTCCACAGCCATTCATGGCATATCTGATGAGGATGTTAAGGATGAACACACCTTTAAGGAGATTGCAAAATCGTTGGCAAAATTTATGGAGGGTTGCGATTTGGCCGGTTTCAACTCCAATAAGTTCGATTTCCCATTGCTTGCCGAAGAGTTTCTAAGGGCTGATGTAGATTTTGATTTTCGAAAGCGCAAGTTTATTGATGTACAGACCATTTTTCATAAAATGGAGAAACGTACACTTGAGGCTGCATATAAATTTTACTGTAGCAAGGATTTGAAGGATGCCCATTCTGCAGAAGCAGATACGCTTGCTACCTTTGAGGTTCTGAAGGCACAACTCGATAGGTATCCGGAGCTGGAGAATGATATTAATTTCCTCTCAGAGTTTAGCACCCACACTCAAAATGCCGATTTTGCAGGACGAATTATCTTCGATGAGAATGGCGTTGAAGTGTTTAATTTTGGCAAACACAAAGGCAAATCGGTAGAGGCAATTTTTGAGAAAGAGCCAAGCTACTATACTTGGATGATGAATGGTGATTTTCCGCTATACACAAAAAATGTTTTAACCAATATCTACCTTAGGCTAAAGCAGAAGTAGGGGATAGGGTTTAACTCTTTCTCTTTGTCCATTTAGTGTTTTAACCAATATCTACCTTAGGTTAATTCTGTTGCTAATACAGCCAGTTTAAAGTATCAGGTATAATTTAATAATAAGCAAAGCCACTAGATTTTTAGTGGCTTTTATGCATTTTTTACTTTTCGCTAATTATTAATTTATCCCGGATAATCTAAGTTGAATATTATCTATTATTCTGAAAAGGAGTTGATTACACGCTCAATAGACCTTTTGCATACGGGACAAAAGCCGGGTGCCGAATTGCTTTTCATTCTACAATCAATGTAGGGGCGGAAAACTCCCTTACTAGCATAGCCTCCACCTTCATAAACACCAATAGTTGTTTGGTTCTCCCTAGTAGAAGGGGTTGGAATAGGAGTTTTTGGGTTAAGCATATCCTGCCATTTCGACGAAAAATTGACAAGAGTGGTAATATTAGGTTCCCAGGGCTCAACAGTTAAGGAATAAAAGTCTTGGTATGCTACTTCAGAGTCGTAGTATTCATCGCCTAATCCTGCTAATCCATGTCCCAACTCGTGAATAAATACCTCATTTGAAAGGGCGTGGTTCGATGTGCAAACATTGTAATGGTTATAAATGCCACCGCCTCCATACTCCTTGGTATTAACAATAACATAAACAATATCGGCAGGAGCATTTGCAGCAATATCCATTACCCTCTTATACTTTGTTGTGGTAAGGTATCGATCAATCCCAAAGGTATAAAACGATGATTGTACAGCAGTTGTATTCCAAATTTGTTTTCCAGGGTTGGTGGGTCCACTATGCATTGATGGTGATTCAATTGCCCAAATATTAATATTGGTTTTTAGGTCATGAAAGGGTTCATGACTAAACAGATAATCGGTAAATTTTTTCACATCTTCAATAAATTTGCCCATTTGCTCGGGCAAATAGCCTTCGGCTATAAATGCTATATCGAGCTTGGCATTGTAATTTCCGTTTTTTAGTATTTGTGTTGTCTTATAGGTTTCAATCCCATGCTTGTTGATAAACATGCTGCTGGGGTCAACTTCAAATTTGAACAGTTCTTCAAAATTACAGCTCTTATCCCTAAAGCTAAACTTAACTAATACTTCCTTTTTGGGAAAGGGGATACGCGTAACCTGTTCAAACGATTTGCTAAGGTAGCTAGCCTCATGAATTGTTTGCCACTCTTGAAAAAGTGTGCAAAACCCCTTTGAGTAAAGATGTTCTTTTGTTGCTTTATCGTAAACATCAACTCTGTAACTACCCAGATTGAGTGTGTCAATTGTATTTCCATGAGCACCACTCCAGTAGGGTTCCGCTTTTAGCTCATCTAAAAAAATGTGCTGTTGGGTTTGATTACCCGATAGGAGATAATCTATACGGAGGGCTTTATTCTCAAACCAATCGTCAAACTGAATTTGGGCAACAGTAAATTGCGTAGCAAAAGGAATAAAGGCAAATACTAATGCAGTTTTAAGCAGATAGTGTATTCTTGTTTTCATTGCGTAATTAAATTGAGCATTATACAGTAAAGAAATGATGGGAAGGTTTATCCAAGGTAACTCTTAAGCACCTTGCTCCGCGTAGTTTGCTTAAGCCTTTTTATAGCCTTTTCTTTTATTTGTCGAACTCGTTCTCGGGTAAGATCAAGTTCTTCACCAATCTCTTCAAGCGTATGTGGATGCTTACCGTTAAGGCCAAAGTATAAACGAATTATGTCAGCTTCTCGTGATGTCAGAGTCGATAGCGCTCTTTCAATCTCTTTTCTCAGACTATCGTTTAACAGTCCTCTGTCTGGAGCAGGGGTTTCATTGGATAGAAGAACATCATAAAGGTTGCTATCCTCATCCTGAGATAGTGGGGCATCCATTGATATGTGTCTGTTTGAACTTTTAAGTGCCTCCTTAATATCGTTTGGTGCGAGTTCAAGAACTTCGGATAGTTCTTCGATCGAAGGTTCCCTTTCGAACCTTTGCTCAAGGAAAATAAAGGCTCTGTTTACCTTATTTATAGAACCAATTTTATTAAGAGGGAGTTTTACAATTCTGGCCTGTTCGGCAAGTGCTTGCAGAATTGCTTGCCTTATCCACCAAACGGCGTAGGAAATAAACTTAAAACCACGGGTTTCGTCAAAGCGTTGTGCTGCCTTAATAAGCCCTAGATTACCCTCGTTGATTAGGTCGGGTAGGCTTAACCCTTGATTTTGGTACTGTTTAGCAACAGAAACAACAAATCGTAAATTAGCCTTTACAAGGTGATCCAAAGCCTCTTTATCGCCCTCTTTCAGGCGACGTGCCAAACTCACTTCCTCCTCAGTTGTTAAAAGGTCAACCTTCCCAATCTCATGAAGGTATTTATCAAGCGAGACGGTCTCACGATTTGTTACCTGCTTAATAATTTTAAGTTGCCTCATAACCCTAAACCATTAAATTTTAGCAACGAAATATATACATTTATCGGTTTAAATCATCACATTTTATTTTTTTTTTAAAATGAAGTCCATTTTTTTGCTATTTGTTAGGCATTTAGAGATAGAATGTTTAATATTGCAGAATATTCCCGTATATCTCATTTCTTGTATTTCCCTTAAAAACACGTCGTTACAATACAACTCTCTGATTATTTATGTAACATGATTGATGTACTAGCAATAGTAATCCCATAAAGCAATATAAATTCACAAAAACACATGTACGATATTTTAGAACTTAACAAAAAGTTACTTCCCGAGCTGAAAGATATAGCTAAAGGGATGAACATTAAGCGCATTGAGGCGCTGCGTAAACAAGATCTTGTCTATAAAATTCTGGATCAACAGGCAATAGATGCCGCTGCCATACAGGATAAAAAGATTATAGTAAAAGATATTGACAAGCGTGGGAGGAAACCTGAGCGCCCCAAGGAGCCTATTAAACCCATAGTAAAAGCAGAACCCAAGGATATCAATCAGGAAGTTAAGCATCCTCAAAAGCAAAATCAAGGGGGTGAGCAAAAACATTCTGTTGACAATCAGGGTAAATCGGACGATTCGCAACAGGGTGACAAGAACAAACGCAAAAGGTTTACCCGGAAGCACGAACAAGCGGATGGGCAAACTCCAAAATATACCAAGAGGGTAAAAGACGATTCACCCATTGCAATGCTTGAGGAGGATACCTCTGTTTCCGAAATGGAGAAAGCTATTGCTGTTGATGAGGAGATTAAAGAAGTGGAGGTTAAAATAGAAGTTCCAATCGAACAATCTACTTCGGAAAAAGATGAGACAGCAAAGCCAAGGCATGAGGGTCACCATAAAGTTGAAGCCAAGTCCGATGGACAAAATAAACAACCGAATCGTGATAATCAGCAGAAAAAAGGTTTCGAGAGGCGAAGTAATACTGAGAAATACGAGTTTGAAGGAATAATCAACGCAACAGGTGTTTTGGAAATCATGGCCGATGGCTACGGTTTTCTCCGCTCCTCGGATTATAACTACCTGAACTCACCCGATGATGTTTATGTTTCGCAATCGCAGATAAAACTTTTTGGACTAAAAACTGGAGATACGGTTACAGGTACCATTCGCCCACCTAAGGAGAATGAGAAGTATTTCCCACTGATTAAGGTCATTGAGATTAACGGACGGAGCCCTGATTATATTCGCGACCGTATCCCTTTCGATTTTCTTACGCCTCTTTTCCCAGATGAGAAGTTTAAACTTCTTGGCAACGGTCAGAATACCCTTTCGGCCCGAGTGGTTGACATGTTTTCGCCCATTGGTAAAGGCCAAAGAGGTTTAATTGTAGCTCAACCCAAAACAGGTAAAACAATTCTTTTAAAGGATATTGCTAACTCTATTGCTGCCAATCATCCAGAGGTTTACATGATCGTTCTGTTAATTGATGAGCGCCCTGAGGAGGTAACCGATATGGCTCGTAACGTAAATGCCGAGGTTGTGTCGTCAACCTTTGATGAACCTGCCGAGAGGCATGTAAGGGTTGCCAATATTGTGCTAGAGAAAGCTAAGCGTATGGTAGAGTGCGGTCACGATGTGGTAATTCTACTCGATTCCATTACCCGCTTGGCAAGAGCCTACAATACCGTTCAACCTGCTTCGGGTAAGGTGCTATCGGGTGGTGTTGATGCCAATGCTTTGCATAAACCAAAGCGTTTCTTTGGGGCTGCACGTAACATCGAGAATGGAGGTTCCTTAACCATTTTAGCCACTGCACTAATTGATACAGGAAGTAAAATGGACGAGGTAATTTTTGAGGAGTTTAAGGGCACAGGTAATATGGAGTTGCAACTCGATCGTAAACTATCCAACAAAAGGGTTTACCCTGCAGTTGATGTTACCGTTTCGAGTACTCGTCGCGAGGATCTGCTTCTCGATAAGGAAACTCTTAATAAAACATGGATACTCCGCAATTACCTCACCGATATGAATTCGGTTGAGGCCATGGAATTCCTTCGCGATAGGTTGGTAAAAACCAAAACTAACGAAGAGTTCTTTATGACCATGAATAGCGATATCTAAAAAGAATATTTATAGATTTATTAAAGCCATCATGTCTTGATGGCTTTTTTATTTGGAATAGGTTATGTAAACCATTTCTTTAATAAGTTAGTTGAAACAATTCTAACTTTAAACTTCATAGATTGGGTGAAGTTGCAGAATCTATAATTTGTTTGTATAGTCGGGGTGAAAGGATTCGAACCTTCGACCTCGTCGTCCCGAACGACGCGCGCTAACCGGGCTGCGCTACACCCCGAAGAGTTGCTTTATTACCTTATATACTTACTACCCTTGTTTAATGGATGAAGAATAGCAGCAATTCCAAAAGATCTAGAGGCAAATTTAGATAAAACAATGCTCCCTTGTTTTATTAAGCGCAAAAAAATATCTTTACAAAAGTTAAAAGGTAAACCATGCACGAAGAGATAATTCACTTTGTATGGAAGCACAATTACACCATTTTTAATGGAGTAAAGCTAAACAATAGCGAGAGCATTGAGGTAATTTCCCCAGGCATGCATAATCACGATTCTGGGCCCGATTTTTTTAATGCTAAGGTTAAGATTGGCAATACAGTATGGGCCGGTAACGTTGAGATCCACATTAAGGCATCCGATTGGAACAGGCACAACCATCATAGCGATCCAGCCTACGATTCAGTAATCCTTCACCTTGTAGCAAATTACGATTGCGATGTGCTGAATAGCCAAGGCAATAAAGTTCCTACTGTTGAAATTCCTTATCCCGATGAGTTGGAGTGGGAGTTGCAAAGGCTTGTGGGACAAAATGCATGGATACCCTGCGCAGATGTCCTACCTCGTTACAACTCCTTTTCGCTCCAGATGTGGTTATCGTCATTGGCAGCCGAAAGGCTGGAGGAGAAAACCGAACAGGTTGATTTGTTGGTAGAGACATGCAAGGGAAGTTGGGAGGAGGCTTTTTATGTGTCAATGGCTCATAGTTTTGGCTTAAAGGTAAATGCTTTGCCGTTTGATCTTTTAGCAAAAGCAACGCCGCTTAAAGCCCTAGCAAAGGTTAAGGATAATCTTTTTAGTATTGAAGCATTGCTCTTTGGCCAAGCCAGTTTACTACCCGAGGGCAAACAAGTCGATGAATATGCTCTGGGTTTAATAAAGGAGTACACCTACCAAAGGGTAAAGTTCGGATTATCATCCATTCCAAAACATTTATGGAAGTTTATGCGACTTCGCCCTGCTGCTTTTCCAACAGTAAGAATTGCGCAATTCGCAATGCTAATCCACAAATCCACCGGATTGTTTTCGAGGTGTCTTGAGGCAACAACAATACAGCAACTTTACGATTTGCTAAATGTACAAACCTCGGATTATTGGAGTAATCATTACACTTTTACCAAGGATTCTGTTCCTTGCAACAAGAATCTAGGTAGGTCTTCTTTAGATGTTATTATCCTAAATACTGTTATCCCATTTACATTTGCCTATGGTACTGCTCGTGGTAATAAACAGCTAAAAGATAAGGCGCTTAGTCTGTTGGAGTCGATGAAGCCAGAAAAAAATAATGTTGTGAACGGCTTTGATAAAATAGGGGTTAAGGCTGATAGTGCTTTCTTTTCGCAAGCTCTAGTACAGCTAAAACATCAGTATTGCGATAAGCGAAAATGCCTTTATTGCCAGGTGGGTGCAAATGTACTTTTAAAGAGAATTTAACGGGTATTTAGATGATAACACCAAAGCCCGGTTTGGAACATTAAGCAAAAAAATAAGCGAATTGTCTATTTGTTTAATAAAAACTGTTACCTTTGCGGCTTGAAAAGTACCTTATGATACACCCACTAATTTACTGATTAGCTATGAATTATTTAACAGCAGAAAAGAAGCAGGAGATTTTTAATGAGTACGGGAAGTCTAATACCAACACAGGTTCTCCAGAGGGCCAAATAGCGCTATTTTCCTACCGTATCAGTCATTTAACAGAGCACCTAAAAAAGAATCGTAAAGATTACGGAACTCAGCGCTCATTGTTAAAACTGGTGGGTAAGCGTAGAAGGCTGTTGGATTATCTTAAAGAACGCGACATTGAGAGATATCGTACTATTATTAAAGCGTTGAACTTAAGAAAGTAATGAACAAAAAGGCAATTGTTTTCAATTGCCTTTTTTTAAATTTATTTATAAAAAAACGGGGATCAGAGGGATTACACGTTCCCTCTGATTTTTTGTTTTAACTAGTTTTTTATTTATCAATACATTTGATACCGCATGTTTAAAGAAGTAAAGAAATCGATTGATTTAGGTGATGGAAGGTCCATTACCATGGAAACGGGCAAATTAGCCCGCCAGGCCGATGGGTCTGTAGTTATTAGAATGGGTAACACCATGATGCTTGCAACCGTTGTAAGCGCAAAGGATGCTAGAGAGGATGTTGATTTTATGCCTCTTAGCGTTGAGTATAAAGAAAAATATGCCGCAGGCGGCCGTTTCCCTGGAGGGTTTCTAAAACGAGAAGCTCGCCCATCCGACTACGAAATACTTATAGCTCGCCTTGTGGACAGAGCATTACGCCCGCTCTTTCCCGACGATTTTCACGCCGAAACATTTGTTACCATAAACCTTATCTCTGCTGATAAGGACACTCCACCTGATGCGCTTGCTGGTCTTGCTGCATCGGCAGCATTGACTATTTCAAACGTTCCGTTTAACGGACCAATCTCTGAGGTTAGGGTTGTTAGAGTGGACGGCAAGTTCATCATCAATCCAACGTTCACACAGATTGAAAAGGCTGATATTGATATGATGGTTGGCGCAACTTATGATAATATTTTAATGGTTGAGGGCGAGCTAAACGAAGTTTCAGAGGCAGAAATGCTTGAGGCTATTAAGGTTGCTCACGAAGCAATAAAAAAACACTGTGTTGCACAGATAGAACTAGCCAAAGAGTTGGGTGTTGTTAAACGCGAATATTGCCACGAGAGCAACGACGAAGAGCTAAAGGCAAAGGTTAAAGAGTTTTGCTATGATAAGGTTTATAAAGTAGCAAAATCGATGTTATCAAAGCATGAGCGTAGTGATGCTTTTGCTGCTATAGAGAACGAGTTTCTTGAAAGCCTAACTGAAGAGGAGCGCACAGAGAAGGCATCATTGGTTAGCCGATACTACCATGATGTAGAGAAGTATGCCATGCGTAACATGATTCTCGATGAGGGCATTCGGCTTGATGGTAGAAAAACAGATCAAATACGCCCTATTGAATGCGAGGTTGATTTCTTGCCTTCAACTCACGGATCAGCCCTTTTTACCAGAGGTGAAACTCAGTCGCTAACAACAGTAACGCTTGGAACAAAGTTAGATGAGAAGGTTATTGATGATGTGCTGCAAAGAGGAACAGACAAATTTTTGCTTCACTATAATTTCCCTCCATTCTCAACAGGTGATGCAAAAGCATATCGTGGTTTAAGCCGTCGTGAAGTCGGACACGGTAACCTTGCCCATAGAGCATTAAAAAAAATGATACCATTGGACGAGAGCAATCCTTATACCATTAGGGTGGTAAGTGATATTCTTGAATCTAACGGTTCATCATCAATGGCAACTGTATGCGCAGGTACACTAGCGTTAATGGATGCTGGCATCAAGATCAAGAAACCTGTTTCAGGTATTGCCATGGGCCTTATTTCGGAACCAAAGGGTGCGCGTTTTGCTGTTCTTTCAGATATCCTTGGAGATGAGGATCACTTAGGCGACATGGACTTTAAGGTAACGGGCACTAAGGATGGAATAACAGCCACTCAAATGGATATCAAGGTTGATGGCTTACCATACGAAGTATTAGTTCAAGCGCTTAATCAGGCTCGCGAAGGAAGATTGCATATACTAGGGAAGATGACTGCAGTAATTGCTGAGCCAAATGCAGAACTTAAGCCCCATGCTCCCCGTATTGAGCGATTCAATATTCCACGTGATCTTATAGGAGCAGTAATTGGGCCAGGTGGAAAGATTATTCAAGAAATTCAGCGTACAACTGGTGCAACTATCAATATTGAAGAGATAGATAACCATGGTATTGTTACCGTATTTGCCGATAACATGGAATCGCGCAACGCTGCGGTTAAATGGATAAAAGGCATTGCAGTAGCTCCTGAGGAGGGAGAGGTTTATACTGGTAAGGTTAAATCAATACTTCCTTTTGGTGCATTCATCGAGATTATCCCTGGTAGAGATGGCCTTTTGCACATTTCCGAGATTGATTGGAATAGGGTTGAGAAGGTTGAGGACGTTCTAAAGGAGGGTGATATGGTTGAGGTTAAGCTAATTGAAATTGATAAGAAAACAGGTAAACTTAAACTTTCTCGCAAGGTTCTTTTACCAAAACCTGAAGTTAAAAAGTAATACCTTAGTAGATTGATATTTTAAGGGAGATCCTGATGGGTCTCCTTTTTTTATGAACTAATTTAATAAACTTCACCCTATATATTTAATTACTTTAAATAGACTTTGAGTTCAAAACCAGCATCATAGTAGTTGGGTATATTAAATAAAAAACTCTACATTTATGTTGTACATTTAATAAACATTTGTGTACTTTTGTGCAATACAACTAACAGTTTTTCACTGAAAGCAGAATATTTATGAAAAATTTTATACTTGTGACCCTATCTGGTTTTATGCTTTTGAGCGTTTCCTGTAACCAAAGCAAAATAAACTATCCTGAAACAGCTAAAGAAGATGTTACTGATAACTATTTTGGAGTTCAGGTTTCCGATCCTTACCGTTGGCTTGAAGACGATAAATCTGAACGCGTTGCGGAATGGGTTAAAAATCAAAACGAGGTAACTTTTGGTTACCTAAATGGTATCCCTTTTCGCGAGGGAATAAAGAACAGACTTACCCAACTTTTTAATTACTCATCCGTTTCAGCACCTTTTGTGGAGGGAGGAAAAATATTTTCGTTCCGTAGAGAAGGAATGCAGGATCAATGGGTTCTATACGTTCAGAATTCAACTGAGGATGAGCCTAAAGTGTTAATCGATCCCAACAAATTCTCCGAGGATGGGACAGTTGCACTAAATAATGTTGGTGTTTCCAGGAATGGGAAGTACATAGCCTATGCAGTTGCAGATGGTGGTTCGGATTGGAATAGAATTAAAGTTCGCCTAATCGACAATGCCCAAGATCTTGATGATGAAATTAAATGGGTTAAGTTCTCTTCAATACAGTGGTTTAAGGATGGCTTTTTCTACAGCTGTTACGATGCACCCAAAGAGGGAACGGAGCTAAGTACAAAGAATGAATACCATAAGGTATTTTATCATAAGGTAGGGACAAGTCAAAATGATGATAAACTTGTGTTCCAGAATCAAGAAGAACCCCTTCGCAATTTCACTGCACAGGTTACTTCCGATGAGAAATTTCTAATCATTTCAGAGACGGAGTCAACACACGGGAATTCACTTTATATCCGAAACCTAAATACCGACCACGATTTTATAAAGCTTACTACTAGTTTCGACTACAACTACCAAGTACTCGATCATATCGATAACAATTTATATGTGCTAACAAATTATCGTTCGCCCAAATACAAGCTGATTAAGATTAATGTAAACACTCTCGATATTGGTAATTGGCGGGATGTTATTCCTGAGAAAAAGGATGTGCTCGAAAGTTGTGTTCTTGCAGGCGGAAAGATTATTGCCTCATACATTGAAGACGTAAAGAGCAAGGTAGAAGTATATAACCTAGCTGGTGAAAAATTACATCAGGTTGAATTGCCAACGCTAGGAACAGTTGGTGGCGTTAGCTCAAACCTTAATGATACAAAAGCGTTTTATTCCTTTACCTCATTTACATTCCCCTCTGTAATTTATAGTTTTAACACCGATACCTATGAGTCGGAGGTTTACTTTAAGCCCGAAATAGATTTCGATTCTGAAGCCTATGAAACCAAACAGGTATTCTACAAGAGCAACGATGGAACCGATATACCAATGTTTATTGTTTACAAAAAAGGAATCGAACTCAATGGGAGCAATCCAACCCTACTTTATGGGTATGGTGGGTTTAACGCAACCATAAAACCATCGTTTAGCGTTTCAAGGATTGTATGGCTTGAGAACGGAGGAATATTTGCCTTAGCCAATATTAGGGGCGGAGGTGAGTATGGTGAAAACTGGTATCGTTCAGGCACCAAACTTAATAAGCAAAATGTATTCGACGACTTTATTGCTGGTGCAGAATATCTAATTGACAAGGGTTATACCTCAAATAAGAAGTTGGCTATTCAAGGCGCTTCTAATGGTGGGTTGCTAATAGGTGCCGTTGTTAATCAACGTCCCGATCTGTTTAAGGCTGCTATACCACAAGTTGGGGTTATGGATATGCTCAGGTTTCACAAGTTTACAATAGGTTGGGCATGGGTAAACGATTATGGATCGAGTGAAGACTCTATTCAATTCCTGAATCTTTATAACTACTCACCTATCCACAATGTGAAGACTGGGGTTAAGTATCCAGCCATACTTGTTACAACTGCAGATCACGATGACAGGGTTGTGCCCGCACACTCTTTCAAGTACATAGCTACCATTCAGGATAAGCAAGCTCGTGGATCTAATCCCAAACTAATTCGAATTCAAACACGTGCAGGACACGGAGCAGGAATGCCTATTTCATTGACTGTTGAAGAGGCTGCTGATATTTACTCCTTTTTGTTCTATAATCTTAATGAGAATGTTGAATACTAGTAATATTTGATAACTAAAAGTATAGTAGGAGTTGGCAAGGGTCCAACTCCTTTTTTTTAGCTAACCTTATGCTATGAGGTATCTTGTAATTGAAGGGAATATTGGTGCAGGTAAAACAACCCTAAGCACTATGCTGGCAAATGAGCTCAATGCGAAGCTTGTGCTTGAACGGTTCTCCGACAATCCTTTTTTACCAAAGTTTTATGAAGATGCAGAACGATATAGTTTTCCACTGGAATTATCGTTTTTGGCAGAACGCTACAAGCAATTGAATAATGAGCTTCGTGCGAGTTCTCTGTTTCAGCCGATGATTATTGCTGATTACTTTTTCATGAAATCACTCATTTTTGCCCAGAACACATTGGCTAAGGATGAGTTTAACTTATACCGACAGATTTTCGAAATAATCTATAGTTCAATCCCCAAACCCGATCTATACGTATTCCTTCATCTGCCTACCGATAGATTGTTGGAGAACATTAAGATTAGGGGAAGGGATTATGAGAAAACCATAACTGCAGACTATCTTGACAGAATTCAGGAAGGATATTTCTCATTCTTTAAACAGCATCCAGAGTACACTTTTCTAATCATAGACACATCAAATGTTGATTTTGTGAAGAATTCTGAAGATTATGAGAAAATTAAAACGGCAATTCTTGACGAAAGACATGAAAAAGGTGTTAAAAGGCTATCTTTTTAAATTTAAACGTAAAATTTAGGGATAAAAGCTTCCTTTTTCGCAAAAGTGTATTAAATTTGTATGTTATAAACCAAAAAAGTAAGAAAACCAAATCAAACACTGATAATTATGAGAAAAATTAAATTCAATGTTTTAGCATTATTTGCCTTAGCAGCCATGATTCTTAGCAGCTGTGGTGGCGTTGATAAAATGAAGGAGTTTGCTGAAGGAACCAATTTTAAGGTAACTCCAAACCCACTCGAAGTACATGGGAATATTGTAAAAGGTGAAATTAATGGAACCTTCCCTGCAAAGTATTTCAACAAAAAGGCAATTCTTGAGATTACTCCAGTTGTAGTTTACGACGGAGGCGAACTTCCTTTAGCAGTTAAAATGCTACAGGGTGAGAGCGTTGAGGATAACCATCAGGCAATTCCATACGAAGCAGGTGGAAGTTTCAAGCATGAGGTAGAGTTTGAGTATATCGATGCAATGATGAAATCGGATCTTGAACTTCGTTTTGTTATTATTTACAAAGACAAAAGAATTCCTTTTGACGTTCCTTTCAAAGCAGGTGTTGGCGTTATTGCAACTTCAAAACTAGTTGACCTTAATCCTAGGGCTATAATGCTTAAGGATGATTTCCAAAAGGTTGTTTCTAAGAATGAAGAGGCTCAAATAAATTTTGCTATCCAACGTTCAGATATTCGCAAAACAGAACTAACCAAAGAAGAGGTTAAAGCACTAGAGGGCTTTATTGCAACCGTTGCTGCTGAAGGAAAAATGGAACTTAAAGGTGTTAACGTATCTGCTTATGCATCACCTGATGGACCAGAGGCTCTTAACGAAAAATTATCTAAAGAGCGTGGAACAAGCACTGAGAAATGGTTAGGTGGCGTATTTAAAAATGCCAAAATGGAAGGCAAACCAGCCGACTACGTAAAGGTTCAAACTACTTCTGAGGACTGGGACGGTTTCCAGAAAATGGTACAAGCTTCAGATATCCAAGATAAAGAATTAATTCTTCGCGTTCTTTCTATGTACTCAGATCCTCAGGTTCGTGAGAAAGAGATTAAAAACCTTAGCAAAGTTTACATGGTTCTTGCAGAGAAAATTCTTCCAGAATTACGTCGCTCTAAGATGACTGTTAACGTTGATAAACTAGGTTACTCTGATGAGGAACTAATGGAATTAATTAAAAATAACGATCTTGATGGCTTGAATGTTGAGGAAATGCTATATGCTGCTTCAATTTGCCAAGATATTGATAACAAACTATCAATTTATACCAAGGCTGCTGAAACACATAAGGATTTCCGCGCTTATAATAACATAGCATTTATTAACCTTAAAAACGGTAAAGTTGCTGAGGCAAAAACTGCTTTAGAAGCTGCTTCTGCAATTGATGCAAATAATGCAGTTGTTAAGAACAATTTAGGTTGTGTTGCTATGCATGAGGGTAACCTTGAAGAGGCTGAAAAACTATTCCTAAGTGCAACTAATGCTGGCGTTGACGTTAAGTACAACCTAGGTATTATTGCAATTATTAATAATAAGTACCCTGCTGCCGTTGAATATCTTGCTGGTACCGATAGCTTTAACCAAGGTTTAGCAATGCTTCTTACTAACAAGAACGATGCTGCTAAGAACACTTTTGTAAAAGTTGACGAGGCAAAAGCATTCTACGGTCTTGCAATTGTTGGTGCTCGCATTGGCGATGAGGCAATGATTCTTGACAACCTACGTACAGCTGTTGGTAAAGATGCATCGCTTAAAAAACGCGCTGTTAAGGATTTAGAATTCCGCAACTATCTACAGAATGAGGCTTTTTCTGCAATTCTTCAGTAGTTTAAGATAAATACTTATAAAAAAAGAGGGCCTAGCCCTCTTTTTTGTTTTGGTAGTATTTTGTAAAGAAATCCCAAAGAACAATGCCTACTGTAACAGAGATGTTGAATGAGTGCTTTGTTCCAAATTGGGGAATCTCAATTACATCGTCGCAAATATTAATTACTTCTTGATTTACCCCTTTTAGCTCATTACCAAATACAAAAGCAACCTTTGCGTTTACACCCGGGTTGAAATCTCTTAGATCGATGCAACCAAGTGTTTGCTCAACAGCAATTACTCTATAACCCTCGTCATGCAAATGGCTTATTGCACCTGCTGTATCTGTGAAGTATTGCCACGAAACGGAATTTTCTGCACCTAAAGCTGTTTTATATATTTCAGGGTGGGGGGGAGTAGCAGATATACCACATATCATTATCTTTTCTATACCAAGTGCGTCGCTAGTTCTAAATACCGATCCAATGTTGTTTAGGCTCCGAACATTATCTAGAACTATCGCTGCCGGAATCTTATCTTGCCTTTTAAACGCCTCTATGCTAACCCTATTTAGTTCCTCGTTTTTTAACTTTTTATGATGCTTCATCTAGCTTAATTGATTCGATTATTTGGTATGCTATCTTGCCTTTTTTTTGTACTTTAGTCGCAGTTGCAAATTAAACCTTTTTCTAATGAATATCCATGAGTATCAGGCTAAAGAATTACTTAAAAGATCAGGAGTAGCTGTACCCCAAGGAGCATTAGTGCTCAATTCTGACGATGCCGTTAAGGCTGCTAAAGAGATTATGGACTCAACAGGCACAAATGCCATTGCAGTAAAAGCGCAAATCCATGCAGGGGGGAGAGGCAAAGGGGGGGGCGTAAAAATTGCCAAGTCTATAGACGAGGTTAAAAAATATACCGAGAGTATATTAGGGATGACCTTGGTTACCCACCAAACAGGACCCAATGGAAAGCTTGTTAAAAAAGTACTTGTTGAGCAGGGGATATACTATCCTGGCCCATCACAGGTACAGGAGTTCTATATGAGCATATTGTTAAATAGGTCAACTGGTCGGAACATGGTGCTATATTCAACTGAAGGCGGAATGGACATTGAAGCTGTTGCAGCAAAAACACCTCACCTAATTTTCAAAGAGGAGATTCACCCCATGGGCATTCAAGGCTTTCAGGCTCGTCGCATTGCATTTAACCTTGGACTAAAAGGAAAAGCCTATTCGCAAATGGTAAAATTTGTTACAGCACTTTACAATGCCTACATTGAGTACGATGCCACCCTTTTTGAGATTAACCCAGTGTTCAAAACTTCTGATGATTTAATCTTTGCCGCAGATGCTAAGGTAAATATTGATGATAATGCCCTATTTAAGCATGCCGATATACTGGATATGCGCGATTTAGACGAAGAGGATTCTGCTGAGGTTGAAGCTTCAAAATCAAACTTGAATTTTATAAAGTTGGATGGGAATGTGGGGTGCATGGTGAATGGAGCTGGTTTGGCTATGGCCACTATGGATATTGTTAAACTTTCTGGTGGAGATCCTGCGAATTTTCTTGATGTAGGAGGTGCTGCAAATGCTGAAACTGTAGCAGCCGGATTTAGGATAATTTTAAGGGACCCTGCTGTAAAGGCAATACTGATAAATATCTTTGGTGGTATTGTTCGTTGCGATAGAGTAGCCCAAGGTATAGTAGATGCGTATAAAGAGATTGGTAATATTCCTGTTCCTGTTATTGTCAGATTGCAGGGAACAAATGCAGAGGAGGGTAAAGAGTTAATCGATAAAAGCGGCCTTAAGGTTTACTCTGCTATTAGCCTTCAGGATGCAGCGGACCTAGTGGGCAAAATGGTTTAAAAAAGAGTTACAATGAAATAAAAAAAGGAGGTGTTTTATATTCACCTCCTTTTTTATTTATGCTTTTTTCTTTGCAGGGCAAGTATTTATTCCAAGAATGGTGTAAAGCCCACAGAAGCTCGTAAAAGCAGTTGCTAAAGGAAGTATGGCAATCAAACCCCACCAGCTCTGGTAATAAATACCTAAAGCGGCTATTGCCAGCCCAATAATAATCCGAATTGTTTTATCGGTTGTTCCAATATTATGTTTCATGATTTTAAAATATTGATATGACAGGGTAACAATCAATCTTTAATAATGTTCTTAGCTTGATTGAAATCAATTTTTATAAAAAAGGAAGAGGAAAGTAACTCTTTATCCTATCACAAATTAAAAGTATTACCCTAACAAGGGATGCCGGTTCGTTATTTTTCCTTAACATTATTATTCTCATTGAAAAATAGCAGAGTTATTTATCTCTGCTATTTTATTAATTTTTTATAAGTATATATTAAACATCCTGAATAATAGATACTTAAAACGACCTAACGGCCCGAACATAGTACGTATTGGTCTTAGTTCCTGGAGCCTGTGAGTTACTATTAAATGATTGTAACCATGCTGAGTTCATGTCCTCCTCGCTTGAACTCCAGTAAAAGGCTACTGCAAAACCACCTATTACATCTTTATTTAGGAATAATTTTTCTAATTCGTACATACTCGGAAGGTACCAATCTTCATAACCCTCCAGAACAAGGTCATCACACAATTTAGCTGCATAGCTTCCTTCTCCTTGGTCAGTTACAATTGTATTTGTATTTGCTTGTCCTGTACCATAAGCCTGAGCTGTTGCTCCGGTTGTTGTAAATGTAAGCGACCAAGGTGCAGATGTGCTTTGATCACTTAGGGCTGCAATTAATCCATGTTGAACATTGGCATCGTATCCTGGGTCATCCGATTGCAATACATAAGCAATAACCCCGCCCTGATAATTATCGCCAATACCCAATAAAGTTGTAAAACTTAACTCGTTTCCATAAGCAGTACCAACACTATTGGTTGCAAAAGCTCTTACGTAATACAACGTGTTCGAAGTACCTGTTACTAAACCTTCAAATCCTCCACTACCAGTTCCACTATATATAGTGGCGTCAAGAATAGTAGGATTTGGCTCAATGCTCCAGCAAATTCCGCGAGCAGTAATTTCTGTACCACCGTCAGATGTGATCATACCTGCACATACAGCAGAAGAATTTGTTATTGAAGTTATTGGCCCAGTTGTTAGAGTTGGCAACGTCAAACCACCAGAAGTAAAGCTAAGTTCAGTGCCATAAGCAGTTCCAACCTTATTTCGTGCGTAAGCCTTTACATAATATGTAGTTCCAGGAATCAAATCAGTCATAGTGCTGGAGTAAACACCTATTCCATCACCATCATTTGTCATATATGTGTTTGATGCTCCATACATAGGATTTGAAGTGGTGCTCCAAACAATACCTTTTTCAATAATATCAGCACTCCCTTTGGAGGTTATATTTCCACCACTTTCTGCTGAAGTTGTTGTGATATTAGTAATTGGCTCTGAAGAAACAGTAGGCAGTTCAGGTTGCGGCTCTTGATCCGTCTCTTTTTCACAAGCAGTAAATATTGTAGCTGCTATAGTAAATGCAATAAATATTTTTTTCATTGAAATTGGTTTTTAGTTTATATTTTGTAGGTCAGTTTATAATTGAGCTATAGTGTTTTACAATGACCGCTAACTAACTATTAGCCAATTATTTTTTGAATTTATTTACCACTTTAGAAATGCCGCTAGCCCTTTCATTCTTAATTTTCTCGAGTAGAGGCACCTCAAGCTTTTCAAGCGTACTCTTATATAACTCTTCAACACTGGTAGCCTCTTCTCCATCGTCGTGCGCCTTAACTGGAGTAATAAAACCACCCATATTAAGAATTTGTGCCAAAAAGTCCTGTTTTGTTGCAGTGGTATTTCCAATATACTCCTTTACAACCATCGATGTACGAAGATTGAGGGCTGTAGTATTTTTATATTCGCCCTTTATTGACATAACCTCGTATCTCAGCAAAGGGTCAATGGTATACTCAAATACAACTTTAAATTTAGATGCCCACCAATCGTCAAGTCGTACTGCATGACCCATCACTTTAGTATCCCGATAAGGCATTTTCGACAAGTCAACAAGTTCAATTACAGTAGTCCCAAAAGCCTCATTTAACTCCTTAACAATTTGAATCCCTGCTTCGTAGAGCGACTCGTCCATATATGAGTTTTCGTCATTTACAACTTCCGACCCCAATTGTTGACCAGACGCAAGTTTTCGAACAGGGGTCAAAATTAAAAGTACTCCAACTTTGTTGCCATCGGCAGCAATACGTTTAAGTTTGGCATCGAATGTTTCTTTTTTAACAGGCGTGTTGTCTTTTGCAGAAGCCAATTCTGGTGATCCAGCAGGCGTTCTTCCTGCCCATTGATTATCTAGTTTTGCTTGTTTTTCAGCCTTAATCTCTGCATCTGTTTTAACTTTAGCAGGTAGGGCTTTCCAGATAGGCTTTGATACAAAATAGTATTTGATTTTACCCGGGTTTTTAGCTTCGTAGTAGGCATTGTAATTATTAACCAATCTCCACATATCAATATTGGTAGACGCTTCTTGTTTTAATTGTGTTTCTTTAATTTTTGCATTCTCAAGTGCGCCCAATAACCCCTTACGCTCAGACTTACCTTGGGTAACTCCAGCTGCACTTAAAGAGTCGAGCCTTTTTGTTTCAGCAGTAGCATCTTTTTGGGCTAGCCTAAAATCTTCCATTGTTTCAGGGGAGTCTGAAATCCACTCAACTATTTTCTCATCGCTGGGGTTGCCTGCAATATTTTCATTTTTTAAATTATTGCGAGTTATCAATTTTGTTCTTGATCCTAGAATTATATATTTCTCATCCTGATGTTCCTCCTTAACCTCACCAAATTTGCCATTTATTACAACTTCAAATTGCTCTATTGCACCCTGCATTCTAAGAGATACAAACTGATTTTTTCCTTCGACAGTTCGTAAAGCCCAAACTGTATTGTCAATCAAAAATGCTTCAATACCTCCGGTATGTGAATATGCTTCACTTTCAGCACCCATTGAGATGGTGAATTTATTAGAAGGATTTTTGAAAAATTCAGGCTGTTGATACTTCATAAGAATATCGCGAACCACGCCATCTCCAAAAATAATTTTTGCAGGAAGAAATTTACCCTCTAACTCAACTTTATAAACTTGGCCGTATCCTGTATAATAGCCAAGGATAAATAAGAATACTATTATTTTTTTCATATAAAAAAAGGTGTTGAATTCTTACTCATTAGGCTTTTCAGAATACGCCCCGTTTTTTTATGTGGGGTCTGGACTCCACAATTTCAATATAGAATTGCGAATAAAAAAACTTAAAAAACAGTTTTATTAATTTATAGATATTGATTCTCCATATGCAGAAGAACTTTGCACATTAAGATCATACTGCCAGTTTTTGTGCTGAACTATTACTAAGCTTATTCAAGGGAGAAATTTATCCAGTTTTAATAGATAGAACGTGTTTGTTTAGCTCGGTTATAAGTGCATTTCAAAAAGATCGGGGCAAAAAAATGGTGAGAATGTATTTACTTGAAAAAATCTTTTAATTTCTGCTGCTGCATCGAGTTTTTAATATCCCTGTTTAACTCATCCCAATAACCATTTACAAGACATTTTCCATGTAAATCACATGTATTTGGTTCTTGAAGACATTCAACAATAGCAAGTTCTGGCTCAAATGCGCAGTAAACATCGTACACCGAAATTTCGTCGGCTGATTTAGCTAATATGTATCCACTCTTTTTGCCTTTAACATTTCGGATTAAACCCTTTACTTTTAAAGCAGCAATTATTGGATCCAGATACTTTATTGAAATTTTCTGCCTCTCGGCAATATCCTTTTGGAGTAACCCTAGGTCACCCTCAGTATTAATTTCTATAAGAGCTCTTAAGCCGTATCTAATCTTTGTATTTAACTTCATAAACTATATATCCTATAACATAAGTAGCAAACAAATTTATATTGTAATTTTTACTTTGTCAAGTATTTTTTAAGAAATTTTAAGAAATTGCAAATAAAAAAAATAAAACCCCAATGAATATTGAGGTTTTAAAGGATAGAATTATTGGTTTTATATCCCAATAAAACTGTATAATGAGATTTTAGGACATGCGGAAACTGCTATTTACCACTTTACAGGTTTCCTACTAACGGGCATTGTCATACATCTGGCCCCGCCACCTCCACGAGCAAGTTCGCTTCCGTCGAGTGTAATTACGTACTTGTTAAAGTTATCTATATTTACTCTATTGCTAAGTACTTCTTTGGCTCGGATTATATTGTATCCATTTTTACTCATCTCATCTAAAGTGTAAGTATTACGAGCATATCCTATTACTTTTCCGGGAGCTATTGCAAAAAAGTTAGCACCACTGTGCCATTGCTCTCGCTCTTGTGTCCATGGATCTTTTGTTCCCCCACAATAAATAGGTTTTAAATCCATTCCTAAACTTTTAAGAGCCACTATAATGTTTTCAACATTTTTTATTTCCTTAACCTTACAGCCCTCAACAGTAATTAAAACTGTTTGAAACTTGTTGGGTCTAAGGATAAGCGGTTCGAAGATCATGCACGAATCAACATCGAGGAACGTGAAAACCATATCGAGGTGAATGAATGATTCTGGCTTATAGGGCAGTTCCTGTACGATTATGTGATGCTTTTTTTTGAGGTTTTTAGAGCATAATCTGTTAATAATAAAATCGATGCCTTGGGTTGTTGTTCTCGAGCTATTGCCAACAACTATAATATCATCGCGAGCAATAAGAACATCGCCTCCCTCTATTGATATATCCGAACTTCTAATTGAAGAATTTGGATTTATGGTTTTAGTTTCAAACGAATCTGAGTGGTTGAAAATAGCCTCCATAATAATCGTTTCGCGATCACGAACCCCATTGGCCATTTTACCAATAAGCACCTCATTATAAACTGAGATTGATGCATCGCGTGTGAAGTAGAAATTGTAAAGAGGGGGTAAGGCATACCTCTCATTGCTCAGAAAACTTGTAAGGGAGTTGCGCTTCAGGGTCAATCCCTCAATTAAAGTGTTCACTAATTGTTTTGGAGGGATATCACCAAGTTCTTCTTTAAGGTGCATAGCCCCTTCGTGTAGGCATATCTTATTTATTAGTTCCTGCTTTGCATTTGGCTTGCTAAGAACTTCATAAAGTAAGTCTTTAATCTCATAGGTTTTTGTCACTTTTGATAACACTCCGCAAAGTTGAGCGTACTCTTTACGGGCAACATCTAGGTTAAGAATATCGCTATATAAAGCCCTATGGGCATCCATAGGCGTCATGTTCTCAACTTCAGCCCCTGGGGTGTGAAGTATAACGCCTTGAAGTTCGCCAATCTCGGAGCTTACATCTACCGACAACTTTCTGTTCATAACCAAATAATATTAGATTAATACTTTTGCATTAAAACATGCAAATATAGTGGGCTTAGTGCGAATTGTTCAATAAAACAAACTGTTAAGCGACACAATTGTAATTTATAAAGTTAATATACGAATATACATAACGGTTCACTATACCTTTATTCATAAATATTTGCTTTGTAAAACGTGAGTTTATCCTTAGGGTATAGGGTGTTCATCAAAAAAGGGTAGGGTTCTTGGCTCAGTTTAGCTGCTTTTGGACTTAAGAAAGAATAGGCAGTTGCTTATTGATTACCGGTGGTTAAGTTAAGAGAGTGCGGTGTAGTTTTTATGCCACACTTACTTTTTCAGGTAATTATCAGTCTCATTCTCTTTAGTTCCCTTGCTAATTTTATGCTTATTATTTTTGTTGGGCATTGTTCTTAACCTAAGTACATGAACTGAAACAGCTATGGCAACAATTACTAAAAAAAGTTGTAGCCAAAGATTCCCTCTAACCAGATATATGCTCAGCAGAATTGTTGTCCAAAGCAAAAGGAGCGTAAAAATCTTTATCCCTTTGCCAATTGCCTTATGATGAATATAGTTTCTGATGTAGTTACCAAAGAGTTTATGGGTTAATAGCCAACGGTAAAGCCTTTGCGAACTCCTTAAAAAAAGGTAGGCCGATAGCAGGAAGAAAGGGGTTGTAGGGAGAACTGGAATTACGATTCCAACAATACCTAAACCTAAAGAAATTAAACCCGCCAGAATTAATAATGCTTTTACAAATGGGGAGGTTGGTTTATTGCGCTTTAAATTCATCTAATATATTTGCAGTTAACCGTTATGCGAACCATCGCAAAAGGGTTTCTTTTTCGACTTACCGCAGGCGCAAAGATATACCTCATTCTGGTTTTCGTCATCAACTCGGCTACCGTCTGTTCCTGAAATTTGGAATTTGCCCGTAATCTTAATGGGTCCACCTTTATTGATCTTAACCTCGGTGTGAATATTTGTGTTTTTCGTATCCTGCATAGCTTATTCCTCCGGATCTTTAAAGCCAATTTTAAAATGTGTGCCATCGCAGAATGGTTGATTATTTGATGCGCCGCATCTGCAAAGTGATATCATATGCATTGATTTGAGTTCCTGTCCATTTTCACCTATTAGCCTGAATTTGCCTGAAAGGAGCAAGGGACCATTCCTCATTACCTGAACTATTACTGGTTTTACTTCTGGTACAATAGATGGGGTTTGCTCAGAATTGTCCTTAATTGCTTTGGGCGATTCTTCCTGATTATTTTTCTCAGTATCATTCCATTTAAAGGTGAGGGCATTTGTGGGGCATTGGTTTACTATGTCTATAATCTGATCGGTTGGGGCGCCCTGCATGTTTACCCATGGGCGGTTGCGAGGATTAAAAACCGACAGTAATTTTGTATAGCAGGTTGTTGCATGTATGCACTCACCACGTTTCCAAAAAACGGTTATTTCTTCGCTTGAGTAACTTCTGTTGTTTTTTTCCATAAACTTTTATTCTTTTTACAAAACAGAAACCCACCTGTAATTGTTGAGTATGAATTAATGTTTAACAACAAGGCAACTGGCAACCATATCGTGCAATGCTTGTTTACGATCTGTAAACCCTGCAATGATATATCCAATTAGCATGGTCATGTTGGTTATTATTCGCGCAAAATATCTTCCAGTGGCCTTTCCAAAGCCTATCCTATTTCCCTCGTAATCGGTAACCTTAACTCCAAGGGCTAACTTGCCAAGCGTGCCTTGATACTTTGACGATTCCATTAAAGCATAGTAAAGCCAATTCAATACAAGGTTGAATAGGGCAAAAAGAAGAAATCCCCCTAAAGCGGCTGATATCCGCAGTAGATTTTCAATTTTCATTAGCTCCTCAGTGCTACTTATTGTAGATAGTTTTGCAGCATAAGCAAGTGCTACCAACAGAGGAATAAGTATAAATAATGATGCTGCGCTCAGTACAATTCTATCGATGAGGTAAGCAGCAAATCGATTCCAGAAACCGGCGTAAACAAACTGTTTGCTGGATGTTTCTTCAATTATCTCCATTTTATTGACATTAACTTAACGTTAGTTAAAAGCGCTGTAAATTCTTTAAAAAAATTGATATAAAAAAATTTTGGCATTCTTTATGAGTACTAACTAGGTACAATTTTATAACTTTTTATAAGTTAAAACGTTTTAATGCGTAGGTATATAAGAAGGTTTATGAGGCAAAAGATAATTATACTGCTGTTTACTCTGAGTTTTACATTCGTTTTTAGCAACCTAAAGGCTCAAAAAGCGATTGTAATTGATGGATTTAAGGTATACCCTGCAAGAATTGTTGACGGCGATACATTGGCCAATATCCTAATTAAAGAGGTAGTGGTTTTCCCTAAGCGTAAATTTGCAAGTAAAAAGGATTATAGGCAATACAAACGATTAGTTCATAACCTTAAGGTGGTTTATCCATACGCTCAGATTGCTAAGTATAAGATTTCTGAGATGGATGTTCACTATCGTTCCCTAAAAACGGATAAAGAACGAAAAAAATATACCAAACAGGTTGAACAGGAACTCAGGGATGAGTTCGAGGGTCAACTTGTAAAGCTCACCATCTCACAAGGGAGGCTATTAATTAAACTAATTGATAGGGAGGTAGGAAAAACCACCTATGCAGTTATTCGCGACTTAAAGGGAGGGTTTTCTGCCGTATTTTGGCAAAGCCTTGCCCGGTTGTTTGGCTCAAATCTTAAAACCGAGTTTGAAGCTATGGGCGACGATAAGTTGCTGAATGAGCTAATTATGATGTATGAACTGGGTGCACTATAGCTTTTAATGCCTTTGTAAAGTGTAATTACAGATTCTGTAAGTTTTTACATAAATCTAATCATCTCTTTAACAATTGCAATTGCCCCATTGGCAACATCCACAATATTTGCATCTAGCATGTAGCATGGTGTTGTAAAAAGAAGATTTTGCTCGTCGATTGTAACTTCACCATGTGATGTGATACTATGTTTTACACCAAGTAGTTCAACGGCCTTTATTGTTCCCTTATCGCTTCCAAGTGTAAGTTTTGCACCTTTTATCAATTTTGCTAAAAGTACAGGCGATATACAAAGGGCGCCTATGGGTTTGCCTGCTTTATGGGCTTCTGTAATTACTCTTTCAACATCTTTATTAACCTTACAGTCAGACCCATCGAAGGCAAATGTGCAGAGGTTTTTGGCAACGCCAAAGCCACCGGGTAAAATAATTGCATCAAATTCAGTTACCTTAAGCTCAGATAAGGGTTTGGCATCACCTCTTGCAATTCGGGCAGCTTCAATAAGCACATTTCGACTCTCGTTCATCTCCTCACCTGTAAGGTGATTTATTACGTGATGCTGCTTGATGTCAGGGGCAAAAATTTGATAATCGGCTCCTTGTTGCTTAATGGCGTATAACGTCATGGTTGCTTCATGAATCTCTGCACCATCTTTTGATCCGCAGCCTGCAAGGATTACGGCAAACTTTTTTTTAGTATCCATATTATTTTCGTTTTATGTTTAATCTGATTTTAACAAATTTAGCATATTTGCCATAACTTAAGAAATTGTTATTATAATTCAACTGTTACTATGAGAACATTTATTGCCTTAGGAATACCCTTAAGCCCTAACTGTATCAAGTTGTTAAATAGCCTTAAGCAGAAACTTGGCCAAGAGAGGATACGATGGGTCAACTTTGATACATTGCACCTTACCCTATTTTTTCTTGGTGAAGCTAACCAGATGCAAGTAAATGAGATTGATAGTGTATTTAAAGCGCATATCTCATCCTTTGCTCCATTGGAAATTGCGCTGAAAGGGATTGGAACATTTGGACAAAAGAACTATCCAAAGGTGCTTTGGTTGGGTGTTGAGGAGAGCGAAATGCTAAAGGAACTGCATGCTGAAGTGAATAGAGTGGTAAGCCCAATTGGCTTTACCTCAGATCAAAGGGGTTTCAATCCGCATATAACCATCGGCAGGATTAAGAGCATTGAAAATATACAGCTGATAGAATCAATAGTAAAAGAGGCCAGTAACCAATCTATCCAACGATCAATGGTTGATAGGATAACCCTTTATAAAAGCACTTTAACGCCTAATGGTGCAATTTACAGCACTTTGCTTGAACAAGACCTTATGGGCAAAGTATAGTTCAGCAGGCTTATTTTGGTGCTAATCGATAAAGGATGAGAGCAATTACTGCATAGAGTAGGTTAGGAATCCAAACAGCAATTAGTGGAGGAATACTGCCCCCTACAGAGAACATGGTTGAAAATCGCATGAAAAGAATGTAGCTAAAGCTTAATCCTAATCCAAGCCCAATGTGTAGGCCAATACCTCCTCTAACCTTACGCGATGAGAGCGCAACCCCGATAAGTGTTAGGATAAATGTAGAGAAAGGGTAAGCCACACGACTATATTTTTCAATAAGATAGAAATCAACATTTCCGGCACCTTGTAATCTCTGTTGATCAATAAACTCATCAAGTTCAAACATATTCATTGTTTCAACAATGTTCAGTCTCCTTGAAAAGTCCGATGGGTCTAGGTAGATGGTGGTATCAATTTTCTCTCCTGATATCACTTCCTCACCTTTGTCGGTATAATTTCTTATGTGATAGTTGTTTACAGTCCACTTGCTGTTTTCCGGGTTCCACTTTATATAATCGCTCATGAGTTTAGATTCCATTTTGCCATCTACAATTTTTTCCATAGTAAACTTGTATCCAATTTCACTATTCGTATTGTATGATTGCATGTAGATAAAAATGCCAGACCTTACCTGCCGGTGAATATTTCGTTCGGTACTTTTTAACGCTTTTTTTACGTAGGCATTTTCAAACTCAATACGTGTTCGGTTTGCTGGGGGAATAATAAAACTATTAAGCAGAAACGAGAATAGGGCAATAATTGTTGCCGAAACAAAGTATGGGAACAGCATCCTTCTGAAGCTAACACCGCTGCTTAAAATGGCAATAATCTCCGTGTTGTATGCCATTTTTGAGGTAAAAAAAATTACGGCAATAAAGGTGAATAACGAGCTAAAAAGGTTTGCAAAATAGGGGATAAAGTTCAGATAATAATCGAAAATAATCGCGCTTAGTGGTGCACCCTTCCCCATGAAATCGTCCATTTTTTCGGCAACATCAAAAACAACGGCAATTCCAACAATTAGGATAATGGCATAAAAATAGGTGCCAACAAATTTACGGATGATGTATATGTCGAGTATTTTCAGTCCAAACCTTCTCATAAGCGTTGTACAAGTTTCTTAACCATCTGTTCTTTCCAGGGTTTAAATGTGCCATCCTCAATTTTTTGCCTTGCTTGGCCTACCAACCAAAGGTAAAATCCAAGGTTGTGCAAGCTTGCTAACTGCGGGCCAAGCATCTCGTTGGCAACAAAGAGATGCCTGAGGTATGCTTTACTGAAGCGGTCATCGGCAAATGTTGTGCCCATTTTATCAATTGGTGAAAAATCGTTACTCCACTTTTTATTTCTGATGTTGATGACTCCCTCGCTTGTAAAAAGCATTCCGTTGCGGCCATTGCGTGTTGGCATAACACAGTCGAACATGTCAACACCTCTATCAATTGCCTCAAGAATATTGTCAGGGGTTCCAACACCCATAAGATAACGAGGCTTATCTTTTGGAAGTATATCGTTTACCACCTCAATCATCTGGTACATTACTTCAGCGGGTTCGCCAACTGATAGACCGCCAATGGCATAGCCATTGCGATTTGTTTTGGCAATATTCTCTGCTGCCCTTTTTCTTAGTTCGGGATAAACGCAGCCTTGTACTATGGGGAAAAGTGTTTGATTGTGGCCGTAAAGCGGTTGAGTTTCATCAAATCTTTTAATGCATCTTTCGAGCCAATTTTCAGTTAAATCAAGCGATTTCCTTGCGTATTCAAAGGTGGCATCTCCCGGAGGGCATTCGTCGAATGCCATTATGATGTCTGCTCCAATAATCCTTTGAATATCCATAACCTTTTCGGGCGAAAAGATATGCTTCGACCCATCAATATGGGAACGGAAATGGGCACCATCGGGTTTTAACTTTCGATTTGCAGCAAGTGAGAAAACTTGGTATCCACCGCTATCGGTTAAAATTGGCCGATTCCATGACATGAACTTATGCAAACCACCTGCTTCACTTAGTACATCTAACCCTGGTCTGAGGTATAGGTGGTAGGTATTGCCTAAAATAATTTTTGCGTTGATATCGTTCTCAAGTTCACGATGATTTATCCCTTTAACGCTACCCACCGTGCCTACAGGCATGAATATGGGTGTAGGAATTTCGCCATGATCGGTTGTAATTAATCCGCTCCTGGCGTTACTATCTGTGTTGGTCTTGCTTATTGTAAAATTCATTAATACCTATTGTCAAGAGTATTCTATCACTTGATGTTAAAGTGATTATTCTATTATAAGGCTACAAATTTAAGCATCAAAGATAGCAGAAAAGTTGTAAATTATTTTTATACACTACCTTAGCTGCTTGCTAAAGCCAAAAAAGTTTAATAAAATTGCTACAGAATTTAATAAAATAAACAGTGAACCTTTACTTCTTTCAATCAACGCCTTACGAGTTTTTCGCCTTCTTATTTCTCTCCATATTACTCCTGATACAGTTATACTATTACCTTTTTGTCTTCGGAAGGATACCTTTTAGTAAAACTTTGCCCATATTAAATAATCTGAAGGATAATTGGCAACCGGTCTCAGTTGTAATCTGCGCTCGGAACGAAGAGCAAAACTTAGCGGAATTTTTACCTGCTATATTGGAGCAAGATTATCCTGATTATGAGGTAATTGTTGTTAACGATTGCTCAACAGACGATTCGGAGATAGTACTGAGGCGTTTACAAAGTGAGTATAAGCACTTAAGAGTAACAACAATTAAACCCGATCTAAAATTTTCGCACGGTAAAAAGTTGGCTTTAACGGTTGGAATAAAAGCGGCTAAAAATAATCGCCTTTTACTTACTGATGCCGATTGTAGACCCGAAAGCAATGAATGGATTAAGCACATGGCTGAGAATTTTAGCGATCAGAAAACTGTTGTGCTTGGGTATGGAGGTTATATAGAAGCAAAGGGGATTTTGAATAGGTTTATTCGCTTGGATACATTCCATATTGCAATACAGTATCTAGGTTTTGCATTGGCAAAAAAGCCATACATGGGAGTTGGAAGGAATTTAGCCTATACCAAGGAACTCTATTTCGACAATAGAGGATTTGCCTCTCATAGCCATCTACGTTCAGGCGATGACGATCTTTTTATTCAGCAAGCAGCCAATAAGCATAACACTGTGGTTGAGATAAGGCATTTCGCACATACGAGATCTAGAGCATGCAGCACTTTTGAGGAGTGGATTAACCAGAAACGTAGGCACTTAACAACTAGTCCATTATATAAAAATGGCGTAAAGTTTAGGCTTGCACTTGAACCCATTTCCAGGGTTTTGTTTTGGGCGGTTGGAATTTATCTGCTAGCAACAAATTTTTATCCACTGACAATTGGGGCAATTCTTATGCTCCGACTGATTATTGTACAGGTTATACTAAAAATAGCGATGAATCGTTTGAATGAAAGGAAAATATTCATAATTTCGTTAATCTATGATTTGCTTTCACCATTTTTGTATGGAGTATTCATGCTTGCAAATAGGCTAACCTTAAACCCCCGCAAATGGAAATAGGTCCAAATCTATCAGATAAAGGCAAGTACGACCTTATCCTTGTTGAGAAAGCAATCAATGGTGATCAAAAGGCCTATGCTGAACTTATGGAGAGATATAGAGATGCTATCTACTTCATGCTTTTAAAAATGGTAAATAATAAGAGCGATGCGGAGGATTTAACCATTGAAGCATTTGGAAAGGCCTTTAAAAGCATACAGCAATATACACCAAACTATGCCTTTAGCACTTGGCTATTTAAGATTGCAACCAATAATTGTATCGACTTTATCCGCAAGAAAAAGGCAAATCTTGTCTCCATTGATCAGCCCACAGAGGATGAGGATGGAGTTCAATCATTGCCCGCTTCGAATCTTCTATCGGGGGGTCTCGATCCAGAGGAGAGTCTTATTAAGGATCAAAATATTCAGCTCGTTAAAACCCTTGTGCTAAAGCTAAAGCCTCGCTACCGGAGACTTATAGAGTTGAGGTATTTTAAGGAATACTCCTACGAAGAGATTGCCGATGAGCTATCTCTGCCGCTTGGTACAGTTAAAGCACAACTTTTTAGAGCTAGAGAGTTGCTCTACAATATCCTAATGAACAGCCCCCATAAACCATAAGATTATGGATGTTGTTTTTAAATATTTCCCTGAGCTTACAATTACTCAGCGTAACCAGTTATTGCAGTTGCCCAAGCTATACGAAGAATGGAATGCAATGATTAACGTAGTTTCTCGTAAGGATATTGAGATGTTGGCAATTCACCATGTACTTCACTCTTTGGCAATAGCAAAGGTTATCTCGTTTGCAAAGGGTACAAAAATTTTAGATATTGGTACGGGTGGCGGCTTTCCAGGTATCCCCTTGGCAATTCTTTTTCCGCAGGTGTCGTTTACCTTGGTAGATTCAATAGGGAAGAAGATTACAGTAGCAAAATCGGTGGCAGAGCAAATTGGTTTAACCAATGTTGTAGCCCAAAAGGGTAGGGTTGAAGAGTTGAATGCCAATTTTGATTTTGCTGTTACGCGCGCTGTTGCCCCAGTGGCAAAACTGATGGAGTGGACCAAACGTACAATTAAACCAGGTGGATATAATAGCCTACCCAATGGAGTTATTGCGCTAAAGGGTGGCGATATAAGTCAGGAAATAAAACCCTTTGGAAGAAGAGTGAAAAAGTGGAAGATTTCTGGTTTTTTTGAAGAAGATTATTTTGCTGAAAAACTGATAGTTTATGTGTCTAACTAACTGTTTGCTTATACAATTTTAACTAAGTGAGTATTTTTTAAGTTTTTTTTTCAGAATTCCTTTTTCACTTTAAAAAACTTAATTACCTTTGCGAACCTGAAATGCGGGTGATTGATTACCCTTTTCGATTGATAATCAGAGAAAATAAATAATTAAAGAACTTATAGCGATGAAAAGAACATTTCAACCATCGAACAGAAAGAGAAGAAATAAGCACGGTTTCCGTGAGCGTATGTCTACTGCAAACGGCCGTAGAGTTTTAGCTTCCCGCAGAGCAAAAGGAAGAAAAAGGTTATCCGTATCGGATGAGCCTAGGCATAAAAGGTAGATTATAGCATTCCAACATAGTTAAGAGCTAATCAGATAACGATTAGCTCTTTTTTGTTTTGTTCTAAACTATTAATCTATCCTATCGATTGTTATCTTTTTCGTTATTTTTGCGAACATAATAGTTCAGTCAATTTTCAAAGAAAATGTCAAAGCATTTAATCAGTAGTTCTAGCCAATTTGTCCAGCAAATTAGCCTAAGCAAAAGTTTAAAACCTATTGCTGATAAGGTTTTTGAAGGAATTCGCATATCGCCAGCCGATGCAGAATTGCTTTACAATGAGGCTGAACTAGGGTTTCTTGGAGTTCTTGCAACATATGTTGCAGAGAGGATTAACGGAAAGTTTGCTCTTTTTAATAGGAACTTTCACATTGAGCCAACTAATATCTGTATTCACAACTGTTCTTTCTGCTCATATCGTCGCAACGAGGGCGAGGTTGGAGCATGGATATCATCGCTTGATGAGATTAAGGAACAAGTAAAAAGGAGTATGGTTAAGCAGGCAACTGAGGTTCACATTACTGGAGGAGTGCACCCGCAATGGGATATTGACTACTACTGCCAGATGGTTAGGGCAATAAAGAGTGTGAATCCGGATATACACGTAAAAGCATTCTCCGCTGTTGAACTCGACTATGCAATAAGTAAATCGGGATTAACCCTCCGAGAGGGGATAAGGGAACTAAAGCGCAGTGGGCTCGATTCCATCCCTGGAGGTGGTGCCGAGATTGCCGATAGCGAGCTAAGGAAAATCATTTGCGGCTCCAAAACATCTTGGGGTCGTTGGCTTGAGATTCATGAAGCAGTCCATAGTGAGGGCTTAACCTCAAATGCAACCATGCTTTACGGCCATATGGAAAGCTATGCCCATAGGGTTGAGCATATGAATGGTATTAGGAAACTGCAAGACCAAACGGGCGGATTTAACAGCTTTATACCACTAAAGTTTAAATCGCAGAATAACAGCATGAGTCAAATAGGCGAAGTATCAACGTTAGAGGATATGAAGAACTTTGCCGTGGCAAGAATTTTCCTCGATAACGTTCCACACCTAAAGGCATACTGGCCAATGCTGGGGAAATCGGCTGCAAAACTTGCGCTAGGCTTTGGGGTTGATGATTTAGATGGAACAATTGACGATTCGACTAAGATATATAGCATGGCTGGAGCCGAGGATCAGTCTCCATCGATGACCATTGCCGAGATATGCTCAACAATTCGATCTGTTGGGAGAACTCCCGTAGAGCGGGATTCGCTCTATAATCATCTTAAAACCTATTAATGGCTTTTTAGTTAAGCCATTTTGTTGAAACTTTAGTGTGGCATTTACTATTTAATTATAATTTTGCTGATTAGAGTAAAAGATACAGCATTTTATTCACTAACATATCCTGCAATGTTTAAGCAAAAGGTTATAAATTTTTTTAAAAGAATTGTTCAGCATCCGCTTGTTAAGACCCCACTTCTAGCCTTCGGGATTATAGCCATTGCTTCAATTCTGTTTTTTTCTTTTCTTCATGTGTTCTCAAGGCATGGCAAGGGTTTTCCAGTGCCCGATTTTTCATCACTTACAATAAAAGAGGCTAAAGGTTTGGCAAACAACAAGCGTTTACGATTGGAGATTACCGACTCAGTTTACATTGCGACACGCAAACCAGGAACAGTTATTGAACAAAACCCTAAACCGGGAACCTATGTAAAGGCAAAACGCAGGGTATTTATTACAACCAATGCGGTTAATCCTATTCTTGAAGATATGCCAAACCTAGTTGGATTAACCCTTAGACAGGCAAAATCGGTATTACAACTTCAGGGTTTTAGAATAGCGAGTCTGGCATTTATCCCTGATATTGCAGTGAATAATGTGCTCATTCAAAAATTTAAGGGAGAGATTATTGCTCCAGGCGAAGAAATTCCTAAAGGCTCCGAAATAACACTTGTATTGGGAAAGGGATTTTACAATGAAAGTACAGTTTTACCGAGAGCAATTGGGATGACTTTAGCTGAGGCACGCAATCTTTTACACGATGCTTCGTTAAATCTAGGTAGATATACTTTTGATGCAACAATAATTGACAATGCAGACTCATTAAGTGCAAGGGTTTACAGTCAGTATCCAAATCCGGTGGGCATCACAAGTATTGGATTTGGTTCACAGGTTGATTTGTGGTTAACCCTAAACGAATCAAGAATTCCGGTGGAGCAAAAGCCCAATGCAGAAAAGGCTGATTCAACAAGTGAGTTTGATTACAGTAAAATGGAATTTGAGGAAGTATTAGAATGAGAGCACCCGTTAGCGTAGTTTCCTTATTAATGCTTATGGCATCGGTTAACCTCTTTGCTCAACAGGGTGGAGAGGTTTTGGTAAACCTACAATCCATGCCTTTAAACAATAATTCAAGCAGAGTAACTGCAAAGAGTTCGCTTGAAGTCCCATTCTTTGACGATTTTTCTCGTGTTGGGACTGCTCCATCATCCGATTTGTGGTTTGGTCCGAACGTTTTTATTAATACAACCTATGGCATTAATGCACCATCCATTGGGGTAGCAACGTTAGATGTGTTAGATAGTCGTGGCAACTTGTACCCCAATGCTTCAACCTATCCCTTCCCTGCAGACACTTTAACTTCGAATTCAATTAATCTTAACTACCCAAGTAGCGACTCTATTTACTTTAGCTTTGTTTTTCAGCCACAAGGGCTAGGCTATCAACCTAGTGTTAGAGACTCACTTATTCTAGAATTCTATGATGAGGTAAATGATAAATGGGTAGGTGCTTGGGCAACTTGGGCCAATTTTGCCGATGATTCAATTTACCAAGTATACAAAGTAATTTCCGATGATGTAAAGGCAATTAAGTCGGATACGATCCATAAAACATTTTTCAGAGCCCATTTTCCTATAATCGATAGCAGATTCCTGAAAAGCAATTTTAAATTCCGCTTTAGGAATTATGCTTCACTTCAGCAAAATGGAACAGTTCCGGGTTTATTATCCAATTGCGATCATTGGCATATCGATCAGGTTTACATTGATAAGGGTAGGGCATTTGACGATACTTTGCTGTACGATATTACCTTTGCACGACCGCTAGGGTCAATCCTTAAAAATTTCGAATCGATTCCATGGAAGCATTTCAATAGTCAAGCCCAGTCTGTTGAGCTAACCAATCCTTTGTACTTCACAATTCTTTACAGAAATCTTAATATGGACGTAAATCCGGGTGGTCGTCAGGTTACCCGTAGGTTCAGCATATTTAACTATTCAACTCAAGAGAGCTATAACTTCTCATCAGCAGCAGAAAATATAGCATCCCTAAGTGATTTTCTATTTGTTAGAGAATATACTTACAATTTTGAGTCTGCCTGGGAAGATTCTGCAAAGTATGAGTTTAAGTCTTATCTAGTAACTGCAGATTTACCTTCATTTTGTTGGAACGATACCGTTAAGTATACCCAAGAGTTTAAAAATTATTATGCATATGACGATGGCTCAGCCGAAAGCGGGTACGGTATATACGGTGAGGGCTCACAGAATGCCCAAGCTGCAGTTAAGTTTACTACATATAAATCCGATAAGTTGGTTGGGGTGTACATGTACTTTAACAAAACCAAGGACAATGCAAACCAAAAGTACTTTAAACTGGCTATTTGGAATGATAATAATGGAAAGCCTGGGAACTTGATCTATCAGCAGCTTGGCCTTAGACCCTTGTTTGCCGATAGTCTCAATAGGTTTGTTCTCTATAAACTTGATGAAGAGCTGTGGATTGATGAGGGAACTTTTTATGTTGGTTGGATACAGACAACTCCAGATATGCTGAATTTTGGATTTGACAAGAATAGAAACAATAAGTCAAAACTTTTCTATAATATTGATGGCAATTGGGCTAATACATCTTTTGAGGGCTCTATAATGATTCGCCCTGTATTTGATAAATTAACCGAGTCGCCAACCCACAGCAATATTCAGTCAGCAATAAGGGCAGTACGTATCTTTCCTAACCCTGCAAACGATATTCTCAATATTGAGTTACCATTCCCTTATACACAAGGCATTGTAAAAATTTACAACCTTATGGGGCAGCAGTTACTATCTGTGCCCATAAACGGAAACCCAATTAGCGTTTCATCTCTAACAAGTGGTACATATATCGTTAGGATTTTTGGGAATAGTGAGATAATAGGAACACAGAAACTAGTTATTACTAAATGGTAACAGATAGGAGCCAATACCCCGACGACGAGTTGGAGGATGGGAGTGAAGAACAGCAGGAACTTTTTGAACATTTCCATATTGATGTAGATAAGGGGCAGAGCATGCTTCGTATCGATAGGTTTATTACTGATAAAATTCCGAATGTAAGCCGAAATAGAATTCAATCGGCTGCCGATGCAGGTAATATCCTTGTGAACGGTAAGGCGGTTAAATCATCGTACAAGGTAAAGCCCCAGGATAGTATCTCGATAGTGATGGCTTATCCGCCACGCGAAATTGAGATAATCCCAGAGAATATCCCCATTAATATTGTTTACGAGGACGATGACCTGATAGTGGTAAACAAAGAGCCTGGCATGGTTGTGCATCCTGGACATGGCAACTATTCAGGTACGTTGGTAAATGCATTGATGTATCATCTAAGAGATGTACCCCTCTTTAGTTCGGGCGAAGTTCGACCCGGTTTAGTGCACAGAATTGATAAAAATACATCGGGCATATTAGTAATAGCCAAAACAGAGTTCGCAATGAATCGTTTGGCACGCCAATTTTTCGAACGTACAGCAAACCGTAAGTATGTTGCCCTTGTTTGGGGAGATATGGAGACCAATGAGGGAACTGTTGACGCACATATTGGGCGTAGCCCTCGCGATAGGATGAAGATGTTTGTTTTTCCTGGGGGCGAAGACGGTAAGCATGCCATAACCCACTGGAAAGTTATTGAAAGGCTTGGCTATGTAACCCTTGTGGAGTGTAAATTGGAAACAGGTCGAACACATCAGATTAGGGTGCATTTTGAGCACATCCGCCATCCTGTTTTTAACGACGATCGCTACGGAGGCGATAGCATTGTTAAGGGAACAACATTTACCAAGTACAAACAGTTTATTCAGAATTGCTTTACAATTTGCCCAAGGCATGCACTTCATGCCAAATCGTTAGGGATTATTCATCCTACTACGGGCAAGGAGATGTTTTTTGATTCAGAGTTGCCCGATGATATGGTACAGGTGGTAGATCGTTGGCGTACATACACTTCAGCCCGACCAAACTAAAAAGAGGACAATTTCTTGCATTCCCCTTTTACCTTGAACATTTCTGATTAATTTTGATCTGTATTTTAAATCATTATCGATGAATAGTAAACTCAATATCGCCATAATGGCAGGTGGTAACTCCTCCGAGGAAGGGATATCGCTTAAGGGTGTGGTGCAAATTGCAAAATGGCTCGATCCTAATAAGTACAATGCTTTCCCCGTAATGCTAAAGGGCATTAAAATGACCCTTAAGCACCCTCAGCATGGAGATATTCCTGTATCATGGGATAACTTTAGTGCAAAAGTTGGGGATGAGGTATTGTCGTTTGATTGTGCACTTATAGCCATTCACGGAACACCCGGTGAAAATGGTTTGCTGCAGGGATACCTTGAGATGATGAAGATTCCCTATACAACGGGAGGGGTATTAAACACTGCGCTTACCTTTTGCAAGGATACAACAAAGCGAATGCTCGAAGGGGTAAATGTTCATTTGGCCAAGGATTTAAGGGTACATAAGGGTACGCCTGTTAATCCGGATGATATAGCAAAAAAAATTGGCTTACCACTTTTTGTTAAACCCAACGAGAGCGGAAGTAGCTATGGAATAACCAAGGTGAAATTAACCGAAGAGATAGTTTCAGCATTAGAGAAATCATTTACTGAGGATCCGGTAGCACTAATAGAGGAATTTATTCCCGGAGTGGAGTTAACCTGCGGATTGGTTAAAACAAAGAATAAATCGTTGGTTTTTCCTGTTACGGAGATTGTGCCAAAGAATGAGTATTTCGATTATGGCGCAAAGTACGAGAATCAGGTTGAAGAGATTACCCCCGCAAGAATTCCCGATGATTTAGCTGATTACATCCAATCGGTTTCATCGGAGATATACGATAGGTTAGGTTGTAGAGGAATTGTGCGTATCGATTATATTTATAGTAACAAAAAACTCTATTTTTTAGAGGTGAATACCGTTCCAGGAATGAGCGAAGCCAGCATAGTTCCTCAGCAGGTAGCAGTAATGGGACTTACCATGAACGATGTGTTTGGAATGGTGATTGAGGATGCTATTGCAGGCAAGACAAAGTAAGGAGCCAAATGTGATAGGTTCTTAATGCTTTAGATCATATAAATAATAAGGGGCTATCTTTTTGAGATAACCCCTTATTCTATTTAGCATAATTTGCTACTACAAATAGTCCTCAATAGGAGCGCAAGAACAAACTAGATTTCTATCTCCATAAGCAGAGTCGATTTTGCCAACTGCTGGCCAAAACTTGTTATTGGCAATCCATGCTAGCGGGAATGCTGCTTTTTCACGGTCATATGAGTGTTTCCATTCATTTGCGGTTATCTCAACAACGGTATGTGGAGCATTTTTTATCACGTTATCCTCCTTATCAGCCTTTCCATCTTTTATTTCATCCAACTCTTTCTTTATCGAAATCATGGCCTCAACAAACCTGTCGTGTTCCTGAACCGATTCGCTTTCCGTTGGCTCAACCATAAGGGTTTCGTGAACTGGGAACGAAAGGGTGGGAGCATGGAATCCATAGTCCATAAGCCTGCGTGCAATATCGCCGGTCTCAACCCCGTAGGTTTGCTTATAGTGACGGCAGTCCAGAATCATTTCGTGTGCAACACGACCTGTTTTTCCGGTGTAAAGCACTTCATAGTGACCTTTTAACTTTGCTGCCAGGTAGTTGGCATTTAGAATTGCCATTTCGGTAACCTTTTTAAGACCTTCGGCACCAAGCATAAGGATATACCCATAGGTAATGGGTAGCACCATTGCACTTCCCCAAGGAGCTCCTGCTACAGCGGTAATTCCTTTGTTTCCACCAGTTTTAACAACTGGATGTGAAGGTAGGAATGGAGTTAAATGTTTGGCAACGCCAATTGGGCCAACACCGGGGCCACCACCACCGTGGGGTATTGCAAAAGTTTTATGAAGGTTTAGGTGGCAAACGTCAGCGCCAATAAATCCAGGACTGGTTAAACCGACTTGAGCATTCATGTTTGCGCCGTCCATATAAACCTGACCACCATTGTCGTGAGTAATCTTCATCATCTCCTTTATCTCTGGCTCAAATACACCGTGAGTTGATGGGTAAGTAACTATAAACGACGAAAGGTTGTCTTTATGTAGCTCGGCCTTGGCTTTAAGGTCTTCAATAGAAATATTCCCGTCCTTATCGCACTCAACTATCACAATTTCCATACCTGCCATTGCTGCGCTTGCAGGGTTGGTTCCGTGAGCCGATGATGGAATAAGCGCTATGTTGCGGTGACCTTCTCCGCGACTTTTGTGATACTCACGAATAACCATGAGACCTGCGTACTCCCCTGCTGCACCTGAGTTAGGTTGCATCGACATAGCATCAAATCCAGTTATTTCAGCAAGAAGTTGCTCCAGCTCACAAATAAGGCTCATGTATCCTTGCGCTTGTTCTGTTGGAACAAATGGGTGCATGTTACCAAATTCAACCCAGCTAAGCGGTAGCATTTCACTTGCAGCATTTAATTTCATGGTACAACTACCAAGTGAAATCATGCTATGGTTTAGCGCAATATCCTTCCGCTCAAGACGCTTAATGTATCGCATCATCTCTGTTTCTGAGTGGAATATATTAAATACCTTATCGGTTAGGTATTCAGATTTCCGTTTCAGGTTTTCTGGAATTGCATTGGTTACCTCAATAGAGTTGATTTTTATAGCAGGCTTACCCGCTACCTCAGCAAATATTTCAATTATATAATTGATTTCAGCAATAGAGGTTAACTCATCAGTGCTGATTCCAATAGTACCATTGGGTTTGTAGTTAAAATTGATTTCTTTATCAAGTGCTTTGCGCCTAATCATATCAACTTTAACACCTGTTGGAAGCTCAACCTCAAGGGTGTCAAAAACAGTTTTAGCATTCTGTTTATAGCCAAGTTTGGTTATCTCCTTAGCAATTATAACTGCAGCGCTATGAGCATGAGTTGCAATACGCTTAATACCTTCGGGACCATGGTAAACGGCGTACATACCAGCCATGGTGGCTAAAAGTGCTTGTGCAGTACAGATATTTGATGTTGCACGCTCGCGCTTAATATGCTGCTCGCGGGTTTGTAAAGCCATACGTAGCGCCTTGTTGCCGTGCTTATCTATGGATACGCCAATAATACGGCCTGGGAGGTTACGCTTGTACTCCTCTTTGGTTGCAAAGTAGCCTGCATGCGGACCGCCAAAACCCATGGGAATACCAAATCGCTGGGTACTGCCCACAACAATGTCGGTACCCCATTCGCCTGGAGGGGTGATTAGTGCAAGTGAAAGAATATCGGCAATTACCGTAGTAAAGGCACCATTCTCTTTCGCTTTAGCAATAAATGAAGAGTAGTCGCGCACGTTGCCCTTGGCAGATGGGTACTGAACAATTACACCAAATTCTTTTCCGGTGAATTTATATTCACTGTAGCATCCGGTTACAACTTCAATATTTAATGGATTAGCACGTGTGCCTATTACCTCCATACTCTGAGGGAACGTATCACTATCAACAAACAGTAAATTGCGACCCTCCTTTACTGCTTGACGTGAGCGAAGACTGTGCATCATTAGCATAGCTTCAGAAGCTGCGGTTGCCTCATCGAGTAGTGAAGCGTTGGCCATTTCCATTCCGGTTAAATCCATAACCATGGTTTGGAAGTTCAGTAATGCTTCAAGTCTGCCTTGGCTAATCTCGGCTTGGTATGGAGTATAGGAAGTGTACCATCCCGGGTTTTCAAAAATATTTCGAAGTATAACCGAAGGGGTATGTGTTCTGTAGTAACCCATACCAATGAATGAACTAAATATCTGATTTTTGGATGCTAGGCCTTTAATCTTAGCAAGATATTCATGTTCAGAAAGAGCAGCAGGAAGGTTAAGTAAACCATTCAACCGAATTCCTTTGGGTACGGTTTGGTCAATTAGCTCATCAAGAGTTTTTACCCCAACTGCTTTCAGCATTTCGTCAATTTCGCTATCGCGGGGGCCAATGTGGCGGGTATCAAAGCGTTCAGTCGACATATATGAGTTTTTTAAGTTATGTGAGTATATAATTGAATTTTTAAAACAAATAGGTTTATTGAACTTGTAAATTTGATGTAAAATTAAGAAATTGGTTACAATTTCACATATGATATTAGTAAGTTTTTAAACTACACACTAAACAGCCTTAAAGTGTTAATGTTTAGTTAAAAAAGGGTTGTTCTCTTTTTCCCAGCCAATTGAAGTAGGATCGCCATGGCCAGGGTAAACCTTTGTGTTTGAGTTTAGTGTGAGAAGTTGACTTTCTATACTCTCAATTAGTTGATCGTAGTTACCTCCAGGCAAGTCGGTTCTGCCAATGGATCCTTGGAACAGAGTGTCGCCCGACAGTAGGAAATTATCCTCCTCAGAAAGTAAGCATATTCCGCCTTGTGAGTGACCTGGTGTATGAATCACCCTAAGGGTTGTATCCCCAAACTGAACTATATCACCATGGTTTAGATTGATATCGATGGGAGGAACATCATCAATTGTAAAGCCATACATAATAGCGTGGGTTGATGCCGATTGTATCAGTTGTGAATCTTCTGGGCAAGCTGCAATGTCAACCTTGTATTTCGACTTAATAAAAGCATTGCCCAAAATATGATCGACATGTCCATGAGTACACACGATTAGTTTAAGGGTGAGGTTGTTCTTCTCAATAAATGAAACAATCGCTTTTTGCTCATCCTTAGTGTAGCATCCAGCATCTACAATAATGCATTCCTTTGTTTCATCATAAATTATGTAGGTGTTCTCCTGGAAAGGATTGAGAACGAATATTGCTATCTTAGCCATAGTCAGTGTTTATTTGTTAGTACCTTTTAGTAGTGGAACAAAAATAAAGCGTCCATGGTTCGTTGTCTTTGTTTCTGTATCCGATATTTTTTCAACTACAATCATATCTTGCCCGTTGTTATCACCTACGGGTATTACCATTAGGCCGCCAATCTCTAACTGTTCAATCAATTTTTCGGGTACTGAGGGTGCACCTGCTGTTACCAATATTCGCTTGTATGGTCCATAGCTAGGCATTCCCAGGTATCCATCGCCATAAAAGAAGTGAGGATTATAGCCTAATCCTTCCAACTGCGACTTAGCTTTAATAAATAGCTCTCGTTGGCGTTCAATGGTGAAAACTTTTGCGCCCAACTCAACCAGAATAGCCGTTTGATAACCCGATCCTGTGCCAATTTCAAGCACTTTATCCATTGGATTAACCTGTAGCAGTTGAGTTTGAAATGCTACGGTGTAGGGCTGAGATATGGTTTGTCCGGCACCAATTGGAAAGGCTGAGTCTTTATATGAGAAGTTAATAAAACCACTCTCCATAAAAAGATGGCGTGGTACTTTGTTTATTGCTTCAAGAATTTTTTCGTCGGTTATTCCTTTGCTGCGAATCTCATCAACCAATTTCCTCCTAAGCCCTTTATGTCTAAACGAATCTCCCATTTTTATAGCGCTGTTTAAATCAATTGCAAAGATAGCATCATTAAACACCCAATAAAACTGTAAAAGCATTTAGCTGGCAGAATAGTTTGCCAAATGTGTATTTATTAACACTATTGGTTGAAAACTAATACCTTTTTGCTAACCTATAGACGGCTTAAAAGCCATATTTTTGTTGCGACTCAATTTTGTTTACTATGCAGGTAGGAATTTATTTTGGAAAACACTCTGATGATAATTTTGCCCCAAAATCAAATTTTGCTGGCGATGTAAAGGTTTTTGGATATTCATCTGTTGAAAACGAGCCTAACAAGAACATTCCATTTGCTTTTATTCCCGATTATGCAGAACTTTTAGCTGCCAGTGATGTCCTTTTAGTTGTTGCAGGGCAATCCGATTGTTATAGTATTGCTGTTGATGCCATTCGGAAGGGAATTCACGTTTTCTACAGCGATCTTAGTCAGCTCTCCTTGCAGAATTTAATAGATATCAGAAACCTGTTACAGGAAATAGATGTTAAGGTAAGTTTTGGCTATTCTGGCTTTAATGTAATCGATCATTTACCGGTTAGCAAGTCCATTGAAAATGCCATATTTGTTGATTGCAAAAGGAGCGTTCAGCAGGTTAATAGGCAGTTACAATTCCATAAGATTTTGACTTTTGATTTAGCTTCACTTTTAAGGCTGAGCACAAGTGCAGTTAGAAAGGTTAGAATCTCAGCATTCCCAGTTAATGAAGCCTCTTTCAGGCTGTTAAATTTAAGATTGGAGCTAAATGATGGAAGTATCTATTGTTATACGCTTGCGGATAATCTAGCACCCGAATCATATTCGCTAACGCTATATTCTGATCAGCAAACAGATTTGCCATGCTATAGTTCTAATGAATCCTTTGCCAACTTTGCTCAGAATACCCTTGCCGATAACGTGCTCTATTTTGCCTCCCAAGTTGACAATAGATGCCCTCAATTTACAATCGAAAGAGCTATTGATCTTCATCGATTGCTACAAGGCATTTTTGATAAGCTAAGCTTTTAATTTAAATTTTGGTTTAGCATACTTTATTAACGTCTCAAACGTTATAAATTTGGCATTTTTATTATTTTAGTTCCTAATATTTGCCTATTTTCGCCGTTTAAAATAAACCAAGTGAATCCCAAATTACACACTACTAAATACATTGCATTTGATTTTGCTGGCTCTGCCTTAGTTTGGTTTCTTTTTCACTATTACCGAAAAAGCGTTATTGAACCCCAACTGCTTGGAGAATTTGCTCCATTTAATTTCGATCAAAAGTTTTTGCTGAGTTTGCTCATAATCCCCACTTTCTGGTGCCTACTTTTCTTTTTTAATGGATTTTATAAAGATGTGTACAGGAGATCGAGGTTAAAGGAGCTTAGCAGCTCAATATTAGTTACATTTCTAGGTGTTCTGTTTTTTTTCTTTGCGCTATTACTCGACGACTATATTGCTACCTATAAGAATTACTATCAGCTATTTTTTACACTATTAGGTTTACAGTTTTTTATCACCTATTTGCCGCGCTTGATCATAACCTCATCAACAATCAAAAAAATAAGAGCACGAAAAATCGGATTCCCAACACTTATTGTGGGAGATGGGCAAAAAGCTTTTGAACTATTGGATGAGATTGAGGGGCAAGAAAAATCGGGTGGGAATAGAATGGTTGGCTTTGTGAGTATTGGCGTAAACCCCAACGAGGCTCTAGCAAGCAGACTGAGTATGCTGGGAGGTTATAAAGAACTTCCTCTAGTAATTAGGCAGAATAAGATAGAAGAGGTTATTCTCGCTGTAGAGCATAAGGATAGCCGCTTTATGAGTAAAATAGTAAACGATTTGCTAGGAGAGGATGTGATTATCAAAGCCATACCAAGCATGTACGATTACCTTACGGGAAAGGTAAAGATGTCGTCAATATTTGGTGTTCCTCTTATTCATATTTCAGTTGATTTAATGCCCCTATGGCAAGAAAAACTGAAACTATTACTCGACATCTCTCTTTCTATCATCGCACTAGTTGTACTTTCTCCTTTTCTGCTAATTATTGCAATAATGGTGAGGTTTAGTTCCAAAGGGCCAATCTTTTATTCGCAGGAGAGGGTTGGCCGATACGGGAAACCTTTCATGCTTTATAAGTTTCGCACCATGTATATTGACGCTGAAATAAATGGACCAGCACTCTCAAGCAAGAACGATAACCGCATTACGCCAATTGGTCGTTTTTTAAGAAAAACGCGAATTGATGAGGTTCCAAATTTTTTGAACGTGATTAAGGGTGATATGTCGCTAGTTGGCCCTCGCCCAGAGCGGCAGTTTTTCATTAATCAGATAGTAAAAAAAGCACCACACTACATCCATCTGCAAAAAGTGAAACCAGGTATCACATCGTGGGGGCAGGTTAAGTATGGGTATGCCGAGAATGTTGACCAAATGGTTGAGCGGCTAAAATACGATTTGCTCTACATTGAAAATATGTCCCTTTTTGTAGATTTTAGAATAATGATTTACACCCTGATAATCGTTTTTAGGGGTAAAGGTGTTTAGTTATTCTAGTTTTCTATGCTTTTTTTAAGCGTTTTTAATACCCACATAATCAGACTTCTGAAATTTTGTTGATAACCCATCCCTCTTTTATTCTGAAAGAAAGTTTAGGTTCTTTACTTTTGTAAAAAAATCTATTGATGGCAGAAAAAAGAGGCTATACTCACAAAGTAAATACCACAGCAATGGCCGGGCTCGAGTTAGGTAAAATACCGCCTCAGGCTGTTGATCTTGAGGAAGCAGTATTAGGAGCACTTATGCTCGAAAAAGATGCTGTTATTTCAGTACTTGATGTATTGAAGCCAGAATGTTTTTACAAAGAGAGCCATCAAAAAATTTTTAAGGCTATCATAACCTTGTCAATAAAGCTCGAGCCTATTGATATCCTTACAGTAACCGAAGAGTTAAGGAGCGAAAGTTTGCTCGATGAGGTTGGAGGGGCAGTTTACTTAGCGCAGCTTTCATCAAAGGTTGGCTCTGCCGCACACCTCGAGTACCACTCAAAAATTATTGCTCAAAAATTTATTCAACGTGAGTTAATCCGTGTTTCCACTGATATCCAGAATCGTGCTTTCGATGATTCGATTGATGTTGACGATTTGCTCGATTACTCAGAAATGGAACTTTTTAAGGTTGCCGAGGGCAATATTAAGAGCGAAACAGCCCCAATAAGCCAAGTTATTAGTGATGCTCTGGAACGGCTTGATGAGGCAAGCAAGCGTGATGATGGTTTAAGCGGCGTACCCTGTGGGTTTTCTGAACTCGATAGGATGACATCAGGATGGCAACCGTCCGATCTGGTTATCGTAGCTGCTCGTCCATCAATGGGTAAAACAGCTTTCGTGCTATCTATGGCTCGCAATATGTCGGTGGATCACAAAGTGCCGGTTGCATTTTTCTCGCTTGAAATGTCGAGTATTCAGCTTGTAAATAGGTTAATAGTAAGCGAATCGGGTATTCCGCATGAGAAGATTAGAAACGGAAAGTTAACACAGCACGAGTGGACTCAGCTAACCACAAAAATTAATGATTTAAAGAATTCCCAAATCTTCATTGATGATACTCCAGCCCTTTCAATCTTTGAACTTAGGGCTAAATGTAGGCGTCTTAAAGCGCAACATGATATTGGAATAATCATTATTGACTATCTGCAGCTAATGACTGGCCCCAATGATGCCAAGGGGAACCGAGAGCAGGAGGTGAGCACTATTTCCCGTTCGTTAAAGGCTATTGCCAAGGAATTGGATGTACCCATTATTGCACTTTCGCAGTTAAACCGTTCGGTTGAAACCCGAGGGGGTAATAAACGTCCACAACTATCCGACCTTCGTGAGTCGGGTGCAATTGAGCAGGATGCCGATATGGTTATTTTTATCCACAGACCAGAGTATTATGGTTTTATGGAGGACGAGGATGGTAACTCGCTTATTGGCTTGGCAGAGATAATTGTGTCAAAACATCGTAATGGAGCCACTGGCGATATTAAGTTACGCTTCAGAAAAGAGCAAACAAAGTTTACCGATTTGGACGAAATGGATTTTGCTACTTACGCTGTGGAAGGTTCAACTTTGACGCAAGCAGTTACTTATGGTTCAAAGATGAACGAAGATCCATTGCCATCATCCTCGGGTAAATCCGATTTCGATTTTTTATCGGGACCAATGACCGATGATGAGATACCCTATTAGGGTTTCATAGGATTTTTAGCAGTTCTAGCAGTGAGGTAATTTCGTGCGTTACCTCTTGGGTGTGTTTAGCTTGAGTCGGATTAAAATAGATCTGGTCAATTCCAAAGGCTTTAGCACCCATGATATCAATTTCAAGATTATCACCAATCATAATGCTTTCCTCCTTGCGCGCATTGGCCGATGCTAGCGTATAGCCAAATGCTTCGGGGCGAGGTTTGTGATAGCCCGATATCTCCGATGTTATTACTTTGGTAAAGTAATGCGATATTCCGCAAAGCTCTAACTTTGTAAACTGAACCTCGTTAAAACCGTTTGTTATGATGTGAAGTTGATATCTGTTTATAAGGTAATCGAGTACCTCAATTGAGTAGGGAATAAGAGCCGTTTTTTTAGGACTTTCCTCAATGTACTCCTGTCCTATAACCATTGCTAAGTCTTTGTTGCTTATACCATAATCGCTTAAGGTTTTTTCGAAACGTTTATACCTTAGCACCTCTTTTTTTAAGTCGCCATTCTGGTAGCTGTTCCAAAGCCTATCGTTGTGGATGTTGAAAGTTTCAATAAAATGCTCTGGACTTGGAGCGTAATCGCCCAGGTTGTGTCTATGAAAAATATCGGTAAGGGTTAGGCGCATGTTATACTCAAAATCCCATAGAGTTCTGTCAAGGTCAAATAGAATATGCTTGTATTTCATCAGTTGTTGGCAATTCAGTTAAGTGCAAATATACAGATATTGGATTATTGGCAAAACTGCAAGAGCAATTTATAGCATAATGATTGGAGCGAAAAAAAACTATTACCTTTGCAGAGCTCAAAAGGGATAATAGATTTTAAGGTATAATATTATCAAAACTGAGCCTCAGAAAAACTAATACAGAAATAATTTGAAATTTAAGGACTTTAATTTTACCAGTACAGTTAACGAGGGCATCGAAGCCATGGGCTTTAATGAGCCTACCCCAGTTCAAGAGCAGTCAATAGGACCGATTTTGCAGGGTATTGATGTGATAGCCTGTGCCCAAACAGGAACTGGGAAAACGGCAGCGTTTATTCTTCCAATAATCAACAAACTTGCGAGCCTTCCAGCAAAACTAAACTATACAAGTACCCTAGTAATTGTACCAACCCGTGAGCTTGCACTTCAAATCGATCAGCAGCTTGAGGGGTTTGGATACTTTTCACCCGTTAGCTCAATAGCTGTATATGGCGGTAACGACAGCACCGGATGGGATAAGCAAAGGCTTGCCATACAGAATGGTGCGGATTTTTTAATAGCAACGCCTGGACGACTGATACAGCATATTCGTATGGGTTATGTTGACCTTAGTAGGGTAGAGCACCTTGTGCTTGATGAGGCTGATAGAATGCTCGACATGGGGTTTTATGAGGATATCATGGAGATAGTAGATATGCTACCGAAGAAAAGACAAACTTTGCTTTTCTCAGCAACTATGCCGTCCAATATACGGAAGTTGGCCAAGACTATAATGAGTAAGCCCATTGAGATAAGTATTGCAGTTTCTAAACCTGCCGAAAACGTACTGCAAGCAGCCTATTTTGTTGAGGATACCGACAAGATAAAACTACTTGCTCATTTGTTGGTTGACAAAAAGAATGTGAATAGCGCCATAATTTTTTCGTCAACAAAAGTAAAGGTTAAGAGTATCGAGAAACTTTTGAGATCAGAGGGGTTGTCAGTAAATGCAATTCACTCAGATTTAGAGCAAAAGCAGCGTGAAGAGGTACTTAGGCAGTTCCGTAACCGTTCTTTCCAACTGTTGGTGGCAACCGATATCATTTCAAGAGGCATTGACATTGAGGATATTGATTTGATTGTAAACTATGATGTACCGCACGATCCCGAGGATTATGTGCACCGTATAGGAAGAACTGCCCGAGCTCAATCCGATGGGGTAGCGCTTACTTTTGTCAACAAAAAAGAGCGAAAACAATTCGAAAGAATTGAGGGTTTTATTGAACGAAAAATTTACAGAATTCCACTTCCAAATCTCTAGTTTTCCCCGTTTTTTTATCTATCGTATTGATATACAGTTTTAAACGATCGATTAAAGTTATTTCGGTTTTTTGCTGTTTTTATTGTTGCTAAATGACTGATAATCATATGGTGTTAATAAATTTACATCAAAAACTGAACAGAATGTTACGCTTATTACCAATTGATTTATTAACGTTGTACCCGTAAATTGTATAAAAAGATTTTTTTTGGACAAACAAATCTAGTACTAACAAACAAAGGAGTGATATGCCTTTAAAAAGAAAAATTTTAGAGCTTCAGAAACGCAAGGAAGAAATCCTATTGGGGGGAGGAGAACAGGCTATAGCAAAACAGCAAGCTATGGGAAAACTTACAGCCCGCGAAAGGGTTCTTGCACTTCTCGATGAGGACTCATTTAATGAGTACGACCTTTTTGTTGAGCATGAAGCGCGTGATTTTGGTATGGAAACCAAAATTCTCCATGGCGATGGTGTAGTTATCGGAACTGGGACCATTTATGGTGCACCCGTAGCTATTTTTGCACAGGATTTTACGGTTGCTGGGGGATCGCTGGGGCTAATGCACGCCCGTAAAATTACTAAGATTATGGATTACGCCTTAAAAATGCGTATTCCACTAATTGGTATTAACGACTCTGGAGGAGCCCGAATCCAAGAGGGAGTAAACTCACTTGCTGGCTATGGTGAAATTTTCTTCCGCAATACTATTGCCAGTGGTGTTATACCACAAATTTCGGTAATTCTTGGCCCATGCGCTGGTGGTGCGGTGTATTCGCCTGCTTTAACCGATTTTGTATTTACAGTTGATAACATTTCAAAGATGTTTATTACTGGACCAGAGGTTATTAAAACTGTTCTTGGAGAGGAAATCTCGATGGAGGAACTTGGAGGAGCAAGGGTGCATGCCGAGATTACCGGTAATGCCCATTTTTTTGCCGAGAGTGAGATGGAGTGTTTTGAGCAGATTAAGAAACTTATTACTTACATTCCTTGGAATAACACACGCAAAGCTCGTAAATTTGAGCCTAAAGAGCCCAAGCCAGAATATAACATCGACGATATCGTTCCGGGTGATTCAAAACAACCTTATGATGTGCGGGATGTAATTAGGTCCATAGCAGATGACTCTGATTTCTTTGAGGTTCATGAGTATTGGGCTGCAAATATTGTTATTGGCTTTGGCCGTATAAATGGAGATACTGTTGGCTTTGTAGCCAACCAAGCCCTTGTGCTTGCAGGTGTTCTCGACGTTGATTCATCGGATAAGGCAGCTAGGTTTATACGTTACTGTGATGCATTTAGCATACCAATAATTACGCTTGTTGATTTGCCCGGTTATCTGCCAGGCGTTGATCAGGAGCATGCTGGAGTAATCCGTCACGGTGCAAAAATGCTGTATTCTTACAGTGAGGCAACAGTTCCCAAAATATCAGTTATACTCAGAAAAGCATACGGAGGAGGCTATATTGCCATGAACTCACGTCACTTACGTGCCGATTTTGTTTTTGCATGGCCTGGTGCTGAGATTGCGGTTATGGGACCCGAGGGAGCAGCCAACATTATTTTCCGCAAAGAGATTATGGAGGCCGAAGACCCAGATAAAATGCGTCGTCTAAAGGTAAAGGAGTATAAAGAGAAGTTTGCAAACCCCTATGTAGCAGCTGCTAAAGGGTATATAGATACAGTGATTGAACCTTCGGAAACACGTAAACTTATCATTCATGCATTAGAAGTTTCCGTTAATAAGATAGTTGATACACCCTGGAAAAAGCATGGGATACCTCCATTTTAGAAAAAAATTTTGGAAGCAATGAAAAAGAATAAAGAGACCAAGGCAGATGAAGTTTTAAAGGTCAAAACTAGCATTACAGAGCATCCAATGTTTAAGATGCTGGTTATTGAGGGTACTAAGTACCGAACCCTTACTTCCAGAAAAAATGAATTGCGCACAAAGTGGGAGGCACCAAAGGTTAAAGAGTTGAAATCGTTTATCCCGGGTACAATTATTAAAGTTGCTGTAAAATCGGGCGACAAGGTTGAACCTGGAGATTTACTAATGATCTTTGAGGCCATGAAAATGCAGAATAAGGTGCTTTGTCCATTTCCTGGAGTGATTAAAGCAATTAACGTAAAAGAGGGGGAAAGAATCCCCAAAGGCTTTGTGATTGCAGAGTACGAATAGATATAGGAATCGGGGATTTTTCCCCGATTTTTTTTTCTCCATACTCCTTGTTAGCTCCTTATGGATAAAACATTTGAAAAGTTGTGAAGAGTGTCCTATATTCTTGCTATTTTTGGCAAAGCTAAAAGCGTTTACTAAAACATAATAAAATATCCCTTTTACCATGGAAGTAACTTTAGACATTGCAAAAGAGTTAGGTCTATTGCCCAGCGAGTTTGAGATGATTAAGAAGATACTTGGGCGAACCCCAAACTATACAGAGTTAAGTATTTTCTCAGTAATGTGGAGCGAACATGCATCGTATAAAAATTCGATAAAATGGATAAAAACATTACCACGTAAAGGGGATGCAATTCTTGCTGAGGCAGGAACTGAGAATGCCGGTCTTGTTGATATTGGTGATGGTTTGGCCTGTGCTTTCAAAATTGAATCGCACAATCACCCCTGTGCAGTTGAACCCTATCAAGGCGCAGCAACAGGAGTGGGGGGCATTAATCGCGATATTTTTACAATGGGAGCCCGACCAATAGCACAGCTAAACTCCTTAAGATTTGGTAATATTAAGCTCGATAAAACCAAGTGGCACATAAAGGGTGTTGTTAAGGGAATAGGTGATTATGGGAATGCCTTTGGTGTACCCGTTGTTGCTGGCGAAGTGTTTTTCGATGATTCCTACAATACCAATCCACTGGTAAATGCCATGTCGGTTGGAATTGTAGAAAAAGATATGGTTATTTCGGCAATATCTGAAGGTGCAGGAAACCCTGTATTCATTGTAGGTTCTTCAACTGGGAAGGATGGAATACATGGTACCACCTTTGCATCTGCCAATATTACAGAAGATTCTGCAGATGATATTCCATCAATTCAAGTGGGCGATCCATTTATGGAGAAGTTACTGCTTGAGGCAAGCCTCGAGGTAATTAAAACAGGAGCCTTAGTTGGGATGCAGGATATGGGTGCAGCAGGTATAATCTGCTCAACCTCAGAGATGTCGGAGAAAGGGGGGCATGGAATGAGGGTTGACCTAAGCAAAGTGCCCTTACGTCAGCAAAATATGGAGCCTTTTGAAATATTGCTATCCGAATCGCAGGAGCGAATGCTAATTGTTGTGAAGAAAGGACGCGAAGCTGAGGTTGAAAAGGTTTATAAGAAGTGGGACTTAAACTGTGTGCAAATTGCTGAGGTAACTGAGGGCGGAAGGCTTGAGTTTTTTTGGAAAGGTGAAAAGGTAGCCGATGTTCCTGCTGAATCGCTAGTGCTTGGTGGAGGTGCACCAGTTTACGATAGGGAATACACTGAGCCAGCATATTATAAAGAGTATAAGCAGTTCGATATTAATCAGGTGCCCGAACCAGCCGATTTGAAAGAGGTAGCAAAAATGCTCATTAATCACCCAAACATTGCATCAAAGCGATGGATTTATGAGCAGTACGACTCGATGGTGGGCACAACCAATATGGTAACTAACTTTCCTTCGGCTGCAGGAGTTGTAAACCTAAAGGGTACAAACAAAGCCCTAGTACTTAGTGTTGATTGCAATCCTCGGTATGTTAAAGCCGATCCAATGGTTGGAGCTATGATTGCCGTTGCTGAATCAGCGCGTAATATAGTATGTACTGGCGGTAAGCCATTAGCCATAACAAACTGTTTGAATTTTGGTAATCCTTATAAACCCGAAATATATTGGCAGTTTGTTAATGCTATTAAGGGAATGAGCATGGCTTGTGAGAAATTTGGGACACCAGTAACCGGAGGCAACGTTAGCTTCTATAATCAATCTAACATAGGTGGAAAGGACGAGGCCGTTTTTCCAACCCCAACCATCGGTATGCTAGGGTTACTTGATAATAAAAACCATCATACAACATTGGCATTCAAGGATAAAGGTCATATGATATACCTAATTGGTAAGTCGCATAACGACATAGCGTCCTCTGAATACCTTAACTCATTCCACGGCATTAAAAAATCGCCTGCACCCTATTTTAATCTTGATGAAGAGTATCAAACACAGCAGTTGGTAATGGAGCTAATAAGCTTAAACCTTATCCAATCAGCCAACGACGTGTCCGATGGAGGCCTTTATGTTAGCCTACTTGAGAGCGCTATGCCCCGCAACCTTGGCTTCGACATTACTACCGATGCAGAGATTAGATCTGATGCTTTCCTCTTTGGAGAGGCGCAGGGGCGCATAGTAGTTTCCGTATCGCAAACTAAGGAAACCCACTTTATCGATTATATGGTTGAGAGCAAGATTCCATTTACTGCACTTGGTCATGTTACCAAATCAGAGATTAGGGTAGATGATGTTTCCTTTGGTTTTGTAGTCGATATGAAAAGGGAATTTGACAATGCTCTAGGTGAGCAAATTGTTGGGAAATAGAGGTACAGCTAAGTGGGCGATTCAAAACCTAAAGAAGAACAAGTAAAGGCGATGTTTAACCACATTGCCCCACGATACGATTTCCTTAACCACTTGCTAAGTTTTGGTATTGATAAAATTTGGAGGAAGCGATTAATCCGTGGCTTACTAAAGAAAAATCCGGAAAAGGTAATCGATGTGGCAACTGGTACAGCCGATTTGGCCATTGCTTTGGTCAAAAAAAGCGATACAGTTTATGTTGATGGTGTTGATATTGCAGAGGCAATGCTTACTGTTGGAAACCAAAAACTTATTAAAAAGAAACTTGATAATAGGGTAAAGCTAAGGCTTGCTAGTGCTGAAAACCTACCCTTTAGCGACTATCAGTACGATGCCTGCATGGTGGCCTTTGGAGTTCGGAATTTTGAAAATCCTTTGGTTGGCCTAACAGAAATTTTTAGGGTGCTTAAATTAGGTGGTACCATTAATGTACTTGAATTTACTACCCCAAAGTTTTTTTTAGTAAAGTTCGTTTACCAATTCTACTTTACTAAAGTACTGCCCTTTATAGGTAGAAAAGTTTCTGGGCACAGCACAGCTTACAGCTACTTACCAAATTCTGTTGAGAGATTTAAAGAGCGCAACGAGTTTATCGATTTACTTAAGCAGGCTGGTTTTGAGCATGCTAGTTTTAAATTGCAGAGTTTTGGCATTGCTGCAATATATAGAGCTCAAAAGGTTTAACTAGAAAGCAAACAAGTTTGCCATTCGTATAATATGCAATATCTTTAACCTCTTGTCGTTTACTATAAATTGCAAAGCATAATAGGGTGAAAAAGTTATTATTCATAATTGCTACTTCAACAATTCTTCTGATAGGGAGCACAATGGCCTATGCACAGCTCAAGCCAAATACCATACTTAACGATCCCGATTACGAGCGTGAGAAAAGATTGCGCTTTGGTTTCTCATTGGGATTAAATTTTATGGATTTTACGGTTAAGAGTAGTGTTCAACCGCAGGTTTCTTTTGACAATGATACTACTCAGTTTTTTGTTGATAATAGCCATATAATTCCTGGTTTTAACGTTAATGTGGTATCAGATTTTCGGATTATTGAGAATCTACACCTTCGGTTCCTTCCTGGACTTTCATTCGGTCAGCGCGATGTGTCTTTTTACTTTCCTGAAAATCAGAAGCAAACCACCATGAAACTCGAATCGTCGTTTATCGAAATGCCTCTTATGCTTAAGTATAGTGCTAAGCGTAAAAACAATACAGTGCCTTATCTTATTGCTGGCACCAACTTTAGAATAGATATGGCTGCCTACAAAAAACTAAATATCGAAGAGGGAGTAATGATTAGGTTGGTTAAGGGCGATTTTTACTATGAGATAGGGTTTGGGCTCGATAATTTCCTAACCTTTTTCAGATTATCTACTGAAATCAAGTATTCTTCAGGTTTCTTTAACGTTTTTGCCAACGATTATGCTGAAGGGGCAGAGAACTATGCACAAGCTATTAGTCACCTTCGATCAAACGTTATTTCCATATCATTTCACTTTGAATAGTTAGCACTATGCCAACTGATGTTACCCTTGTGCTAAGCCCAAGGCAAGCTTCAAATGAGAGTTTTGTAAAAGATCAGGCTATCCGTAAACTTGGGATAAAAGTATCCGATGTTGGAGTTATACACATTACCCGAAAAAGCATAGATGCACGCAAGGGTAAAATTCAGATAAATGTAGGACTAAGGGTTTTTGGTAAGGATGAGAAAATTGATTCCTACTTCCCCAAGTTTACCTACAACAATGTAACTTCAAAACCCGAGGTAATTATTGTTGGCTCAGGGCCAGCAGGTTTATTCGCAGCGTTACGTTTGCTAGAGCTAGGCTATAAACCAATTATATTGGAACGAGGCAAGGATGTAAGCAGTCGAAAACGCGATGTGGCCATGCTAAACCGCAACAAATCTTTTGAGCCCAACTCTAACTATGCCTTTGGCGAGGGAGGAGCAGGTACTTTTTCCGACGGAAAACTTTACACCCGATCACGCAAAAGAGGAGACATCAATCGAATTATCAGCACATTGCATTTGCATGGCGCACAGGATGAAATTCTTTACGAAGCCCATCCGCACATTGGAACAAACATCCTCCCTCGCGTAATAACCAATATTCACAATACCATTGAGCTGCATGGTGGAGTGTTTCTTATTAATAGTAAGGTTGATGATTTAATAGTTGAGAATGCTGTTGTAAAAGGAGTAGTTTTGCACGATGGCACAAGCCTAAGGGCAAAAGGAGTAATACTGGCTACCGGACATTCTGCCCGCGATATATACCAAATGCTTTGGCGAAAGAGCCTACTGCTAGAGGCAAAGCCCTTTGCAATTGGTGTGAGGGTTGAGCACCCCCAGGAGTTAATAGACTCCATTCAGTACCATGGTGTTTCTCGTGGCGATTATCTTCCAGCAGCAAGTTACAGCTTAGTTGATCAGGTTGATGGGAGAGGTGTTTACTCGTTCTGTATGTGTCCAGGAGGGTTTATTGTTCCTGCTGTATCAGGCGAAAATCAGATTGTTGTTAATGGGATGTCGCCCTCGGCCAGAAGTTCCAAATGGGCAAACTCTGGAATTGTAGTTGAGGTTCGTTTAGAAGATATTGCCCATCTATCTAACCATGGGCCTTTGGCGGGATTAGAGTTTCAAATGCAGATGGAGCAACTGGCCTATCGGCATAAGAGTGGCGATGGTTTTATAGCACCAGCCCAACGCCTCGATGAGTTTGTTGCGTCACAGGTTTCTAATGCACTTCCAGAGTGCTCTTATCAGCCTGGCGTATCATCGTCACCAATTCATGAGTGGCTTCCAAACGGGATTACAAAACGGCTACAGGAAGGATTCAAACTTTTCGATAGGCGATTAAAAGGGTTTATTACCAACGAGGCTTTGGTTGTTGCTCTTGAGTCGAGAACTTCTTCGCCAATCAGAATTCCGCGTGATAGTGAAACATTGCAGCATCTTCAGGCAAAAGGTCTATTCCCTTGTGGAGAGGGTGCTGGATACGCCGGGGGTATTGTGTCGTCGGCAGTAGATGGGGAGAGATGTGCCGAGGCCTGTGCAAATTGGTATGCCTCTATATAGATCGTTTTTTTAGTTCAGAGCAAACTATGGCTGTTGCCATTGAAACATTCAACGATTCGCTTCCCACATTGCTCAAAGCAAAACTTGGAATAGTTATTCTGTTGGTAATGTAACTCTCAATTTCTGGTCTAATTCCTTTACCCTCGTTGCCTATTAAAATTACTCCAGTTGAGGGTAGAACACTGGTGTAGATATTATCGCCATGCAAAAAAGTGCCAATAAGCGGAATTTCCTGCAGGCTAATCTCTTTCGCCACTTCTACCAAATCAGCATAAATAATATTAACATTTACAATGGCACCCATGGTGGCCTGCACCACTTTAGGCGAATATGCATCGACCGTTCCGTTTGAGCAAATTATTGTGGTAACACCAAACCAGTGGGCCAAACGAATTATTGTTCCCAGATTGCCAGGATCTTGTATATCATCGAGGGCGAGAGAAAATGTGTTTTTTAAATTTTTTAGATTGTAATTTGATTCTGGCTGTTTAACAATTGCTAAAACTTCACTAGGTGTTTTCAAACCACTAATCCGTTCCATCTCCTTAGGGTTAACCTGTTCCGAAATTAAATTTTTTGGCAAGTATTTGTTATCCCACGATGACGTATGGTAAACCCTGTAAACTTCGAGGTTCGACAGTAAAACTTCTCTTACCAGTTTTGATCCTTCAGCAATAAAAAGATTTAACTCTTTACGGATTTTCTTTTGCTGAAGTGAGCGAATAAATTTTATACTACTTGTTGAAAGCATCCATGATTGTTTATATGCAAACCTACTAAAAAAACCGTTTGTGCAAATACTCTAACTCTGATCTATTTTAATTAGAAGCACGTTAGAACTTCTAATTGTGCAGCTTTTAACTAATCATCTTATCATTATTTTGATAAACGTATGAAAACAGCAACCATTTGGCACTTTTTATGCTATATCTTTCATCCATTCTATAGCAATGGTTTCAATGGGTTTTACTAACTTTCAGCGTTAAAAGTTGCGATGTTGAGTTTTCATTTTTAGTTGCTAATGCCAAAAATAGACTTTCAAAATAATCTACACATAAATAAAAGCATAGTATTGTTTTTGTTTATGCTGCTTTTATCTGCAACATCTTGTAGGATTACTAAGAATGTTCCTGAAAATGAGTATCTGCTAGATAATGCAAACATTAAAATTGAGGCCAAAGAGAGAAAGCCAGGAATAAAAGAAGGGAAACTACAAAACTACATCAAGCAAAAGCCCAACAAGCGCGTTTTGCTGTTTAGGCTGCACTTACGCATGTACAATTTAGCCCGAAAAGATAAGGAGAAAGGGTTAAGCAAACTCCTACGAACCATAGGTGAGGAGCCGGTTGTACTTGATACCCTCCAAACAAACCAATCGGTTGGTAATTTGAGTAGATACATTATCAGTAAAGGATACTATGATGCTGTTGTAAGCGACACAACTATTATTAAGGGACAAAGAGCAACCGTTAACTATAAGATTACCATTGGCAACCCTTATAAGGTAAAAAGGGTAAACTACGTTATTGAGGATACCCTGATTAGAAATATTGTGCTGAGAGATACAGTGAGTAGCCTAATACCTAGGGGTTCTAGGTTTGATATGGACCTACTAAGACAAGAGCGAATTCGAATAGAGAAGAATCTTAAAGAGAATGGTTATTTTCTGTTTTCGCGCGATTTTATAACATTTACGGCCGATACAAGCCTTGGTAGAAAACGGGTTGATCTAGATTTGGTGATTAGGAATAGATTTATTCGTACTGAATTTGGGGATAAGATTCCTCAACCTTATCGGAAGCATGTTATTAACAATGTTTTTATATATACAGGATACGATCCTGTAGAGTACTACTATTTAGAAGAGGACCAACTATTAGATACAGTAACCTTTGATAATCAAAATTTTATCTATACCCTTTCACCTGGGATTAAGTACAAAACTTTGAGCGATGCAAATCTGATTAGACCAGGGCAGATCTATTCCGAAAGTATTGCCCAGAAAACCCGCGATAACTTAAATTCATTAAGGTTATACAGGGCAGTAAACGTGTTTTTTCGCCCTGATGAGGAGGCCGAGAGGATTGCTAAACAAGAGGAGAGTTTTTTAATATTTGGCGATGAGGATATTGCTGAAGGCCCTCCCATGGGCAAACTAAATTGCCACATTCAGCTTACACCCCATACGTTACAAAGCTATCAGATTGATTTGGTTGGAACAAATACCGCATCAGACATTGGTGTGGAAGGCAACCTGAGCTTTCAGCATAAAAATATTTTTAAGGGAGCAGAGATACTCGATACAAAGTTTAGGGGTATGGTTCAGTTTTTAACCGGTGATAATGTATTTACTAACTCAGTAGAAGTTGGAGGATCTGTTGGGTTAAGTTTTCCTCGGTTCTTAGGACCATTTACTGGGAAAGAGTTTGTAAAGCGCTATGGCCCCCGAACACAGTTTTCATTATCATATAACTATCAGCGAAGGCCTGATTATACAAGAACCCTAGCAGGATTTAACATTGGTTATAGCTGGAGGTCTGAGAATAGATTTGCGCATACATTTATTCCTGCAGAGCTTAGCGTAATCAATATCTTTAGCATTGATGATAATTTTTTAGATAGGATATCGAATACATACCTAGCCAATAGCTACAAAAACCAGCTGGTTACTTTATCAAGTTACGGCTTAACCTATAGCAACCAATCTGCACAAAAGAGAGACTATGCAGTAGTTAGGTATAACTTTGAAATTTCGGGGAATACCCTAAAAGGTATTTACTCACTATTCGGTAAAAAGGCAGAAGATGGTACTTATCAGCTCTTTAATACAAACTTTTCACAATTCGTTAAGTCTGATATTAATTTTGTTTTTAATCAGCAAATTGATGAGAATAACACAATAGTATATAGGCTTTTTGCTGGAGCAGGTTTGCCCTATGGAAACTCCAAAGCATTGCCCTTTGAGAAGAAATACTTTTCTGGAGGTTCATCAGGAATTAGGGCATGGCATGCCAGAGGATTGGGACCGGGTACCTTTGTTGAAGAACAGCTAAAAGTACCCAACCAAACAGCCGATATTAAAATTGAAGCTAATTTTGAATATAGGTTTAAGTTGTTTTGGATGCTTGAAGGTGCACTCTTTCTCGATGCTGGTAATATTTGGGCAATTTCATCTGCCGATGAGCGGGTAGGGGCAGTTTTTTACCCAGATACTTTCTATAAGCAATTTGCTCTAGGTACTGGAACCGGTATTAGGATGAATCTTGGGTTCTTTATCATTCGAGTTGATTTGGGTATGAAACTTCACGATCCGGGCATAAAATTACCTTCACCCGACAATCCTACCCAAGAGATTGTAAACTACAATTGGCTGCCTTTTAATAAGCGCTACGTATTTAAGGATGATTTTACAATTCATTTCGGAATTGGGTATCCTTTTTAATATTTAACCAGACTTTAGCTTTAATTTTTTTTAGCTAGATTTGTTTTTCCTGAGTAAAAAAACAATTCATTATTTTCTTATATCATGATAAAAGATTTACTTCCACGCGATAACTTTGGTAGCAAGTTTGGGATAATAGCAGCAGCTGCCGGTTCCGCAGTAGGGTTAGGGAATATTTGGAAGTTTCCTTACGTCGCAGGGCAGAATGGCGGTGGAGCATTTCTGTTAATTTACCTGTTTTTTGTCCTGGTCATTGGAGTTCCCGTTATGATGTCGGAATTTGCCATTGGCCGAAAAGGGCAAAAAAATGCCTTTGGCTCGTTTTCTCTAATTGCACCGGGTACTCGATGGAATTTTATTGGATTAATGGGTGTTGTAGCGGCATTTTTTATCCTTGCCTTTTACAGTTCTGTGGCAGGATGGACGCTTGAGTATATAGTAAATTCGGTTACACACAAATTTGCGGGACAATCACCCAACGATTTAGAGAAAAGTTTTCAAAGTTTTATTGCAAACCCTATACGCCCAGTTGTTTGGCAACTAGTGTTTATGGTTTTAACGGCCTTAATTGTTTTAGCAGGAATTAAGAAAGGGATAGAGAAATATACAAAGCTATTAATGCCATTACTGTTTTTACTGATACTGGTTTTATGCATCAGATCACTAACACTTGATGGAGGAAAGGAAGGTCTTACATTTTTATTTAAGCCTGATTTTAACAAAGTTACAGCTAAGACTATACTCTATGCACTTGGGCAAGCATTCTTTTCACTAAGCCTGGGTATGGGTGCTTTAATTACCTATGCATCGTATTTTAGTAAAAAAGAAAATTTAGCCTCAACAGCAATACAGGTTGCATTGTTTGATAGCTTAATTGCCATAATGGCTGGTGTGATGATTTTTCCCGCAGTATTTGCGTTTGGCATAGAGCCTGGTTGTGGCCCAAGCCTTGTATTTATTACTTTACCCAGCATATTTCAGCAGATGCCGGGAGGAGATTTTTTTGGCACATTATTCTTTATTCTACTTGCTATAGCAGCATTAACTTCAACAATTTCTCTACTTGAGGTTGTTGTAGCTTGCTTTTCTGAGGAACTGAAAATTTCACGAAGAAAAGCAACTCTAATAGCAACAATTGCCATATCTGTTTTGGGTGTTTTTGCAACACTTTCTTTTGGGCCACTGGACAACATAACGCTTTTTGGCAAAAGTATTTTCGATATTCTCGATTATACAGCATCCAACGTTTTACTTCCACTGGGTGGTTTGCTTATCATCCTTTTTGTTGGTTGGTTTACTGGGCATAAACTTACTAAGAGCGAACTGTCAAATGAGGGCGCCCTAAAGGTGAAATATTTCCCATACTTTGACTTTGTTGTAAAGTTTATTGCACCCTTTGCCATTGCTGCTATTTTTATCTACAGTATTTTTTGGGGAGGGTTAGGTTAACAATAATGCAGGATTATTAGCTATTTTCAAATTACAGTTTCACTCCTTATTTGCTTTGAAAATCCGGTACTTATAAAATACAACTTTGCAGAGATATTCGATTAAACTATTACCTATTTTTTTTACACTCGTATTTCTTTCTTCTTATAGCAGTTTTGCCCAAAGTATTTCAGGCACTGTAACCGATGAGGAAGGAGAGCCTGCTATAGGAGCATCGGTTTATTTTGATGGCACAACCATTGGCACTTCCACCAATGCGGAAGGGCATTTCAGCATAAATTCTAAAGGGGTTATAAATTCCGCCCTAGTAATAAGTTACATGGGCTATGAGGCGGTTATTATTAGTAATCCTTTTGAGGTTACAAATCACAAAGTAGTTTTAACCCCAAAGCCAATAGCTATAAGGGAGGTTTATGTGGTGAGAAACCCGTTTACCCGTGAGGAGTTGATGAAGGTTTTTAAAAAGGAGTTTTTGGGCTCAAACAAGGCTGGTAGGCGGTGCATAATACTCAACGAGGAGGATGTAGATATTTACTATGATTATGGCACAAAAAGGTTGGAAGCCTCATCGATTAAACCTTTGCAAATTGAAAATTCATACCTAGGCTACAAGGTTGAGTTTAACCTGACAGATTTTTATATTAAGTTTAACAAGAGTTCGCTTAAGCAAGAGTTTATCCATAGTAGCTTATTTTTGGGAACCTCACTCTTTACTGAGGAACAAAAGGTAAGCAAACGCCAGCAAAGGCGCAGACAGAATAGTTTTAAGGGTTCGCAGCTTAATTTTTTCAGAGATTTAGCCCTTATGAGCTGGGGGAAGGATGGTTTTACCCTGTTCTCTGGGAGTATGCCCATTTTACCCACCACTGGATTCGAAGTGAAGGATACTCTAGGCATGAAGTTGGTTAAAGTTTTACCTGATCCGAGAATGCCATTGATTACGAGCTCTGGTGGTAAGGTAATTAAGCCCAAAGGGCGAACATTTAACCTGCTGTACAGGAATAGGCAGCAGTCGATGGTGAAATTCTCAACAAACCAGTTCTTTATCGATTCAAATGGGAACAACTCACATCCTCAGCTTATTTCCTTTGGTGGCGAAATGGGCAAACGGCGGTTTGGTAGCCTTTTACCTTTGGATTATGGACCCTAAAAAGTAAGTTGCCCGTGCTAGAGTTTTATTGCAATTGTATATTTGCAAAGCAAAAAGGGTAGTAAATATTTTCACCCCAACTTCCCAGCAATAAATGCTGTTGTCCAAGCTGCTTGTAGGTTAAAGCCACCTGTTATTGCGTCAATATCAAGCACTTCGCCAGCAAAGTATAGGTTTTTGCAAACCTTGCTCTGCATTGTATTAAAGTCAATACTTTCAAGGCTAACGCCCCCACAGGTTACAAACTCATCGCGGAATGTGGATTTGCCCTTAACCAAAAAGTTGTCGTTGGTTAGGAGGTTGGCTAGCTTGTTTATACCTTTTTTACCAAGTTCTCCCCACTTTTTATTTGAAGGAAGTTCGGATTTTTCGAGAAGGTAAACCCATAGTCTTGCACAAAGGGCATATGGTCTTATATTGGTAATTAGTTTTTTTGAGTGTTCCTGCGAAAGCGAGAGTAAACTGTTGGCAACAGCCTCATAGTTTTGCTCATTCACCCAGTTAACCTGAATGGTGAAGATGTAGTCCTTTTCGCTTAATAACCGTGCGCCGTATGATGAGAGTTTAAGAATGGCTGGACCACTCATTCCCCAATGAGTAATAAGTAGTGGACCGTCGGATTTTAAACGAGTACCCTGAATGCTAACTAGTGCATTGTCAACCACAATACCCATAAGATCGGTTATGCGATTGTTGGGTATATTAAATGTAAATAATGAGGGTACAGGAGCCTCAATCTTGTGGTTTAGCTGTTCTAACCATTTTAGGCCCTCCTTTTTTGGCGACCCGCCTGTTGTAACAATAACCTTGTGGACTTGTCGAGGTTTAATGTCAGCATTGGTAAATGATACTTCCAACTTGTCGTCAATTGGGGTAATTGCCTTAACACTTTTGCCTGTTTCTATTGTAATTTTCAATCTTTTTGTCTCACGTAAAAAACAGTCGATAATGGTTTGCGAGTCCTGCGAAGCTGGAAAAACGCAGTTGTCGCTTTGGGTAACAAGGGGTACACCCCGCTTCTCAAACCATTTCATAGTATCACCTGTACTAAATAAATGGAAAGCATTTTTTAGGCTTCGTCCGCCCCGGGGGTAGGCCTTGCATAACTCCGAGATACTTCTCACTCCATTAGTTACATTGCACCTTCCGCCACCCGTTATTTTTACCTTGGCAAGGACGTTTTGTGATTTCTCGAAGATTACCACAGAGGCATTGGGGAAGTTTTCCTTAACGGCAATTGCCGAAAAGAAACCTGCTGCACCTCCACCAATTACTGCTATCTCCATTTTACTATGAATCGATTTTGTTAGATATTTTATAATTTTTGGCGAAGGTAAGTATTTAGGTGTGATGTTTTTTATCTACCTAAAAGGTATAATTCCAATTCCTTTTAATTGTTATTATTGAGTTGTTTCATTAGAACGAATCGGAATAGAATTCTATTGAAACATTGAGGAATTGATTCTCCGCTACTGAATTTTAGTAACGGAGAAGATCAATCTCTTTACTTATACTAATATTACTTAGCGTTTAAGTATTGCGGTACTTTTCGTTGATTCGTTTTACACTCAAATGCATAGGCAATTTCAATAAGCATTGGTTCGCTCCATGCCCTTCCAAAAAAGGACACGCCAACGGGCAGTTCATCAATATAACCCATTGGTAGACTTATGATTGGATACCCAGCTTGTGCAGAGGGTGAAGAACTAGCGAGTTGAAAACTATCGCCATTAATTTGATCCGTTTTCCACGCTGGGCTACCTGTGGGTGCCACAATAGCATCAAGGTTATGTTCATTCATTACCCTATCAATGCCATTTGTTCGGCTTTGTCTCATCAAATCAGCCAAAGCTTTTTTATATTCAGGCGATTGTAAATCGCCTTTTGCTAGGGCCATTTCAAGGTATAGTTGGTCGAAGTACCTCAACTCAATTGAATCTGCTTTGTTAAACTCAATTAGCTCCTCAAGGTTTTTAATGGGGGCATTGGGGCCAAGGCTAGTAAAGTATTTATTGAGCCCATCTTTGTATTCATAAATCATAACCTCAAAAGAATTTTGCCCTGCACCGCGTTCATCTATTTCATTAATCTCAATAATTTCAACTCCTTCATCTTTTAGTAAACGTATTGTTTGGTTCATTAAACTATCCACCTTAAAATTTTGGCCAGATGCACCAGTAAAGAAACCAATTCTCTTGTTTGCCAATCCATCCTTTTTAAGGAACGGAGAATAATCTGTATAAAAGTTCCCTTGACTTAGTAATGATTTTTCATCCAAACTATCGATTCCAACAAGAGTGCCAAGGCAAATGGTTACATCCATTACCGACCGACCCATTGGGCCAGGCGAGTCATGAGTGTAGGATATTGGTATTATCCCCGAACGGCTTATGAGGCCAACGGTAGGCTTTATTCCCACAATTCCGTTGGCGTGCGATGGGCAAACAATTGAGCCATTGGTTTCTGTTCCAATGGCCAATACGGTAAGGTTTGCCGATACGGCCACCCCTGATCCTGAACTTGAACCGCATGGGTTTCGGGTGATATCGTAAGGGTTTTTGGTTTGTCCTCCTGTACCGCTCCATCCACTTGTTGAGAGGCTTCCTCTAAAGTTTGCCCACTCGCTTAGGTTGGCTTTACCGAGTATTATGGCTCCAGCCTCCCTCAGTTTTTTTGCCACATAACTATCGTTTAAAGGGAAAGAGTTGGCCAATGCCCTCGATCCGCCAGTTGTTGGCATCTTATCGTGCGTATCAATATTGTCCTTAAGTACTATTGGAATACCATGTAACGGGCCCCGTTTATTGCCATTCTGCAACTCTTTGTCTAACTCTTTGGCAATGGTAATTGCATCGGGGTTTATTATTACCAATGAACTTAGGCTTGGCCCATTTTTATCAATACTCTCAATCCTATCAATATAGGCTCTAACAACCTCCTCAATGGTAAAATCACCATTGTTGTAGCCCTCTTGAAATTGCACAATGCTATACTCTAAAAACCGAAAATCATTGTAATCAGTTTTTTTGTTCTTGGTACATGCCGCTAAAACAAGCATTAACCCTAGGGTGATAATTTTTGTAGAATTTAAAATAGATTTCATGGCATTAGGTTTTGGGGGTTTATTCAAAGTAAATTTAGTTGATAAGTTAGCTAATATGTTGATGCAAAAATATTTTGAAAGCATTTGTTTGATATACTTTCCCCCGCTTAGGTTTAATTGCTTACAAACAATGAGGATTTGAATACCAATGGTGCAAATGAAAATCGCATAATGTTTTAGCGTAAAATTCATATCTTTGCCATTGAGTAAAAAACCTAATAATATTATAGCATGAAATTCTTTATTGATACAGCAAATCTCGATCAGATTCGTGAAGCCAACGATTTGGGGGTTCTTGATGGTGTAACAACAAATCCATCACTTATGGCCAAAGAGGGTATTAAGGGTGAGGCAAAAATAAAACAGCATTATGTTGATATCTGTAATATTGTAAAAGGTGGCGATATATCGGCAGAGGTAATTGCTACTGATTTTGAAGGTATGATTCGTGAGGGGAAAGAGCTCGCAGCCCTACACGAGCAAATTGTAGTTAAAGTTCCTTGTACAAAAGATGGTATTAAGGCTATAAAATATTTTACAGATAATGAGATTAGAACCAATTGCACATTGGTTTTCTCAATTGGTCAAGCGTTACTTGCTGCAAAGGCAGGTGCAACTTATGTTTCGCCATTTATTGGCAGACTGGATGATATATCAACCGATGGTGTTGCACTTATCCGTCAAATTGTTGATGTGTATAATTACTATGAGTATGGTACTCAAGTTCTTGCTGCATCAATCCGTCATACCATGCATATAGTTCAGTGTTTAGAGGCTGGAGCCGATGTGGCAACTTGTCCATTAAGTGCTATTCTGGGATTACTTAAGCATCCGCTTACCGATAGTGGATTGGCACAATTTTTAGCGGATTACAAAAAAGTTAACGGATAATTCACATGAAGAACTAAAGGGCATGCTACATAAAGTAGTATGCCTTTTATTTTAAGGGTATAAAATCGAAAAGGTATGCTGATTAAAATCTATCCTGAAAATCCAAATTTGCGCGAACTTGAGCGTGTAGCTGAAATATTACGTGATGGTGGTATTGTAATATACCCCACCGATACGGTGTATGGCATTGGGTGCGATATTACCAAGCCAAAAGCAGTTGAACGTATTATAAAGATCAAGGGGTTGAAACTAAAGGAGGCGAAATTCTCGTTTATTTGTAGCGACCTTAGCCATATTGCCGATTATGCACGGATTGATAATAGTACCTTTAAACTGCTAAAAAGAAACTTGCCAGGTCCTTTCACTTTTATTATTCCTGGGTTGAATAAGGTTCCCGATTTTTTTATTACTAAGCGCAAAACAGTGGGCATTCGAATTCCCAATAATCCAATTCCGCTTGAGTTGGTTAGGCTATTGGGCAACCCAATTCTTACCACTTCGCTCAAGGATGATGATGGTGTAATTGAATATACAACAGACCCTGAGCTGATATACGAAAAGTATGCTGAACTAGTAGATGCGGTAATTGATGGAGGCTATGGCGATAATATTCCTTCCACAATAGTTGATTGCACTGCCGATGAACCAGTGATAATTCGTGAGGGGAAGGGTGTGTTAGTTTGGTAGTTATACTAGTTTAACACGGTATGATGCACTGAATTTTCCTTTCGAAATAGCATTCAGCTTGCCTTTGAGCAATTGCCTCCTTATGGCCGAAACCCTATCGGTAAACAGTATTCCGTCTAAATGATCGTACTCATGCTGAATTATCCTAGCGGCCAAACCCTCGTATTTCTCTTTGTGGGGGGCAAAGTTTTCGTCTAGGTACTCAATGGTAACAGTTTCAGGACGTTCAACATCTTCGCGGAGATTGGGTATACTCAGGCATCCTTCGTTGTAGAGTACCGGATTACCTGTTCTTTCAGTTATTTTTGCGTTAATAAAAATTTTCTTAAAATCTTTCATTTCGGGGTGATCCTCCACTAAGGGAGATGCATCAATTACAAAAACCCTAATGGATAGTCCAACTTGTGGTGCAGCCAATCCAATACCATCCGACTGGTACATAGTTTCAAACATATCCTCAAAAAGTTGAGGCAGATTTGGGTAATCTGGAGTAATATCTTCAGCTACTCTGCGAAGTATTGGCGATCCGTATACATAAACAGGTTTAATCATTTTTGTTCTTTAACTTTTGAAAATCTAAACTCTCTAAATAGGACTGTAATATTATTGTGGCACTAATGGTATCAACAAGTTCTTTATTTCGTCTATCCATTTTTTTTAAGCCGCCATCGAGCATAGTTTGATGAGCAATTTTTGATGTAAAACGTTCATCAACAAGAACCATTGGTATTGCTGAAAAAACTTTTTTTAGCCTATTAACTACTGGCTCGATGTACTTAACAGCATCAGATGGGGTATTGTTCAATTGTTTTGGCATGCCCACTACCAATAGTTCTACGTCTTCATTCTTAAGGTAATCTTGAATAAAAACGCTGAGTTTTGCTGTTTCAACTGTGGCAATTCCGTTAGCAACAATCTTTAGCTTATCGGTAACGGCCACACCAGTTCTTTTTCTTCCTATATCTAAGGCTAAAATTCTACCCACAGTTTAGTTATTCTGATTTTTGTTATACTTTGTGAGGTGTTCAATAAACTCTTCTTTTGTTATTGTACCTATTTCAATCGCATGATTTCCTTCAAGCACTATGGAGCCCTTGCCTGTTTTTTGAAACTTTAAAACTTTGCTTAGGTTTACCATAATCCCCTTATCAACAAATAAAAATCCTTTTTGGGCAAGAAGTTGGGACATTTCAGTGTTGGTGTTGTTGTAGTGGTTTACCGAACCATCGCTCATGGTAAAGCTAATAGTTCCCTTCTCTAAACGAGCAATAATTGCTAAACTTAAATCAACATAGTTGTATTTTCCTTTATCTGGGATTACTAGTTTACGGGGTATAATCTCCTTTATATTTTCAAAAAGTATTGTATATCGCTCTCTTGGATCAATGTGGTTTTTTAATTGCTCTGTAACTTTCTCAACCGCTAGAATAAGTTCGTTAATATCTATTGGTTTAAGAATGTAATCGATAGCGCTATACTTAAATGCTTTTATGGCATACTGGTTATAAGCAGTAATAAAAATTACCTCGAACTTATAATCAGGTAGTTGCTCCAGCAATTCAAATCCATTTCCTTGAGGCATTTCGATATCTAGGAAAACAATATCGGGGTTTGTTTCTTTAATAAGTTTTATGCCCTCGCTTACAGAAAACCCTTTCCCAACTATCGAAACATTGGGACAGTTGAGCTTCAGTAGAATTTCGAGTGAGCGATGTGCTGCTAACTCATCATCAATGATAATTGCCTTAAGCATATATCTTTGCCAAATTTATATGGCAACAAAGGTACTAAAAATGAAGCAATCTATTCTAAAAAAATGCCTATGGAGAGGGTAAACTATTCCTCTTGGAAATTAATAGGTATGATAATTTCAACCATTGTCCCATTTGGTTCACCATCGATATTGGTTAGGTCAAAATACTTAATTAAGAACTTGTTTTTGTATAACGAATTGAGCAGTTCTATGCGTTGGGTTGTTATTTTAAAGCCAAGAGATTTACGTTCAATATCCTGCTTGCTCCTTATGGCTTGTGCCTTTTGTCGTCCAATACCATTGTCTTCAACTGTGCACACCAATTTATCTGATACTTTTTTTAGAACAATTTTAACCCACCCCTCTTGGCTTGGCTTGAGCATAATGCCATGCCAAATTGAATTCTCAACAAAGGGTTGGATAAGTAGGGTAGGAACTTTTTGTTTAAGCAGCTCATTGCTCTCAATATCTATTGAATAATCAAATTTACCTGACAACCTAATTGATTCTAACTCGAGATATAGCTTTAATGCCTCCAATTCATCCTTTAGGGTTATGGTGGGTTGTTGAGAATTATCGAGAATCAGCCTCATTAGTTTGGCAAACTTGGTAAGGTATTTATGTGAACTAATAGTGTCCTTTTCTAGGATAAAGAGCTGTATTGAGTTTAGGGTGTTAAAAATAAAGTGAGGGTTCATTTGCTGCCGAAGCGACTGTTGCTTATAGGTATTCAGATTATTTATTAACTCATTCCGTTTTCGGATTGAAGTAATATTTACTTTGTAGATAAGGAATATAATACCGCTAAAAAGCAATGCTAATAGAAAGATAAACCAGAAACGGTGCCAGAATGGGGATAGTACGGTAAACGAAAACTCGGTAGGTGTGCACCAGGAATCATCAGGACATTGCGCTCTTACCTGAAATGTGTATCTGTTGGGGGTTAATCCAGAGTACGTTGTGGCTGTTGAAGCAGTATTTACCCATGAAGAGTCAATTCCCAAAAGGCGATATTGGTAATTAATGCTTCCCATCTTACGATAGTTAAACCCAACAAAGTTGAAAGTTAAGTAGTTCTCGGAGTATTTAAGGGTTGCGTTTGGTTGAATGCCAAACATCTCTTTACCGTTAATTTTTATACCCGTAATTAAAGTTCTGGATTTACTGGGCTTTAAAGGGTTGATCTGCTCCTTTTCAAAAACGCATAATCCTTTTGGAGTGGCAGCGTAAATTTTACTATCATATGAGAAAATATCTTTAATCTCATTCGAGGGTAATCCCTTAGAGATATCAATGTTTCTAATTATTGCGTTGTTCTCTTTGTCAAATGTGAGTGCAGATATTCCTTTTTTTGTGGCCAGCCAAACGGTTGTGCTATCAGTCTCAATTTTATTAATATAATTGCTTCCCAACCCTTCTTTTTGGGTTATAGCATAAATATTGTCGTTGGTCAGAACAATTAGTCCAAGCCCCTTTGATGCAATTAGTATTCTATTTTTAAAGGTTGATATATGGTTAGCAGGCTGTGAGAACAGGGTGTTTTTATCACCAAGATATAGGAATGAGCCATTTTTATATTGCCAGATCCCATTTGTTGTTCCCATCCACAGTGTTCCCGAAATATCCTGATAAACCGTGTAAACCATTCCCGAAAACTCTTTTCTTTCCCTAGAGTTGTATGTAAATTCTTCACCATTGAACTTACGAATCCCCCAACTACTGGCAATCCAGTATTCGCCATCAACAGATTTTATCATTTGCCTAGGATAAGAACTACCCGTTTTATTTTTATTTAGTGGATAACTTTTTATCGCTCCATTTCTAATGCTATGTAAATGGCTAACAGACCCAACCCATAAGGTATTGCCGCTAGGGTTACTATCAATAAACCTTATGGGTGAGTTCCCTTTATATATTGATTCAATATTGTAGGATTGAATCCTCTTCTTGTCAATTCTTACTACCATTCCCAAGTCGTTTCCAGTATAAATTCCTTGTTTGCTAACAAAAACACTGGTAGTATAATTGCTGGGCAACCCATTATCTTGACTGTAAACTAGTATTTCTTTGTTTGGGCAGTAAAAAATTCCATTCGAAAGAGTAGAGAACCAGTAACCGCCTTCAAAGTCTCGAATAACTGAGGTTACAATTTCTCCTTCAAGGAAAATGCGTTTGCTTTCACTCCAGGAATCGGTTTCTTTAAACATAAAAATTCCACCTTCAATGGGTGCTGCCCAAAGATTATTTTCAGCATCAGTGCTTGCCCATATAATTTCTACCCCTAAATGTGCAGATTTTACAACTAAACTATCCTCAAGCCTAAAAAGATGTCCCATTGTGCTTAAGGTAAACTGATTTTTGCTATGCCTAATAAAGTAGGTATGAAAGGGTGATCCTTTAACCGAGTTTATTTTTGGTGAGTTAATAGTAAAAGTTCTATTATGGGATTTAAATACAATTTGCTCGGTACTAATGTTGTTAAAAAAAGAAACCAGTGTAACTCCATTATCAATCTCCTGTAAAAGAGCATCGCAATTGTATTCTGTTGGCTGAAACTCTTTAACAATTCCTTCGGAGCTAATGGTTATAAGCCCAATGCCTTTAAGTGACAGGTAAACGGTATTTAACGAATCAACATAGAATGATTTTTTAAACGTTCCCCTTGATCTTGCTACATAATCGTTTATTCGATAATTAAATTTATAGGGTTTTATAATATCATTCTCCATATAGGCTAACCGGCCTGAGTTGCTAATAAACCAGTATCTACCTTTGTAGTCAATGTAAATTTCATGAATTGAGGTTTCGATTAGGCCATCCTCTATGCCATAATTTTTGAATGTGTAACCATCAAAACGGCTAACCCCATTGTTGGTCGCTATCCATATATATCCTAACGAGTCCTGAATTACGTGGTACACCTCGTTGGAAGGCATTCCATCGTCAGCGGTAAAGTTTTTTAAGACAGGGTCAGGCTCTATGGCTTGGCTGAATCCCAAAGAGTAACTGAATGCTAGTAGGGCTAAACAATTAAAAATTGTTTTCATAGTATGCGGATAAAGGGCTCTTTGGTCTGTTTTTTAGGATTTACTATGATGCAATTTACAAAGGATATTGCAAAGCAAAAAAAAAGGTGCCGAAAACGGCACCTTTTTTAGGTTTAATATTGAAGAATTACTTTGAATAATCCATTGCGGCAAGGCGCAGGTATGAGTTGTATCTCCATTGTGCACTCTCCTCAGCCGCCTTAAATAGTTCTGCTGCATTCTCGGGGAATGATTTCTGAAGTGAAGTGTAACGAACCTCGCTCTTAAGGAAATCTTGGAATTTGCTCCAATCTGGCTCTTTTGAATCGAGTTGGAATGGATTTTTGCCTTCAGCCTCAACTCTTGGATCAAATCGGTAGGTATGCCAGTATCCAGCTTCAACAGCAAGTTTCTCTTGGCGTTGAGTTGCTCCCATACCGTTATGAATACCATGATTTATACAAGGAGAATATGCAATAATTAGACTAGGTCCGTCGTATGATTCAGCCTCTTTAAGCGCTTTAAAATACTGATTTTGGTTAGCACCCATTGCAACTTGTGCAACGTAAACGTAACCATAACTCATGGCCATCATGCCCAAATCCTTTTTGCGAACCCTTTTGCCCGATGCTGCAAATTTTGCAACCGCCGCAATAGGAGTCGATTTAGAAGCCTGTCCACCAGTGTTTGAGTAAACTTCTGTATCAAGTACAAGGATATTCACATCCTCGCCTGATGCAATAACGTGGTCTAAACCGCCGAAGCCAATATCGTATGCCCAACCGTCTCCACCAAAAATCCAAATTGATTTTTTTACAAAGTATTGTTTTAGCGCAAGTAACTCTTTGGCCAAATCATCGTTCTCTTTTTCAAGGGCAGTAACCAATTTTGCAGAAGCATCTTTTGAACCCTCTGCATTTTCTCTGTTCTCAAGCCAAAGTTTCATGGCTTCCTTAGTAGTTTCGCTGTATCCGTTGGCCAATCCAAGCTCAATGCGCTCAGAAATTCTGTCCCTCATCTTGTTAACACCGGTAGCCATTCCAAAGCCATATTCGGCATTATCTTCAAATAGCGAGTTTGCCCAAGCTACTCCATGGCCATCCTTGTTTGCACGGTATGGAGTTGAGGGAGCCGAACCACCATAAATTGAAGAGCAGCCGGTTGCGTTGGCAACCATCATACGGTCTCCATATAGTTGAGTAATGGCCTTAATGTAAGGTGTTTCACCACAGCCAGCACAAGCGCCGCTAAACTCGAATAGAGGTTGAGCAAACTGGCTATTCTTAACACTCTTGTCTTTTCCAAGAACGGTATCCTTATATCCAACCTTCTCGTTCATATAGTCAAAACGCTCAGCCTCGGCCATTTGGGACTCAAGAGGTTTAAGTTCAAGAGCCTTTGTTTTAGCAGGACAAACGTCAACACAGTTTCCGCAACCTGTGCAATCAAGTGCACTTACCTGAATGCGGAAGTTATACTCTTTAGTCCCTCCATTGCCCTTAACAGTTGCTGTACCCTCAGGAGCATTGGCCAATTCCTCATCTGTTAAAAGGAATGGACGAATAGCAGCGTGAGGACATACAAATGCACACTGGTTACACTGAATACAATTCTCAGGAATCCACTCAGGAACGTGCACTGCGATACCTCTTTTCTCGTACTGGGTAAGCCCAGATGGGAAAGTACCATCCTCGCGACCAATGAATGCGCTTACAGGTAGATCGTCGCCAATTTGATTGTTAATTGGGGTGGCAATATTATTTACAAAATCAGGTGCATTTGGAATGGTTTGTGGTTTCTCTGCATCAAGTTTAGCCCATTCTGCAGGAACATCAACTTTAGTTACAGCAGCACCTTTATCAATGGCAGCATAGTTCATTTTAACCACATCCTCACCCATACGACCAAAACTTTTGACAACAGCATCTTTCATTGCCTTAACTGCCAAATCGTAAGGAATAACTTCTGAGATTTTAAAGAATGCACTTTGCATAAGGGTATTAGTCCTAGTGCCAAGGCCAATTTCATCAGCAATTACCGTAGCGTTTATTATATATAGGTTTACCTCTTTTTGGGCTAGAACTTTTTTAACTGAGTTGGGTAGGTGCGCCTTAGTTTCTTCGGCATCCCAAATGCTATTTAATAGGAATGTTCCGCCTTTGCGAATTCCCCTTAGCATATCGTATTTTCCGAGATAAGCAGGTACGTGGCAAGCCACAAAGTCAGGTGTGTTTACAAGGTATGGCGAGCGAATTGGCTTGTCTCCAAAGCGAAGGTGCGAAGTGGTTATGCCACCCGATTTTTTTGAATCGTATGCAAAGTAAGCTTGGCAGTACTTATCGGTGTTTTCGCCAATAATTTTAATTGAGTTTTTATTTGCACCTACAGTACCATCCGAACCTAAACCGTAGAATTTACCTTGGAATGTACCCTTATCGGCAAGGCTAATTTCCTCGCCAAGAGGGAGTGATTTAAAGGTAACATCATCAACAATACCCACAGTGAACTGATTCTTGGGCTCCTTCATCTTCATGTTATCGAATATCGAGATAATTTGTGAAGGAGTAGTATCCTTAGAACTTAGGCCATAACGTCCACCAACAATAATGGGGGCATTCTCTTTTCCGTAGAAAAGGTCTTTTACGTCAAGATATAGTGGGTCGCCGTTTGCTCCGGTTTCCTTGGTACGATCTAGAACTGTAATTCGCTTAGCAGTTTTTGGGAATGCTTTAAAGAAATGTTTAGCCGAGAATGGGCGGTAAAGGTGTACTGCAATCAGTCCAACTTTTTCGCCTTTAGCTATTAGGTGATCAATAACCTCTTTAATAGTATCGGTTACTGAGCCCATGGCTACTATAATGTGCTCAGCATTAGCATCACCGTAGTAATCAAATAGATCGTATTTGCGACCAGTAATTTCAGAGAGTTGCTTCATGTAATCCTCAACAATTCCTGGTAGGGCGTCATAGTACTTATTTGCTGCCTCGCGTGATTGGAAATATATATCGGGATTTTGTGCAGTACCACGGGTTACAGGATGCTCTGGGTTAAGAGCGCGATCGCGAAAAGCCTGAAGGGCTTTTTTGTCAACCAAGCCAGCAACTTTTTCCATTTCTAACACTTCAATTTTTTGAATCTCATGTGAGGTGCGGAAACCATCGAAAAAGTGCATGAAAGGAATCCTTGATTTGATTGAAGCAAGGTGTGCAACTGCTGCTAGATCCATTACCTCCTGAACACTACCAGTGGCAAGCATTGCAAAGCCTGTTTGGCGAGTGCTCATTACGTCGCTATGGTCGCCAAAGATAGAAAGAGCCTGAGCGGCCAAGCTACGTGCTGATACATGGAAAACGCCAGGGAGAAGTTCGCCAGCAATTTTATACATGTTAGGAATCATAAGTAACAATCCCTGAGAAGCGGTATAGGTTGTTGTTAATGCACCAGCTTGTAGAGAACCGTGAAGAGCACCGGCAGCACCTGCTTCAGATTGCATTTCGGTTACTTTTACAGTCTCTCCAAAAATATTTTTTCTGCCATTAGCAGCCCACTCATCAATGTATTCAGCCATTGTTGACGAAGGGGTGATGGGGTAAATGGCTGCAACTTCGCTAAACATATAAGCTATATGCGATGCCGCATAGTTACCGTCGCAGGTGATGAACTTTTTTTTGTTTGCCATTTTCAAAAAATGTATTATATTGATAATAAGTTACTTGAGTCGATATTTAGCCGAACAAAGTTAAGCAAAAAAGATGAATAACGAAATGTTGTTAAGCAGTTAATACTTAGTAAAGTTGACTAAATCATTTGCTTTTATCAGATGATAAAAACTATTGTTAATGACTAGGTAGTTATAAGTTAAGCAGAATTATATGGAAGTTACGTAAATACAGTTTTTTAAAGGTTCGAGGCTTTCCAAAGCATCAAAAAATCTGCAAGAGCAATGGCCGTTATTGCCTCAATTACAACAGGAACACGAAGTGCAATACATGCATCGTGACGACCCTTTATTACCAATTCTTCAATTCTGCCAGATTCAATGCTAAAGGTATTTTGCTTTATACCAATGCTTGAGGTTGGTTTTACGGCAACCCTGAATACTAGGTCATTCCCATTGGTTAGCCCGCCAGTAATGCCTCCGGCATTGTTTGACGATGTTTTCCCCGAATTATCCATAATTGGGTCGTTGTGCTGTGAGCCCATCATTGTGGCAGCGGCAAAGCCAGAGCCAAACTCAATGCCCTTAATTGCCGGAACGGCAAAGGCCAGATGGCTAATTGTGGATTCAACAGAATCGAAGAATGGTTCGCCCAGGCCAATGGGTATTCCTTTTGCTGTGCACTCAACTATTCCACCTACTGAGTCGCCTTTGTTTAATGCAGTATCAATGGTTTTTTCGATGTTGTTGCTAGCTCCAACTGTAAGTAACTTTGCCGAGATATTAATGCCATCAAGTATCTTTTTGGCCACAACACCCGCAGCCACCAGCGTAAGCGTAAGCCTTCCCGAGAAATGACCTCCTCCACGAAAATCGTTAAATCCTCTAAATCGTATATAAGCCGCAAAATCGGCATGTCCGGGGCGTGGTGTGTTGGCAATATTGCCATAATCGGCCGATTGGGTGTTGGTATTGCGGAACAGAATGGTGAGCGGAGTTCCAGTGGTAAAACCATTAAACCATCCCGATACAATTTCAGGATTATCATCCTCTGTGCGAGGTGTTGTTCCTTTGGCGCCTGCCTTACGGCGGTTCAGGTCAGTAGAAAAATCCTCTTCACTTAGGGCAATCCCTGCTGGGACACCACTAAGGGTTACGCCAATGGCTTGTCCGTGCGATTCGCCAAAAACTGTTACGCGGAATATGCGACCGATTGAGTTCATGTTTTCAATTGTTTGCTACAAATTTACTGAAAGTTAGCTATGTAAAGGGCAAACAATTGAATTAATTGAGCTGAGGTATGGATTCTTTTTTAGGTATGTAAAGAATGGTTACCCTAACCCGAGTTGGGTATAGTAGTACATTAGTAATATTTTGGAAAGGAAGGATAGTTACAAACTTAGTTAAGATGATCTATAACACTAAAAATATTATAGATATCAGTAATAAATCAATGTTCATAAACAATAAATATATTTAATTTTGGCATCTTAATAAGACTCATTCTAAATCACATAAAAACTTACATATTACCATAAAACATTTGGAAGTTACCGTTTTTTTTTTTTCTAAGTTTGTTTATCAATTCTTTATAAGGCGCCCGAAAAATGGATTGTTAATTAATCTGTAAGTCAGTTGTTTCACAAGCCTAATCTGCAATGGTTCTAAGAACAAAACTATAATCAGTTGAAAGTGCTAGAACTATAAAGAAAGACTAGTGATGCCAAATAACTAAAAAAGATACTAAAAGTAGAGATTGCTGGATGGAAACCAAAAAGTCTTGCTGGACATCTGTAAGAGTTAGGAGAACTAAAAAACAACTAATCCGAAAATGAGAGAGTTAATTAAAAGGTATTTTAAAGCAAATAATTGGGTAGTGCTGATTGTATTAATAGCCATTTACGCAATCGCACTGACCATAGAGTTTAGTTATGTCTTTACCGATGATTTCTACATTTCGTCACTTGAAAGTAAGCGAAGTCTAGATAGTATAGATAATTTTATAATTAAAGAAAGAGGTTCCCAATGGGTTAATTACCCAATAACTATTATAATTGTTCTTATACCCACATTACTTGTTGCATTTTGCCTGAATATTGGGGCTGTTTTTAATAATTTTAAAGTTTCATTTTCAAATTTATTCGGAATTGCCCTTAAAACTCAACTTGTTTTTGCGCTAAACTACCTTATAGTTGTAATATTAAAATCTGTGGGTATTATAGATTTTACTTACTCCTCGGTTAATAATAATTATAGTTTTCAATCATTACTCGCTTTTTTTGATACAAGTTCATTACCCTATTGGTTGCTTTATCCTTTGCAATGCATAAATATTGCAGAGGGGGTGCACATGCTTTTCCTTGCGCTGGGTATTTCATTTTTGCGGAATAAAAAATTTGGCAACTCCCTACTTTTTGTCTTGCTGTGGTACGGCATGGGGTTGCTATTTTGGATAGTATTCTCGGTTTTTCTGCAAACCATTTTATATAGATAGCCTACCATTGAGCACCCCAGTGGTAAATATTAAAAATGGGTGAATAATACTAACTTAAACTATTTAACTATGAAAGAGTTATCTTTAGAGCAAATGGAAACAACCCAAGGTGGAAAGTTTATTGGGATTGACGAAAGTTGTACTCCCTGTATATTGGGGCACATGGTTTGTACAAAACAATTATATGTGTTTTGGATACCTATAAACGATCATTGGGTTTCATTCGATGGGCCTTGTTAATTTTTTAAAAAAACAGGTGGCTATTGCCACCTGTTTAAACTTTAAAAATTTGTTATGAAAAAAACACTATTCTTATTATTGCTGCTTTGCTCACAAATATTTGTTTTCTCGCAAACAAATGAAATGTTATATTTACTAGATTCAATAACAATGCAACCTATTCCTTATGCTAATATTATTTGTTTGGATAGTATAAACGGAACTTATACTACTAGCGAAGGAGTTTTCACAAAACCTAAATATGGTGTAGCATCAATTTCTTGTGTTGGCTATTTTACAAAAAAAATTACATTTAATGGAGGTAATGACACTATTTTATTAGCCCCCAAGATTTATAGTTTAAAAGAAATTGTTGTTGTGCCAAATAACAATGAAAAAGAAATTATTGAAGGTTATGCAAATAATAAATCTGATTTTTCACTCAGTTATTCAAGTGGTACAGAAGTTGCAGTTTTTATAGAAAACAAGAAAAAACAAGAAAGCCTAATTAAGAAGATTTTTCTAAAAATAGATGTTAGAAGAATTGTTCGAAAAACAACCAACATAAATTATACTAGTGTTTTCAAGATAAATCTTTATAGTGTAAAAGATAAAATAAATATTGGAGAATGCATTGGGAGTATTATTCTTAAAAGTGATATATTAACCACAAAGAGTTTTTTTGATATTTCAGATCTGAATTTATCGTTTCCAAAAGATGGCCTTTTTGTTGGTATTGAATGGGTTGGAAAGGAGAATCTTGAAAACAATGAATTATATATTGTTACAGAAAATTTATTAGAACCTTTTATTTCCACAACATTTAAGGAAAACTCTATTGTTTACGAACGTAAAAAATTCATGTCTGATACATGGCTCTTAGTAGATGCAACAAATATTATGTCAATAGTCAACAAAAAAAACAGAGGGTTTACTCCATTAGTTTCTTTAGTAGTTAGTAACTAAGAATTATGAAAAGAATAATTTTTGTTTTAATTGGAATAAGTTTAATCGGAGTTGCATTGTGTATGATTGTAACGATTTTTTATCGGATTAATTTTTTAGCACAGAAATTACCCAATACGCAACTTTGCAAACTTAATGGTGATCCCTATAATTTAATAATTAAAAAAAATAAGATATTAGTTTTTTTTAAACCGGATTGCTATTCTTGTGAGCAGACTGTAAATGAAATAATTAATTCAGGGAACGAATTAGAAAATGTAGAAGTACTTTTCATATCATCTGAACACCCTGATAGTGTACTGCTCTTTTCCTTGAATTTTTCATCCGAGAAAATAACCTATCTCTGCGATGAAACAGCTCTTTTTAGCAAGGAACTAAAGGTGAATAAATACCCCACAATTTTCATTTACAGTGGCAAGAACCAAAAGTTAACCAAACGATTTGTTGGGGCTGTACCGCTAGAACAAATACTTCAAGCACTCAGCAATGAGTAAAAAAAACTCCAAGTTTCTTGTAAAACAAAACGACCAGTCAGACTGTGGTGTTGCCTGCCTGCTGTCCGTTATAAAGTACTACGGGGGCAACGCTACCCTTGAACAGCTACGTGAGCATAGCGGAACAGATAGGATTGGAACAACCCTTTTGGGGTTAATGGAGGCGGCCAGTGCAATAGGCTTTGAAGCTAAAGGATATGAGGCTGATTCCAAGAGTTTAATAGAACATAACCAGCCAACCATTTTGCACGTACAGAAAGAAGGGTTGGAACACTACGTGGTATTTTTTGAATACAGTAATGGCATTTTTACTATTGGCGACCCAGCCGAGGGAGTCAAGGAGTATTCAGTGCTAGAAGTCAACGAATTGTGGAAAAGCAGGCGTTGCCTTGTACTTAAACCCAATAGTTCTTTTCAATCTACCAATCAGCAAGATAAACGCAAACTAAACTGGTTCTACCAACTAGTAAAAGAAGACTTTAACGTTTTAATTTCCAGTGCAATTATTGGGCTAATTCTTGCAGGCCTGGGTATGGCAACGGCTGTCTTCTCACAAAAACTTATTGACACCATTATTCCTAGCGAGAGTATTAGTAATCTTATAACCGCAACGATTTTACTTTTTTTTATACTTATTATAAGAGCTTTACTCCAATACATGAGGGGGCGTATGATTATTGGACAGAGTATGAACTTTAACAACCGTATTGTGAACTACTTTTACGGTTCATTACTTTATCTTCCCAAGCGTTTTTTTGATGGTCGCGAAACTGGGGATATGATTGCCCGCCTAAATGATACAGCAAGGATACAGAGTACCATTACGCAACTTGTCGGAACACTGCTTATAGACTTGCTCACGCTACTTGTTACTCTTGCTGTTATATTCCACTATTCATGGCAAATAGGCATAATTGCTGTGTTCTTCGCTCCATTGTATTTTGTAATAATTTGGGTTCACAATAAGCGAATTATAGAAAGTCAGAGAGAAGTAATGAAAAGTTATGCTCAAACTGAGAGTTTCTATATCGATACTATAAAGGGCATCGGAGATGTTAAAATTGCTAATGCCGAGGAACGTTTCAGTTCTCAGGGTAGTTTAATATACGGAACATACCAGAACAAAGTATTTTCGCTGGGTTCAATTGGCGTTTCTCTTAATCTCCTCTATGGTCTCGTTGGTATTCTATTTACTTCTACGGTTTTAGCATTTGGTGGGGTACTTGTCATTAAAAATACCTTAACAATCGGTGCTTTGATGGCCCTATTTGCTCTAGTTTCCGCCTTAATCCCGTCTGTGCTAAATTTAGCCATGCTTCCCATTCCGTTAAGCGCAGCACGAATAGCATTCGATAGAATGTTTGAGTTTACAGGCATTATGCCAGAAAGCATTAATAAAGAAAGAGTTGAAAGTATTACGGATTTTTGTTTTGACAACGTTTTCTTTCGCTTTCAGGGCAGAAGTGCTTTGCTAAAGGGAATTAATTTTGATTTAAAACAAGGTGAATTAGTTACACTCACAGGTGAAAGTGGTTGTGGTAAAAGCACCATTGCACAGATTATTGAAAAATTCTACCCTATTGAAAGCGGTAGGATTTTGGTGAATGGGGATATACCATTACAGGATATTAATATAAACTGCTGGCGCAGTATGGTTGGATACGTACCCCAGAATCCTCATGTGTTTAATGGTACGATATTGGAAAATATTCTAATAAACTGCAAAGATAAAGCACAAGATTTGTATGAGCAAATCAAAGAATTTGGTTTAATAGACTTTTTTAATCAGTTTCCAATGGGGATTAATACCCTCGTTGGAGAAAAAGGCATAAATCTTTCTGGTGGTCAAATTCAGGTAATTGCAATTCTTAGAGGGCTAATTAAGCAGCCTCAGTTACTAATCCTCGATGAGGTAACTTCGGCGATGGATAGGAAGACCGAAAAAATAATTATAGATTTACTGAAAATAATTAAGCCTAAAATTTCCATATTACTTATCACCCATAAAATTCACTCGTTAAGAGTTATTGCTGATAGAATATACATACTTGAGAATGGTAAAATAGAGCATTTTGGTACACACAAAAAACTAATGGACACCGATAATTTTTACAGCCAATACTGGAACGAAATAATAAAAAAACCTGTACAGCAATGCGTATGGGTTATGTTTACAGTATATTATGGGATGTGTTTTGCTTTACGCCATTGCTTGAGGTTGGCTTTACGGCAAATCTGAAAATTAATTTATTCCTTTGGCATAGGCCTTACGTCGGTTCAGATCCGCATAGAAATCCTCTTCACTTAGGGCAATCCCTGCTGGGACACCACTAAGGGTTACGCCAATGGCTTGTCCGTGAGATTCACCAAAAACTGTTATGCGGAATATGCGACCGAATGAGTTCATGTTTTCAATTGTTTGCTACAAATTTACGGAAAGTTAGCAAAGCAAGGGCAAGCAATTGAATAAATTGGTTTGAAGTATTGGAACTTTTTTAATAAGTAAGTTTAGAATTAATTAGTCTATACCTTTAATAAAAGTTGATCGTCGGGTTACGATGTTCAACTCGGGAACATTCTTTCTTCCATTTAACAATCTTTAGCATTGTAATAATAAAACAAATCTACTTATGCTAGAAACGTTTAACACACCTCTTCATACCCACTCTTTATTACTGTTGACAACATCTTAAAGCGAATATTTGCCATAATGGTGTTGAAGGAGTGGGCTGGAATAATTATTGACTGACCAGTTTCAAGTTGATTTGATACTCCTTCGATAATAATTTCAGCCCTTCCATCAATTATTTGAATGTAGTTATCGAAAGGCGACAATCTATCGGTTAAGGTTTCGCCCGAATCGAAGGAAACCGCACTGATATTTCCTGTTGTTTTTTTTATTATGGTTTTAATTACCACTGAATTTGGTACGTACTCAATTATCTCAACAATAATAAAAACCTTCCCTTTTTCTAGATCAAGATTTTCCATTTTGTTTAATTTTATTACTTGATGCGTTTAAAGTCGCTTATGTTAAAGCCGTCCTTATCCGCATTTGTAATCATCCGGGAGTGGTAGTAGTAAAGATTTCCATCCACATCAAAAATCATTTCAAAGCATTTGCCAACATTCTGATCCTGGTTTGGGCCTACGTGAAAGTGAAAAAGGGCATTCTTTGGGTTTGATGCAATTTCTTCTTGTATCTCGGAAGAGGAGAGTAGTTTGATGAAGTAAGGGTAAATGCTATTAATTTTATCGATTGAGTATGCATCGGGTGCCATTTTTCCGCGGTTCATTAATAGTTGCTTTCCCTTAAATCCCGATTTGTTATAGTATTGCAATTCTCTTAGTGAGATCCCAAAACGTTTCTTTTCAAGATTTTTTGCATGAATTTGAACAAACTTTACAATTGCGGGTATTGCATACTCATAATCTAGGTTGTTATCGTCGGAATATTTAAGGGGTATATTAGATATCTCGGGCATATCTGCAAGTTTTTGTGCATTTGACCCCAGTACTAAGCTAATATAGTCGTAGCTAACACCGCCTGGGTCGTTGTCGTACACATTTTTCATTAGTACCAGAAAAGAGTACCTTGAATCGAACCGACGAATTTCAAACTCGGTTTCGTCAATAAATTCAAATGGGGTGGTTTTCCAATGTTTTTCCACAGCTTCTTTAATAAATCCATTATACAGATTCACCCCATTTTCTAAAACTACACAGGTGGTAGAGTTTAGGAACATTCCAATTTGTTTCTCCGAAGCTAATGGTGATCTTGCCATTGCTACTATGCTAACAAGAACTATAGCCAGACTTAAGGTATGTCTCTTTGATAAAATTCTTGACAGCAAATTTTTGGTAGTTTGAATGATATTTTTCTCTCTCATAATTTCTCTTTTTAGCGTTTATCTTATCTGATATACAGTTTTCTATTGTATCAAAGATAGCCCCCTTACTAGCCAAGGTTGTTACATATCTTTTCAATAGATTTACATAATTCACATACAAAAAAGAAGTTGCCAATTGGCAACTTCTTTTTTAAGCTCAATATAATTTGTTTTACTATGGCTGAGTTATTGCGTTACCATCGAGCACAACCGCGGTTTGCGCAAGCGCTCTTCCATTCATCGAAGCGCCAGTTTGGAAAGTAATCCCCGTCATTGACAGTATTACTCCCTCAAAATGAGATGTTGTTCCAAAAGTTGCCTGTCCTGCCACCTGCCAAAATATATTTTTAGCCTGAGCACCGTTACTTAAAATAATTTTAGCGGCTGAACTCATTGTAAGGTTTTGAGCAATTTGGAATATCCAAACATCAGTTGAACTGCCTGAAATGGTAACATCAGTGGGAATAGTAACCGTATTTGTCCATTTGTAGATACCAGGTGTTAAGGTTTTTCCACCAATATTGCCTGTACCTAATTCCAGAAAATCGATTAATGTTCGACCTGCAGCATCGTTGTATGCAGTTATCATGTTGTTTACTGCAGTTGTAAGGTTAATAGGAGTAGGATCGGCCATATCGGCAGCAAATACTTGCCCAGTAACCTGAGCAGATGTTGCATAACCAGTGAAATCGGTTAAAGAGAGACCCGTAATATACGAGGTTGCCGCTGGACTAAGGCCCAGATCTCCAGTAACAGCAGAAGTTCCACTGTTATTGATTGCTGTTTTGGCTAGAATAACATAGTTAATTGCAGATCCAAGATTAACAGGATTTATACTTGCAGTGCTGCCACCTGTAGTAAAGTTCCAAGCGTGATTTTTTCCCAGTGTTTTTCCTTTAATGCTTTTAGCCGCAGTAGTTATTGTTGCGGTATAATTGCTTTTTGCATTAAAAGTGCTCGATGAAGTAAATGTTGCTGTTACTCCAGAATATGCTACAACACCTACAATTTGAGTAGTGCCCTGTTTTAGTGTAAAGGATGAAGTGTTAATGGTTGTTGGATCCATGGCTTCGCTAAAAGTTATGGAAATAACTTTATTACGAGCAACGTCCGTTTGATTGCTTAGAGGGTCGGATGATACGATTGTGGGCCTTAAACCATCATCTGTGTCATCTTTTTCACAACTTGACATAAATACAATTGGTAGCAAAATAGCTACGATCGGAATAATTGTTTTTAGTTTCATTTTATTGTTTTTAGTGAATAGGTTTTTGATGTATGTTTATTTTGTTAAGCAAAGATACCTTGATAGTAAGAGGGTATTGTTACATAGTAATCAATATAAGTTACATATATCACTGATAACAATAATGTGGATTGTTTAGGAAATACTTAATTGAGGAATTGGGAATAAGGTTTACATCATGCGGGCGATGAAGTAAGTTTATATTAAAAACTTTGCTCACATCAGAACAGCTATGAGGCAGAGTAAATACAATAATTGATAATTATAAATCATTAGCGATGCTCACATTGAGCACCGATAATGATTTATAAGTTTATCTAGAAAATGCTAAATCCTAATGTAACTTGGTACCAAACATTTTTGTAACGTGGGGTTATTGAGGTTCCATCACCAACGTTCTGATAAAGATCCCATCCAACTCGTGCACCAATTATTAAACGGCTAACATTTACATCGAAACCACCTATAAAGCATAGCGTGTTTTTTCGTATGTTATCATTCTTAAACTCATCTTGCTGTTCAGTAGTAATTAGCGAATTAGAGAAAACCTCTTTTCGGCTCAGTAAATATGAATACTGGGGCCCAGCCAATATAGTTAACATTGGGGTTGGCTTAAGTGTTATTAAAAGAGGGATATCAAGATAATTTAATGTGCGTGTAAACGTATAAGGAACACCCAGTGTACTTCCCGATGCCTTAAATCCCTTTTGCGAGTATAGCAGTTCTGGCTGTATGCCTAAAAAACTGCCAATGGGAATGGACAAGAACGCCCCGGCAACAAAACCAAGTTTTGCGTCGGCATCGAATTTTTCACCCTTCGTGTCGTAAACGTTGGCTAAATTTAGTCCAACTTTTGGCCCAAAATGTATATCCTGAGCAATACTAACATTGGCAACTAGTAAAGCCAAAGCGAATAGAAATAAGATAGTTTTTTTCATTTTTTTTGTTTTTAAAAGATGTATCTAATTGACAAAGCCCCACCATCGGCCCAGAAACCAGATTGGCCGTAAACGTTAAATGCGGGTTTCCAGTCGATACCAATATTTATTGGAACCTCTGTGAAGCTGTACTCAAGTCCCAAAATTCCATCAAGTCCAATAACGGTATACGATTTTCCAGGATCGCCCCAGTATTTTTCTGTATAATCACCATTCCAAAACCCAACGTGTGCACCAAATCCGATGTACCATTTCATTCGCTCGGTTTGAAATGCTCGCCCATGAACCTCGTAAAGGCCAGTTAATTCAAGCCCACGCCAGCGACTTGAAATTATTCCCTCAAAAGCTGCCTTTTGAGTAACAAAATGTTTAATGGTTATCCCATTAGCAAACCCACCGCGAAGCCCAATACCAGTATTGTAATCTTGTGCATTACTTAAAAAGTAACTGGATAATATTAACAGAATGGTAAATCCTAATTTTTTCATGCCTTCAGTTTTAAGTTTCCTACTCGTAAGGCTTTTCGGTTTCGCCCCTTGTTCTCCCACAAGGATGGTTTTTATAAGATTTTTTTTTATTTACTAAGCGTGATAATATTTTTGGATCTAAATATTGTTCAAATTTCTTACTATAGGTTTTGATCTAAAAAGTAAACAAGATGCCATTTCTTTTTAATTAGCTCAAAGCGGCATTGTGAGGCAAATCCCGAATTCTCAACCCAAACTTTTTGAGTAAATGTATTTTCAGTTTTCTTGTAATCTACCTTGAAATCTGTTGTATCAATGTCATATATTCTTGTTTTAATTATTACCCAATTCTTTTTATCCCATCTTTTTTCTTCATGACCATTTGTATACATTCCGTCCAAAGGGAAAACTATTCTTGAGATCTGAAATGCACTATCGGCATGAAACCTATTGTAAAACTTGTCGAAATTCTCATCTGATGAAATGGAAGATGTATACGTGTTCTTTGTTGCTTGCTTTGCTTTGCAACTTGAAATTAGTGCAGTTAGGATAAGAAGGTAAAAAAAAACTTTAGGTATTTTCATATGTTCTAACTTGTAATTAATGTCGATTTTGCAATAAAAATATACATCAAAACGCCCTTACTCTATAGTTAAAGCATTAATAATTTCGCGTAGTTCATCTTCTGATTTACCAAGTTTGTAGCCTAGTATCTCCATCATCTCCTTTTCTTTGCCTTCATAAAAGTGCAGATCATTATCGGAGATATTAGGGAAATTTTTCTTTAAAATTTCCTTTCGTACATTCCAAAACCCAATAACAGTATTCATGGTAATTGATTTTACAGTATTGTTAATAATTGACTTAGCAAATTTACCCTTGGTTTACAGTTATACTGTTATATAATTTCTGCTAATATTTACAGAATTCACAGTATTTAGTAGAAAGTTCAAAGACAGAAGTCGGCACTTCGATCTACCTGTCGGTAGCGAAGCAAGCTCTGTGACCAAAACTGGAAGTCCGACGATCGAAGTGTCGTCTTATGATCATCAAATATTTGCTAATTGAATTAGCTGTAAAATATTTAAACCTATGTATTTTCAATACATCATGGTTTAGTTTCTAGTGTACTTTTATTTAAATGAAGTTCCCCAGCAATTTTCTTTTATTAATTAGCTTAACTTTTTTGCAGAGCCCATCATTACTTTCTCAATTTAGTTGCCAAAACGGGAAGATATTATCATTGAATTCATCCTTGAAATATATGTCTTCCTGTCAAACCTCTCGTAAACTCTAACACAAAAAGGTAGGGGAAATATGTTGGACTTATACCCTCAGAAAGAATCATTCATCATCTTGTTCTTTTCCTTTTGCAAACTAGCCATCCCAGTGCAAAACCGATAATTAAGCTAATTATAATTTGTGTCCAGTCCCATTGAGAATATCCAATTGAACGGCCTATGCTAGTCCCTCTTAATCCATCTCCGCCCCAAAAAAACAGAATAATTACCAGAATCAAAATTGCAATAACTATGTAGGCTAATGTGGTTTTTGATTTTTTGCGACTTTTGGCATTCATGGTATAATTTTTTTGATTAAAATTTATCAATTTCTTCCTTAAGTTCTTTGACCGTTATACCTAATTTGCTCGAGATTGTCTTAAGAGTTTCGCTAATTGTGCCATTTCGCAAAATCAGATCTGATTTTGTTAGCGTAGGATGAATTTTAATAAGTTTATCCTTTAACCTTCCCCAAAACTTATAATCAGTATCACTAATCATGTCTATTTTTTAGGTTTGGCAAATGGACTAACAATAGGGGAATTACCTCCCGTTCCTTTCTCATTTCGTTTTGCAGCCTTGTCGGCTCGTTTCTCCTTAAGGTTTTTGGCGGGAGTTTTCTTACTCAACTTTTCTTTTCCTTCTTTTTCGTGTGACATGGTAGCATTTATTAAACGTAATTAGTTAGTCAGCTTGTTCTTAAAGTGCAAAAGTTAGAAAATCTTTTTACCCTGAATAATTCTGAGCAATATAGCAATAATGGCAATTATGAGTAGAATATGAATAATGCCACCAGTGTGGAAGCCCAAGTATCCTATTGCCCACAAAATAATTAGAATTACAGCAACTACATATAAAATATTTCCCATGATTTCTCTGTATTAATTAGTATTGATGACAAAGTTGATTCTATTCGACAAGAGAAGTATTACATAAAAAAAGGAAAGAGTTACATCTTTCACAGTCCTGCAATTGATGAGTTAGAAAAGAATGCCTGGTTTTGATGATATTCCTATGCGTACCACGCTAAGATGTCTGCCAAAGTTAATATTGTAGTAATCTTGGCCATAATAATACTGAATAAAAACATTCACCTCTTTCAGAAATGTGGGAGCAAATGAAAGTGAATAATCAAAAATTAGTCGTTTAATATTAAAAGCCTTTTCATCATTTAGTTCACCTGCTATCCATCCCAACTTAACAGATTGGTTGAAAACATACTTCTTGTTTTTATCATTGGGTGACACAATTATTCTAAATAAACTTGAAAGTTTAACGGTGCTCTTTACATTAGCAAAAAATCTTAGCCGTCCGTAGGCTCCGCCCAACTTTTCTTCTTGCATAAAATTGTAGGTAGCGTATAGTTTTATGTAATTGGTATTAAATTGTAACTTAGCATTTGGTCGCGAAAGAAAAACTCCTCCCTCAACCCAATTTGTAGAGAAATCACCTGTATTGGTGTTTATGGTTGAATCTGCATTAAAAAAATTTTCCTCTTGTCCATTTGAGTGATGCATTACTGATAAGTAGGTAAAGAAATCCCTTTTTTTAGTCTCTTTATCGAGGAATTGATAAAAGAAAGTAGCTCTTGGCATAAAAGAGGGCGTTCGAATTGGGTGGGAGTGTTCGTTGAGCATCCGAATTACGATACGAGGTGAGAGCTCAATGCCCCATCTTACTTTTTCGCTAATGCTTATCATGAAGTAGGGCTCAAGATTACCCTCAAATATTAATGGCTCCAAGTTTCCAAGTCCCCTGCTAAACAAAACGTAGCTGGGTTCGCGATACATATTAAAAGTTGATATGGCACTTTTTTTTGCAGCAATTTCCACCTTGGTTGGGGGCGGCATAACAGTATCATTCTGCGAATATGCATCGTCAATTAAGAAGGATGTTATCAGGAGACAAAGGGATAACTTTATTGTATTATGCATCAGGTTAAGTCTAATAATCCTAGTTAAATTTGTTGACTTAAAGTTTATCGTTCTTGGTAAGTCATTTATTATAGGCTTAAAAGATTAAACTATTTTTTCTATAGCTCCTCGATTAGACCTCCACCTCCTAAAACCATTGCCACAGCACCAACCAAGGGCTACCAGACTATGGAATGGTTCTTGTTTCGTGAGATTTTGAGATCTCCAATATCCACTACTTTTTATCTGGTAACGAGGTTGAATCCTTTGATTACAGTTATAGCTATGCCTATTATTAAAGTAATGACTCTAACTGTCCTCGTGTTTTTCATAATTAAACCCAACTTTTCAATATTTACGTAATGGTTTTCAGTTAATTAAAGTAAAATAATTAAAAGAATGATAATGATTATAGCGGCACCTGCCGAAATGTAAATCCCATCACCTCGTTGTTTTAGCTCGCTTTTAATGGTGCGAACCTCTTTGCGAAGCTCTTTTTTTTGCGAAAAGCTTAAGTCCGACTTGTTCGAATCCTTAATCTCTTCTAAACGTTGAACTAACTCTTTGCTTTCGGTTGCTTGAATGGCAATAGCCGAGTTAGTTGCTACTGGAGTGGCTTCTGTTGCTGCGTTAAGTTGAATAGGAGAAAACACAAATAGCATCAATGCTCCAAGTGTGCAAACTGCAAGTTTTTTCATTTTTTTTGTTATTGGTGAGTGACTCGTCCTGAAAAAAGTTTACACTTATTATTTCACAATCCTGTTTCAAATTTACACTTATATTTTAATCCTAAATACTCTTTACACTTTTTAAACCCCTCTTTGCGGAGTGGAGCGTAGCGGA